>Ga0335078_10001922_pt1 | contig 31409 bp, 27 predicted proteins | sample Lox_Sample_32_FD_206711 | JGI IMG/M metagenome (GOLD analysis project Ga0335078, IMG submission 206711) | Soil microbial communities from Loxahatchee National Wildlife Refuge, Florida, United States - Lox_Sample_3.2 | ecosystem: Environmental > Terrestrial > Soil > Wetlands | place: USA... | reverse complement strand
AAACTTCTGGGTGGACCCTGCCGAGGACGCGTCGTGAGATTCAGCGCTTGCTTTGTATCTGGACCGGCTCCTGCTGCTACTGTGGTGCACGGGTTCGAGCGCCTTAAACATACTTAACGTAGTAATATTAGCAGGCTGCGGAAAAAGGGAGGACGCGACTTAGATTCTCCCCTGGGATTCACGATTGTGTGACTAAGGAAGACTTTGGCGAATCCCGATGGCGACACCCTCAACATCTATTACGGCGCTGCGGACTGCGCGATTGCTCTGGCTCATGCCAGCGTCCGTTCTCTACTGGATTGGCTCGACACCAATGGAAGTTGCGAGCGAAGACGAAATCAGGACCGATGAACCCGTTGCTCTGGATCTTTGAGCTTTTCTTCAGGTGACGGCACTCTCATCTGAGTCGAGTATTCACCATCAAACACCGGACCTACCGGGTCTGTTTCGATTGTGGACGGGAATTTGACTTGCCGGATCCTTATGCACGAGTACGGTTCGGGGTTGCCGGTAATGCGTGGCTGCAAACGAATCCCATCATTTCCGGCGTTCAATCTGACAAGGCATTTTTTGGACACATTCTCCCGCAGGATATCCCGGTCCATACTCAGGCGGGCTGCCTCAGGACATAGGCAAATCGTTAATAATACCGATTGCCAGCACGGAGCAATCTCAGACAGCTGTCAATGGTAGGCCAGTATTCGCTTGATGTTCGCTTTCGCCGTGTAAATAGTTGTACGATGAACCCGGCTGTGTGGCATTTTAGGCCCTTGTAAAATCAGCAACTTACACATTCCAAAGGGTGTGGAAAAGAACCACTCCCGCCGACTCCACCAATATCTATTTATTATCAGCATCTCACGGACCCGCTTTGATCTCGTACTTGCTTTTGCTGGCCGACTTGTCCTTACTAATCCTTTGGAGATACGCTCTGGTACTCTTGCGACTCGAGCGATGCGACTTCGCCTTAGTCGCGCATGAAGGAAATGACCCCCAATAACGACTGCGAACGGTTCCAGACCGGCGCAGCGAAGTATGCCGCCTATCTCGAGACGCCCGAGGGCCGACTGCGCCTCGATCTCACCTCTGCCAACTTGCAGGAATTCTTGCCCCAGGCCACACGGCCTTTGCAGGCTCTGGATATTGGGTGCGGCACCGGCGCCATCGCCGTGCGCCTGGCGCGGCTTGGCCTTCACGTCACGTTGCTGGATGCGTCTCTACCGATGCTCGATTTCGCCGAGCGCGGCGCGCGTGAAGCAGGAGTTACGGAGAGGATTGCGCTCAAACACGGCGACGCCGCCCAATTGGTAAACTTGTTCGACGCCGGATCGTTCGATCTAATTCTTTGCCACAATATTCTGGAATACCTTGACCACCCGAGTGCCGTCTTGTGCAGCGCGGCCCGAGCCTTGCGAGATTCGTGCAGCATAATCTCGCTATTGGTGCGTAACCAGGCAGGTGAGGTGTTAAAGTCGGCAATTCAAGACGGCGACCTGGCAGCGACGGAGCGTAACCTCACCGCCGAGTGGGGACACGAGTCCCTGTATGGCGGCAAGGTGCGTCTGTTCACGGCAGAAAGCCTGCAAGCCATGATGACAGCAGCCTCACTTGCAGTGATCGCCGAGCGTGGCGTGCGGGTACTGTCGGATTACTTGCCGCAAAGGATTTCGCAAAGTGATGAGTACCCGCGGATTCTTGAGCTAGAGCGAAAGCTGGGCCGGCGCCCGGAGTTTGCCGCAGTCGCACGCTACACGCATTGCCTGGCACATCGCGCAGGCCGTTCATGAAGGACGGTGCATGAACAACGTAACAACCCAGTCTTCGTGGTCCGGTTCTCGCACGATGGCGCCTGATGCCGGTATCGCGCTGGGACTTGGGCTCACCAACGAGTGTAATCTCACGTGCGCCTTCTGCTACCGCGATCCGACTCGCGCGGATCGTCTCTCCCTGGATCAAGTGAAGGCAGTCATGGAACGCTTGCCCGTGCGCTCGGTGAACCTCGGCACCGGTGAGAACGGCATGCATCCCGACTTCAAGGCAATACTGGCCTACCTGCGAACAAAACCGGTCAAGCTCACCATCACCTCCAACGGTCATAGTGTTGCTGTTCTGGAAGACAACGAGCTCTGTGCTTTCCACGACATCGAGTTCTCTCTCGACTACGCCACACAAGCCGAACAGGATGCACAGCGCGGGGATGGAAACTGGGCACTGATCCATGAGCAGGCGGAACGCTGTGTGAGGCTCAGGGTGCCCGTAACCATAATCGCCGTCATGATGAAGTCGAACTATCTGCGTTTGGCGGATGTGGCGCGAACGGCCAAGCAGTTTGACGCTCCTTTGCGAGTGAATGTGTACCAGTCCGTGCGCTCGGACGTTTATGCCCTGAGCTACGAAGAGTACTGGGAAGGGTTCCGGCGCCTCTTTGAGGAGACCGACGTAATCGCTATTGGCGAGCCGCTGGTTCGTGCGATAGCGGGGCTCCCGCCGCAGCGAGGCAGTTGCGGCGTGAGCACGGTGCGAGTGACGCCAAGGGCCACAACACAACCCTGCGTCTATTGGCCTGGATCGGGGGAGCCGCTTTCAGATTTGATCTCTGCAGGGGTCAACATTCTGAGCTCAACGCCTTTCGAGCAGGCACGGACACTTCCTCAAACCTGCGAGCCCTGCGAGTTCCGCGAGTCGTGCCACGGCGGCTGTGCCGGAAGGCGCCGCTTGCAGGGCGCGCTACTAGAGCCTGATTCTTATTGCCCGATCATTCGCGGCGAGCGCCCTCGACTAGCGATCCGCATGGCCGCAAATCGCGACTTGCCCAAGCTGAGCAGTTCCTGCACCACCGTCGTAATCGCCAGGTAAATCGCCATTACACTCATCGCGACGACATCAGCCATGCGGCAACCGCCCGAAATTTGGGTTCAAATAATCCCGCCTTTCGTCTATTGCGCTTTCATCCATTTATCCGACCCTGTCACCTTAACTGCCAGGTCAGAAATGAAAATGTGCAGGGGCTTGCCGTCGGCCGTGCCCTTATGCTCGGTGGAGATCAGCACCGGACCGGCTTTCTTGTAGCCCGTCCACGTTGCGGTGACGAGGCTCGGTTTCTTGGGCCCTCCGCGATGGTAGACCATCGCCTGAACCCGGTTGTTTTTGCCGACGTAGAGGTCCCAGGTGTCGCCGGGCGTATAACCGCCGGCTTCTGCGGGATACTTCACCGAGACCAGTTCGGCCGAGCCCACGCCTATCGGTAATTTCTTCATACCTTCATCGGTGACAGTGGCGCTCTTGTCCCAGTAGGCGTGGAAGACGAATATAAGCCAATAATTGTCGTTGACGAAAGACGGTTCGATTTCATTCTTCACCTGGTCGGATTGACTGCCGAGCTGCGAGCTGTCATACGTGACCTTGACCGGCTTACCGTCTTTATCTGTCCCTTCGTAGCTGACTCTACCCGTCTTGGGCTCCCACTCCCACTTGTGAGCAGCTTTGAAGAGTCCGGGGATATCCACACTCCAGGTGTAGCGGATCGCCTCAACTTTGTCCCACGAATCAATTCCGTAGGTTTTGGCGATTTGATCGAGAATTGGCGCGCGTTGCTGTGCCCGGGAGTTTGGAGCAAGGACCAGCACTACGCAAAGCAGAAGACCCATGATGGTGAAACGGCGGGCATTTCTCATAGAGTTTGCTCCTCAGTGAATTGAACAAATGCTCAGTAAGATGAGGGCTGAACGTTCTTGGATACACGAAAACCCGGTCGGCGCGTAAATTGGGCTAACCCAGCTAATCCGTCAGTCCCGGGTTCACTAATGGTCGCGTAAACCGGCGCAATAAGATAATTACGCCGGCGATTCCCACGCATCCGTATTCCACCAGCATGACCCAGCCGGGAAGCGGCCCCCACGGTCGCCCAAGAGCGCGCAAGTGCCACTGGACGTAAGTCGGGATGATGCTCACAGTCCAGATGATGATCAGCAGCGTCGAGGCCGACGCCAAAAATGGCAACAGCCAGAGAAGATACCACGGGAATACGGCGGGTGCACATAAAAGAGATGCTGCCATGGGCCAGGCAAACGAGGACCAGGCAAACGCGCCCGGAGACCACTCGGGCGCATCGCGTCTTATTCTTTGCCAGGTTGCAGTCACTAATCCGGCGAGCACCGCCAGCCCGGCCAGCAACTGCGGGGACGCCACGCGAGCGAGTGCCGCAAACACCGGACCATTAAAACGGAAAGTCTGCACATACGTGCCAAGCGAGCCGAGCGGAAGGCGACCCTGGCTAAAAGATGAACGATTAAGAAATGGCACGTACAGCAGCGCGACCACGGCTGCCGCCAGCGCCGCGTCGCGAATGCGAACCCGCTTCCAGTAAATGGGCAAGAGTACGATCGGCAGGAATTTCACTGCTATCGCCAGCCCCAGTGCGACGGCCGCTACCGGCCGCCATCGCCGCACCAACGCAGCGGCGGACACCAGCAACAGTAACGCGCCAACAATGTCAATGTGGCCGCTTCCCGCCACCTCAATGGCCAGCAATGGGTTCCAGGCGAACACCAAAACCAGGTGCGCTCCCTTCCGGGTGGAACGCAAGACATCGAGCAACAGGAAAACAATTGCGACCTCGCAAAGTACGAATGCTACTTTCATTGCAAATGTAGATTCGTGAATCGCGGTGACTGCGCGGAAGAATAGCTCGGCTCCTGCTGGATACGGGCTCGGCAGATCCGGGTTGTTTAAGCTGCGGGTTTCCGGGGTATGCAGGCTCTTCACGGCAGGATCGCTGGGAACGACAAGATAGGGGTTGTAGCCGAGCCTCTGCAGGAGGCCGTCCCAAACGTAGCGATGGATATCATCATCAGGGCCCGGAGGTAGCCGGAGAAATTCGATGTGCCACACGGCGGCCAGGATTAGCCCAATGACGACCACGCGCCGCGGAAATGTCGCTGTGGCGCGGGCGCCCCGCCCGCGAAAAAACTCACGGATCGCCAAGAGATACGCGACGCCCGCAAGCGTCAAAGAGGCCATAAAGTACGGCCCACCCCGATCGCTGAGGTAGCGCGAGCAGATGGTTAGCGTCACCCACAACGTGACGCCGAGTATGTACACTCTCCACTCGGGGGTGAGCTTCACTCTTCTCCAGTGCCCATCAGTAATTGTGCGCTATAAGCTTTCTATGTGGAGCGGCACTCCTGCCCGCTTTGTTTGCGGTGGCAAGAGCTAGCGGGCAGGAGTGCCCGTTCCACATAATCTCTCCCACTCTTTAAGCCACGCCGCCGTGCGCGGCGCCCTTGCCGGATCCAACCGCAATTCCGCTGCCAGGCGAGTCAGGTCGTCGGCCACATCAATATCGTAGAAAGGATCGGCGAAACCTACTGATAGCCCAAGCGCTCGTGCGCGCGCCAGCAGCCTCTCGAGAGCGCTGGCGGTGCCCATTCCGTCGTTTTCAAACAGCGTGGGATGAGAAGCCTTTGCCCCCACGAGGTAGTAGCCTCCGTCGTGCGTTGGGCCCACGACCACGTCATGTGCGGCCAGCGTTTCGAACGCGTCTTCCAGAACGGAACGCGGCAGGTGCGGGCTGTCGCTGTTGAAGGCAATGGTGCGTCGCGGATGGGCGTTTTCTTGATGATCTTCTCTTTGACGATCTGGTCTTTGATGATCTTCCCTTCGACAATCTTCTTTTTGATGATCGGGAGCGAAGTGCGCAAACACCGAAGTGAGACCTGCGGCAAGACCTTCGCCTTTCTGGGCGACTACCCTTACTTCCCTGCCTGAGGCTTCACTGCTTGACGCTTGGTTGCTCGATAGCCGCGCTAGCGGGTTCGCGTCGGCCTCCGGGCACATGATGGCAACTTCGATATTGCTCAATGACTGGGCCAGCGCCAGCGTGTCGTCCAGAAGACAGCAATAGAAATCAGTGACCGCAGCGGGAGAAAGGCTGGGAACGAGGCGAGTTTTGACCGTGCCTGGCCTAGGTGCTTTCGCCATGATCACCAGCACACGGTCGCTGCCTGACGGACGCGCCGCCGTGTCGCTTGAAGATTTCATAGATTGTTGGGCCAATAATATACGACAGGTGAGATGTGGCCCACTCAAGCCCCACCGATGGCCCACTCAAGCCCGGTCTTCGCGCCGGTGGGCCACTCGCCCGCGAACCCGGAATGTAACAGCTCGCTTGGAAATGTCTTCCATGTGGAATATGCTGTTGAATATATTCCACATATGCAAATCGTTCAAATCGTGCTGGATAAAAAGCTGTTACACGCCGCCGACCAAGCCGCAAAGCACACTCGGCAAAGCCGTTCCGCTTTGGTACGCGACGCCCTGCGGGAACACCTTCGCCGGTTGAAGCTGCGAGCCAGTGAAGAGCGCGACCGCCAGGGCTACTCGCGACATCCGCAAGCCGACATGGAAGCGCGGGGTTGGGAATCGGAGGCCACGTGGCCGGAGCAAGAATAGCCCGAGGTGAGGTTCGGCTCTACCAGTTTGCCGCGCCCGACAAAAAACGACCGGCCCTGGTGCTCACCCGCAACAGCGCCATCGCGTATTTATCCACAGTCACGGTTGCACCGGTCACTTCCACCATTCGCGGCGTGCCCTCGGAAGTCGTTCTCAACGAGGAGGACGGTATGAAGTCCCCGTGCGCGGTGAACCTGCACAATGCGGTTACGGTGTCGCAACAACGTCTGGGGAAACGTGTGGCCCAGCTGAGTTCCGCCCGAATGAATGAGGTATGTGCTGCTCTGCGCTTCTCTCTGGGTTGCGATTCAAACTAGTTGCTGGAAATCTCCCAAACAGGCGTAGCGCTGCACAATCCTTTGAACGGCAGGTTGGACTAACTGTAGAGGCTAGCCCATGGGGGTGCCCCACTTTTTTTCGCGTACTTTGCGAAAAAGGGTGGGCCGGTTGGATAACGTTCTCAACGGTCTGCCGCTTCGGCGTTCGCTTGCGAAACATCTGCCGGGATAAAGCGAAGCTTATATCCATCTTGATTCCTCGCTCGTTGAAACCTGGGCCGTTGAATTCCAAGATCGGCAGGCCGCAACAGGAACTCGGCAAGCGCGGCTTGGCAACGCTACGGGGCCGACTCACGGTCCGGCAGGCCGGTACTCGCTGAGACGGCCGAGCTTCGTTCGGCCGGACGGGTCGAAGCCCCGTCCCCACACGGGCGAGGCTCAACGAACTTCCCAAATCGGGAATCGCACGCTGTGACTCGATTCGTTGATAATATGGGCGTTACCTCCGTACTGTAGTTACAGTTCTGGCACTACACTGTGTTCCACGTGGAACATTTCTTCGATTCCCGCCGCTGGCTCGTCTACAACAGATAATCTTCGAAGAGGAACCTACGCCGGCCGCGGCTTCCCGGCCCTTCGCTGCCGGAAATAATATCGCACGATCAAGCTGAGGATGAACCAGCCGGCGCCGAGCGTGCCCTTCAGCGTGCCGCTGATCTTCGATTTTCCGATGCGCGGGTAGTAGCTCACCGGGACTTCAACCACGCGGTATCCGGCGAGGGCGCCTTTGAGGATCATCTCAACCGCCCAGCCATAGGTGGTCTCTTCGAGGGCGAGCGCGCGCAGTACATCGGCGCGGGCAGCGCGAAACGGGCCGAGGTCATTAATTTTTAGACCATAAAGCAACTTAATCAGGCCGGCGGCCAGACGATTGCCAAACGCCTGATGCCAAGGCAACGCTCCGGCTGAACGCCGCCCGTGCAGGCGGGAACCGAGCGTGATGTCCGCGCGGCCATCAGTGATTGGGGCTAAGAGAACCGGCAGTTCGGAGGGGCGGTCGCTGTAGTCGCCATCGAGGAACACAACCACATCCGGAGAATTTGCCGCGGCCATACCCGTGAGGCAGGCTCGCCCATAGCCGCGGCGCGGTTCGCGAAGCACGCGGGCGCCCATGCTGGCGGCGATCTCGGGTGTGCCGTCAGTCGAGTTGCTGTCAACAACGATGACCTCGGTCGTGAGATTAGACGGGAGATCCGCTAAAACCCGCGCAATCGCCTGCGCTTCATTATGGGTGGGGATGATGACGGACACTCGCACGTGGCGTTAGCTCAAACCAACCACCACGGAGCCGATGGCCACCGCTCCGCCAGCCAGGCGTCAACGCCCCATCTCCGGCCAGCGCATCCGATAGCGAGTCCGAGCGATGCCATAACCGGAACCAGCAGCTCCCATATCCACGAGGTGCCCCACTCCGAAATCCAAAGGCTGCCGAGATACAGAAAAGCAACAAATGCCGCCGGCCGGGTTAGCAAGCCGATGATGAGCAGGATGCCAAGCGAGATCTCGGTCACGGCCTGCATGGGAGCCGCCATCGCGGCGTGGCTTGCCGCCAGGCCCATCACCGCCTTCCATATAGCCGGTGAATGACTATTCTTGATGTAGTAACTGATCAAGCCCGCGTAACCCGCTGGCGTGTAGAGGCCTTTCCCCAGATTCTCGAAAAAGACCGACACGAACATTGCGCCGATCGTCACGCGTACGATTGCCAGACCGTTTGCGGCTTGCAGTTGATGGGTCGCTGTGGTTGCGTCGCTTCGCGAAGGGGTTGCGATGGTCGTCATGGTGAACCTCGTCCAATCGTCCAATGGATGCTATACCAGATTGGAAATATTTGGCAGGCGCAAACTGTTTCAGCGAAGCTCATAAATCAAACCGATATAGGTTCCCGCTGAAGCCTTCCTCGGCCGCCGGGGTGGCGCAAGAGTTTCGCCGTCCGGAGTGCAAGCGTCTTGCATTGGGAGGGCTACTGCAAGATTTCCTAAAGGCCGCAAGTTCCTCGATACACGTGGGATAGGAGGCAGCGCAGAAATCCTCCGCGTAAAGGACGTATTTCTCGGTGCCGCGCTAGCCCCCAACTCTACACATTCAAACAAACACTCTTTTCCTACCAGCCTAAAGAACATGGCAACCGCGCCGATGGTTAAAGGAAGGCGCAGTCGTACGCGCGACTGTCGCCGAGATGCTCATGATAGCGGAACCGGGACTTTCCCTGCTTGATGAAGAAGGTCGGTTGATGGTGAAGATCGAGGGCAACGCCGGCGTAGAGACGGCGGCACTTCTAAAGCAGGAACTGGTGCGGGCGCACATCGCCCATGATGTGGCCATTGACTGGGCAGAAGCTGAGCATGTCGAAACCTGCGTTCTTCAGGTTCTGCTCGCGCTCAGGAAATGGTTGCTCGATCGCGGCTTGTCGTTGGTGGTCGAGAAGGACAACTCGAAAGTGCGGGGGTACCTGACAGTGTCGGGGCTGTCGGAGTATTTTCCGGTGCGCGACCATCTCCCCGAGGTTCCCTCCAGCGAGGGCAGCAATGCCTAAGAAGATTCTCATTGTGGATGACTCGGTCACCATGCGGCAAATGGTTTCCTTTACCTTGCGCGAAGCAAAATTTGAAGTGGTCGAGGCTGAGAATGGCGCCGACGCGCTCAAAAAGCTGGACGGTCTTATTCCCGACCTGATCGTGACCGACCTGAACATGCCGGTGATGGACGGTCGCGTTATTCGAAGTGCCAGGGCTCTGCCGGCGATCCGTTACGTTCCCATCCTGATGCTGACGACGGAAAGTCAAGCCGACAGAAAGGCGCAAGCCAAGGCGTGCGGGAGCGACCGGATGGATTGTAAAACCATTTGATCCTCCCAACCTGCTGGCGGTCATCGGCAAGGTGCTGCCCTGAGGCAAAGGCATGAAGATTGATCTGAGCAGATTCCGCGACACGTTCTTTCAGGAAGCCTCGGAACACGTGAACAACATGGAAGCCTCGCTTTTGGGACTGGGTGATCCGCCGGCCGACCCGGAAGTTCTCAATTCGATTTTTCGGGCTGCGCACTCGATCAAAGGCGGAAGCGGCACGTTTGGCTTCGACGACGTGATGCGCTTCACGCATCGGCTGGAAGAATTGCTCGACCGGATGCGCGAAGGCAGGGCCGACGCCAGCCCCGCGCGCATCGAGTTGCTGCTGCGCGCCTGCGATATGCTGCGCACACTTCTGGCAGCCGCTGAAACGGACGCGATTGCACCGCCCGAAGCCGCGACCCTGCTGGAGGACCTGGCGGTGGCGCAGCGCGAGGGCGAGTTTGTGGCCGAAGCGCCCTCTCGAATGCGGGCCTGGGACCCAAAAGTAAAGTTCGGCGGACAGACTACGTACTCCATTCGCTTCGTGCCCTCGTCCGAGGTTTTTCGCGAGGGCATGGATCCGCTGCTGGTCCTGCGCGAACTGGCTGAACTTGGGATGGTGGAAAAGATGGCCGCCGATTTGTCCGCTCTGCCGGCATTGAGCGAACTGCAACCCGACAGTTGCTATCTGAGCTGGACCATCCGGCTGACCTCAGAAGGGGAACGAGAGGAAATCGAGGACGTTTTTGCGTTTGTAGAGAGCGGGGCGCAGATCACGATCGAAGCGCAACCGCCAGGCGGCGCGATGTCTACGAGCGGGACTCCGGCGAAGAGTGCGGTTGCCGCTATCGCGTCCAGCGGGCAACTTTCACGTCAGCGGGGACGCGATTCCGCTTCTATTCGAGTTGCTACCGAAAAGGTTGACCAGCTGATCAACCTGGTGGGCGAATTAGTCATCGCGCAGTCCATGACGGTGGAGATCGTCACCCGGTTTACCGCCGAGCGCTTGGGGGAACTGCAAGCTGCGCTGCACGAAGTGAGCCGCAACACACGCGAGTTGCAGGAGCGCGTGATGGCGGTGCGTATGCTGCCGGTTGGGACTATCTTCTCGCGCCTGCCGCGTATTGTGCGCGACATTGCGGCTGCCGAGGGGAAAGTTATTGGGGTCGAAGTCAGCGGCGAGGAGACTGAACTCGACAAGGGCGTGCTGGAAGGCATGATTGATCCGCTCACGCATCTGGTCCGCAACGCCGCCGACCACGGGATTGGTACTCCGGACGAGCGGCGGGCGGCGGGAAAACCGGAAAACGGAACCATCCGCCTGCGCGCACGGCACGAAGGCGGCAACGTTGTAATCGAGGTCTCCGACGACGGAAACGGGCTGAACACCGCCCGCATTCGCGAAAAGGCAATCGAACGCGGTCTCCTGAGCGCCGACGATGAACTCACCACGCAACAGATTCAGGCTTTCATTTTCCATGCGGGGTTCTCCACCCAGGACAGCGTGAGCGAGATCTCGGGCCGCGGCGTAGGAATGGACGTCGTGCGCAGAAACGTCGAGGCCCTGGGCGGAACCGTGATCCTTAGAAGTGCCGAGGGCAAGGGCACGACCGTTGGCATCAAGCTTCCCCTAACGCTGGCGATTCTCGACGGGCAGTTAGTCCGCGTGGGCCGGCAAAGGTACGTTCTACCCCTGGTTTCGATCGTCGAATCCATCCGCCCCACGCGTGAGCACGTCCGGTCGGTGGCGGGCGAAGGAGAAGTGGTGATGGTGCGGCAGGAGCCGCTCCCCCTGCTGCGGCTGCACCAACTCTTCGATGTGGTGACCGATGTGCTGGAACCCGCGGGTGGATTGGTGGCGGTAGTCGAGCACGACTCGCACCGTTTTGCCTTGATGGTGGATGAGCTTCTGGGACAACAGCAGGTGGTGATCAAAAACCTGCAGGCGAATTTTCGCAGGGTTGAAGGAGCCATGGGGGCAACAATTTTGGGCGACGGACGAGTCACGCTGATCCTCGATATCGCCGGCCTGGTGGAATTGGCGCGCAGAAATGAGAGTTCGACTGCGAGGATGACGGGAAATCCGAGACAAATGTCTGACGCAGTTACAGGACGTTCAGTCGCGATGGGTGCCGCAGCAGGAGCTGCAATTACTTTTCACGCCGGAAAGCTTCAGTAAGTGGTGAAGTAGCGGTCAACAATTGGAGGGTGCGATGAATTGGTTTAAAAACCTAAGAACCGTGGTCAAGCTGCTGCTGGCATTCGCGTTGATGGCCGTGCTGACCGGTGTTGTTGGCTATAAAGGCGTAGCCGCCGCGGGCGATACCGACGCGATGCTCGAGAAACTTTACGACAAGGAATTGATGGGAATCTCCGCGATTCAGAACGCAAATGTCACTCGCCTCCAAATCGCATACTACGTGCGTTATGCGATGGGAACAAAGGACAAAGAGCAGAAGCAGCAGCTCGCTGCCAACGTCGCCAAATCCTTCGCCGATCTTGACGAAGCCCTGGTCCCGATTGACAAGACGCTGGAAACAGATGAGGGCAAGGCGCTCCTGGCCAAAATCAGAGAGACGGTGCCTCAGTACAAGAAAATGTGCGAAGACTCGCTAGCGCTTACCATCGATGGCAAGGATGATGAGGCAGCCGCCACCCTGCGGAATGGGCAGAGTCTGGTCGAGGGACTGCCAGCGGAGTTCAGGGCGCTGGTGGAAGCCAAAGAAAAGGCAGGCAAGAAAGCCTACGACGATTCCGGCGCGCTCTATTCTAAGACGCGAAACATGCTCTTTGCGATCATCGGCGTAGGCATAGTGTTCTGCCTCGGGATCGGCTATTTCATTGCACAACTGATTTCCAAACCGCTGCTGGCTACGGTGGGCGTTCTGGAAAAGGTGGCGGAGGGTGATCTGACGGTGCAACTCGGTCTGCATACCGAGGATGAAGTCGGAAAGATGGCTGCGGCTCTGAATCGAGCCACGGGAGCCGTCCGGGCAACGCTCACCGATGTTCGCAAATCCGCCGACGACATGTCGAACTCTGCGCAGCAGCTGGCGGCGGCATCGGAAGAACTGGCGTCTGGCGCGCAGGAACAGGCTTCCAGCCTGCAAGAGACCAGCGCCACCATGGAGGAGATCACTTCCACCATCAAGCAAAACGCCGACAACGCCAAGCAGGCCAACCAGGTGGCCAACGGTTCCCGCGACACCGCAGAAAAGGGTGGGCAGGTGGTGTCCGAGGCAGTGGGAGCGATGGGGCAGATTAACGAATCCTCGAAGAACATCGCCGAAATCATCACCACCATTGATGAGATTGCTTTTCAAACCAACTTGCTCGCTCTGAATGCCGCCGTGGAAGCGGCCCGCGCTGGGGAACAAGGCCGGGGCTTCGCGGTGGTGGCAACGGAGGTGCGCAACCTGGCACAGCGCAGCGCCACCTCGGCCAAGGAAATCAAACGCCTGATTCAGGACTCGGTGCGCAAGGTAGAGAACGGCTCGGAACTTGTAAACAAAAGCGGGGAGACATTGCGCGAGATTGTGGGATCGGTGAAGCGGGTGACCGATATTGTGGCCGAGATCGCGGCGGCCTCACAGGAACAATCTGTTGGCGTGGAACAAGTGAACAAAGCCATGACACAAATGGATCAGGTCACGCAGACCAACGCTTCCCAGACGGAGGAGCTTTCCGCAACGGCCCAGAGCCTGGCCGGCAGCAGCGAAGAACTGCAAGCCATGGTGGCCCGCTTCCGCCTGGACAGCGGTGGAATTACGCCGGGACGGGCGACGGCGGTTGCGCCGCCGCCCGCCTCCAAACCCAAGCCGGGGGACACACATGGCGGCAAACCAGGTCGCAAAGCTCTGGCCCGTCACGCAGTTGCGGGGGCTGGACCGGCGAGCGCGGCTGCGAGCCAGGGTGATGCGGCCCAGCATCAAAAAGAACAGGAACACGCTTTCGAAGACTTCTAGCTGGCCGAGCCTCACGGGTTACACCGCACGTCGCGAAGGAGGACGAAGTGATGGAAGAATTGGCGACCGCTGAAAAACCGAAGAACCTTGTGACCGCCAGCCAGTTTCTGACGTTCTCGCTCGGGCAGGAGGAATATGGCATTGAACTGCTGAAGGTGCAGGAGATCAAAGGATATTCCGCGATCACGCCCATTCCTAATACCCCACCCCACATAAAGGGCGTAATGAATCTGCGGGGAGCTGTGATTCCGATTGTGGACTTGCGCATCCGCTTCGCCATGGAAGCCATCGAGTACACGCAATTCCACGTGATCATCGTGATCAACGTCGGCACAAAAGTGATGGGTTTGCTGGTGGACGCCGTCTCCGACGTGCTGAATGTGGTGCCCGAGGACATCCGCCCCGCCCCCGACTTTGGGGCACATGCCGATACCCGGTTTATCAGCGGAATGGCTTCAGCCGGCGACAAGGTGGCGGTGCTGCTCGACATTGAAACTCTGTTGAGCGAAGCCGACCTGGCGGTCGCCGCCGATGGCAACGGCGATGAGCCAGCTACGGCCGTTGAGGCCAGCTAACGGCGATCAGTTTTGATTCAGCCAAACTTCAATTCTTTGATTAAAGGTTCGCGGCAAGATCAGCACGGCAAGTGAGCGCCCATGGCCCTGGAGATGACCTCGGGAATAACAATGACCGACGCGGAATTCGCGCTGCTGAGCTCACTCATGTATGAGCACTCCGGCATCCAGTTGAAGGAGAGCAAACGCGAATTGCTGAAAGGCCGCCTGGCCAAACGCTTGCGCCGCTACGGTTATGAGAGCTTTGCACAGTATTACGACCACTTGAAGAACCAGGACCCGCGAGGCACCGAACTGCAGGAGATGATCAATGCAGTCACCACTCACAAAACTTCGTTCTTCCGGGAAAGCCACCACTTCGAGTATCTGCGCGACCGGCTGTTGGTCCCTGCCCGCCGGGCCGCTGCTCAAGGCCAGCGGGCCCCGATTCGAATCTGGAGCGCGGGATGCTCCAGCGGAGAAGAACCATACTCGATCGCCATTACCATTGTCGCCAACCTCGAACGGATCAATACCTGGGACGTGAAAATCCTTGGCTCTGATATTGACACCGACGTCCTCGAAAAAGCCCGCACCGCCATTTATCCGCGGGAGTCAGTCAGCGATCTGCCTTTGGACCTTCTGCGGCAAAATTTTCTTTCCGGCAGAGGCGAGCAGGCGGGCTTCGTCCAGTTAAAACCGGAGATTCGCAGTCTGGTGAAGTTCGGGCGGGTGAACCTGCTGGAAGAGCCGTGGCCATTTCGCGGAAAGTTCGATGTGATCTTCTGCCGCAACGTCATGATTTACTTCGACCGCGATGTGCAGCGCTACGTGCTGGAGAGGTTCGCAAAATACATGAAACCCGGTGGACTTTTTTTTGCCGGGCATTCCGAAAACCTGTTCTGGCTGGGTGAATCCTTTCAGCCGATCGGCGGAACTGTGTACCAGGTTGGGGGAGCACGAGGCAATGTCTGATGCACGGAAAGCACGAACTGCGGGTGGTGCGGCTTCCCATGGGAGGCGTCTTCGCCAGCAACAGGCACCTCAAGATCACGACCTTGCTGGGTTCCTGCGTGGCCGCGTGTTTATATGATCCCGCGGCGGGGACCGGGGGCATGAATCACATTCTCCTTCCCGGCAGCATGCAGGCTGGAGATGACGGACTGGCCACGCGATATGGAGTGCACGCCATGGAACTGCTGATCAACCGGATCATGAAACTGGGGGGACAGAAGCAAAACCTGCGGGCCAAAGCATTCGGAGGGGCAAAAATGCTGGCGTTCGCGCCGGGCACGATTGACGTTGCGGCAATGAACGCGGAATTCATTTTGGAGTTCCTGAAGCGCGAGCACATTCCGCTGGAGGCTTACAGTTTGGGAGGAACTTCCGCAGTGACGGTGTGGTTCGAACCAGTGACCGGGAAGGTGCAGATTCGACGTATTCCCAGACCGGAGGCACGTGAAGTGGTTTCGCACGAGCAAACTTGCCAGGCTCGCATCTATCGTGCCGCTCCAAGCGTGAGCGAACATAACGTCACTCTGTTTCGAGACCTATGAGCAGGATCCGCGTTCTCATTGTTGACGATTCCGCGCTGATGAGGCAGGTGCTGACCGAGATCCTCTCTCAGGATCCCGAGATCGAGGTGGTGGGCGCCGCTGCCGATCCTTATGCTGCCCGCGAAAAGATTCTTCTATTGAAGCCTGACGTGCTGACGCTGGACGTCGAAATGCCGCGTATGGATGGGCTCTCCTTTTTGGAGAAGCTCATGCGCGGCCACCCCATGCCGGTGCTGATGGTCTCATCATTGACGGAAAAAGACTGTGACACCACGGTTCGCGCCCTTGAACTGGGAGCGATTGATTACGTGACCAAGCCGCACCTGGATGTACGATCAGGAACCCTGGAGCAGGCGGAAGAGATCGTGAGCAAAGTCAAAATCGCGGCGCACGCGCGGGTCCGGCGGCATACTCATCCGATGCCGAAGCCCGCGGCGGATGGGACAAAAGTTTCAGGCGCAAAACTGAGCTCCGTCGGCTTTCGCACCACCCACAAAATAATCGCGGTAGGCGCCTCTACCGGCGGGACCGAGGCTTTGGTCCATTTGCTGGTGCCACTGCCCGCCGATTCTCCGGGAATCATTATTGTGCAACACATGCCCGCCGGCTTTACGACTTCGTTCGCCGCCCGCCTCGATTCGCTTTGCCGCATGCGGGTTCGAGAGGCGAAAACTGGCGACCGGGTATTGGCCGGACACGTTCTGCTGGCCCCCGGGAATTTTCACCTGGAGGTGGCACGCAGCGGGGTCGAAATCTCCGCCAGAGTTTTTCAGAGCGACCCGGTGAACCGGCATCGTCCTTCAGTGGATGTCTTGTTTCACTCCTGTGCGGAGGTCTTGGGGCCGAACGCCGTTGGCGTGATTTTGACGGGGATGGGCGCTGATGGCGCTCGCGGCTTGCTCGAAATGCGCGAGGCCGGCGCCTACACTATCGCGCAGGATGAGGACAGCTGCGTGGTATTTGGAATGCCCCGCGAAGCCATCGCGTTAGGTGGGGCTGCAGAAGTGACGACCCTCGATGACATCCCGGCCTCTGCGCTCAAGGCGGCCGCACTTCCCTCGGGAGCATCCACGGCAAGCCCGATCCACAACTCCTAAATCTATTGGCGCGATACCAACACTTCAGCGCCGGGCGCGATTCGCGCAGAGAGTTGTGGAGCCGCATGGAGGCAGAATCACTACCCGAAACCGGGGTGGCGACGGGCGTCGAGGAGATTGAGCTTCCGTCAAAAGAACCTGCGAGGAATTGATCGCGGATGCTGTCAAAATCAACCCGACTCAGCAGGCAGTACCAGCGGTAGGTAGAGGCTTCGACTCGGCGCGGGCGCCCTCCGCCAAGGAAGAAGGAATGCCGAAACCGCTTCCGCACCCAAGGTAGTATTTTTGTACTATTACAGTCCTGCGCTTCCAGCATTAGACTCTTCGCGATCATTAATTCGGCTCGCTTGCGAATGTGGCGCGAACGAGCACTTCGGGTGAGTCTCTGCAATGTCCGCTCTACAGAATTCCCTGAGTCGAAAACTGCTCTTTGGTCTGGTCGCGTTCCTAGCGGCCTCGGCCGTCTACCTTTACGGGTTTCCGCAGCCCAACCTGGTGTACGCCGGAGTTGTGCTGCTGCATGTGTTGGGCGGAGTGGCGGCGACCGTGTGGGTGATTGCATGGCTGCGCCGGCTGCTGCGCGAAGGCAGCTGGGTGGCCGCGGCGGGGTGGGTGCTGTTTCTCGTCGGGGCCGGAATTGGCCTTTGGCTGATTCATACCGGGACGATTCGGTCAGAGTGGAACTGGATGTATGCGCACATGGTGGTGTGCGCGGCCGCACTGGCCTTCTTCGCGGCCGAAGCTTTAGGGCGGCGAGGGTGGCTGGGAACCGGTACGGGGGGCAGGGTTGCGCGGCTGGCGGTTTGCTCCATCGTGGTCGCGGGACTGGGCGCTGGATTGCGTTATACGCGCGAGGCGCGATGGGAGAGCCGGACGCGCATTGAGAATCCGGAGATGCCGCCTTCTACCATGGATCAAGAAGGCGACGGCTCGCAAGGGCCATTCTTCCCGAGTTCGGCGCAGGTATACGGGCACAAGAAGATTCCCAGTAAGTTCTTCATGGAATCGGATTCGTGCAAGCGCTGCCACGAGGACATCTACAACGAGTGGTACAGCTCAGCCCATCATTTTTCTTCCTTCAACAATCAGTGGTATCGGAAAAGCGTCGAGTACATGCAGGACACGATTGGGACGAAACCTTCGAAGTGGTGTGGAGGCTGTCACGATCCGGCGGTGCTGTACGCGGGGTTAATGGATACGCCTATCAAGCAGATTGTGCATACGCCTCCGGCACAGGCAGGCTTGGGCTGCATGATGTGCCACTCGATTGCAGCGGTGAAGTCAACGATGGGGCAGGCGGATTTTTATCTCGAATACCCTGAGTTGCACGAGTTGGCGGCAAGCAAGAGCCCGGTCGTGCGCTACCTGCATGATTTCCTGGTGAAGCTGAACCCGGAGCCGCACCGCCGCGTGTTTCTGAAACCCTTCATGAAACAGCAGACGGCGGAATTCTGCTCGTCGTGTCACAAGGTCCATCTAGACGTTCCGGTGAATCACTACCGCTGGATCCGCGGATTCAACGAGTACGACAACTGGCAGGCGAGCGGCGTCTCGGGACAGGGAGCACGGTCTTTTTATTATCCGAAGAGTCCGCTGCAATGCGCGGACTGCCACATGCCGCTGACACCGTCGAATGATATGGGAAATATCGCCGGGAAAATACACTCGCACCGCTTCCCGGCAGCCAACACCGCGTTGCCCACCGCGAATGACGATGCCGCCCAGCTGAAGGCAACCGAGGACTTCCTGAAGGCGGGAATTCTCAGCGTCGATATCTTTGCAATGTCGCCAGAGCAGGGTCCGGTGAAGCAAGGATCACAGGGCCAGTCGGAACTGGCGACCACGTTTGCCGTGGGAGAAGAAGCGGAGACCAAAATCACCCCTAGTCTGGGTGGAGAAGCACGGCTGGTGACGGCCCCGCTGAATCGTGTGCAGCCGGTGGTACGGCGCGGAGATACGATGCGGGTGGATGTGGTCGTACGCACGAAAAAGATCGGGCACTTCTTTCCGGGTGGGACGGTGGACGCCTATGACACCTGGCTCGAGTTGAAGGGCACCGACGACAAAGGCCAGACGATTTTCTGGAGCGGCATGGTTGAAGATAACGGCAAAGGTCCGGTGGAGAAGGGAGCGCACTTTTACCGGTCCCTGCAGGTGGATGAGCACGGAAATCCCATCAATAAACGCAACGCGTGGGCGACGCGGGCGGTGGTGTATGTGCGCCTGATTCCTCCCGGGGCAGCCGATACGGTGCATTTCCGAGTGCACATTCCGGAGAATGCCGGGAACAAGATCACCCTGCACGCGTCGCTGAATTACCGGAAGTTTGCCTGGTGGACCACGCAGTTTGCCTTTGCGGGACAGCCGGACGCCTCGCATCCAGAATTAGTGACCCCGAACTACGACGACCGGAAATTTACCATGGATGCTCCGCTGACGGGGATTTCGGCGAAAGAACAAAAGACCCCAGACCTGCCGATCGTGGCCCTCGCCCAGGATGAAGTGAGCTTGCAGGTGGCGGGCCGGGGAACGGCCCAACCAGCGCCGAAAGTGGCGTTAAAGGCCGAGGACTGGCAGCGGTGGAACGATTACGGCATTGGGTTGTTCCTGCAGGGTGACTTGAGAGGCGCCGCGGCTGCATTCGAAAAAGTAACCGAGATCGATCCGAAGAACCCCGATGGTTGGGTGAACATCGGGCGTGCAGCGGTGCAGGAAGGCGATATGGATCGCGCGAGGGACGTCCTGCAGCGGGCGTTAGCAGTGAGTCCTGATCTGGCGCGGGCGCATTTCTTCTACGCCAAGGTGCTGCGTGCAGATGGGAAGTACGACCAAGCGGCGGATGAGCTAAGGAAAGTGCTGGCTCAATATCCGCGCGATCGGGTGGCTTTGAATGACTTGGGCCGGATCTTATTTCTGCAGCGCCGCTATGACGACGCGGTGAAGGTGCTGGAATCGGTGCTGAAGATTGATCCCGAGGATCTGCAGGCTCATTATGACCTGATGCTCTGCTACAACGGGCTGGGTAACGAGAAGCTGGAGAAGGAACATCAGGAGCGCTACATGCGATTCAAAGCAGATGAAGCCTCTCAAACCATCACCGGCCGCTATCGCCAGTTGCATCCCGAAGACAATAACGAGCGGCAGGCGGTGCACGAGCATGTGTCAGTACCGCTGCCGGAGCTAGCCAAAGAGACCGCTCACCGCCGGCGCTCAAGCCGGCCCACCACTTTGGCAGCCGCTTCTCACTAGAAATCCTATGGTTCTTATGAGGAAAATCGAGCTCCTGCTGTTTGTTCTCTTGGTCTCGAAACTGCCAGCCGTGGCTCAGTCGCAGACGGTGCGGTTTCGCGACATCACGGCCCAGGCGGGAATTCATTTTATGCACAATAACGGGGCCTTCGGGAAAAAGTGGTTGCCAGAGACCATGGGCCCGGGCTGCGCGTTTATTGACTATGACAACGATGGGTATCCCGACATCCTGATTGTGAATGGCGAGGACTGGCCGGGGCACACAACCACGCCCTCAACCTTGAAGCTCTATCACAACAATCATGATGGAACATTCACGGACGTAACGCGCAAGGCGGGTTTGGCAATCCCGATGTTTGGTCTGGGCGTGGCAGTGGGCGACTACGACAACGACGGATATGACGATATATTCATCACCACGCTAGGGCAAAACCATCTGTTTCACAACAACGGGAACGGGACATTCACCGATGTCACCAAAACGGCCGGGCTGTGGGGGCCGAACGAGTTCTCGACGAGCGCGGCGTGGGTGGACTACGACCGGGACGGGAAGCTGGATCTGGTGGTGGCCAATTACGTGCAGTGGTCGCCGGCGACAGATATTTACTGCACGCTGGACGGAGTCCACAAGTCGTATTGCACCCCGGAGTCGTACAAGGGGACGTCAATGCGCGTATGGCATAACCTGGGAGGCGGGAAGTTTGAAGATGCAACTCAAAAATCTGGACTGAACGATCCAACTTCCAAGAGCCTGGGTGTAGCGATCCTCGATTACAACGGGGACGGATGGCCGGACATTCTGGTGGCAAACGATACCCAGCCGACCAAGCTCTATCTGAACAAACAGAATGGAACCTTTGAGGAAAGGGCGATCTCGGCGGGCATCGCATTCAGCGAGGACGGCGTGGCGCGCGCCGGCATGGGCGTGGATGCGGCGGACTACGACCGGTCCGGCCGTCCCAGCTTGATCATCACGAATTTCGCCAACCAGATGATCTCTCTGTACCACAACGAGGGGAAGGGTCTGTTCGTTGATGAAGCGCCGCAGTCGGAGGTAGGGCGCAATACTCTGCTCACGCTCGGATTCGGATGTTTTTTCTTTGATTACGACAATGACGGGTGGCCGGATATTTTCGTGGCGGACGGCCATATCGAGGACCAGATCGAGCAGGTACAGAAACGGGTATCGTACGCCGAGCCTCCGCATTTGTTTCGCAACCTTGGCGGTGGGAAATTTCAAGAGGTGACGCGCCAGATGGGCGAAGCGTTCGCCACTCCCAAGGTGGCACGGGGCGCGGCCTACGCCGACATTGACAATGACGGCCGGCTGGATGTGCTGGTCACTACCAACCGTGGACGAGTATGGTTATTCCACAATGAAGGTGGGAGCAATCACAGCCTGCGCATCAAGCTGGTGGGGACGAAATCCAACCGGGATGGAATCGGCGCGGTGGTGCGTGTGACCTCGGGAGGCGGGACGCAGTGGCAGATGCTGCGCAGCGGTTCAAGCTACATGTCACAAAGCGAATTGGTGTTGACCTTCGGATTGGGCCAGGCAACAAGGGCGGATGCGATCGAAGTGCAGTGGCCCAGCGGACAGGTTGATAGAATTCCGGCGACGGCAGGCGATGATACCGTGATCGTGGAAGAAGGAAGAGGCGAGGTTGCGACGCGGCCTTACCGGGAGCCAGGGATGAGCGCGGTGAAGCGGGCGAAGAGGCAAAAGCGAGGTTCTCCGGTAGCGGGTCTGTCGGGCCCAGGCAGCGCCGCTGCCATACTGAAATAGAGCTGGGGTCATCAGCGGGCGGTAAAAAGCCCCTTCGACAAGTAACCGGGAAGCAACGATTTGGCTCTAATCAATCTTTTACTCACGACAGCCTGCGCTGGAAGGGCCGCAGGTGGAATGCGAGCTACCCGCAAGAAAAACTTTCCGACATGCCCCGGCCGATCAAAAGGCTATTTCGCACCGAAGACGTTGGATCTTCCTGCTTCGAGATCACGGGATAAATTCGAGAGAAAATAAACGGGCCCGCTTCGGTGACAGGTTCCTTCGCTCCTAGAACCCTGTAGAACAAGGGTTTACACGCTGCGGGGGCTGTATGGCGCAGCCCACAACATCACCTCTACAGCCGGTGCCCCTCCCCGCCGATAGTTATAACAAGCGACATCTCAGCCACAAAACTGGGTGAGTCTCGAATTGTTGGTGCGCACCTCTGGACGCAGTGCGGCCGGAACTTGGTTTCAGGGCTCGATAGCTCGGACGCAGGCAAGTCTCTGCCTGGCATGAGGCAGGCGTGCGCCACTAAAGAAAGGAATGGGTTTGCCGATAACCATTAATCAACGCCAGTCGCACTATGTCACGTGCCTGCAAGGCGCGATCACCATATCATGCGCGGCGGAACTCAAGAGGCTCTTGCTCGAAGCGCTGGCCTCGGGAAAAGACGTGCAGGTAGACCTTGAACAGGCAACCACGCTCGATGTTACCGCCATGCAGTTGCTCTGGGCCGCTCGGCGGGAAAGCGAGCGATCGGGGACCGCATTTGCCGTGGTTGGGCAGGTGCCGGAGCAGATCTCCGTTGCAGTACGGGATGCCGGTTTTGAGAGTTTGCCGGTCTCAGCGGCCCCGAAGTAAGGCAACGAGGCGGGATTGTTGCGAAAGCGTCCAGATGATTGACAAGTTCAAACAGGCGTTCCAGGAAGAGGCGCGCGAGATCCTGATAGAACTGGAATCGGCGCTCCTCGAGCTCAACGAGAAGCGTGACGACAAAGAGGTAATTGGACGCGCCTTCCGCGCGCTGCACACGATCAAGGGCTCGGGCGCCATGTTCGGTTTCGACGAACTGGCTGCTTTCTCGCACAACCTCGAGACTGCTTTCGACGAGGTTCGCAATGGTCGGCTCCAGGTTACTCCCGACCTCATCAATCTTTCTCTGGATGCGCTCGACCAGATCAAAGCCATGCTCGAAGGCACGGACGCCGGCCGTTCTGATGAAATTCTGGCGAAGCTGCGCGAGTTGACGGGAGCTCCTGAGCCACATCCAGCCGGGCCAGCTCCAGTCCCACCCACGGCACCTCCGAAGACGGGCGCGACGCGCGACTGGCGAATCCGCCTGTACCCCGGACCCGACTTCATGAAAAGCGGCGCTAATCCTCTATTGTTGCTGCGCGAACTGCGGCAACTGGGCGATCTTCGAGTTACGGCCAGTATGGCCGCAGTCCCCCCGATCAAAGAACTCGATCCCGAGCGCTGCTACGTAAGCTGGGAGATGCTCCTGACCACGGCGGCCGTCCCCGAAGCGATCCGCGACGTCTTCATCTTCGTGGAAGATGCGTGCGAACTCACGATTGGGCCGGCCCCTGGCCAGAGCGACGCCATAGATACAAAATCCTCCGACGCTGCTCCGGTCGAAAGAGCGTCCGGCGGGGGACGCCGTGCTTCGGACAAGCCGGAATCCGCTTCAAGCATTCGCGTGGCCGCTGCCAAACTGGATCAACTGGTCAATCTGGTAGGCGAACTGGTCACTGTGCAAGCCCGGCTGGGCGAGGTTGCCGCCCGCCGCGAGGATCCAGACGTTCTGGCGGTCTCCGAAGAAGTCGAGCGGCTCACCGCGGCGCTTCGTGAGAACTCAATGAGCATTCGCATGCTGCCCATTCGTGCGACGTTCGAACGCTTCCGCAGGCTGGTCCACGACCTTGCCCGTGATCTGCATAAGCAAGTGGAGCTCACCTTCGAAGGCGCTGACACGGAATTGGACAAGACTGTAATTGACCAGTTGACCGACCCTTTGATGCATTTAATCCGCAACAGCATGGACCATGGAATCGAGAATGCGGAAGGACGCCGGGCCGTTGGAAAGCCCGCCACCGCAACCATCCATCTTTCGGCGCGGCACTCTGGCGCCAACGTTCTGATCGGTGTGACAGACGATGGGGCCGGAATCAATGCCGAAGCTGTCCGAGCCCGGGCTGTCGAGAAAGGTCTGATCGCAGCGGATGCCCAGCTTACCGAGACGGAGATATTTTCTCTGATTCTTGCGCCCGGCTTCTCCACGGCAAAACAGATTACCGATGTGTCCGGCCGGGGAGTGGGCATGGACGTGGTCCGCCGCAGCGTAGAGGCGTTGCGTGGAACTCTCGATATCGCCAGCAAGGCCGGTGCCGGCGCGACTGTCACTCTTCGCCTCCCGCTGACTCTGGCAATCATTGACGGACTGTTAGTGCAGGTGGGCGACGCGCGCTTCGTCCTGCCACTGGCCAACAGCCTGGAGTGCGTCGAGTTGACGGAACGGGATATCGAGGCATCCCACGGCAAACCCCTGGCCAACGTTCGCGGCGAACTCATTCCCTACATTCGCATCAGCGATTATTTCGATATGAAGAGGGGGCGTCCGCCACACGAGCAGATCATGATTACAGAAACCGAGCAAGGGCAGTTCGGTCTGGTAGTTGATCAAGTCCTGGGAGATCACCAAACTGTCATCAAGAACCTGGGGCGGCTCTATCGAAATGTTCAGGTAGTATCGGGCGCCACCATCCTGGGCGACGGCACAGTGGCTCTGATTCTCGATCCCCACCGGCTGGTGCAGGACGCGATGCGCACACTGTCGCCGGATAAGCGGCCCTCCGGCGTGGCCCGGGAGCAGGCAGGGCACCGGCAGAAGCCACGTAATGGAACAGCGGCGCACCGGGTGCTTCAAAATGAGAGCTTTCTAAGCAACGGGATTTCTTACGGGCGATACATTCGATGCAGTCCATACCACACGACTTTCCATCGCGAGCGCGGCGCAAGCCACCTCTTAGTTTGAGGTCGCACACTACGGGGTCACGAATTTGATCAGAGGGAGGCAGTAAATCATGGCGAGCAAAGTTTTGAACCAGAGCCGGGAGTTACACGATGCCGACGGAGGCGCCGCCGGGAACGGGCATGGCAAACGCCTTCGGACAGGCAGAGGTCACTTGGCAGCGGATGAACAGATGTTGCTGGTGTCGCAGGAGATTGAGCGCCTGGTGGAGGCATCGCGGGAAGGGCGCCTCGCCGAGCGCGGCAGAGCCGACCAGTTCGAGGGCGTGCACCGCGAAATGGTGGAAGGCATCAACACCATGCTCGATGCCATTCTGCTGCCCATCGGAGAGGGCAATCGCATCCTCGCCCAAATCTCCAACGGCAAAATTGATGAGCTCATTGCCCAGACCTACAAGGGAGACCACGAAAAGATGAAGCAGGCCGTCAACAATGTGGCCGTCGTTCTGCAGGGCCTGCAGAAGGAGTTGGCGCGCTTGACCGCGGCCTCTCATGCCGGGGAACTCGCCGAGCGCGGCAAACCGGAGCAATTTCAAGGCGCCTACGCTGAGATCGTCCGGGGCATGAACGCCATGCTGGACGCCATTCTGCTGCCCATCGGCGAGGGCAATCGCATCCTTGCGCAAATCTCCAACGGCAAAATTGATGAGCTCATTGCCCAGACCTACAAAGGCGACCACGAAAAGATGAAGCAAGCGGTCAACAACGTGGCGGTCGTCCTGCAGACCCTGCAGAAGGAATTGATTCGCCTGACCGACGCTTCGAAGGAAGGCCAACTCTCGGAGCGCGGCAAACCGGAGCAGTTCCGCGGCGCATTCGCGGAGATTGTTCGCGGCGTAAACGCCATGCTGGACGCCATTCTGCTGCCCATCGGCGAGGGCAATCGCATTCTTGCCCAAATCTCCAGCGGCAAGATTGATGAGCTCATCGCCCAGACCTACAAAGGCGACCACGAGAAGATGAAACAAGCGGTGAACAACGTCGCTAACGTCCTGCAAACGCTGCAGAAGGAATTGGCGCGTTTGACTGGGGCTTCTCATGCCGGCCAACTCTCGGAGCGCGGCAAGCCGGAGCAGTTTCAGGGCGCTTACGCCGATATCGTCCGCGGCATGAACGCCATGCTGGACGCCATTCTTCTTCCCATTGGCGAAGGCAACCGCATTCTTGCCCAAATTTCCAACGGCAAAATTGATGAGCTGATTGCCCAGACTTACAAGGGCGACCACGAAAAGATGAAACAGGCGGTCAACAACGTGGCGGTCATCCTGCAAGGTCTGCAAAAGGAACTGATCCGCCTGACGGAGGCTTCAAAAGAAGGGCAATTGTCGGAACGCGGCAAGCCGGACCAGTTCCAGGGCGCATTTGCCGAAATCGTTCGTGGCGTGAACGCCATGCTGGACGCCATTCTGCTGCCCATCGGCGAAGGCAATCGCATTCTTGCCCAGGTCTCCAACGGCAAAATTGACGAACTCATCGCCCAGACCTACAAGGGGGACCACGAGAAGATGAAGCAGGCGGTCAACAACGTGGCCACCGTTCTCCAGACCTTGCAGAAAGAACTGGCGCGCTTGACTCAGGCGTCGAACGCCGGACAGCTATCGGAACGCGGCCATCACGATCAGTTCCGGGGCGCGTACAGCGAGATCGTGCGTGGAGTAAACGATGTGCTTGATGCCGTAATCGCTCCGCTCAACGTGGCCGCCAACTACGTGGACCGCATCAGCAAAGGCGATATGCCTTCGCAGATCACCGACACCTATCACGGCGATTTCAACACCATCAAGAACAACCTGAACACGCTCATCGTGGCCTTGAACGACATCACTCTTGCCGCCCAGGAAATCGCCAACGGCAATCTTACCGTGACCCTTCAGGAACGGTCGGCGCAGGACAAGCTGATGCAGGCCCTCGCTTCTATGGTGAACGGCCTCACCCGCACGGTGACGGAAATCCGTACCATCGCGGGCGAGGTCACCTCCGCCAGTCAGGCCATCAGCACAGCCTCGGTGCAGGTCTCGAACGGCGCCAGCACTCAGGCAGCCTCGGCCGAGGAAGCCTCTTCCTCCATGGAGGAGATGGTTTCCAACATCAAGCAGAACGCGGACAACGCCCAGCAGACCGACAAAATCGCCAACAAATCCGCCAAAGATGCGCAGGAAAGCGGCAAGGCCGTTCTGGAAGCCGTTGCGGCAATGAAGGAAATCGCCAGCAAAATTTCCATCATCGAGGAAATCGCCCGGCAAACCAATTTGCTGGCGCTAAACGCGGCGATTGAGGCCGCGCGCGCCGGTGAACATGGCAAAGGTTTTGCCGTGGTCGCCGCCGAAGTCCGCAAGCTGGCCGAGCGCAGCCAGAAAGCGGCAGGCGAGATCAACCAACTCTCGGGCACGACGGTCAAGGTTTCGGAGAAGGCCGGCGAAATGCTCGAAAAACTCGTGCCTGATATTCAAAAGACTGCCGAGCTGGTGCAGGAAATCAGCGCCGCGAGCAAAGAGCAGGATACCGGCGCCGAGCAGATCAACAAGGCACTTCAGCAGCTAGAGAAGGTCATTCAGCAGAACGCTTCCGCTTCTGAAGAGATGGCGTCCACGACAGAGGAATTGACCGGGCAAGCGGACCAACTCATGAGCGCCCTCGGATTCTTCCGCACTGGAGACGAAAGACATGCGGCCGCGCCGCGGTCAGCCGGCGCAAAACCCGGGAGGACGAGCGAGGCTCCCCCGGCCAAGCCTGCGAAAACCGAGTACGCCCCTGCCGCGATGAGTGCGAAAGCCGGGGCCAAGGGCGGAGTCACACTCAAAATGAAAGATAAGGGCGACACCCTTGACAAGGAATTCGAGCGCTACTGACCGGCCGCGTCCGGGCGCGCATTGGGCCGGATGCGAGTGTGCGAAAAAGGAGCGGATTATGAGCGTCAACGAAATCACTGAGACGCGGCAGTACCTCACCTTCAAACTGGGGAACGAAGTATTCGCCATTGACGTGGCCAAAGTGCGGGAAGTACTTGATTTCACCACCATCACCGAAATGCCCCGCACCCCGGACTTCATGAGTGGCGTCATCAACCTGCGAGGCAACGTGGTGCCGGTGGTTGACCTGCGGCTGTGTTTCGAAATGTCGAAAACCGAAAGGACCAGGAATACGTGCATCGTCGTGGTAGAGGTGTTGCTGGATGGAGAGTCCACCGTGATTGGCGCGCTGGCCGATTCGGTCGAAGAAGTGATTGATCTGGAGCCGGAACAGATTCAGCCAGCACCCAGAATCGGCACCCAGATTAACACTGACTTCATCAAGGGCATGGGCAAGCGCGACACACAATTCATCATGATTTTGGATATAGATCGTGTCTTTTCCGCGGAAGAATTAGCGGCAGTGCGCGGCGCTGAAGCAAACCGGCCGCTGGCCGAGGTCAGCCCATGACCGGGAGGAGGAACGGCTGACATCGGCCGCCCTTTCCGTCGTATGAGTCGCCATGAAGATGCTCTTTCCACGGTGGATCTTGACCGGCTGCGCAGCCTGGTCTACACGCACTGTGGCATCAACCTGAACGCGGACAAGAAGGTTATGCTCGAGGTGCGGCTTAAGCGAAGGTTGCGCAGCCTTGATCTCTCCTCATACTCCGAGTACTGCGACTACCTGTTCTCGCGCAAGGGTCATGAAGCAGAAATTGTCCACCTGATAGATGCCGTCACCACCAATAAGACTGACTTCTTCCGCGAGCCCGCTCATTTCGATTTTCTGGCGGCGAAGGCCTTGCCGGAGTTTAGCGCGCGTCAAAAGAGCGGCCGGAAAGCCCTGGCGTGGAGCGCGGGCTGCTCTACCGGCGAAGAGCCTTATACGTTGGCGATCGTACTGAATGAGTATGCAGAATCTCACCCCAACTTTCGCTTCAATGTTCTGGCCACCGATATCTCAAGCAGCGTCTTGGCCAAAGCCAAGAAAGGAGTCTTCAACTCTGATGTGGCGCACCCGGTTCCGCAGCAGCTGCGCAGAAAATATTTCATGCGGGGCCGGGACCCCAACTCGAATCTGCTGAGAGTGGTCCCCGAGTTACGGGAAATGGTGGAGTTCCGCCGGCTGAATCTGATGGATGCCGACCTCGGATTGTCCGAGTTGGCGGAATTCATCTTTTGCCGGAATGTAGTCATTTACTTCGACCGGCCGACGCAACAGCGGCTCTTTGAAAAGCTGGCCCGCCAACTGGCGCCCAATGGTTATCTTTTCATCGGCCACTCTGAGACCCTGCACGGCATGGATCTTCCATTGGCGCCGGTGGCTCCGGCCCTTTACAGGAAAATTGATGAACGAACTCGAATCTGATCTGCCGCAAGTTTACTTGAACCCCGGCGAGGTCCATCTCGCGCGCAGCCCAACTCTGCTTCGCACAATCCTGGGCTCGTGCGTTGGCATCACTTTCTGGTGTGGACGCCTGGCCAGCGGCGCGCTTTGTCACGCCATGCTTCCCCGCTACCCTCAGCATTCCCCTGGCGAACTGAAGCCCTCTGAGCGCTGGCGTTACGTGGATTTTTGCATTCGCGAGCTGGCGCGCCAGTTTGAGGCATTGGGCGCGCGCCGCTCGGAGGTGGAAATCAAACTGTTCGGAGGAGCCGACGTGCTGCCCATTCACGCGGTGGCCGCTCTTCCTCGGACCACGGTAGGCCAACTGAATTGCGAGATGGCGATCGAAGTGCTCCAACTGGAAGGCCTGAAAATTGTGGCCTCCGACCTAGGAGGCTCTGCCGGACGCACCATTCAGTTCCATACAGGCAATGGTGAAGTGCTGTTGCGGCGGCTGGCCAGGCCGATATTCGAAGAGAGTATGTCCCGCAATGAGATGTTGTTTCCGACGAACAGTGAGTTATGAACTTGCATAAAATTCGCGTCCTGGTGGTGGACGATTCCGCCGTAGTCCGCCAAACCTTGAGCGAAGTGCTCTCGTCGGATGGGCAAATCGAGGTCATTGGCACTGCGGGCGATCCCTTTGTGGCGGCCGAGCGCATTCACGAACAGGTACCGGACGTCATCACCCTCGATATCGAGATGCCACGCATGGATGGCTTGACCTTCTTGCAGAAGATAATGACTCAGCATCCGATTCCGGTAGTCATCTGTTCCAGCCTGGCACAGGAAGGCGCCGAGAGCACTCTCAAAGCGCTCGAATACGGGGCGGTGGATATCGTTGCCAAGCCGCGCCTGGGCAGCAAGCAGTTCCTGGAAGATTCACGCGTCATGCTCTGCGAAAGCGTGAGAGCGGCCGCTGGAGCGCGTCTTCAGGCTTTGCGGCCCAAGCATGTGGTCGAGCCCAAGCTCACGGCCGATGCCATCCTGACCCGCGGAACCGGAGCCATGGTTGAGACCACCGAGAAGGTCGTAGCCATCGGGGCTTCTACTGGAGGAACCGAGGCGCTGACGGTTCTTCTGGAAGCGCTTCCCTCCGATTCGCCCGGGATCGTGATCGTGCAACACATGCCGGAGATGTTCACTCGCGCCTTTGCCAACCGCCTCAACGGCTTGTGCAGCATCACGGTGAAGGAAGCTGAAAGCAACGACACGGTTCTGCGGGGACATGCGCTGATTGCGCCGGGAAATCATCACATGCTGCTCAAGCGCAGCGGGGCCCGCTATTACGTGGAGGTCAAGGACGGTCCGCTGGTTTGCCGCCACCGTCCTTCGGTGGACGTTTTGTTTCGATCCGCCGCCCGCTACGCAGGACAAAATGCGGTGGGCGTGATCCTGACCGGAATGGGGGATGACGGCGCCAGCGGTATGCACGAAATGAAGAAGGCAGGGGCGGTCACCATCGCCCAGGATGAAGAGACCTGCGTCGTGTTCGGTATGCCCAATGAGGCAATCAAGCGGGGCGCAGTGGATAAGGTTCTGCCCTTGCCCAACGTCGCCGGGGCGATTCTTCGCCATGCGCAGTGAAGCTTTGTGAGGCGGCGTGCATGCAACTCTTAGTGTCAGGTTCGGATTTGCTGGGCCACGGTCGTAGGGAAAATCGGATACGGAGGAGCGGTGGCTTCTACGGTCTCTAAGAAAACGGCTCCGAACCGCCAGCCCAGTGAAGGTCTGCCCGCCACGCTCGACCCTGCTCGAAAAGCGACCGCGGCAGCGACAACAAGGAGTCAGGTTCCAGAGCGCCTCACGAGAACCGACCCTGCTCTCCTGGCAACCGCCATGGGGCAGGTTACGGAAGCGCTCATCATTACCGATGTCCAGGGGAAGATTCTATATGTCAATCCTGCTTTTACCAGCTTGACGGGCTACACCGCCAATGAAGCCGTTGGCCGGACTCCAAGCTTTCTCAAGTCCAGTCGCCAGGACCCTGCATACTACGAAGATCTGTGGAAGACCATCCTATCCGGGAGGGTGTGGCAAGGCTCCCTCATCAACAAACGCAAAGACGGCACACTCTATACCGAGGAGATGACGGTCACCCCGGTTTACGATCCCGATGGCGCAATCATCAACTTTATTGCCATCAAGCAGGACGTTACCGAACGTCGAACTGCCGAAGCCGCGCGGGCCTTTTTGGCGTCCCTGGTCGAATCTTCAAGCGAAGCCATTA
>Ga0335078_10001921_pt1 | contig 31464 bp, 23 predicted proteins | sample Lox_Sample_32_FD_206711 | JGI IMG/M metagenome (GOLD analysis project Ga0335078, IMG submission 206711) | Soil microbial communities from Loxahatchee National Wildlife Refuge, Florida, United States - Lox_Sample_3.2 | ecosystem: Environmental > Terrestrial > Soil > Wetlands | place: USA... | reverse complement strand
CCCTCCGTGTCTGGCTACTTGCGCCGGCGCGTGTCGCGAATGGTCCCAATGCCCGGAACGGTCACCGGGGTGTTCGTGATCTGGCTCCACCCGCCGGCGGAGCTCACCGTGGACTGTCCGGTGTTGCTCTGCCCGTAGAGGACGAACGAGATCGCACCGAACTCGCCCTGGATCGTCTCGGTCGCGTTCCTCGACTGGCCGGATATATGGATGGCCGTGAGGAACACCGACTTGAGCATGTACTGGACTACGGGGTTCTCCGTGCCGTTGGCCCCCGGCTTTCGAATGACGACCTCGACCGAGGCCAGTCGGGTGCCGGCGGCGAGATCCTGGAACAGCTGCGCGCTGTACTTGTCGAGCAGCTTGACGAACGTGAACTTCTCGAACCTCACCTTGCCGGCGCCGGCCCCGGTCGAGCCAGAGCCGATCGAGACCGGGTTCTCGGCGTCGAGCGTGAACGACGACAGCTCGAACGCCTTGGTCGCGTTCGCATTCTTCTGGTCGATCGTCTCACCGGCGGGTGCCGAGTTGAGCTTGCCCAGATCGTTCGTCGGCGCGAGGAGCATCGTGATGTCAGCTCCGGACGCTGAGGAGACCTGGACGGTCGGCGCCGGCCCGGCGGGCCCGGCCGGCCCCGCCGGCCCGGCCGCGCCTGCCGGCCCCTGGGGTCCTTGCACCCCCTGCGGTCCCTGCGGACCGGTCTGGCCTTGCGGGCCTTGCTGGTTCCAGGTCGTTTGCTGCTCGTCTTCGGAACAGGGCTGGTCCCCCGTGATCGCGGGGTCATAGATGCGAACGCTTCCGACGACCGGCGTCGTGCCGTCGCCGTTGGTGTCAGTCCAGACGCACCCGGTGATCGTGGCCCCGGTGCCACCGATCTGTCCCACGGCAACGGCAGCCCCGACACCCAGGGCGGCGACGGTTGGCACCAACACCTTCAGTGACGCGCCGGCGCGTCGCCGGCGCCGCTCGGACGCGTTCGCCGGCCTTCCGACTTCACGGCCCATCCCAGACCTCCTCCGAGTTCCTCGGCGCCCCGGCGGCGATTCAACCAGGGCGATCTGAGAGGGGTCAATTGCGCAACACAGGTTTCAGACGGGGAGTGCCGTCGTGCGCGGGCTTGGTGCCTGTCGCTTGCGAATCGGACGGCGTACCGGGTCCGCGGGTTTGGCGCCGTTGCCGATCCGTTGCTGCAGGCGTTGCCGGCACAGCGGCTCCCCACGACGTACACGGGCAGATCCGGCCCTGCGACAGCGCCCGGGCGGCCTCACGTATCCGCCGCCGCGTGGCCTACTCGGGAACGAGCTCGTCGAGGACATCGGCGAGCCCCCGAAGGTCCGGCAGCTCCCGCGTCGGCGGCGGCTCCACGAGCTCGCCGAGGCGGTTGATCCAGACCGTCGGGATGCCGAGCGTGGAAGCGGGGGCGATGTCGTGGAAGTGGCTCTGGGCGACGTGCACATGGCGATCCGCCTCGGCTCCGGTCGAGTCGTAGAACGCGCGCCAGTGGCCGGGAGCCGGCTTGTAGGACCCGACCTCCGAAGCCACGATCGCGCCGGCGAACGGAACCCCGATCGTCTTGATGGAGGCCTCGATCAAGTCGCGATCGGTGTTGGACAGCGCCACCAGCCGCCAGCCCCGGTTGTGAGCCTCCGCCAGCGCCGTCGGGACCTCGGCGAACACGGGCCACCCCGGCAGAGACCGGCCGAGCGCGTCGCCTTCGTCGCCCGGGAGCGTCACGCCTGCCTCGGACGCCAGCTCGGCGAGAACCGCCGCCATCACGTCGCGATATCTCCATGTCGGGTGCTCGCTCTGGACCCGCGGTTCGACCACGTGGTAGCGCGACAGCAATTCGCCGCCTACCGAGGAATCGAACAGCCGGTCGAGCTCGGCGCGGATGCCGGCATTCCAGTCGACGAGCGTCCCGTAGCAATCGAACGTGGCCCACCGCGGATCATCCACCGGCCGAGCATATGCGCAACCGGACCGGTGCGTCGGGCGTCTGGGTGAAACCGGCCTCCCAGTAGGATCCGATTCGATGCCGATCGAGTGGGCCGGTTTGGGGCCGGAGGTGCTGCTGACACTTGATCGCACTCACCCCGAGCCGCTGCGAGTCCAGCTCGAGCGCGAGCTTCGCGAGGCCATCCGCTCGGGCAGGCTGGCCGCCGGCGAGAGGCTCCCGTCGTCGCGCGCGATGGCCGCGGAGCTCGGGATCTCGCGCGGGCTCGTCATCGAGTGCTACAGCCAGCTCCAGGCCGAGGGGTTCCTCACCTCGCGCGCCGGCTCGGCCACGCGGGTCGCTGCGGGCGCGCTCGTGCCCGCCCCGGCGGCACCGGCGCGGTCGCCCGCGGCAGCGCCGACGCTCACCGGGCCGGTTCCCTCGCGGCGGCTCGCGGTCGACTTCTGCCCCGGCGTCCCGGACCTCACGAGCTTCCCGCGCGCCGACTGGGCCAGGGCGATGCGCGACAGCTGCCGCAGCGCGACCCCGACCGAGCTCGGCTACGGCGATCCGCGCGGGACCGGCACCTTGCGCGAGATCCTCGCCGGTTACCTGCGCCGGGTCCGCGGCACCGTCGCCGCCGCTGAGCGGATCGTCATCTGCCTCGGCTTCGGCCAGGGGATCAACCTCGTCCTGCGCTCGCTCGCCGGCGACGAGATCCGGCGGGTGGCGATCGAGGACCCGGGCGACGACGACTACCACGAGATCTGCTCGCGCCTCGGGATCCAGGCGGTCCCGGTTCCGATCGACGAGCGCGGGATCGACGTAGGCGCGCTCGCCGACACCGGCGTCCGCGCGGTGATCCTCACCCCCACCCACCAGTTTCCGACCGGCACCGCGCTGGCCCCCGAGCGCCGCCAGGCGCTGGTCGCCTGGGCCACCGAGCGGGATGCCACGATCATCGAGGACGACTACGACGCCGAGTTCCGCTACGACCGCGACCCGGTCGGCGCGCTCCAGGGACTCGCTCCCGATCGAGTCGCGCTGATCGGCACGGTCAGCAAGTCGCTCGCGCCGGCGCTCCGCCTGGGCTGGGTCGTCTGCCCGCCGCGGCTGCTCGAATCGGTGACCGAGGACAAGCGACTGAGCGACCGCGGCTCGCCGACGCTCGAGCAGCTGGCCCTGGCGACGCTGATCGAGTCGGGTCGCTACGACCGCCACCTGCGCCGCATGCGCGACGTGTACGGCGCCCGCCGCGACACGCTCGCCGCTAGGCTCGCCGGGCACGCGCCGCACGTCGCCCTGCACGGGCTCGCGGCCGGCTTCCACGCGGTCGCGCACCTCCGGCCCGAAGCCGACGAGCACGGGATCGTCGAGGCCGCGCGCGCCCGCTCGATCGGCCTCTACGGAATGAGCTCCTTCCGCCTCAGCGGGAGCGCCGGTCCACCGCAGCTCGTGCTCGGCTTCGGGAATCTTTCCGGGGCCGCGATCGCACGCGGCATCGAGACGGTCGCCGACCTGCTCTGAACGCGCCATCCCGGCTGCGGCCCTCCGCGGCGTCCGGCTCCGGCCCTCTCCCGGCGTCAGGGACTCGGCTCCCCGCGACGAACCGGTCCACTAGATCGATGCGGAATTGGCTCTTATCAGTGAGCCGCTTTCGCCCTAGATTGGCCGCACGATGACGACCACGCCCTCAACCTCCTCGATCCTCTCGGCGTCTGGCGCACGCGCGCTGCTCGGAAGCTCGATCCTCGCGCGCCTCCCGCTCGCGATGTTCAGCATCGCGCTGCTCGTCAACGCTCAACATCTGACGGGCTCGTTCGCCGTCGCCGGCGCGGTCAGCGGCGCCTACGCGATCGCCGGCGCCGTCTCGGCCCCGCTCCTCGGGCGGCTCGTCGACCGCTGCGGCCAGACGACCGTCCTGGTCGTGGGCGCCACCGTGACTGCACTGACGCTCGTCGCCACCGGGCTCGCGCCGGCGAGCACCCCGCCGGCGGCGTTGGTGGCGCTCGCCGCCGCGGCCGGGATGTCGACGCCGCCGCTGTCGGCCTGCGTCCGCACGCTGCTGCCGGGAATGGTCACCGACCCGAGCCGGCTGCCGGCGCTGTTCGCGTTCGAGTCGACGGTGCTAGAGGTGACGTTCGTGCTCGGCCCCCCGCTCGCGCTCGGAGTCGGGGCGATCTGGTCGACCGGAGCGGCGGTGGCGTTCGCCGGCGTCGTGATGCTCGCGTCGACGCTCGCGTTCGCGGCGCAGCCCGCGTCGCGGGCGTGGCGCTCCGCTCCGCCGGCGCCGCGGCGTCGCGGAGGGTCGCTGCGCTCGCCGGCGATCGTGACCCTGGCGCTGATCGAGCTCGCCACCGGCGCGGTGTTCGGCGCCACCGACGTCGGCGTCACCGGCGCCGCGAAGGCGCTCGGCGCCACGGCGGCCGCCGGGCCGCTGCTCGGGCTCTGGGGGCTGGGATCCCTGTTCGGAGGCATCGCCGCCACGCGCCTCGGCGGTGGCGTGCGGCGCTCGAGCGGCCTGATCGCGCTCCTGGCCGCGCTGGCCGTCGTCCACGGAGCCCTGGGTTTCGCCGCCGGCAGCGTGCTTGCGGTCGGGGGCGTGATCCTGCTCGCCGGGGCGACGATCGCGCCGACCGCCGCCAGCGTCTACGCGATGGTCGACCGGTTCGCGCCCGAAGGCACGCACACCGAGGCGTTCTCGTGGGCGCTGACCGCGGCCTCGACCGGCGAGGCCATCGGCGCGGCGGTTGCCGGCCCGCTCGTGCAGAGCGCGGGCGCTCCCGCCGCGTTCGGGTTCGCCGGCGCCGCCGGGGCGGTCGCGGTCGGGATCGCGCTGCTGGGCTCGCGTCGCCTCGACGACCCGGCGTCGTGTGGACCGGTCGCCCCGGCATCCGCCCCCGCGCGCGCCGCCTGATCGGCCGTCGGAGCGCGGGATCCGCCCATCTTCGTCGCGACCTAAGGCGAAGCGGCGTCGGGCTGCACGCCGATCATCCGCCGTCCGCGGCGAGACCGTGGATCGCGGATCCGCCGACGCGCCTGCGCGCCTTCAATCCGCGACCGGCTAACGGCCTCCACGACCCGGGCGCGGTCTACGACCCAAGCTAACCATGATCGCCCTCAGTACACCCAATAGTCACGCTCGACCGCCGCGACGTACGTCTCATGGAGACGCGCCAGCGCCTTATTGAACTCGAGCATTGCGATTACTCCCATATCCCACCCTTCCGAACGTCGTTGTTACGCCAACAAACGGCTGACCGCAGCCGGTTCTTCTTGCGCCAGCGATGGCGTCCCAGGCAAGCCAAGCTGTATGCGGGTTCCGCCGCAGGCCGGCGCGGTCCGCCGGCGCCCCCTCAGCGCGGGGAAACTACGGCCCGTGGACAACACCGAGATCGCCGATCGCCTCGAGACGTTCGCGTTGATGCTCGAGCTCGTCGAATCGAACCCGTACACGGTCCGCGCCTACCGCCGCGCGGCCGAGACGATCCGCGGCGCCCCACTCCCGGTCGAGAACCTCGTGCGCCGGAACCTGGTGCGCGAGCTGCGCGGGATCGGCCAGGGGATCGCGGCGCGGCTGCGCGAGCTCATCCAGACCGGCGAGATCGCCGAGCTGTCAGAGCTCGAGCGCGAGCTGTCGCCCGACCTCGTCGGCCTCGGACGCTACCTTGGCCTGAGCGCGAGGCGGTCGGTCGAGCTGGCGCGGGCGCTCGGCGTGCGCACCGCCGACGAGCTCCGCGAGGCGGCCGCCTCGGGACGCCTGCGCGAGGTCCCCGGGATCGGCGCCAAGACCGAGGCGCTCCTGCTCGAGGCGCTCGCGCGCGAGGAGCAGCCGCGCCCGCGGCAGGGACTTCTGCTGAACCGCGCCGGCGAGCTCGTCGGCGCCGTCGCGGCCGCGCTCGGCGGCGAGCCGGCGGGCGACGTGCGCCGGTGGCGGGACTCGTGCGAGTTGCTGGCGGTCGTCTGCGCCGCGTCCGAGCCGGGGCCACTGCTCGACCGCTTCGCCGGCCTGCCGCAGATCGTGGCGCTGCTCGAGCGCGGCGACCGGCGCGCGGTCGGGGTCACCGTCGAGGGCGTCCCGGTCGAGCTCGTCGCGGCCGAGCCCGAGCGGTTCGGGACCGCGCTCGTCCGCGCGACGGGCTCGCCGGCGTACGTCGAGGCGCTCGAGCCGCTCCCGGACGCGCCCGACGAGGAGTCGGTGTACCGCGCGCTCGGCATCCCGTTCTGTCCGCCGGAGCTGCGCGAGGCGCCGTTCACGGGCGAGCCGCCGGCGCTCGTCGAGGTCGCCGACATCCGCGGTGACCTGCACTGCCACACGACCTGGTCGGATGGCAGGGCGAGCGTCGAGGAGATGGCTCGCGCGGCTCGCGAGCGGGGGTACGACTACGTGGCGATCTGCGATCACACGCCGGCGGTGGGCGCGGTTCGCGGCCTGACCGCCGACGGTGTCCGCCGCCAGGGCGAGGAGATCACCGCCGCCAACGAGCTGCTGGCGCCGTTCCGGGTGCTGCGGGGGATCGAATGCGACATCCTCGCCGACGGGCGGCTCGACCTCCCCGACGACGTGCTCGCCGAGCTCGACTGGGTCCAGGCAAGCGTGCACGGCGGCCAGCGGATGCCCGGGCCGGACATGACACGGCGCGTCGAGGAGGCGGTGCGCAACCCGTACGTGCGCTGCCTGAGCCACCCGACCGGCCGCTACATCAACCGCCGTCCGGAGAACGCGCTCAACCTCGAGCGGATCTTCGAGGTCGCGCTCGAGCAGCGGGTGGCGGTCGAGGTCAACGGCCTCCCGCTACGTCTCGATCTAAGCGGCGATCACGTCCGCGAGGCATTGCGGGCCGGCGTCGAGATCGTCTGCTCAACCGACGCCCACGGGGTCGCGGGGCTCGGCAATATGACGCTCGCGGTGGCCACGGCACGGCGCGGCTGGGCGACCGCCGCGAACGTCCTCAACACGCGGCCGCTCGCGGCGATCCTCGACCGCTGAGGGCCCCGAGGACTCCGGATGGCCGCGGGCGCGGCCGAACAACGCCAGGACGGATGCCGAGCGGGCCGCAAGCCCGCGCCGGCGCCGCCACGCGCGCCTCGAATGCGACCGTACATGCGTGAGCGACCACTGACTAAGGCCGCTTGTGGCCCCACTCCGCTCGCAGCACCCGGAGCGCGTTGCCGTGGCAGATCTTGTCGGCGTCCGCGGCGCCGTATCGCGCGCGCAGATGATCTTGGAGCGCGGTCATCCGGCTCATGTCCTCGAGGCCGGGGAGCGCGGGCTTGATGTAGCCGTCGAGATCGGAGCCGATCCCGACGTGGTCATAGCTTCCGGTCAGCTCGTGGACCTTGTCGATGTGCTTGCACAGCGCCTCGAGCGACCCCTCGAGCGAGCTCGCGCTGGACAGGCCGCTCGTGATGAAGTGCTCGCACAGGATGCACCCGAGCACCCCGCCGCGCGCGGCCACGGCCTTGATCGTCTCGTCGTCGAACGAGTACTCGAGCCCGCCGAACCGATACGCCATGTGCGTTCCCATCACCGGGATCTCCTTCGCCGGGTCGCGGGCGTCGAGCTGGGCCATCACGTCCTGGATCGACTGCGAGCGCATGTGCGTGATGTCGATCAGGATGCCCTCATCGACCATCGCGTCGACGACGACGTGCCCGAGCGCGGTGAGGCCCTCGCCGTGCTGCTGCGGGAACACGCGGTTGTACAGCCAGTCCGGCAGGAACGGCAACGCCGGCGCGTTCGTGGCGACATCGCGGAAGAACAGGTGCGCCACCGTGACGTAGGCGATCCCCAGGTCGGCCAGCTCCTTGACGTTGCTCCGCACCTCCGCCGGCTCGCGGCCGAGCTGGAACCCGCCCTCGATCGCGTGGATCAATATCGGCGCGCCGCTGGCGAGCAGCGCGTCGAGCTCGCTCACCGAGTGGGCGATCGCAACCTGACCCGCGTGGGCGGCGACGTAATCCTCGACGGTCTGGCGCTGGTCGACGATGTCCTTGAAGTAGCTGTCCCGGGGTGGGGTGCCGTAGCTCTGAGTCAGATCGATCTCGTCGAACGGCTGGTAGAGCATCGACAGCGCGACGGCGACGTCGCCGTCGCGCATCAGCTTCTCGGTCACGCTCGGCGTGTCCCCCGGACCCTGATAGTTGGCCACGTGCGAGATCAGGTCGACCACGCGGCTCTGCCACCGCTGCCGCCACCAGGTTCGCGCTCGCTCGTGCGTGCGCTGCTGCTCGGCCGGGAGCAGATGCATCGGGAAATGGGCGTGCAGGTCGACGAGCACCGAGGGACCCTCGACAGCAGATCATCTCAGCGCGCCGCGCAGAACACCAGTTGTTTGAGTTGTGCGAAAAGCGGGGATTATTAACCGTTGATTGTTGTAGAGCGGCTCAGATGGGCCGCGTGGCCGCCGGCGGGGCGACTCTGACCAGGAAGGCAAACCCCGCGTGTTGCGTGGAGGAACGCCACGGCGTGAACTCTGGGCGACATCGCCCCGGCGACGGCGATGTGAAACTCGCTGCTGTCCTGCTCAGGGCGCCCGACCCGTTCGGCCAAGGGCCCGACCGGCCCGCCCGAGCGCCATCCGACGCGCCCCGGACCCCGAGTTTCGCAACACTCGGCCAGGACCCCGGGGCGAATGTCCGTTCAGTCGGCCCCTGTCGCGCATTTCGCAACACTCGACGCCGGGAGGTCGTCGAGTGGCGACTTATTCGCCCTCGCGCTGGGCGCGCCCCGCCTCGCCCTCGCGCCGCCGCGCCCGGCCTCGCCCTCGCGCCGCCGCGCGCCGCCTCACCCCGCCGCGAGAGCTACGGCTCGAGCCCGTACGGGAAGCGCGTCAGCAACTCGCCTCCGTCCTCGGTCACGAGCACCAGATCCTCGAGCCGGCAACCGCCGAAGCCCGGGCGGTAGCAGCCGGGCTCGAGCGTGATCACGTCGCCGGCCACGAGCACGTCCGGAGCCCGTCCGAGCAGCGGCGCCTCGTGGACGTCGAGCCCGACGCCGTGCCCGAGCGAGTGGAAGAAGCCCTCCTCGAGCACCTGTCCCGGCGCTTTGGTCCGCTGCGTCGGCAGCCCGGCCTGCTCGTAGGGCTCGCACGACAGGCGGTGGAGCTCCTTGCCGGCGACGCCGGGTCGGACGGCTTCGAGCGAGCGCGCCAGCGAATCGCGCGTGAGCTCGTGGTACTTGCGCAGCTCGGCGGGAGCCTCGCCGACCACGAACGTCCGCGTCATGTCGGCAAAGCACGCCGATTCCAGATCGTTCGGCCACAGGTCGATGACCACCGGTTCACCCGGCTGGATAGGGCCCGACCCCATGTCGTGGCCGGACGCGCTCTGAGCGCCGTGGGCGACGATCAGCGCGTCGGCACTGGCGCCGCCGCGGGCGACCGCCGACCTGATCGCCTCCTTGACCCGCTCGCACGTGAGCGCGTCGCCGCCGGCGATCAGCCCGGGGCCGCCGGGCTTGGCACGGCGGAGCAGCTCGACCGCGGCCCGCATACCCTCCTCCGCGGCGGACTGCGCCCGCCGGATCCCCGCCAACTCGGCGCCGCTCTTGACGCGGCGGCGGGTCTCGAACAGCTCCCGCTCGACCTCGAGCGTCACCCCCGCGGCGCGGAGATGGTCGCCGAGCTCGAGCGGGAATTCGCCCGGCACCGCCGCGCGGTCCAGGCCGAGTGCGCCGGCGGCGCGAACCATGACCTCGAGCACCGCGTCGGCACGATCGGCGCCGGAGGAGACCAGCTCGTCGTAGCCGAACTCCTCGAACGTGTGGACGGTGATGCCGCTGTCGAGCGCCTCGATGCGGGAGCGCTCGAGCGAGCTCACGACCACGTGTCGCTCGCCCCGCGCCTCGGCGTACAGGAACGGGTCGGGCACGATCAGCGGGATCTCGTGGCGCATCGTCGAGTGGCGCACGGTGTCTCCGTGGATCAGCAGGTCAGGCATCTCGCCATCTTGTCACCGATGGCCGGCCGCGCGCGATGACAGCACCAGCATCGCGGCGCTCGCGGGCGGCAACTCGACCGCGTAGCGCCCGTCGTCGTCGGGCACTGACGCGGTCTGAGCGCGGCCCGCGAGCACGCCGGTGCTCGTCTGCGCGCCGAAGCTCTGGCCGCCGAGGGTCACGCCGCTCGTGGCACTCGGGCCCGGCGCGATGAGCCGGGTCAGCGTCGCGCTGCCCCACTTGCCGGGCACGCGGACCGCGAGCTCGTGGGTCCTCGGGCCCGCGTTGGTGAGCACCACTCGAACCGCGCCGTCGGCCGCGCGGGTCGCCCACACGTCGACCTCGGGGACCCTGGTGTGGCTGACGCTCAAGAGATGAGATCCTGGCGGCGTCGCCTCGGCGAACATCACCATGCCGTAGTACTCGGGCGACACGGCTGCCCGCCACCGCCCGCCGCTCTCTGTGACCTTGAACAGCTCGTATCCGGCGCCCGGGAACGTGTGGACGTTGACGCCGGAGACGCCGACGCTCGCGAGGCCGAACAGCGTGTTGAGCGCCCACAGCGCCGAGGCAAACGATTTGCTGACGGCGGGATCGGCCCCGCACGAGACCGTGTTGAGCTCGTCGACTCGGAGCGACAGGCCATAGGCCCGCGCCAGTGACACGTACGGCGCGAACGACTCGGCGAGCCCGGTCGAGGTCGCCGGCGACAGCAGCCGGGCGATCGTGGGGTAGCGAGCCGATGTGCGCGGGGTCAAGCACACCTGGAGCGGATATCGATGCAGAGTCACCAACCCGAGGTGTGGCTCGGCGGCCAGGAACTGCCCGAGATCACGCGTCCACATCGTCCCGCTAAGGCTCGGACCGGCGAGTGGCACCTGCGGCAGCGCCCCGGTGAAGCCGGCGAAGTCACGGGTGAACGCGGCCTCGTCGTAGCTCCTCGGGCGGCCGAAAATCGCGTGGCCGGCCGACCGGTACCACGGGAACGCCGGGTACAGATCCGGCTCGTTGCCGAGCTCGAGCGCCCTCACCGATTGCCGGCCGACGCCGTCGAGCAGCGCGCGCGCTTCCGCGGCCGCCAGCTTTGGGCTGTCCTGCTCGAGGTTGATTCCGAGGATCAGATGGGCGCCCAGCTTCTGCGCGAGCGCCCGGGTCACGTCGAGCCACCGACGGTCGATGTCGAACGTGACGCCGGCCGGCGGGCTCTCGCCGGTCACCGGCCACCAGGTCCTGTCCGCGCTGTTGCCGCCGATCCTCAGGATCGGCGACTGGCCCGGCGCGAGGTTGCGGACCATTTGCTCGAACACGGGGTCGAGCGAGCTCGGATCGGAGCCGGCGTAGGCCTCGAGCGCGGGGTACTCGAGCGACAGCCCCACGAACCCGGCGGGCACCGCAGGCCCGGGCGCGCTCGGATCGACGTTCACCGCCGCGTCGGCGCGCCGGCGCGGCGGATCGCCGCCGCCGGTGCCGGCGAGGACGAGCGCGATGATCAGAGTCGCCACCACCGACACGACGGCCACGTCGAACCGGAAGAAGGGGCTGCGGCGCCACGCGTTCACAAGTTGCAGTTTCGCGCGAGCGGACGTCGACAAGCGGCCGACAACGGGACGCACGCACGCTTGCAATACGATCGCCACCCCGCGCTCGGGCGATCGCCGCCCCCGCGCGAGCGATCGCGACCCCCGTACCGAGGAGGCCCGGCTTGGATCTCTGCTTGATGATCGAAGGTCAGGAGGGCGTCAGCTGGCCGCAGTGGCGGGCGCTCGCCGGCGCGTGCGAGGAGCACGGGATCCCCACACTGTTTCGCTCCGACCACTACCAGAACCTCGACGGCCGGCACCCCGAGCGCGGGGCGCTCGACGCCTGGGGCACGACCAACGCGCTGGCCGCGCTGACGACGAGGTTGCGGCTGGGCACGCTGGTCTCGCCGGCGAGCTTCCGCCACCCGTCGGTGCTCGCCAAGCTCGTGGTCACGGCCGACCACGTGTCGGGTGGCCGGATCGAGCTTGGGATCGGCGCCGGCTGGCACCAGCGCGAGCACGAGGCGTATGGCTTTCCGTTCGCGTCCACGAAGACCCGGATCGACGTGCTCGAGGAGCAGCTTCAGGTGCTGATGGGCACGTGGGCCGACGGCCCGTTCTCGTTCTCCGGGCACCACTACGCCCTGCGCGACCTCGACGCCCAGCCGAAGCCCGTCCAGCGGCCCCACCCCCATCTGATCATGGGCGGCGTCGCGGCCCCGCGCAGCGCGGCGCTGGCCGCACGATTCGCCGACGAGTACAACTCGCCGTTCCCGTCGCTCGAGGAGGCGCGTGCCCGCCTGAGTCAGATCGCCGAGGCCTGCGAGCGGGTCGGCCGCGACCCGATCCCGTTCTCGGCGATGATCGGGACGGTGCTCGGATCGGATCGCGCCGACCTCGAGGACCGCGCCGGCCGCGTCGCCGAGCGCATCAGCGGCGAGCGCGACGCGCTGCTGCGCGATCCGCCGAACGGCTGGATCGTCGCCACGATCGACGAGGCCGCCGATCAGTTCGCCGCCTATCGCGACGCCGGCCTGCACCGGATCATGTGCCAGACGCTCGTGCACGACGACCTCGACGCGGTGGCGCTCATCGGCCGACTCGCTCCGCTGGTCGCATAGCCCGACCGACGCTGGAAACAGAGACACCCCGGATCCGGCGGGTGACTTGGGGTGCCGGATCGACGGGGCGCTCTGAGGGAGGAGAGGGTGTTTATCCATGGTGGCGCCGGCGCTTTCATATGTCAAATACGAATCCTCGAAGTCATCTATAGGCTCTGCTTATGGAACTCCGACAGTTGCGGTACCTCGTGGCGCTCGCCGACGAGCAGCACTTCACGCGGGCCGCGGCGCGCGAGCACATCGCCCAGCCCGCGCTCTCGCAGCAGATCCGCCGGCTCGAGCAGGAGGTCGGGCTCGCCCTTGTCGAGCGGACGACCCGGCGGGTCACGGTCACCGAGGCGGGCAAGACGCTCGTCGCCCGCGCGCGGCGGATCCTGGCCGAGGTCGACGCCGCCAACGCGGAGATGCAGGCGCTCGCCGGCGTGCGGTCCGGCCACGTGTCGGTCGGCACCATGCATACGATGGGCCCGGTCGACGTGTCGCTCGCCCTCGCGGTCTTCCACGAGCGCCATCCGGGCGTCGAGCTGACCGTCCGCGAGCAGTCGAGCGAGGAGCTCGCCGAGATGCTACGCGACGACGTGCTCGACCTGGCGTTCCTGTCGGTGACCGAGCGGATCGAGACCCAGGGGCTCGTGCTGCGCCAGCTCGTCTCCGAGCAGCTGGTGGTGGTCCTGCCCCACGACCACCCGCTCGCCGGGCGGGGCCAGCTGCGGATGGCGGAGCTCGCCGACGAGCAGTTCGTCAGCTACCGGGAGGGTGCCCGGTTGCGCGAGCTCTTGAGCTACGCGGCCCACCAGGCCGGATTCGAGCCGCAGATCAAGCTCGAATCGAACGAGAGCGAGCGGATCAGGCGGCTGGTGGCCCGCGGCATGGGCGTCGCCATCCTCCCCCAGTCAGACGCCGACCGGTCGGCGGGGCACCTTGCCGTCGCCGCGCTGATCGAGCCGTCGCTGCGCCGCGATATCACGCTCGCCTGCCGCGAGGGGCGCCGCCTGGCCCCCGCGGCGGCCGAGTTCCTGGCACTGTCGAAGGAGCTGTTCGCCAAGGCGCCGCCGTCAGGCGCCGCCGACCGTTCCACTGAGGCGCCGCCGTCAGGCGCCGCCGACCGTTCTACTAGCCCGGCGGGCGATGATGCGCCCACGGGCGCGCGCTCTCGAGCTGGCCGGCGAGCGAGTAGAGCAGATCCTCCGCCCCCGGCCGGCCCACGAGCTGGACGCTGAGCGGGAGGCCGTCGGCTCCGAACCCCGCCGGCACCGCGATCGACGGCTGCCCGGTCACATTGAACAGCGGGTTGAACGGCATGAACCATGACGAGCGGTCGATCGCGACCGGCGCGGACTTGCCGTAGGCGCCCTCGGCGGCGATCGCGGTGCTCGCCAGAACCGGCATCAGCAGCACGTCGATCTCGTTCCAGAGCTCGAGCACGCGCGCGATCCGAGCCGGCCGCGCGGCCAGCAGCTTCTCACGCCGGCGGCCCGGAACCAGACGAGCGCCGGCGGCGGCCAGCTGCCGCGTCGAGCGCTCGAGCTGCGAGCGGTCGGGCACCGTGCGGGACTCCTCGTAGATGCCCCGGATCCACATCTGCGTGAACTCGATCCCGACGAGGCCGTAGGCCGGATCGCGCTCGACCACGTCGTGCCCGAGCTCCGAGAGCACCGCTCCGGTCCGCTCCCAGGCTCCGCGCTGATCGCTCGACAGCCGCGCGATGAAGCCGGGCGGGAGCTTGCGCGAGATGCCGATCCGCAGCCGTCCCGGCGGGGTGGCGGCGGCGTGCACGTAGCTGCCGGTGAACGGCGGCGCGGCGTCGGCGTCACCCGGCAGCGACCCGTGGATCACATCGAGCAGCAGCGCGCTGTCGGCGACCGTCCGCGCGAGCGCCCCGAACACGCTGAGGCCGAGCCACCCCTCGTGCGCCGGCTGGCTCGACACCCGCCCGCGGGTCGGCTTCATCCCAACCAGCCCGCAGCACGCCGCGGGGATCCGGATCGACCCGCCGCCGTCCGAGCCGGTCGCGCACGGCACCATCCCGGACGCCACCGCCGCCGCCGAGCCGCCCGAGGAACCGCCTGGAGTCCGGGTCGGATCCCAGGGATTACGCGTGACGCCGTTGGCCGCGCTCGCGGTCCACGGGAAGATCATCAGCTCGGGGACATTCGTGATCCCGATCGGGATCGCCCCGGCCGCGCGCAGGCGCCTGACGACCTCGCCGTCGGCCGCCTCCGGAGTCGCGTACGAGCGCGACCCGCGCGTCGTCGACTGGCCGGCGACCGGCATGTCGTCCTTGATCGCGATCGGGACGCCGACCAAGCGACCGTCGGGCGAGGACATCGCGTCTGCTGCGGCAAGCGCCTCGTCGGCCATCGTCACCCGGAATGCGTTCAGCCGCCCGTCGATCGCCTCGATTCGTCGCAGACTCAGCTCGACCAGCTCCCGCGGCGTGACCTCCCGGCGGCGGACCAGGTCCGCGAGCGCGCCTGGACCCGCGAACGCCAGCTCCTGCTCGGCGGTGGCGGTCATCCCTGGAGCGCCGTCACCAGCTCGCGAATCGCCCCCGGGTAGCGGTAGGTGATGCCACCGTGCTTGCCGTCGAACAGCTCGAGCGTGTGCGCGGCGCCGATCCTCGACAGCTCCTCGGCAAACGCCTGGGCGCCCAGGTCGAGGAAATACTCATCGGCCTTGCCGGCGTCGAGGTAGATACGGTGCATGCTCCGCAGCGCGTCGGCGTGGTGATGAGCCATCCGCACCGGATCGTGCTCGAGCCACAGCGCCCACACGTCGTCGATCAGGCGGCCGGTCGAGATCTCGAACGGCAGCAGCGCCCGTCCAGGTGCGGTCAGGTCCGGCGAGTACGCGGACGCGTAGCCGTACATCTCGAACGGGTCGCCGAACTTGCCGAAGTCGAAGTGGTCGGCGGCCGCGAGCTGTTCCCAGAAGACGTCGTACGAGCCCTCGAAGTTGTCGCGCAACGACCGGGCCACGTTGCGGAACTGAGGCAGGTAGCAGCACTCGAACAGCGCGTCGCCGGCGTGCGAGGCGAGCGCTCCGAACACGTCCGGGCGGAGCATCGGCACGACCATCGCGCCGTAGCCGCCGGACGACTTGCCGGCGAGCCCGCGGTGATCGCGCGAGGCCAGCGTCGGATAGCGGCCGTCGATGAACGGCACGACCTCGTCGCACAGGTAGTCGAGGTAGCGGCCGGTCGAGGCGGAGTTGATGAACTGCGATCCGCCGCGCGAAGTCCAGGCGTCGACGAACACCACGATCGCGTCCGGGCACGCCCGCGAGTGGAACATCGCGTCGACCCGCTCGATCATGTTCGGCTCGAGCGCCGAGTGGGACAGCCACATGTCGATCTGGCCGGTGAACCCCTGGATCACGAACACCGTCGGCAGCCCCTTGGGGTGGTCGAGCTCGACGCCGGGCGGGCGGTAGACGTACAGCGGCCGGCGCGCGGGGTCTCCGAGCGGGTTGCCGGCGAGCGCGTCGGACTCGACGACCAGCTGGTCGAGCGCGCCCGCGAGAGGACGCGCCCACGGGGCTCCGACGACGCCTTGGAGTTGTTGCAGTGCCATGGCATCACCGTACGCGAAATGGCCCGCACGTGAGCCCCTCGGCGCAACCGGCCGGGCTATAGTGACCACTTCCAGTCAGTCTCGACAAGCGGGGCATTTCCGCCATGACAGATCGAGTCCAGACCCCAAGCTCAAACGGCGCCGGAGCTGACATCGACGCGGTCGAGACCACCGAGTGGCTCGAGGCCGTCGATGCCGTCGTCGAGCACGACGGACCCGACCGGGCCCGCCAGATCCTCGCCCGCGCGGTCGAGCGCGCCCAGCTCGCCGGCAGCGGCCCGATCGCGAGCATCACCACCCCGTACGTGAACACGATCCCGCCCGAGCGCGAGGCTCGCCTTCCCGGAGACACGGCGATCGAGCGGCGCCTGCGGTCGATCATCCGCTGGAACGCGATGGCGATGGTCGTACGCGCGAACAAGCTGTCCTCCGAGCTTGGCGGTCACATCGCGAGCTTCCAGTCGCTGGCGACGCTGTACGAGGTCGGCTTCAACCACTTCTGGCACGCGCCCTCCGATGACCACGGAGGCGACCTCGTGTACTTCCAGGGGCACTCCTCGCCGGGCAACTACGCGCGGGCGTATTTGGAGGGGCGGCTGACCGAGGAGCGGCTCGACAACTTCCGCCAGGAGGTCAGCGGCTCCGGCCTGTCCTCCTACCCCCACCCGTGGCTGATGCCCGAGTTCTGGCAGTTCCCGACGGTGTCGCTCGGGATCGGCGCGATCACCTCGATCTACCAGGCTCGGTTCATGAAGTACCTCGAGGCGCGCAACGTCGCCGAGACCTCGGGGCGCAAGGTGTGGGCGTTCCTCGGCGACGGCGAGATGGACGAGCCCGAGACGATGGGCGCGACCGCGCTCGCCGGCCGAGAGGGGCTCGACAACCTGATCTGGGTCGTGAACTGCAACCTGCAGCGGCTCGACGGCCCCGTCCGCGGCAACGGCAAGATCATCCAGGAGCTCGAGGCGGACTTCCGCGGTGCCGGCTGGAACGTGATCAAGGTCGTGTGGGGAACACGGTGGGACCCGCTGCTGGCAGAGGATCACGACGGCCGGCTGGTCAAGGTGATGGAGGAGTGCGTCGACGGCGAGTACCAGACGTTCAAGTCGCGCGACGGCGCGTACGTGCGCGAGCACTTCTTCGGGCGCGACCCGGTGCTGCTCGAGCGCGTCTCGCACATGTCCGACGAGGACATCTGGCTGTTGAATCGCGGCGGGCTCGACCAGCAGAAGGTGTACGCCGCGTACCACGAGGCGGTCGGGCACATCGGGCAGCCCACCGTGATCCTCGCCAAGACGATCAAGGGCTACGGGATGGGCGTCTCCGGCGAAGGCCAGATGATCACCCACCAGGCGAAGAAGATGACCGAGGACGCGCTGCTGGCCTTCCGCGACCGGTTCGAGCTGCCGCTGACCGACGAGCAGGTGCGCGCGGCGGAGTATTACAAGCCGCCCGCGGACTCGCCGGAGATGCAGTTCCTGCAGGAGCGGCGCGCTGCGCTCGGGGGCAGCATGCCGGTGCGGCGGACGGCGGCCGAGCCGCTCGAGGTCCCGCCGCTCGAGCAGTTCAAGGGACAGCTCGAAGGCACCGGCGAGCGGGAGATCTCGACCACGATGGCGTTCGTGCGGGTGCTGGCGGCGCTGCTGCGCGACAAGCAGATCGGCCGCCGGATCGTTCCGATCGTGCCCGACGAATCGCGCACGTTCGGGATGGAGGGGATGTTCCGCCAGGTCGGCATCTACTCGCCGGTCGGTCAGCTCTACCAGCCCCAGGACTCCGAGCAGCTGATGTTCTACAAGGAGGACAAGCACGGCCAGATCCTCGAGGAGGGGATCACCGAGGCCGGGTCGGTCTCCTCGTTCATCGCCGCCGGGACGTCGTACAGCGCCCACGCGGTGCAGATGGTGCCGTTCTACATCTACTACTCGATGTTCGGCTACCAGCGGGTCGGGGACCTGGTATGGGCGGGGGCCGACTCGCGGACGCGCGGGTTCATGCTCGGCGGGACGGCCGGTCGGACCACGCTGAACGGCGAGGGGCTCCAGCACGAGGACGGCCACAGCCACCTGCTGTTCTCGGTCGTGCCGAACTGCCGGGCGTACGACCCCACGTTCGGCTACGAGGTCGCGGTGATCATCCAGGACGGCCTGCGGCGGATGGTCGCCGAGCAGGAGGACGCCTTCTACTACATCACGCTGATGAACGAGAACTACCGACATCCGGCGATGCCCGAGGGCGCGGTCGACGGCATCCTGCGAGGGCTTTACCTGTTGCGCCCGAGCTCTCGTGACGGTGGCCCGCGGGTCCAGCTGCTCGGGTCGGGGACGATCTTGAACGAGGTGCTGGCGGCCGCCGAGTTGCTCGAGTCGGACTTCGAGGTAGCAGCCGACGTGTGGAGCGTGACCTCGTTCACCCAGCTGCGTCGGGACGGGATCGAGGTCGAGCGGTGGAACATGCTGCACCCGCTGGAGGAGCCGCGGCGGGCGTACGTTACCGAGCAGTTGGAATCGCGCGAGGGGCCGATCGTCGCCTCGACCGACTACCTGCGGGCGTTCGCCGACCAGATCCGCCAGTGGGTGCCGCGTTCGTATCGCGTGCTCGGAACGGATGGGTTCGGCCGTAGCGACTCCCGTCGGGCGCTACGGCGGTTCTTCGAGGTCGACCGGCATTTCGTCGCGGTCGCGGGGCTGAAATCGTTGGCCGATGAGGGCGTCATCGAACCCGGTCGCGTGCAGGACGCGATCAAGCGGTACGAGATCGACGCCGAAGCCCCGATGCCGACGACCGTATGAGCACGACATCGGTCGAAGTCCCCGATATTGGCGACTTCAGCGACGTACCCATCATCGAGATCCTGGTCTCGCCGGGGGACACCGTCGCGGTCGACGATCCGCTGCTGACGCTCGAGTCCGACAAGGCGACGATGGACGTGCCGGCGCCGTTCGCGGGCACGGTGGGTGAGCTGCTCGTGAAGATCGGGGATAGGGTCTCACAGGGGGTGGCGCTGCTGACGCTGTCCCCGTCGGGCGAGGGTGGCGGCGACGGGGGAGTCGCTCCAAGTACCGGCACCAAAGCCGCCGACGCGGTTGACAGCGCGGCAGACGCCGAATCGCAGTCCGCGCCACCGCCCGCACCCGCGCCACCGGCCCCTTCCGTGCCCGCTTCGGAGCCCGAGCAAGCGCCGGCGCCGCCGGCTGAGGCGCCGCCTGCGGCCGGCGACGGCGCCGGTCCCGTGTACGCCAGCCCCGCGGTACGCCGGATCGCCCGCGAGCTCGGCGTCGATCTGCATCATGTGACCGGCAGCGGTCGCAAGGGCCGGATCACCAAGGAGGACGTGCAGTCGTTCGTGGACCGCGGTCCCGCGGCCGCGCCGGCGCCGGGAGCCGGCGGTCCGGCTGGGGCGGCTGTGGGGCCTGGGCTCGGTCTGAACCTGCCGCCGTGGCCGACGGTCGACTTCTCGAAGTTCGGCGAGATCGAGCGCGTCGAGCGATCCAGGATCCAGCGGATCTCGGGCCCGGTGCTGGCCCGCAACTGGGTGATGATCCCGCACGTCACGCACAACGACGAGGCGGACATCACCGATCTCGAGGCGTGGCGCAAGGCGCTCAACGACGAGCGCTCCCGTGACGGGGTCAAGGTCACGATGGTGTCGTTCCTGATCGTGGCCTCCGTGGCGACGTTGAAGGCGTTCCCGAACTTCAACGCGTCATTGGACGGCGACGACTTGATCCTCAAGCGCTACTACAACATCGGATTCGCGGCCGACACGCCGGGCGGCCTGGTCGTGCCGGTGATCAAGAACGCCGACCAGAAGGGGCTGCTCGAGATCGCGCGGGAGCTGACCGAGCTGTCGGGCAAGGCGCGCGAGGGCAAGCTGATGCCCGGGGACATGGCCGGCGCCTCGTTCACCATCTCCTCGCTCGGCGGGATCGGCGGAACCAGCTTCACCCCGATCATCAACGCGCCCGAGGTCGCGATCCTCGGCGCCACCCGCTCGGCGATGAAGCCGGTCTGGAACGGCCGCGACTTCGTCCCGCGCCTGCTGCTCCCGCTGTCGTTGTCGTACGACCATCGCGTGATCGACGGTGCGGCGGCGGCCCGGTTCATGGTGCACCTGGTCAAGGTGCTCAGCGACCTGAAGCGCGCGCTGCTATGACCGAGATTCGCGTACCCGACATCGGTGACTTCACCGACGTCCCGGTGATCGAGATCCATGTCTCGCCCGGCGACGAGGTCGCCCTCGAGGACCCGCTGGTCACGCTCGAATCCGACAAGGCGACGATGGACGTGCCGGCGCCACAGGCCGGGACCGTCGCCCAGCTACGGGTCCAGATCGGCGACCGGGTGTCGGAGGGCAGCGTGCTGCTCACGCTCGAGTCCGATGGCGCCGCGCCCGCCGAGGACACCCCTTCGGCGGAGGCGCGCGTCGAGCGCGAGCCCGGGCCACCGCCCCCCTCGGTGGACGGCGCCGGCGGCGATCACGATGCCCAGGTGGTCGTGATCGGATCGGGACCGGGCGGGTACACGGCCGCGTTCCGCGCCGCCGACCTTGGGCTGAAGACCGTGCTGATCGAGCGCTACGACACGCTCGGCGGCGTCTGCCTGAACGTCGGCTGCATCCCCTCGAAGGCGCTGCTCCACGCCGCCCGGGTCGTCGCCGAGGCCGAGGAGATGGCCGAGCACGGGATCAAGTTCGGCAAGGCGAAGATCGATCTGGACGAGCTCCGGGCCTGGAAGGTGTCGGTCGTCGGCAAGCTGACCGGCGGCCTCGCCGGTCTCGCCAAGCAGCGCAAGGTCGAGGTCATCACCGGGGTCGCTTCGCTCACGGGACCGAACACCGTCGTCGTGGGCGATCGCACGGTGTCGTTCGACAACTGCATCATCGCCGCCGGCTCCGAGGCGGCATCGTTGCCGGCGCTTCCCGACGATGAGCGGATCTTCTCCTCGACGGGCGCATTGGAGCTGCCATCGGTCCCGGAGCGGCTGCTGGTGGTCGGCTGCGGGATCATCGGCCTCGAGATGGCGACGGTGTACGACGCGCTCGGGTCGAAGGTGACGATGGTCGAGCTGCTCGACCAGCTGATCCCGGGCTGCGACCCCGACCTGGTCAAGCCGCTCCACAAGCGGATCTCGGGGCGGTACGAAGCGATCCATCTCGGCACCAAGGTCGAGTCGGTCGAGGCTGCCGAGAAGCACCTCGAGGTGACGCTGTCGGACGGGGAATCGCATAAGTTCGACGGGATCCTGGTGGCGATCGGGCGCCGGCCGAATGGTCGCGCCGTCGGCGCCGCAGAGGCGGGCGTGAATGTGGACGACGCGGGGTTCATCCCGGTCGACCGGCAACTGCGAACGAACGTCCCCGGGATCTACGCGATCGGCGACGTCGTCGGCGGGCCGATGCTCGCGCACAAGGCCTCGCACGAAGGCAAGGTCGCGGCCGAGGTGATCGCCGGACATAACGTGGAATTCGACGCGCGAACGATTCCTTCGGTCGCCTACACCGACCCCGAGGTGGCGTGGATGGGGCTCACCGAGCTTTCGGCGCGTGAGCAGGGGGTCGAGTTCGAGAAGGCGGTGTTTCCCTGGGCCGCGTCAGGACGGGCGCTGTCGCTCGGCCGCGACGAGGGCATGACCAAGCTGCTGTTCGAGTCGGGCTCGCGGCGGCTGCTCGGCGCGGGGATCGTCGGCGTGAACGCCGGCGAGTTGATCGCCGAGACCGTGCACGCGCTCGAGATGGGCTCGGACGCCGAGGACATCGGGCTCACGGTCCACCCGCACCCGACGCTCACCGAGACGATCGGGTTCGCCGCCGAGATGGCCGAGGGCACGATCACCGACCTGATGCCCCCGCGCAAGCGCCCCGCCCGCACTTAGTCTGTCGGAAGAAACGGTGAAATAGTCATCGTTTCTTCCCAAGCGCCGGGCTAGGCGCGGCGGCGCCGGCGCCCGAATACGATCAGCGCCAGCAACGCGACCGCGGCCGCCACCGCGATCCGCGCCGGCGACGCCGCCTGAGTCGCGAGCGCGAGCGGACCGCCACCGGACGCCGACGACCCCCGGGGGGCGGGCATCGCGAACTCCTCGGCCGCGAGCACGTCGTGAGGCTCGGCGATCCCGCTCGGATCGTCGGGCAGGGTGATCGGCTGGTGGCGCAACGTCGGGTCGGACGAGGGCATCGCGAACGCCTCGGCCGCCAGCACGTCGCGCGCCCGATCTCGATGCAGCGAAGGGTCGGCGGTCGGCATTGCGAACGCCTCGGCGGCCAGCACGTCGTGCGCTGGCTCTTCCGGCGTCTTCTCTGGGTCGGACATCGGCGCCATGTTCCCAGATGCCGGCTGCGACCGTCGACTCGTCCTGGGCTCAAAGATCTCAGCCGCCCCGACTAAGATCGTGTCATGGATCCACCATCGCGAGGTGATATCCTCGACTTATCTTGAGTAAGCAACTATCGAAAGCGAATGGCCCTCACTGATGTCTAGTCGTCTTCTTTTGATCCCGCTCGACGACGTCGTCGCCTTCCCGGGCATGTCGCTCACGCTCGCGATCGACGCCGGCGAGGAGGAGCGAGTTCTGCTCGTTCCCAGGCACGAACAGGAATTTGCCAGCGTCGGCACCGTCGCCCAGGTCACCGACCGGGTCCGCCTGCCCGGTGGCGCCCGCGCGGTCGCGCTCCAGGGGCTGCACCGCGGTGTCGCCGGCGCCGCCCACACCAACCCCGACGGGCGGCTGTACGTCGAGGTCGAGGAGCAGCCCGACCCCGTCCCCGTCGACGGCAACACCCGCACCCTCGAGCGCGAGTATCGCGCGGTCGTCGAGGAGATCCTCGAGCTGCGCGGCGACGACGGGCGGATCGCTTCGTTCCTGCGGAGCATCACCGAGCCCGGCGCGCTCGCCGACACCGGTGGCTACTCCCCCGATCTGACTTACGAGAACAAGGTCAAGCTGCTCCAGACGCTCGACGTGACCGACCGGCTCGAGCTCGCCCTCGGCTTCCAGCGCGAGCGGCTGGCCGAGCTCCAGGTCCGCAAGCGCATCCGCGACGACGTCGAGTCCGGCGCCGAGAAGCAGCAGCGCGACTACTTCCTGCGCAAGCAGATGGAGTCGATCCGCAAGGAGCTCGGCGAGGACGACGCGTCGGTCGTCGAGGAGTACCGGACCAAGATCGAAGAGGCCGGAATGCCCGAGGCCGTCCGCGAGCAGGCCGACAAGGAGCTCGGCAGGCTCGAGCGGCTCGGGGAGCAGTCGGCGGAGTCGAGCGTGATCCGGACGTACCTCGACTGGCTGATCGTGGTCCCGTGGAGCAAGCGCTCGGATGAGCGCCTTGATCCGCAGCACGCGCGCGAGGTGCTCGACGCCGATCACGCCGGCCTCGAGGACGTCAAGGACCGGATCGTCGAGTACATCGCGGTCAAGAAGCTGCGCCAGGAGCGCGGCATCACCGAGGACAAGCGCTCGGGCGCGATCCTGACCCTGATCGGACCGCCCGGCACCGGCAAGACCTCGATCGGCGAGTCGATCGCCCGCGCCACCGGACGCGAGTTCGTCCGGATGTCGCTGGGCGGCGTCCGCGACGAGGCCGAGATCCGCGGTCACCGGCGCACCTACATCGGCGCCCTGCCGGGCCGGCTCGTCCGCGCCCTGCGCGACGCCGACACGATGAACCCGGTGATCATGCTCGACGAGGTCGACAAGGTCGGCGCGGACTGGCGCGGGGACCCGAGCGCGGCGTTGCTCGAGGTGCTCGACCCGGCCCAGAACCACAGCTTCCGTGACCACTACCTCGACGTCGAGCTCGACCTGAGCGGCGTGCTGTTCATCGCGACCGCGAACGTCGCGGACACGATTCCCGGTCCGTTGCTCGACCGCATGGAGGTCATCCGCTTCGACGGCTACACGACCTCTGAGAAGGTCGCGATCGCTCGCGGGTACCTGTGGAAGCGCCAGCTCGAGCGCAACGGCCTGCGGCCCGAGGAGGTCGAGATGTCCGACGAGCTGCTCAACGCCGTCGCCACCGAGTACACCCGCGAGGCGGGCGTGCGCCAGCTCGAGCGCGAGCTCGGGACGCTGTTGCGCAAGATCGCGACGAAGATCGCCTCGGGTGAGGCGCAGGCCCCCGTGGTCATCGACCTCGACGCGGTCCGCGACGCGCTCGGCCGCCAGCGGCACTTCCAGGAGTCGGCGATCCGCACCGCGGTCCCCGGCGTCGCGACCGGCCTGGCCGTGACCGGCGCCGGCGGCGACGTGCTGTTCGTCGAGGCCACAGCGATGACGGCCCGCCCACCCACGCCCGGCCTGACGCTGACCGGCCAGCTCGGCGACGTGATGAAGGAGTCGGCGCAGATCGCCCTCTCGTACGTGCGCGGCCACGCGCCCGACCTCGAGATCGATCCCTCGACGTTCGAGGACCGCTCGTTCCACGTGCACGTGCCGGCGGGCGCGATCCCGAAGGACGGCCCGAGTGCGGGCGTGACGATGGTGACCGCGCTGACCTCGCTGCTCAGCGGCAGGCCGGTGCGCCACACGGTCGGCATGACCGGCGAGGTCACGCTCCAGGGCCGGGTGCTCCCGATCGGCGGCGTCAAGCAGAAGGTGCTGGCGGCGCACGCCGCGGGGCTCACCGACGTGGTGCTCCCCGAGCGCAACCGCGGCGACCTGGATGACGTTCCCGCGGAGGTCCGCGACGCGATGAAGTTCCACTTCGCGATGACCATCGACGAGGTGCTGGGCGTCGCGCTCGAGCCGGCCCCGGTGGTCCAGGCTGCGTAGGCAGAGGCTCTCTCCTCCCACACGAGCGGGCGGACTCCTTGACGGAGGCCGCCCGCTCTACGTTTGTGGCCGCTCGCCGGTGGTAGGTTCCGGGCATGAGCACGATCACAGCCCCAGCGGAACGGAAAATCGTCGAGGAAGTCCCCAAACAGCTGTACATCGGGGGTGAGTGGCGAGACGGCGCAAAGGGCACGCTGTCGGTCGAGGATCCCTCGACCGGTGAGTCCCTGTGCGACGTCGCGGACGGTTCGACCGATGACGCCCTGGCCGCGCTGACCGCCGCCGTCGAGGCCGGCCCGGCCTGGGCCACGCACGCGCCGCGCGAGCGTGGCGAGATCCTCCGGCGAGCGTTCGAGGCGATCACCGCCCGCGCCGACGATCTGGCGCTGCTGATGACGCTCGAGATGGGCAAGCCGCTGGCCGAGTCAAAGGCCGAGATCGCCTACGGCGCCGAGTTCTTCCGCTGGTTCTCCGAGGAGTCGGTCAGGATCGACGGGCGCTACGGGGTGAATGCCAACGGCCAGGGGCGCGTGCTGACGATGAAGCAGCCGGTCGGGCCGTGCCTGTTGATCACACCATGGAACTTCCCGCTGGCGATGGGCACGCGCAAGATCGGGCCCGCGATCGCGGCCGGGTGCACGATCGTGGTCAAGCCCGCCAAGCAGACGCCGCTGTCGATGCTGATGCTGGTCAAGATCCTCGAGGAGGTCGGCCTGCCCGGAGGCGTCGTGAACCTCGTCACCGCCTCGTCCTCGAGCGAGACGATGGCGCCGCTGATCGCCGACTCGCGGCTGCGCAAGCTGTCGTTCACCGGGTCGACCGAGGTCGGCCGCACGCTGATGGAGCAGGCCTCCCAGAACCTGCTGCGGCTGTCGATGGAGCTCGGCGGCAACGCGCCGTTCATCGTCTTCGACGACGCCGACATCGACGCCGCCGTGCAGGGCGCGCTGATCGCGAAGATGCGCAACATCGGCGAGGCGTGCACCGCGGCCAACCGCTTCCACGTCGCCGACGCCGTCGCCGACCAGTTCGCCGAGAAGCTCGCCGAGAAGATGGGCGCGATGCAGGTCGGGCGCGGCACCGAGGAGGGCGTGCAGGTCGGGCCGCTGATCGACGACGACCAGCGCGGCAAGGTCGCCGAGCTCGTGCAGGATGCCATCGGCCGCGGGGCCAAGGCGGTCGTCGGCGGCCACGCCCGCGACGGCGCCGGCTACTTCTTCGATCCAACCGTGCTCACCGACATCCCCGACGACGCTCACCTGCTCCGGGAGGAGATCTTCGGTCCGGTGGCGCCGGTCAAGGGCTTCGCCGACGAGGACGAAGCGATCGCCGCCGCCAACAACACCGAGTACGGCCTCGTCGCGTATGTGTTCACCAACAACCTCAAGCGCGCGCTGCGCGTGATCGAGCGGCTCGAGACCGGCATGGTCGGCCTCAACCAGGGAATGGTGTCCAACGCCGGCGCGCCGTTCGGCGGCATCAAGCAGTCCGGCTTCGGCCGCGAAGGCGGTTACGAGGGCATCGAGGAGTACCTCGAGACGAAGTACGTCGCCGTGAACCTCTGAGTCGCAACCCCGGCCGGTAACCCGTGCCGACGACCCGGTCACCGCACACGCGACCGGGTAGCCAAGGGGCGGCGCACGAAGGAGGTAAGAGGAGCTGATGGAGGTCGCTGCTGCCGCGACCTGTCCGATCCTGCAGTGAACGTTCCGGCAACTGCGGGGCTTGTAGTCCGTCCGCCCGGGGGCGTTGGGCGACCGCCGTGAGGAGGGCGGCCCGCCCACGTCCACCGAGCGTCGCGATCCGTGCAAGCCGCATACCGCCCGATCGTCGCTCAACCCATTACCGTTTGACATCGGGGGCGCGGATTCGGAGGAAGGGCTGGAACGATGGAGGATGAAGCCTTGGGACCGACGCCGGCGACGGGGCCAGAGCCGGACCTCACGCAATCGAACGGCGAGCCCGCGAGGAACGAAAGCGTCGTCACGCGGCTGATCAATGCGGGCACCGACGAGGCCGACGCGCTGCTCGAAGCCGTCGGCATGCGCGAGAAGCTGAGCGGCGAGGCGAAGGACATCGCCCGGCTGATCGAACGCCGGCTCGCCGATGTCGCCGCTCAACAGCACAGTCACCCTCATGCCCCAGCGCTCGACCACCTCGAAATACAGCGAGCGTTCCTGGTGCACCGCTTCGTCGGCCCGATGAAGGCGTACGAGCGGACCTTTCGCGGCTACTCGGTCCTCGACAACTTCCTCAACCTCACCTCGATCCTCGCCGGCGTCGGCGCGTCACTCGCGGCCGCGCTCAACGCCCCCAAGGTGTACGCGATCGTGCTCGGCCTCGTGGTCGGCTGCCTTCAGAGCTTGAGCCAGTGGCTCAAGCCGTCCAGGCGTTCAACCCGGCGCGGACTGGCCGCGGCCGCCATGCGCACCGAGGGCTGGGCGTTCCTCCAGGGCCGCGACCGTTACAAGGGCAAGGACCCCGAGGCCGCCTGGGCACTGTTCTGCGATCAGGTCGAGCGCGTCGAGGGACGCGAGCAGGCCGAGCAGGAGAGGGAGTCATCCGAAGTGGGGACGAGCCACGGCGCGAAGCGTCGATGAAGCCGCCTACTCCCACCACATGCCCGACGCGACCCGGGCCTCGATCAGGCGCGGACCGTCGTCGGCTGCAGTTGCCGTTCGCAGCGCCTCGGTGAGCTGCTCCCGGCCGGACACGGTCTCCGCCGGCATCCCGTACGCCCGCGCCAGCGCCGCCGTGTCGAGGCCGGGAAGCTCGAGCCCCGGGGCACCCGCCACCTGCTCGAACTCCGCGAACCACTTGAGGATCATGTATTCCTGGTTGCGCAGCACGAGGAACGTGACCGGAACCTTGTAGGCGACCGCGGTCCACAGGACCGTGATCCCGTACTGCGCCGACCCCTCCCCCACCACGCACACGACCGGCCGCTCGGGCTCGGCCAGCTGGACGCCGACCGCGGCGGCGATCGCGAACCCGAGCCCGCCGCTGGCACTCTGGTAGTAGCTGCCGGGCGCAGATAGCCGCAGCCGGTTGCGCAGCGCGGAGGCGCTCGATGGCGCCTCCGCGACCGCGATGCCGCCGTCGGGCCACACATCCGCGAGCGCCGCCATCGCCGCCGCGCCGCTCATCGGGGCGGCCTCGGGCGGGTCGGGAGGCGCCGGACGGAGATTCGGGGCGGCACGGTCGGACACCCCGACCAGATCGGCGAGCTGCCCGAGCGCGAGCGCCACGTCGCCGACGATCGCGTCGCCCATCGGCGCGCGAGCCGCTTCGTCGGGATCGTTCGTGATCGCCACCAGCGACGCGCCCTCGGGCAGCAGCGGACCCGGCATGTACGGGTAGTACGGGAACACCTGCGTGCCGACGACGAGGATCACGTCGTGCCCGTTCAGCGTCTGCGCGAGCGGGCCGATCGCCGGCGGCAGTACGCCGAGGAAGTTCGGGTGGTTCTCCGGGAAGCCGATCCGGCTGCTCGCCGTACCGGGCGAGGCCCACACCGGCAGGCGCTGCTTCTCGGCGAGCGCGACCGCGGCGTGCCACCCTCCGCTCGCGTCGATGTCGGGGCCGGCGACGAGAACCGGGTTGCGCGCCGATTCGAGCGTGGTGGCGAGCTGCGCGAGCTCCGCCGGGTCGGGGACCGCGCGCCCGGTGACGACGCGGCGCTGCGCCGCCCGCGCGCGATGCCCGTCGGCCTCGGCGTCCCAATCGTCCATCGGGATCGACACGAACGCCGGACCGCTCGGCGGCAGCGTGGCGTGGTGGATGGCGCGGCCGATCGCGCCCGGCACGTCCTGCGCGCGCGGCGGCTCATGGCTCCACTTCACGTACGGCTGCGGTCCGACGGTGGCGTCGCGATTGGTCAGCAGCGCCTGATGGGTGACCTGCGGCCGCACCTGCTGGCCGGCGGTGATCACCAGCGGCGCCTTGTTCGCGAGCGCGTTGCCGATCCCGCCGACGGCGTTGCCCACCCCCGGCGCGGTGTGCAGGTTCACGTGCGTCGGCCGTCCCGTCGCCTGCGCATACCCGTCCGCCATCCCGACCACGACCAGCTCCTGCAGCCCGAGCACGTACGTGAAGTCGTCGGGCAGAGCGGCCAGCATCGGCAGCTCGGTCGAGCCGGGGTTGCCGAAGATGGTCGTCATCCCGTGGGCGCGGAAGAGGTCTAGAGTCGCTTCGCGGACGGTCGTCATGTTTGGCGGATGTGGACCCTACTGAGTTGAGACGGTGGGACCCGGCAACCATGGCGCCGCCCTTCCGCGTCGCAGGCGATGGTGGTCGGACGCGGGTGCCGTGGGCGGGCGCATCCAACCTCCCCCAATCGTGTCCACGTCTCAAACCATCGGGCGGTCTATCGTCGTTCCCGGCTCCGATGCTCATAGCCGTCACCGATCACGCCGCCGAGCGCTTCCGTCAGCGCGTCCGCGGGACGCTCGACGACAAGACCGAGATCGCCGCCCGAGTCGCCCGCGCCCATGCGGCCGGCCGGATCGAGCCGGGCGCCGCCGGCGCCGTCCTCGTCCGCGACCTCCAACGCCGCGACGTCGTCTACGTCTGCCGGCCCGAGAGCCCGGCCGAACTCGTCGTGGTCACATTGTGGGAGGAAGGCGAGAACCCCGCCGTGCCCAAGGGCTTCACTGACGCCCTGCGCCGCGACGACCACCGCGTGAGCTAGTGGTCGCTCGCTCGCGTTCGTCGGCCGCGCCCGACACGGCCATCCGGAGTCCTCGCCCGGCATCCACCAGTCGTCTCTCTCGGTGCGCCCCTACTTACGTGGGAGACCACTACTCATATGCGGGGATTGGCTACCCCAGGTCGCTGGTTCCGTCGCTGGCCGGCGCGTGTCTAGGATCGGGCGTGACCTGGTGAGGGTTGCCCATCGTAGTTTCGCGCGTACAAGCGGACTTCGGGGCCTGGCGTCTCCCCGCCTGAGCTGGAGCGGGCTGTCAGTCTGGGTTATGGGGCGGTGGCGGCGGCCCAGATGAAGCAGGCGAGTTCGCGGGCGCACGCGACGGTGATCACGTTGCCAGGCTTTTTGCGCTCCCGCATCCGGCGATGGACCCGGTAGAGCCGCGTCTGGGCGCGGCGGGCGATCTGCAGGACGTGGTCGGGCAGCCCATCCTGGCGCTGGTAGAGCGTTTTGCCGATCCGCGGCGGGCGGGCGTAGTGCCATGAGGCCTCGACGAGGATCCGGCGCGCGTATTTCGAGCCGGTCTTGGTGATCGACCCGTTGCGATCTGACTCGCCGGACTGCTCGCGCGAGGGCACCAGCCCAAGCCATGATCCCAGCTGCACCGCGCGTGCAAACCGGGTGAAGTCTGAGACCTCGAGCGTGATGACCAGCGCGGAGAGCGTGTCGATCCCGCGGAACGCGCGCAACGGGCGCACCAGCGGCCAGAACTCCGGATCGAGCGCCACCCCGGAGAGCCGCTCGTCGAGCACCTGCTTGCGCGCGGTCAACCCGTCGCACGCGGCGAGGTTGTCGATGAACGCCAGCTCGGTGTTCTGATGCTGAAAGGTCTGCGATCCCAGCCACTCGCGATGCGCCTTCGTCCACGTCGAGCGATCCCACACGCGGCCGTGACGCAGCAGCAGCTTCGAGATGCGATGCCGGCAGCGCATCAGATCCACGCGCACCTGCTCGCGCGCCCGGGCGAGATCGCGGGCCGCCTCCAACGTGGCCGAGGGCACCGCCACCGCTGTCAGCGCGCCGCCCATCAATTGCCGCAACAGCAGATCGGTATCGCGACGATCGGACTTGTTGCGGTCCCCCGACGGTCGTGGCGTCTTGGACGGCGCGATCACCTGACAATCGAGCCCCGCCGCCACCCCCGCCCGATACAAGCCAAACCCGGTCGGGCCCGCCTCGTAGCAACAGCGCACCGGCCCAGGCAACCCAGCCAGCCATGCAACGACGGGCTCCACCGCGCCCGTGTCGAATCGCTGACGGGTGAGCTCGCCGGTGATCACATCCATCGACGCGGCGTAGGTCGAGCGCGCGTGGACATCCATCGCGGCCCATGTCATCGTTCCGGTCACGGCCGGACCTCCTTCGTATGGGGTCACCCGGAGCCACTATCCGGCCAGTCAAACCCCCGCAAAATGCGTTCGAGGTCCGGCCTGCAACACCTGCGCGGATGCAGCGAGTCATCCTCCATAGCGTCTAGGGCGAATAAGTCGCCACTCGGCGAACCGCGCCGGTCGAGTGTTGCGAAGTTCGCGCTATGGACGAGTTTCTGCGCACTCGAGGCGGGATGGGCTTCGAGTGGCGCGTTACTCGGGCTAAGTTCCGGTGCATCGGCCGGGGGCGCGCCGGCGGGCGGTCAATCCGGGCGGGCCGGCGGGTGGCGGCGATCCGGGCGCCGGCGAGTGGCGGCGATCCGGGCAGGCCGGCGGGTGGCGGCGATCCGGGCGCCGGCGAGTGGCGGCGATCCGGGCGCCGGCGGGGGCGACTGATCCCCGCGCCAGCGCAACAGCGATCCCGCGCCACCGGCGGTGCCGCCGCGATGCACCCACTATACTAAATGAAGTATGCTCATCTTCAGGCGACTGCTCGGCTTCCTACACCCATACCGCGGAGCCGTCGCCCGGTCGTTTG
>Ga0335078_10001920_pt1 | contig 31467 bp, 20 predicted proteins | sample Lox_Sample_32_FD_206711 | JGI IMG/M metagenome (GOLD analysis project Ga0335078, IMG submission 206711) | Soil microbial communities from Loxahatchee National Wildlife Refuge, Florida, United States - Lox_Sample_3.2 | ecosystem: Environmental > Terrestrial > Soil > Wetlands | place: USA... | reverse complement strand
GCGGGGGTCCATAAGCCACACCGACGGGCGCCGAGGCGGTACCGTCTAGGTCTACAGGGAATCGGCAGGGCAGGACACGCGCCGCAGGACCGGCGGGGCGGCCGCAGCGGCGGCCCCAGGGCAAAGGAGTATCTGGGTGGCACGCATGGGCGATGGCGGTGATCTGCTGAAGTGCTCGTTCTGCGGTAAGAGCCAGAAGCAAGTCAAGAAGCTCATAGCCGGCCCGGGCGTGTACATCTGCGATGAGTGCATCGATCTCTGCAACGAGATCATCGAAGAGGAACTGGCCGAGCCCGCCGAGCTGAAGTGGGACAGCCTGCCCAAACCGCGCGAGATCTACGAATTTCTCGATTCGTACGTCATCGGCCAGGAGAAGGCCAAGAAGGGCCTGTCGGTCGCGGTCTACAACCACTACAAGCGGATCCAGTCCGGCGGCGAGCGGTCCGGCGAGGACGGGGTCGAGCTGGCCAAGTCCAACATCCTGCTGCTCGGCCCGACCGGGTCGGGCAAGACCCTGCTCGCGCAGACCCTGGCCCGCCTGCTCAACGTCCCGTTCGCGATCGCCGACGCCACCGCGCTGACCGAGGCCGGGTACGTCGGCGAGGACGTCGAGAACATCCTGCTCAAGCTCATCCAGGCCGCCGACTATGACGTCAAGAAGGCCGAGACCGGGATCATCTACATCGACGAGATCGACAAGATCGCCCGCAAGAGCGAGAACCCGTCGATCACCCGGGACGTCTCCGGCGAGGGCGTGCAGCAGGCGCTGCTGAAGATCCTCGAGGGCACCACCGCCTCGGTGCCGCCGCAGGGCGGCCGCAAGCACCCGCACCAGGAGTTCATCCAGATCGACACCACCAACGTGCTGTTCATCTGCGGCGGCGCGTTCGCGGGCCTGGAGAAGATCATCGAGCACCGGATCGGCCGCAGCGGGATGGGCTTCGGCGCGGTGCTGCGGGTGAAGACCGACCGCACCGAGGCCGACCCGTTCGCCGAGGTGATGCCGGAGGACCTGCTCAAGTTCGGCATGATCCCCGAGTTCGTCGGGCGGCTGCCGGTCATCACGAGCGTGCACAACCTCGACCGCGAGGCGCTGATCCGGATCCTGACCGAGCCGAGGAACGCGCTCGTGCGCCAGTACCGGCGGCTGTTCGAGCTCGACGGCGTCGACCTGGAGTTCACCGACGACGCGCTCGAGGCCGTCGCCGACCAGGCCATCCTGCGCGGGACCGGGGCCAGGGGGCTGCGGGCCATCCTGGAGGAGGTCCTGCTGTCGGTGATGTACGAGGTGCCGAGCCGCAAGGACGTGGAGCGGGTCGTCATCACCAGCGAGTCGGTGCTGGAGAACGTGAACCCGACGCTCGTGCCGCGCGACTCCCAGCGCCGCACGCCGCGGGAGAAGTCCGCCTGAGCAGTATTGCCCTCTGGGGCGACCCCCCCCGCGTGGCATCCACCCGGGCCGGCCTCTGGTCGGCCGTCGCGGCTGTCCCCCGCTTCGCCGCCGCACACCGACCGCCCCTGCGTAGCCCGGCACTAGACTCACCTGTCGTGACTGGACCGAACCCCGCCGAGCTCCCCCCGCAGTACGCGCCCGCCGACGTGGAGGGCCGCCGGTACCGTCTGTGGGAGGAGCGCGGCCTGTTCGGGGCCGACGCGACCTCGGCCTCGCCCCCGTTCTCGATCGTCATCCCGCCGCCGAACGTGACCGGCTCCCTGCACATCGGCCACGCTCTCGATCACACGCTGATCGACGCGCTGGTCCGGCGGCGGCGGATGCAGGGGTACAACGCCCTGTGGCTGCCGGGCATGGACCATGCCGGCATCGCCACCCAGAACGTGGTGGAGCGCGAGCTGGCCAAGGAGGGCCTGAGCCGGCACGACCTCGGCCGGGAGGCCTTCATCGAGCGGGTCTGGCAGTGGAAGGCGTCGTCCGGCGGCGCGATCCTCGGCCAGATGCGGCGGCTCGGCGACAGCGTGGACTGGTCCCGGGAACGGTTCACGATGGACGCGGGCCTGTCCCGCGCGGTGCAGACGATCTTCAAGCGGCTCTTCGACGACGGGCTGATCTACCGGGCGCAGCGGATCATCAACTGGTGCCCGCGCTGCCTGACCGCGCTCTCCGACATCGAGGTGGATCACTCCGACGACGAGGGCGAGCTGGTCTCGGTCCGGTACGGCGACGGGCCGGACTCGGTGGTGGTCGCCACCACGCGGGTGGAGACCATGCTCGGCGACACGGCCGTCGCCGTGCACCCCGACGATCCCCGGTACAGCCGGCTGATCGGCACCGAGGTGGAGCTCCCGCTGTCCGGGCGGCGTATCCCGGTGGTGGCCGACCCGCACGTCGACCCGGCCTTCGGCACCGGCGCGGTCAAGGTGACTCCGGCGCACGACCCGGACGACTTCGAGATCGGCCGGCGCCACGACCTGCCCAGCCTGACGATCATGGACGAGCGGGGCGTGATCACCGCGCACGGCCCGTTCCAGGGGCTGGACCGGTTCGAGGCCCGGCCGGCCGTGCTGGCCGCGCTGCGCGAGCAGGGCCGCGTGGTGGCCGAGCAGCGGCCGTACCTGCATGCGGTGGGGCACTGCCAGCGATGCGGAACGACGGTGGAACCACGGCTGTCGCTGCAGTGGTTCGTCCGGGTCGGCCCCCTGGCCAAGGCGGCCGGGGACGCGGTCCGCGACGGGCGGGTGCGCATCCACCCGCCGCAGCTGGCCGCGCGCTACTTCGACTGGGTCGACGACATGCACGACTGGTGCATCAGCCGCCAGCTGTGGTGGGGTCACCGGATCCCGGTCTGGTACGGGCCCGACGGCGAGGTGGTCTGCGTCGGTCCCGACGAGGAGCCGCCGGCTGGCCAGGGCTGGCAGCAGGACCCCGATGTCCTGGATACCTGGTTCTCCTCGGCGCTGTGGCCGTTCTCCACGCTGGGCTGGCCCGACGACACCGCCGACCTGCGCGCGTTCTACCCGACCAGCGTCCTGGTCACCGGCTACGACATCCTGTTCTTCTGGGTCGCCCGGATGATGATGTTCGGGCTGTACGCGATGTCCGGAGCCGACCCGTCCAGCGCGGTGCCGTTCCGTACGGTGGCCCTGCACGGCCTGGTCCGCGACCAGCACGGCAAGAAGATGTCCAAGTCCCGGGGCAACACCGTGGACCCGCTCGACTGGATCGACCGGTTCGGCGCCGACGCCACCCGGTTCACCCTGGCCCGCGGGGCCAGCCCGGGCAGCGACGTGGCGGTCAGCGAGGAGTGGGTGGCCGGCGCCAGGAACTTCTGCAACAAGCTGTGGAATGCCGCCCGGTTCGCGCTGCTGAACGGAGCGGACGCGGGGGCGCAGCTCCCCGGGCCGGCCCGGCTCACCGCGGCCGACCGCTGGATCCTGTCCCGGCTCGCCGCGGTCACGGCCGAGGCGGACGGGCTGTTCGAGCAGTTCGAGTTCGGCAAGGCGTGCGACGCGCTGTACCACTTCGCCTGGGACGAGTTCTGCGACTGGTACCTCGAGCTGGCCAAGGTGTCCCTGACCGGGGAGGACCCGGAGCCGGCCGCGGCGACCAGGGCCGTGCTCGGGCACGTGCTCGACCGGCTGCTGCGGCTGATCCACCCGGTCATGCCCTTCGTGACCGACGAGCTGTGGACCCACCTGACCGGCGGCGACTCGGTGATGACGGCCTCGTGGCCGGGGCCGGGCGCGGCCGGCCACGCGGCCGGGCCGCTCTCGCGCGACCCCGCCGCCGAGGCGCAGATCGAGGCGCTGATGCGGCTGGTGACGCAGGTGCGCCGGTTCCGCTCGGACCAGGGGCTGCGGCCGTCCCAGCCGGTGCCCGCCGAGCTGGCCGGGATCGACGCCACGCCGCTGGCCGGGCACGAGGCGGCGATCCGCTCGCTGCTGCGCCTGGCCGCGCCCGGCGAGGTATTCGCGCCCACGGCGTCGGTGCAGGCCGAAGGGGTCACCGTGCGGCTGGACACGCTGGCCGCGATCGACGTCGGCGCCGAGCGGCGGCGGCTGGAGAAGGACCTGGCCGCGGCCCGGGCCGAGGTGGAGCAGGCCGAGCGTAAGCTCGCCACCCCCTCGTTCGTCGAGCGGGCCCCCGACGCCGTGGTGGCGCGCAGCCGCGACCGGCTGGCCGCCGCGCGGGCGGAGATCGCGCGCCTGGACGAGCGGCTGGCCGCCCTGCGCGGTCGATGACTCTTCGTAGCCGCTCGGTAACTAATCGATGCCGAATCGGTAACTGATGCGTCACGATTCGTAACACCGCGCTGTTCAGGTCCTTACCGCGCGTGGCCTGGATCGTAGGTTGAGCCTGAGCACGTCCCGGCGACCGGCCGTGCCACGGGCGTCGTGAACCGCGGCCGCGGTGCCGCCGGGGCCACGTGCTGGGGGGAAGGCGCCGCATCAGCCCAGGCCCGGCGGCCCGGCTGGCGTGCGCTCCGTCAGCGCGAGCAGGCCGTCTCATGTCGGAGCGCGTCAGGGCGGCAGCGATGCCGGCCGAACGGGTTCCCTGTGCCAAGGAGCCGCAATCATGGGGATAGCCCCCGAGCAGCAAGGCAGATCCACGTCCAGGCCCCGCCGTGGCAGGCTCCGCGGCGGGATGCTCGCGGCCGGGGTGGGGGCGGCGCTGGCCCTGGCCGCCGCCGGCTGCACCAGCAGCGCCCCGACGCCGGGGGGAACCTCGGCGGTCAGCGGCGGGACCGCCGTCTACGCGCTGCCGCCCGCGACCACGCCCAACTACATCTTCCCGTACACCAGCAGCGCGTACATCAGCGACGCCAACATCTTCTACCTGCAGGCGCTGATGTACCGGCCGCTGTACTGGTTCGGCCAGAACGGCCAGCCGACCGTCAACGACTCGCTGAGCCTGGCCAACCCGCCGACATTCAAGGGCAACAAGGTCACGATCACGCTGAAGCACTACATGTGGTCCAACGGCACCCAGGTGACCGCGCAGAACGTGGCGTTCTGGATGAACATGGAGACGGCCGAGCCGGCCAGCTACGGCGCGTACACCGGGTTCCCGACCAACGTGAAGGACGTCACCGTGGTCAGCCCGACCGAGATCACCATGGTGATGGACAAGTCGTACTCGCCCAGCTGGTTCCAGTACAACGACCTGAGCCAGATCACCCCGATGCCGGAGGCCTGGGACCGGACCGCGTCCGGCCCGAGCCATTGCTCCACGAAGGTCACTGACTGCGCCGCGGTGTACAACTACCTGAACGCGCAGTCCAAGAACCTGACCGGCTACGTGGGCTCCCCGCTGTGGAGCGTGGCGGACGGCCCGTGGAAGCTGAGCGCGTTCAACGCCGACGGGCACATCACGTTCGTGCCGAACAAGTCCTACTCCGGCCCGGTGAAGCCGAGGCTGGCGGCCTTCCAGGAGGTGCCGTTCACCACCGACTCGGCCGAGTATGACGTGCTGCAGTCACCGAGTTCCAGCACCAAGATCGACGTCGGCTACCTGCCGGCGCAGAACGCGCCGGCCAAGCCGTCGAACGCGACGGTGGGCACGAACCCGCTGTCGTCCAAGGGGTACACGCTGTCGCCGCTGTACGCCTGGGGGATCAACTACTACGTGGTGAACTTCCAGTCCTCGGTGGCCGACCACGCGGCGATCATCAAGCAGCTGTACTTCCGGCAGGCGCTGGCCTACGAGATGAACCAGGCCGCGGTGATCAGCGGGCCGCTGCGCGGCTACGGCGCGCCGACCGTCGGCCCGGTGGCGGCCACCCCGGTGACCCAGTGGCTGTCGGGCACCGGCAAGGCGGGCGACCCGTTCCCGTACAACCCCGGCAAGGCCAAGTCGCTACTGACCAGCCACGGCTGGAAGGTGGTGCCGAGCGGGGTGTCCACCTGCGTCAAGCCGGGCGCGGCCGCCGCGGACTGCGGGGCGGGCATCACCAAGGGCACCGGGCTGAGCTTCAACTTCCCGTACTACAACGGGACCTCGTGGATCACATCCGAGATGACGCAGCTGCAGTCCAACGCGGCCACGATCGGGATCAAGCTGAACCTGCAGCCCAAGCCGTTCGACCAGGTGACGGCGCTGGCCGCGGGCAACTGCGTGGTGGCCAAGATCCCGTGCAACTGGGACATGGCCAACTGGGGCGGCGGCTGGTCGTTCGCGCCCGACTACCTGCCTACCGGCGAGGAGCTGTTCCAGAGCGGCGCCGTCGCGAACTCGGGCGGGTACAGCGACTCGGCCAACGACTCGATGATCCAGCAGACGCTGACCAACTCCAACCTGCAGCTCATGTACAACTGGCAGGACTACCTGGCGCCCAAGCTGCCGATGATGTGGCAGCCCAACGGGGCCTACGCCCTGACCGAGATCGCCGACAACCTCAATGGCGTCACCCCGCAGAGCCCGACGCTCAGCATCAACCCGGAAAACTGGTACTTCACGAAGTAGCCCCGGCCCGTGCCGCCCGCGACGGCCGGCCCTGGCCGGCCCGAGCGGGCGGCAGCCGGGGGTTCCGGGGGGCGGAGCCCCCTGGGCGAGCACGGCGTTCCGGGGGGCGGAGCCCCCTGGGCAAACACAGCATAGGCTTGCCAGGGTGACAGTCTCCATCCGTGAGCAGCCGTGAACGAACCGCAGGCCCGGCTGCGGCAGGCCGAGCAGGAGATCTTCGCCCGGCGGCCCGAGCATGCCATCGAGCCGACCCTGGACCGGATCAGGGCGCTGACCGCGCTGCTCGGTGACCCGCACCGGGCCTACCCGGTCATCCACATCACCGGCACCAACGGCAAGACCTCGACCGCCCGGATGATCGAGACGCTGCTGCGCGCCCGGGGACTGCGGACGGGCCTGTTCACCAGCCCGCACCTGACCTCGATCAGGGAGCGGATCTGCGTGGACGGTGAGCCGCTCAGCGCGGACCGCTTCGCCGACGCCTACGACGAGGTGAAGCCGTACCTGGCGCTGGTGGACCAGGGCCAGCCCGCCGCGCTGTCCTTCTTCGAGGTGCTCACCGCGATGGCGTTCGCGGTCTTCGCCGACGCCCCGGTCGACGTGGCGGTGCTCGAGGTCGGCGTCGGCGGCACCTGGGACTGCACCAACGTCGCCGACGGCGCGGTCGCCGTGGTGACCCCGATATCGATCGACCACGTCCGGTACCTCGGCAACACGGTGCAGTCCATCGCGGGGGACAAGGCGGGGATCATCAAGCCCGGCGCGGTCGCCGTGCTGGCCCAGCAGCCCCTCGACGCCGCCGAGGTGCTGCTGCGCCGGGCCGCCGAGGTGGGCGCGACCGTGGCCAGGGAGGGTCTCGAGTTCGGGGTGACCAACCGGGAACTGGCGGTCGGCGGGCAGCTGGTCGGCGTGCGCGGCCTGCTAGCCGGCTACCACGACCTGTTCCTGCCGCTGTTCGGCGCCCATCAGGCCAGCAACGCCGCCTGCGCCCTGGCCGCGGTCGAGGCGTTCGCCGGGGCCTCGCCGACCGGGGGGCCGGACGACGCCGAGGGCGGGCCCGTGGCGCTCGGTGACGAACTGGTCCACTCGGCGTTCGCGATGATGTCGTCGCCGGGGCGGCTCGAGGTGGTCCGCCGCAGCCCGGTGGTGGTGGTCGACGCGGCCCACAACCCGGCCGGGATGGCCGCGACCATGGCCGCGCTGACCGAGGCATTCGCGCTCAGTGAGCTGGTCGCGATCCTCGCGGTCAGCGAGGACAAGGACGTGTCCGGGATACTGGACCAGCTCGAACCGGTCGTGTCCGAGCTGGTGGTGACGGACAACTCCTCGCCCAGGTCCGCCCGCCCGGACAAGCTGGCCGAGCTGGCGACCCCGGTATTCGGGCCCGACCGGGTCCGCGCCGTGGCCAGGCTCGACGACGCGATCGAGCTCGCGGTGGGCCTGGCCGACGAGATCGAGGCGGGCTTGCCGGAGGGCGGGCCGCCCGGCACCGTCCTGGTGCTCATCACCGGGTCGGTGATCACCGCCGGGGACGCCCGGCTGCTGCTCACCCGCGCGCCGTCGGGCGAGCCGGCGCCGGGGCCGGCCAGCACCGGGGCCGGCCAGCACCGGGGCCGGCCAGCACCGGCGCCAGGACCGCCCGATGCCTGATGACTAGCCCCGCGCCCCAGCCGACCGCGAGCCAGGAGGGCCCCACGGCCCGGCCGCTTCCCGGTGCCATCACGCGGCGGCTGTGCGCGACTGTGCTGATCATGGAGACGGTCGTGATCTGGCTGGCGATCCCGGTCGCCCTGGCCGTGGACCACGCCTCGCCGCGGCGGGCGGGCGTGGCCGGCGTGGCGCTGGCCCTGGTGGCGGTCGCGCTGGCGGCGGCGGCGCGGCGGCGCCCGCGGTGGACGCTGGCCGGCGGAAGCGTGCTTCAGGCGCTGGTTATTGCGGCCGGCGTGATTGTCCCCGTGATGTACTTTCTCGGTGCCATTTTCGCGGCATTGTGGGTCATCGGGATCGGTCTCGGCCGTCGCCTGGACGCGAACATGGACGCGAACCCGGCTTCGAATCCGGCCTCGAATCCGGACCCGCAAAACTAGCGCGGGCCAGCCGGTACCGGCCGGCCCGGACGCGGCGTGCCACCCGGGCGGCCCGGCGAAGCGGCCTGTAGGCTTGCGCTGACGGGATCAGCGTCCGCGCGCACCGTGACAGCGGGCTAGCAACCGGTCGCTGTAGGTCGCAGACCAGGCCGTCGCCTGAGCGCACAGCCGCGATTCGCGGGCACCATCCGCGCTGAATGCGCGTTGCACGTTTAGGCGGCCCGGCCCTGGTAGATGAAAGGAAGCAGGGCTGCGCCCGAGGTCTCGGAGCACGGACCCTTGATCAATTTCAGAGCATCCGGCAGGACCCTTCTGGAAGGTTCTCGTTCCACATGAGCAACGCGCTGGCGTTCCTGGGCCGCGATATGGCGGTCGACCTCGGCACCGCGAACACGCTGGTCTACGTGCGAGGCCGGGGAATCGTGCTCAACGAGCCATCGGTGGTGGCGCTGAACACGAACACGGGGCAGATCGTCGCCGTCGGCGTTGAAGCCAAACGCATGATCGGCCGGACACCCGGCAATATTGTCGCGGTCAGGCCGCTTAAGGACGGAGTCATCGCTGATTTCGACGTGACCGAGCGAATGCTCCGGTATTTCATCCAGAAGGTGCACAAACGCAGCCACCTGGCTAAGCCGCGGCTCGTGGTCGCGGTGCCCAGCGGCATCACCGGCGTCGAGCAGAGCGCGGTCAAGGAGGCAGGCCATCAGGCCGGCGCCCGCCGCGTCTACATCATCGAGGAGCCGATGGCCGCGGCGATCGGCGCGGGCCTGCCGGTCAACGAGCCCACCGGCAACATGGTCGTGGATATCGGCGGCGGCACCACCGAGGTCGCGGTGATATCCCTGGGCGGCATCGTGACCTCGCAGTCGATCCGGGTCGGCGGCGACGAGCTGGACCAGGCGATCATCACGTTCGGCAAGAAGGAGTACTCGCTGATGCTCGGCGAGCGCACCGCCGAGGAGATCAAGATGGCCCTCGGGTCCGCGTTCCCCTCCTCGGACGAGCCGAACGCCGAGATCCGCGGCCGGGACCTGGTGAGCGGGCTGCCGAAGACGATCGTTATCTCCGCCGAGGAGATCCGGCGGGCGATCGAGGAACCGCTCTCGGTGATCATCGATGCGGTGAAGACAACGCTGGACAAGTGCCCGCCCGAGCTGGCCGGCGACGTCATGGACCGCGGCATCGCGCTGACCGGCGGTGGCGCGCTGCTGCGCGGGCTGGACGAGCGCCTGCGGGAAGAGACGGGCATGCCGATTCACATGGCCGACAACCCGCTCGACTCGGTGGCCCTGGGCACCGGTAAGTGCGTCGAGGACTTCGAGACCCTGCGCCAGGTGCTGGTGCCGGAATCCCGGCGCTGAGTCGCGCCCCGGCCGGGCGCGAACGCCAGGACCGCGCAGACAGCCAAAACGACCAGTCAGCCGGCGTCAGCCCCCCGCGTAACGCGCGGAGCGGCTGACCCCGGGCCAGCAGCCGCCGTCAGGCGGTGCGGACGAGGTGATCTCCAGGTGCACGACACCCGCCGGACCCGGGTGGTTCTCGCGGTGCTGCTGATAGCCGCGCTGGCCCTGATCACCTTCGACTACCGGGACGGCTCCTCGGGCCCGCTGCACAGCCTGCAGCAGGTCGGCGGGTCGGTCTTCGGCGGCGCGGAGCGCGTGGCCAGCGTCGTGACCGGGCCGGTGGTCGGGCTCGTCCGGGGCTCGGGTTCGGCCAGCACCACCGGTCAGGCGGCGGCGCTGCAGCGGCAGATCATCCGGCTGCGCGCCGAGCTGAGCCAGGAACAGCTGAGCCGGGCCCAGTACGCGCAGCTGACCCGGCTCCTGCAGCTATCCGGCCGGGGCGGCTACCGGATCGTCGCGGCGACGGTGATCGCGGTCGGGCAGGGATACGCGCAGACGGTGACGCTCGACGCCGGCAGTCTGGACGGCGTCAAGCCCGAGGAGACCGTCCTCGACGGGCAGGGCCTGGTCGGGACCGTCACCTCGGTCAATACCCAGACGTGCACGGTGCTGCTGGCTACCGACGCCACCTCGGTGGTGGGCGTGACGCTGGCCGGCAGCGGCCAGATCGGCTGGGTGACCGGGCCGGGCAAGACCCGGTCGGGCTCGGGGATGCTGCGGCTGCAGGTGCTGGACGCGAGTGCCGTGCTCAGCCCCGGCCAGCAGCTGGTGACGTCGGCCTCGGTGCGCGACCGGCCGTACGTGCCCGGCGTCCCCGTCGGCGTGATCAGCAAGGTGGAGAACCGGGCGGGCTCGCTGACCGCGCTGGCGTTGGTCCGCCCGTACGTGGACTTCACCTCGCTCGGCGTGGTCGGCATCGTGGTGGCGCCGCCCAGCCACAATCCCCGGTTCTCCGTGCTGCCGCCGCCACCGCCGAGGGCCAAGCCGGTGCCGACGGTGACGGTCACCGTCACGCCCGGGGCCTCTCCCGGCCCGTCTTCTTCACCCACCCCGGGCCGCTGAGATGAAGCGCGCCCTGGTATCCGCGGTCGTGCTGGCCGCCGCGCTCGTCCTCCAGCTGACCGTGGTGAACCGGCTCCCGCTGCCCGGGGCGGGGGCACCGGACCTGGTGCTGCTCGCCGTGGCGGCGCTCGGCCTGTGCTCCCGGCCGGCGACCGGCGCGGTGACCGGGTTCTGTGCCGGTCTCTGCCTGGACCTCGCGCCGCCGGGCAGCTACCTGATCGGCGAGTACGCGCTGGTGTTCTGCCTGGTCGGCTACTTTTGCGGGCGGTTGAGCAGCGCGCCGAACCGCTCGGCGCTGCTGACCATCCTGGCCGCGATGGGCGCCGCCGTGGCCGGCGAGGCCCTGTTCGCGCTGCTCGGCCTGGCGGTCAGCGACCCGCAGGTCACCTGGGCGACGGTGCGGGACGTGCTCCCGTCGGCGGTCATCTACGACGTCGTTCTCACCCCGTTCGTGCTGTACCTCATCATGCGCGTCGTCCGCTTCGCCGACGCCCTCGGCCAGGCCCCGGCGGCGGCGGGGGCCGCCGACGGGTCCGCGCTGCTCGCCCGGACGCAGGCCGCGGGCGGCGGGCTGCCCCGCGGGGCCCTGGCCGGCGCGACCGTCCTCGGCGGCGCGGGGCTGCTGGGCGGGGCCGGCTGGCTGGCCGGCCCGGTGGGCTCACGCGGGTCCCGCGCGCGCGGCAGCGGCTCGGGTGCCAGGCCGCGCGGCCCGCGCACTCCCCGGCTGCGTGAGGCCGCGGCCCGCCCGGGTGACGGCTGGGTCGGCGGCGCCCCGCGCACGGGCCTGCCGGCCGCGCCCCGGCTGCATCCGGGCCGGCCGGGACGGCCGCCCCGGCTTCGGCCCGGCGCCGGCGGGTCCGCGATCGCGCGGCCGGCCCGGACGCCGCCGCGCAGCACGCCGAACCTGCGGATGGGCGCGGCCAGCCGCCGGGGCGGGAACATCGGCCGCTCGCTCGGCACCGGGGGAGCGGGCGCGGTGCCGCGCGGCCCCCGCGGGTCCGGCCCGCCCGGCTCGGCGTTCCGCTCCCGGCGTCCCGGCGCACCCGGGTCCGGCGCCCGCGGCCGGCCCGCTGGCCCCGTGCACAGCCCCAAGTTCCGGCCCGACACGCGGCTGCCCGGCGGCTCGGCCAGAGCCGGCGTCCCGCGCGGCGGGCCGGTGCCGCGCGCGCTGCCGTCCCGGCGGCTGCGGCTCGGCGGCAGGCGGCGGCATGACGGCGTGCTCGGCGGCAGCGTCCTCGCGCGCAGGGGGCGGGGCCGTCCGGCCCGGGCGGTGAGCATGCGGTTCGGCCCGGGCCGGCGCGGCGACGGCGCGGTGGGCGGCCTGCCGGGCGGCCGGCGCCTCTGGGCCAGGCCCCGGCTCGGCGCCCAGCGGCGGGCCGCGCCGCGCTTCCGCTCCGGTGCCGCGGCCGGGGGTCGCTCGGTGCTCGGCCGGCGAACCCGGCTGGGGGCAGGGAAGCAGGCCAGGTTCAACCCGGGCCGATCGTCGCTGCTGGCCGCCTGGACCGGGGGAAGGCTGGGCGGCCGCTCGACCGTCTGGCGGATTGGCAGCAGGCGGACAGGAGGATTCAGATGATCCCGGCGTCACGGCGGCGTCTCGCGGTCTTGCACCTGATCGTGGCGTCGCTGCTGATCGGCCTCGGCGCCCGGCTGTGGTTCGTGCAGGTGATGTCCGGCGCCGCGTACGCCAGCCAGGCCAAGCAGGAGCAGACCGAGACCGTGATCGTGCCGTCGGTGCGGGGGGAGATCCTGGACGACACCGGCAGCCCGATGGTCGACAACCGGTCGGCGCTGGTGGTCTCGGTCAGCGTGGCCGACCTGCAGCAGCAGCCGGACGGCGGGGTGGCCGAGATGCACCGGCTCGCGGCCCTGCTCGGCCTGAGCTACCAGCGGCTCTCCGAGGAGACCCGGATCTGCACGGCCCACGTGAGCCAGCCGTGCTGGCCGGGATCGCCGTACCAGCCGATCCCGGTGGCGCAGAACGTGTCCGACCAGGTCGCGCTGCAGGTGATGGAGAGCCAGAACGAGTTTCCCGGGGTCACCGCCCAGGTGCAGCCGGTCACCAACTACGTGCAGCCGATCGCCACCGACGCCTCGCAGACGCTGGGCTACCTGCAGCCGATCACGCCCCAGGAGATGCGCAGGCGCGGCCTGCCCGACACCGGGTTCTCCGGGGTGGACCTGGTCGGCCAGTCCGGGCTCGAGGCCCAGTACGACCAGCAGCTGCGCGGGACCATCGGCGAGAAGGTGGTCTCGGTCAATGCCGGCGGGCAGGTGACCGGCACGGTCAAGTACACCCCGGCCACGGCCGGCGACGACCTGGTGACCAGCATCAACGCCACCGTCCAGCAAGACGCCGAGAACGCGCTCGCGAGCGCGATCCAGAAGACCCAGGCCGAGGGCAACACCGGCGCGACCAGCGGCGCCGCGGTCGTGATGACCACGACCGGCCGGGTCGTCGCCATGGCCAGCTACCCGACCTACAACCCGAGCGTCTGGAGCGGGGGACTGTCCGAGAAGGAGTTCCGGGCGCTGTTCGGCTCCGCCGATTCGGAGCCGATCCTGGACCGGGCCACCCAGGGCCAGTACTCTCCCGGGTCGACCTGGAAGGTGACGTCGGCCGCGGCCGCGGTCGCCGACGGCTTCTCGCTGTACGGCGAGTACAACTGCCCGGCGGCGATCACCATCGACGGCCGCAGCTACAGCAACGACGGCAACCCGAACGAGGGCCTGATGAGCCTGGACGAGGCGCTCGTCCAGTCCTGCGACACCGTGTTCTACGAGCTGGCCTACCAGACCTGGCTCAGCGACCGCCGCTCCGCCGACGACGTGACCAGCCCGAACGCCCCGATCCAGAAGATGCAGAAGATGGAACTCGCCTGGGGCTTCGGCAAGGACACCGGCGTGGACGTGCCGGGCGAGTACTCCGGCACGGTGCCGACCCGGGAGTGGCTGTACTACTTCTGGAAGGACAACGCCCACACCGGCGAGGACTGGTGCAAGAACGGCCGGGCCAACGGCTCGTACCTCCAGCAGATCGAGTACGACGACTGCGTGTCCGGCAACATCTGGACCCCCGGCCAGTCGGTGATCGCCGCGATCGGCCAGGGCTACGTCGAGGTCACCCCGCTGCAGCTGGCCCGGGCCTACGTGGCGCTGGCCAACGGCGGCACGCTCTACAGCCCGCGGGTGGGCGAGGCCCTGCTCAGCCCCAGCGGCAAGGTGGTGCAGAAGATCACCCCGCCGGTGGTGGGCCACCTGCCCGCGACCGGGTCCACCCTCGCCTACATCAGGAACGCGCTGCAGGGCGTGGTCACCTCGGGCACCGCGGCCGGGACGTTCGCGGGCTTTCCGCTGAACACGGTGTGCGTGGCGGGCAAGACGGGTACGGCGCAGGCGTACGGCGCGAAGTCCACCTCGGTGTTCGCCTCCTTCGCGCCGTGTAACAACCCCAAGTACGTGGTGATCATGATGATCCCCGACTCCGGCTACGGCGCCGACGTCTCCGGCCCCGCGGTCAAGCAGATCTGGGACGGCATCTACGGGCTGCAGGGCCAGAAGGCGGCGCTCCCCGGGGGCAGGCTCCCCGGGCTGCCGCGCATCAACCAGGCCGGCCAGATCGTCACGTCGGCGACACCCGGAGGGCAGAAGGGATGAGTTCGACAGGGCGCCCGTCGCGCCTGGGCCTGCCGCGGGCGGGCAGCCGGGGCCTGAGCGGTTCCGGCGGTGCCTACGGCAGGCTCGCGCCGGTACGTCCCGAGGGACGGTGGAACGCCGGCGCCGCCGCGCTGCCCCGGTCGCTGCTGCGGCGCGCCTTCGCCAGGAACTCGCCCCTGCGCCAGCTGGACTGGGTGCTGCTGGCGACGGTCCTCGCGCTCAGCCTGATCGGCACGCTGCTGGTCTGGTCCGCGACCCGCGGGGCCGACCCCCGCACCTACTTCGTGAAGCAGGCGCTGGCCATCGCGATCGGCCTCGCCCTGCTGCTGGGCACCGCGTTGCTGGATTACCGGCGGCTGCGCGTCTACGCCCCGGTGCTGTACGGCCTCTCGATCCTGGGCCTGATCGCCGCGCTGACCCCGCTGGGCACCCCGGTCAACGGCTCCAAGTCCTGGATCACGCTGCCCGCCGGCTATCAGATCGAGCCGTCCGAGATCGCCAAGCTCGCGGTCATCCTGCTGGTGGCGGTGTTCCTGAGCGACGCCCACCGGGCCGGCGTGCGGCCCAGGATGCGCGCGGTGGCCATCGCGGCCGGGATCGCCGTGGTGCCGCTGGTCCTGATCGTCAAGGAGCCCGACCTGGGCGTGACGATCCTGATCCTGGTGATCATGCTGGGCCTGATCGCGCTCTCCGGGATCCGGCTGTACTGGCTGGGCGCGATCGTGGCCGGAGGATCGCTCGCCGTGCTGGCGGTGCTGAAACTGCACCTGCTCAAGGCTTACCAGCTGGGCCGGCTGACCTCGTTCGTCCACCCGTCAGCGGATCCCAATGGCACCGGGTACAGCGCCGCCCAGGCCAAGATCGCGATCGGGTCCGGTGGCGTGTTCGGCCAGGGACTGTTCCACGGCCAGATGATCGGCGGCAACTTCGTGCCCGAGCAGCACACCGACTTCATCTTCGCGGTCGCCGGGGAGGAACTCGGCTTCATCGGCGCCGCCGTGATCATCGGCCTGCTGGCCGTGCTGCTGCTGCGGGCGCTGCGGATCGCCGCGCGGGCCGACGACCAGTTCGGCATGCTGGTGGCCTCGGGGATCGCGATCTGGTTCGCGGTGCAGTCGTTCATCAACATCGGGATGACGGTCGGGATCATGCCGGTGACCGGGCTGCCGCTGCCGTTCGTGTCCTATGGCGGGTCGGCCATGTACGTCGACATGCTCGCGATCGGCGTGCTGCAGGCCGTGCACCGGCACCATTACGTCTTCAACAGCTAGCGCCGGGCGGTCGCAACGGCCAGCCCGGCCGGGCGAGGCCGGGCGAGGCCGGATCCGGGTCCGCGGCTACGCCCGTTACGCCCGCTCGTCCAGGGCGGGACGGCAGCGCAGCTTGTAGGAGTCGTCGTCGGTGCTCAGGCACTTGCCGCTGTCCAGGTCGAACTGCCAGCCGTGCACGGTGCAGGTCAGGGTCGTGTCCGAGACCTCGCCGAAGCGGCTCAGGTCACCCCGCAGGTGCGGGCAGCGCCGCTGGACGATCCAGTCGTCGAGCCGGATGTCCTCCTCGTCGTGGGTCTTGTCCGCGTACCAGCCCTCGGCGTACATCAGCCGGTCCGGCGCCAGGCACTTGAAGAACGTGTACACGTACTCGTTGTACGGCCCGATCCGGCGGGCCCGGAACCGCAGGCTCAGGAACAGGCTGTTGACCCAGTCGGTCTGGTGGTCGGCGATCAGGCGCTCGACCAGCGCGCGGTCGACGGTGAACTGGTAGCGGCAGGTTTCCCCGGCGTAGGCGCGCACCTCGCCGGCCGGGAAGTCGATCACGATCGGCCGCCCGTCACCCAGCCGGAGCAGGACCGGCCCGCCCACGCCGGCCCGGATGTGCCCGGCCAGCTCGAGCAGCGGCTCGAACCAGGCCTTGAGCTCGGCCAGCACGTCCACCCCGGGCACCGGCCAGCTGCGCTTGTCCGCGGCGATCAGGTCCCGCTTCCTCGCCGCGTAGTCTCGCAGGTAGCCCGCCTTGTCCGTGTACGGCACCATGGCCTGCTCCACGGTGGCGGGCCAGCGCACCTCGCGGTGGCCGGAGTCGACCTCGAGCACCGCGCCGGGGGTCAGCAGCGTGCCCCCCTCGATGCCCTGGTCGCGCAGGTACTCCAGGAACACCAGGTGGTCGGGGAAGGTGTTCCACGAGTCGCCGTTGATGTCGTTGAGCTGGAACAGGTCCTCGTCGAGGAAGCAGGCCGGCCCCGCGGACGGCACGATGTACCTGGCCCCGATCGCCTTGACGAAGCGGGTGGCCCGGTCCAGCCCGTTGGCCCGCTTAGCCGCCCCGAACGACCGCTGCGCCGCCTGCGGCAGCTCATAGGTCCACGGCCACCAGATGGCCCCGGAGAACTGCAGGAAGTGCACGTCGTAGGGCCCGAACGATTGCAGCGCGTCCAGGTCGACCGGGCGGGCGTCGTTCTGGTTGAGGATGCAGGCGGTCCCGTCGTCGACGGCCAGGGCCGAGTCGCCCAGCGGCCCGTCCACCGGGGCCTGCAGCGCCTGGATCATCAGCCGCAGCCCGTCGAGCGCCACCTCCTTGCCGCTCGGCAGCACGATGAACTGGGAGAACCCCAGGTTCTCGAGCTCGTTGCGCAGGTCGGGCACGGGGAAGTCGGGCAGCAGCACGGTCGCGTCGCGGGACACGTGCTCGCGCAGGTTCTGCGGGTCGAAGTGGTCCTTGTGCAGGTGGGACACGTACAGGTAGTCGGCCTTCCCGTACCGGTCCCAGTCCAGGTCGCTGTTGTCGGGGAACACGAACCACGAGTCGAAGTACGCGGGGTTCTTCCACGGGTCACACAGGATCGTCCCGTAGCGGGTCTCGATATGCAGGCCTGCATGGCCCAGGCACGTGATCTGCATCCCACCCTCTCATCGACGCGGCGCAGCGTGTCCGGAGTCCGGAGGAGGCAAGCCTTCACCCTAGATGGCCCGCGGTCGCCCCCGGCACGGCCGTGGTCATCTACGCCCTTCACGCAGTTCTAGCACGTCCGGTTGCGCGCCCGGCGGCAGCGACACGGTTACCTCCGGTAACAGAGCGACACGGTTACCTCCGGTAACAGAAGGCGGCCCGGCCCGCGCGCCGGCGTCATCGCGGCGGCGGTCCCGCCCGGTTGCGCGATGGCCGTACCAGGCTACCCGCCCGCCCCGGGTATGCGCGCTAACCGGGTGATATCAGCCGGCCCGGCAGGCCCTCCGCACCTTGATCCGTTACAACGGTCAATTTTCTGTCACTGTGACTGACAGAAGCCCGTTGTAACGGATCAAGGCCGCATCGGGGGCACCAGCGGGGCGGGCGAGGCCGGAGGGGCCGCTGAGGCGAGCGGCGGTCAGTCGCGGGCGGGCGGGACGGTCAGGCTCTGCCCCGCACCGACCGGAGAGGCGGGCGCGGGCTCCTCGCGGCGGCGCCAGGGCCGGGCCCAGGCCAGCCCGGCCGCGGCGGCGACCAGGATCACGGCCAGCACCACGCCGAGCGCCTTGGTCCCGACACCCACGTACTTCAGCCCCGACGCGAAGATCACGAAGGTGATGACCGGCCGGATGTAGCGGTCCGGCGCCCACGCGGACAGCAGCGAGCCCACCAGCACGGCCGGCACGCTGCCGATGACGATCGACGCGGTCACCGCGAACTCCACGTGGCCGAAGGCCAGCGCGCCGAGCGCCGCGGCCAGCGTCAGCGGGACGGCCTGGGTCAGGTCGGTGCCGACCAGCTGGCCGGCGCTCAGCATCGGGTACAGGAACAGCAGCAGCACGATCATCAGGGACCCCGAGCCGACCGAGGTCAAGCCGACGATCAGCCCGCCGACCATGCCGATGATCACCGTGGGCAGCGGGCGGCACGCCACGTCGCCGACGGCGGCCCGGCGCTGGTATCCGGCCCGGCGGTCCAGGACGTAGCGCAGCACCATGGCCGCCGCGCCGACCAGCAGCGCGGCGCCGAGCGCGATCTCCACGTTGCCCTGCGCGGACGAGCCGAGCAGGTGCAGGAAATACGCTCCGGCAAAGGCCATCGGCACCGATCCGAGCACCATCCAGCCGACCAGCCGCAGGTTCACCGTGCCCTTGCGCAGGTGCACCGCGGCCCCCACCGGCCGCATCAGCACCGCCGCGACCAGGTCGCTGGAAATGGCCGCGGTCGGCTGCACGCCGAACAGCAGGATCAGCATCGGCGTCATCAGCGCGCCGCCGCCGGCTCCGGTCATCCCGACCAGCAGCCCGACCACGGCGCTGCCGAGCACGATGTACGGGTCGATGTGCATGCTTCCTCCGGGGGCCGAGCCGGACGAGCCTCGCTTAAGGCGAGTTACCCGCCATGCATTACCTGAATCGTAGGGAAATCGTGCCACCCGGTCCGGCCGACACCGCCGGCCGGACCGCCCCGGCGGCCTCGGTAGGCTGTGACGATGCCTGTGCTGTCGGTGTACCCCCAGTTGGAGCCGTTGCTCCCGCTGGTGCGCAAGCCTGTGCAGTACGTGGGCGGCGAGCTCAACTCCGTGGTCAAGGACTGGGATGCCACGGATGTCCGGTGGGCCCTGATGTATCCCGATGCTTACGAGGTGGGCGTGCCCAATCAGGGCATCCAGATCTTGTATGAGGTCCTGAACGCTCAGCAGCGCGTGCTCGCCGAGCGAACCTACAGCGTCTGGCCGGACCTGGAAAAACTGATGCGCGAGCACGGGGTGCCCCAGTTCACCGTGGACGCGCACCGGCCGGTCCGGGCGTTCGACGTCCTCGGCGTGAGCTTCGCCACCGAGCTTGGCTACACGAACCTGCTGACCGCGCTCGACCTGGCCGGGATACCGCTCGCCGCCGCGGACCGGGACGCGGGGGATCCCGTCGTGCTGGCCGGCGGCCACGCGGCGTTCAACCCGGAGCCGATCGCCGAGTTCCTGGACGGAGCCGTGCTCGGTGACGGGGAACAGGCCGTGCTGGCCATCACCGGGCTGGTCCGGGAGTGGAAGCGGGCCGGGCGGCCGGGCGGCCGGGACGGCCTGCTGCTGGGGCTGGCGTCCGCGGGCGGCGTCTACGTGCCGCGCTTCTACGACGTGCAGTACCGGCCCGACGGCCGGATCGGCCGGGTGGCGCCGAACCGGCCGGGCGTGCCCCGCGCGGTGGCCAAGCACACCGTCATGGACCTGGACTCCTGGCCCTACCCGCGGCGGCCGCTGGTGCCGGTGGCCGAGTCCGTGCACGAGCGGTTCAGCGTCGAGATCTTCCGCGGCTGCACCCGCGGCTGCCGGTTCTGCCAGGCCGGGATGATCACCCGGCCGGTGCGCGAGCGCACGGTCACCACGATCGGCGAGATGGTCGACGCGGGCCTGAAGGCCAGCGGCTTCAGCGAGGTGGGGCTGCTGTCGCTGTCCAGCGCCGACCACAGCGAGATCAACGAGATCGCGACCGGCCTCGCGGACCGCTACGAGGGCACGAACACCGGCCTGTCGCTGCCGTCCACCCGGGTGGACGCGTTCAACGTGACGCTCGCCGACGAGCTGAGCCGTGGCGGGCGCCGGTCAGGCCTCACGTTCGCGCCCGAGGGGGGGACCGACCGGATCCGCAAGGTGATCAACAAGATGGTCACCGAGGAGGACCTGATCAAGACCGTCACCACGGCGTATGCCAGCGGATGGCGCCAGGTCAAGCTGTACTTCATGTGCGGGCTGCCGACCGAGACCGACGAGGACGTGGTCGCGATCGCCCGGGTGGCCCGGCGGGTGATCGAGGCGGGCCGCGAGGTCACCGGGCGGCGGGACATCCGCTGCACGGTGTCGATCGGCGGCTTCGTGCCCAAGCCGCACACCCCGTTCCAGTGGGCGGCCCAGTGTGACCACGAGACCGTGGATGCCAGGCTGCACGCGCTCGGCGCGGCGCTGCGCGCCGACCGGGCCTACGGGAAGTCGATCGGCTTCCGGTACCACGACGGGCGGCCGTCGATCGTCGAGGGCCTGCTGTCCCGCGGTGACCGCCGGGTCGCCAAGGTGATCAGGGCGGCCTGGGCGGACGGGGCCCGCTTCGACGGGTGGAGCGAGTACTTCTCCTTCGACCGCTGGGAGCGCTGCGCGGCGCACGCCCTGGCCGGCGACGGGGTCGACCTGGCCTGGTACACGACCCGGGAGCGCGGGTACCACGAGGTGCTGCCCTGGGACCACCTCGACACCGGGCTGGACCGGGACTGGCTCTGGCAGGACTGGCTGGCCGCGATCGACCCGGCCGGGGCGGAGGAGGTCGACGACTGCCGCTGGACGCCCTGCTTCGAATGCGGCGTCTGCCCGGCGATGGGCACCGAGATCCAGGCCGGCCCGACGGGGGCCAGGCTGCTGCCGCTGACGGTCACCGAAACCCCGGCGCCCGGTTCCACCCCGTCCGCCTCCGCACCGGCCCCCGCCGCCACCCCCGCGCCGGCGCCCGCGCCCGGAAGCCCCGCCTAGATGTCACGGCCCGTGCCCTCCGGCCCACCCCCCGCGCCCGTGGCTCAGCGCCTGGTGATCAGGTACGCTAAGAGAGGCAGGATGCGTTTCGCGAGCCACAGGGACATCGCGCGTGCGATCGAGCGGGGAGTGCGGAAGGCCGGCTTGCCCGTCGCGTTCTCCGCGGGGTTCTCGCCGCATCCGAAGATCTCGTACGCGGGGGGAGCGCCAACGGGAACCGCGAGCGAGGCCGAGTACCTGGAGATCTCGCTGACCCGTGCATGTCCCGCACCGGACGTGCGGGACCGGCTCGACGCCGCCCTGCCGGACGGGATTGACGTGATCGAGGTTCTGGAGCTGGCTGACCGGCCAGGCGGGGCGGGCGCCCTGCGACTCGAGGGGTCGCAGTGGCGGGTGGTCCTGCCGGGCGTCGCCCCGGCCGAGGCGGCCCGGGCGGTGCAGGCGTTCCTGGCCGCGGACAGCATCGTGGTGGAGCGCCTCACCAACAAGGGACTCCGGCGGCTCGATGCCCGGGCCGCCGTGATCACGATCGAGCTTGACCGGCATGCCGTTGATGCCGGATGTGTCACGCTTCACATGGCTGTTCGGCACCTGACCCCTGCCGTCCGGCCCGACGACATTCTGGCCGCGCTCAGCCATGTGGCGGGCACGGCCGCGGCCCTGGCCCCGTCGTCACCGCCCCTGGTGACGCGGCTGGCGCAGGGGCCGCTTGCCAACCAGGCCGCTACCGGAGGCACTGCCGCCGGTACTGGCGAACCCGCCATGCCCCCGCCCAGGGGGCCGATCGCTCCGGGCGGGGCCGCGGCCGAAGGACAGATAAGGGAAACGCGCCTGGCCCAGGCGGACATCGCGGCGACAAGCAGCGCCGCGGCGCCCGCCGCGCCAGCCACCGCGTACGAACAGCTCCCGCGCGGCGCGGACGGGCCGGCTGACGGCCCGCGCGCCCGGGAGTACGACGGGAGATTGCCCGGATGCTCGAGACCGAGCGAAACGACAGAGATTCAGGCAGCGACGACAGGCCGGCCGCTGCTGGCCACGCCGCTGAGGTAACCGGAAACCCGGCCGAGGCCGGGCAGGGACCAGACCCGGAGGGCAAGGATTCCGGGGGGGCCGGCCGCAGGCTGTTCCGCCGTGGCCGCCGGGCGGCGACCCGGCCCGCTGGGCCGCCTGCCGAGGCCCAGGCCGGCGGCGCGGGCGCCGACCAGCCGGGCGCCGCCGCGGGCCCGGGCGAGCCGGGACCCCCCGGCCAGGCACCGGCCGCGACCGGACCGGCACCGGGAGCGGCCGCGACGGGACCGGGCTCGGGAACGGCCGCGACGGGACCGGGCTCGGGAGCGGCCGCGACGGGACCGGGCTCGGGAACGGCCGCGACGGGACCGGGCTCGGGAACGGCCGCGACGGGACCGGGCTCGGGAACGGCCGCGGCCGCGACGGGGCGGCCCGCGACCTCGGCGGCGCCCGCCGGCGGAGCCAGGGCGGCGGAGTTCATCTCCCCGTCCCAGGCGGAGGCGCCGCCCCGTGCCCGCGGGGCGTCGCGGGCGCCGCGGGTGCCCCAGGCCGCCCAGGAATCCCCGCCGGCCCAGGAATCCCCGGCGGCCCAGGTGCCGCAGCCGGCGTTCCAGCCGCCGCTAGTCATCTTCCAGCCGCCCGAGATTTCCCCCGGTGCCGCGCGCCGTCCCGCTGGCGAGCCGGCCGGCGCCGAGGCCGAAGGCCCGGCCGAGGCCCGGCCGTCCGGCTCCGCTGAGCAGGAAGGCGATGGTGAGGCGGGCGGTGGCTCGCCGCGGCGCAGGCGGCGAGGCGGCCGCGCCAAGGGCCGCGCCGCCGACGAAGGCGCTGAGCCGGGCCCGGGGGCAGCGGCGGACGGTGCGGACGACGCGGCCAGGCCCGGTGCGTCCCCGGACGACTCCGCGGCCGCGGCCGAAGGCGCCGAGGGCGAGGAAAACGACGAGTCAGGCCCGGGCCGCCGCCGGCGGCGCCGGCGCCGCAGCGGCCACGGCGGGGACGCCGAGTCGCCGTCCGTGGACGACCCGCCCAACACCGTCGTCCACGTGCGGCCGCCGCGGGCGGCCGATGAGGGCCCGGACGTCCGGGGCGTCAAGGGGTCCACCCGGCTGGAGGCCAAGCGGCAGCGGCGGCGCGAGGGCCGGGAATCGGGCCGGCGCCGGCCGCCGATCATCACCGAATCGGAGTTCCTGGCCCGCCGCGAGGCGGTCGAGCGGGTGATGGTCGTCCGGCAGCGCGGGGACCGGACCCAGATCGCGGTGCTCGAGGACGGGGTCCTGGTCGAGCACTACGTGGACAAGGCCAGCCACCAGTCCTACGTGGGCAACGTCTACCTGGGCCGGGTGCAGAACGTGCTGCCCTCGATGGAGGCGGCGTTCGTCGACATCGGCAAGGGGCGGAACGCCGTCCTGTACGCCGGGGAGGTCAATTTCGACGCCACCGGCCTGGAGGGCGAGTCCAAGCGGATCGAGTCGGCGCTCAAGTCCGGCCAGTCAATCCTCGTCCAGGTCACGAAGGACCCGATCGGGCACAAGGGCGCCCGGCTGACCAGCCAGGTGAGCCTGCCCGGCCGGTACCTGGTCTACGTTCCCGGCGCCTCGATGACCGGGATCAGCCGCAAGCTGCCCGACACCGAGCGGACCCGGCTCAAGCAGATCCTCAAGCAGGTGATGCCGGAGGACGCGGGCGTGATCGTGCGTACCGCGGCCGAGGGAGCGACCGAGGAAGAGCTCTCCCACGACGTGGCCAGGCTCTCGGCGCAGTGGGAGGCGATCGAGCGCAAGGCCAAGTCGGCCACCGCGCCCGAGCTGCTCTACAGCGAGCCGGACCTGACCATCCGGGTGGTCAGGGACATCTTCAACGAGGACTTCACCAAGCTGGTCATCGCCAGCGACGGCGAGTGGGACATGGTGGACGAGTACGTCCGCTACGTGGCGCCGAACCTGTCGGAACGGCTGGAGCGATGGACCGACGAGCAGGACGTGTTCGCCGTGTACCGGATCGACGAGCAGATCGCCAAGGCGCTGGAGCGCAAGGTGTGGCTGCCCAGCGGGGGCTCGCTGGTGATCGACACGACCGAGGCGATGACCGTCATCGACGTCAACACCGGGAAGTTCACCGGCCAGGGCGGCAACCTGGAGCAGACGGTTACCCGTAACAACCTGGAGGCCGCCGAGGAGATCGTCCGGCAGCTGCGGGTGCGGGACGTCGGCGGGATCATCGTGATCGACTTCATCGACATGGTCCTGGAGAGCAACCGCGACCTGGTGCTCCGGCGGCTGCTCGAGTGCCTGGCCCGGGACCGGACCAAGCACCAGGTCGCCGAGGTCACCTCGCTCGGGCTGGTGCAGATGACCCGCAAGCGGGTGGGTTCCGGGCTGCTCGAGGCCTTCTCGGTGCCGTGCGACTGCTGCAACGGCCGTGGCGTGCTCGTGTCGCTCGAGCCGGTGGATCACGTGCCGTCGGGTGACCGGCACGGCTCCGGCGGCGGCCGGAACGGGTCGTCGCGCGGCGGCCGGGGCTCGGGCCGCGGTTCGGGCGGTTCGTCCGGCGGCTCGGGCGAGGCCAGTCCGGCCGCCAGGCAGCCCGATCAGGCCGCCGAGCACGGCCGGCCCGACGGTGACGGAAGCGGCTCGCGCCAGGGCCAGGGTGGGCGGCGACGCCGCCGAGGCTCCGACGCCAAGGGCCCGGACGTGAAGGGCACCGATGCCCAGGCCGGTCAGGCCGGCGACCCGGACGTGACGGGTTCCGACGCCCAGGCTGGTCAGGCGACCGACCCGGCCGGCAACGGCGCCGACGCCCGGTCCGGTGACGCGACCGGACCCGAGGCCCAGGCGGGCCGCGGCGCGCCCGCCGAGGCCGCGCCCGCGGAGCCGGCCGCCGCCGGGGCGCCGCGTGACGACACCGGTACCCAGGACGTGGAGAACGGCCGGAGCGGAGCCGGGCCTGACGGCGCCCGGGAGGCTCAGCCGGCCGCGGGCTGAGGTCCCGCGCCGTCTGATATTCTTTGTGGTCGGCGCGTCGGACAGCCGGCGCAGCACGCCTGGATGACGGGCCGTGCGACGCAGGCGGGCCAGTCCGCATCGGTGCCGGACAATGCCGCGGATCTCGCGGCGGGCCCGCACAAGGGAGAGAGAGTTCTCGGTGTACGCGATCGTGCGCTGCGGCGGCAGGCAGGAGAAGGCATCGGTCGACGATGTCCTGACCGTGGACAAGCTCGCTGGCGAGGTCGGCGCCAGCGTGACTCTGCCCGCCGTGCTCGTGATAGATGATGACAAGGTCATCAGCGACCCGGCGGAGGTAGGCACCTACCAGGTCACCGCCGAGATCCTGGGCGCCGCGAGCGGCCCCAAGATCAACATGATCCACTACAAGAACAAGACCGGGTACCGGCGGCGCCTGGGTCACCGGCAGAAGTACACCCAGGTGAAGATCACCAGTATCGCTGCCGCCAAGACCGCCGGCGCCGCGAAGTCCGCCGCCAGGGCCAGCAGCCGCAAGAGCAGCGCGGAGGGGACCGGCTCCGCCGCGGCCAGCGCGGCCTCCAGGAAGAAGAACTGAGATGGCCCACAAGAAGGGCGCGTCATCCAGCCGGAACGGCCGCGACTCCAGCGCCCAGCGACTCGGGGTCAAGCGCTTCGGCGGCCAGACCGTCGGCGCGGGCGAGATCATCGTGCGTCAGCACGGCACGCACTTCCACCCCGGTACCGGCGTCGGCCGTGGTGGCGACGACACCCTGTTCGCCCTGGTCAGCGGCAAAGTTGAGTTCGGCAGGCGGCGCGGGCGCCGGGCGGTGAGCGTGATTCCCGCCGAGTCGCAGGCCGGCACCGCGGCCGAGGCCAGCTAGCCGGGCCGAAGAACGGTAGCGCGGCCAGGAGCGGCGCGGCAGTGGCAGAGTTCGCAGATCAGGCCGAGGTGCTCGTGCGCGCGGGCGACGGCGGGCACGGTTGCGCCTCGGTCCACCGGGAGAAGTTCAAGCCGCTGGGCGGGCCGGACGGCGGCAACGGCGGCCGTGGCGGTGATGTCATCATCGAGGTCGATCCGGGCGCGGCCACGCTGCTCGACTTCCACCGGCGGCCGGTCCGCCGGGCCGGCAACGGCAAGCCGGGCGCGGGCTCCAACCGGAGCGGCGCCGAGGGTGCCGACCTGGTGCTGCGCGTGCCTGAGGGGACCGTGGTGAAGACCAGCGACGGCGAGGTGCTGGCCGACCTGGTCGGGGCCGGGACCAGGTTCGTGGCCGCCCAGGGCGGGCGCGGCGGGCTGGGCAACGCCGCGCTGGCGTCGGCCAGGCGCAAGGCGCCGGGTTTCGCGCTGCGCGGCGAGCCGGGGGCCGAGTGGCGGCTGGTGCTCGAGCTGAAGACCGTCGCCGACGCCGGCCTGGTGGGGTTCCCGAACGCGGGGAAGTCGTCACTGATCGCGGCGATGTCGGCCGCGCGGCCCAAGATCGCTAACTACCCGTTCACCACGCTCACCCCGCACCTCGGCGTGGTCGAGGCGGGGGATGCCCAGTTCGTGGTCGCCGACGTGCCCGGGCTGATCCCGGGCGCCAGCCGCGGCAAGGGCCTCGGGCACGATTTTCTCCGGCACGTGGAGCGCTGCCTGGTGCTGGTGCACGTGCTCGACTGCGCGACCGAGGAGCCCGGCCGCGACCCCGTCGCCGACCTGGGCCAGATCGAGGACGAGCTGGCCGCCTACGCGGACCTGACCGGCGCCAGCCTGCGCGACCGGCCGCGGATCGTGGCGCTGAACAAGGTCGACGTGCCTGCCGCGCGGGAGCGGGCCGAGCGCGCCGCGGCTGAGCTGTCGGCACGCGGCTACCCGGTGCGCCTGGTGTCCGCCGCCACCCATGAGGGCCTTCGCGAGCTCGCGTTCACGATGGCCGCCGTGATCGCCGAGGCCCGTGCGGCGCTCCCGCCGCCCGAGCCGACCCGGCTGGTGATCCGGCCCGCGCCCGTGGCCGGGCCGGATTTCGAGCTGGTCAGGGCCGGTGACAACCGGTTCCGCATCCGCGGCGAGAAGCCGCGCCGCTGGATCCTGCAGACCGACTTCGGCAACGACGAGGCGGTGGGGTACCTGGCCGACCGCCTGGCGCGGCTCGGGATCGAGGACGCGCTGGCCCAGGCGGGCGCGCTGCCGGGCGCCGAGGTGCTCATCGGCGAGGAGGACAACGCGGTCGTGTTCGACTGGGATCCGAACGTGCCCGCGAGCGCCGGGTTCGGCCCGCGCGGCACCGATCCCCGGCTGCCGCGATAGCCGCGGACCTCCCGGCCCGGCGTGGCTTGGGGCGTCAACCACCGTGGCAAGCAATAAAAAAAGCGCGCTACGCTTTGTAGCACGCCTTGTTGCCCAGTTCTCTTTAATCGATATTTAGCACGTGAACTATACCGGAAAGGGAGCATGATTGTCAACCGATGAAATCGGGGGCGAGCAGCAGTACGTCTCAATGCTCTACGACCGGCTCGATGACTTGCGCAGTCGTGCCTCGGACCGGCTGGCCCAGGTGCTGCGCCAGGCGGGCGGGACGCATCAGGCGCGGTCCGAGCGCGAGGCATTCAGCGTCATGTACGCCCAGCAACTCTCCCAGTTCGACGCCGCGGAGAACGGCCTGTGCTTCGGCCGGCTCGACTTCCATCACGGCGAGCGCCGGTACATCGGCCGGATCGGCATTCACGACGACTCCGGGGACTACGAGCAGCTGCTGATGGACTGGCGGGCCGATGCCGCGCGGCCCTTCTATCTGGCGACCGCGGCGTCGCCGGCTGATGTCCGGCGGCGCCGTCACATCAAGACCCGGGGCCGGACCGTGGTGGGCGTGGACGACGAGATCCTGGACCTGGCCGCCGCCGATCCCGCCAAGCACGAGGGGCTGACCGGCGAGTCGGCCCTGCTGGCCGCGCTGAGCGCGAGCCGGACCGGGCAGATGCGCGACATCGTGGAGACGATCCAGGCCGAGCAGGACTGGATCATCCGCTCCGGCCTCGCCGGGGTGCTGGTCGTGCAGGGCGGCCCGGGCACCGGCAAGACCGCGGTGGCCCTGCACCGGGCCGCGTTCCTGCTTTACACCTACCGGCGTCAGCTACTGAAGCGCGGCGTGCTGGTCGTCGGCCCGAACGCCACGTTCTTGCGCTACATCGGTCAGGTGCTGCCGTCGCTGGGCGAGACCAGCGTGCTGCTGTCCACCGTCGCCGACCTCTACCCCGGCATCAGCGCCACCGGCAGCGACGAGCCCGCCACCGCCGCGGTCAAGGGCAGGCTGGACATGGCGAGCGTGATGGCTGCCGCGGTCCGCGACCGGCAGCACGTGCCCGGCAGCCCGGTCGAGATCCGGGTCGACCGCGAGACGCTGCGCCTCACGCCGGCCGCCGTCTCCCGGGCCAGGACCCGGGCCCGCCGCTCCCGCCGGCCGCACAACCAGGCCCGGCAGGTGTTCGCGCGAGAGCTGACCGACGCGCTCACCCAGCAGCTGGCCGCCCGGATCGGCGCCAACGCGCTGGGCGAGGAGAACCTGCTCACCCCGGCCGATGTCGATGACATGCGGCGCGAGCTGCGGGCCGAGCCGGCCGTGCGGGCGCTCATCGAACGGCTGTGGCCGGTCCTCACCCCGCAACGGCTGCTGGCCGACCTGTTCGCCTCGGCCGACCGGCTGGCCGCCGCGGCGCCCCGGCTGACCCGGGCGGAGCGCGCGGCCCTGCTGCGGAGCCCGGACAGCGACTGGACCCCGGCCGACGTGCCGCTGATCGACGAGGCGGCCGAGCTGCTGGGCGAGGACGACCGGGCCGTGCGGGCCGCCGCCGAGCGGCGCCGCCGGGCCCAGGTCGCGTACGCCAGCGGCGTGCTCGACCTCATCGCCCGGGACATGGACGACGACCCCGAGATCCTCATGGGCGCCGACCTGGTGGACGCCAGCCGGCTGGCCACCCGCCACGAGGACGAGGAGAGCCTGACCCCGGCCGAGCGGGCGGCGGGCGACCGGACCTGGACGTTCGGGCACGTCATCGTCGACGAGGCCCAGGAGTTGTCGGAGATGGCCTGGCGGATGCTGATGCGGCGGTGCCCGGGCCGGTCGATGACGATCGTGGGCGATGTCGCGCAGACCGGCAGCCTGGCCGGCGCCTCGTCCTGGACCGACGTGCTGGAGCGCTACCAGGGCGACCGGTGGCGGCTGGCCGGGCTGACGATCAACTACCGCACTCCCTCGGAGATCATGGCCGTGGCGGCCGACGTGCTGGCGGCCATCGACCCGGCCCTGGACCTGCCACGTTCCGTGCGCGACACGGGCACGGAGCCCTGGGGACTCGCTGCCGGGCCCGAGGACCTGGCCAGCCGGCTGGCCGACGCCACCGAGCGCGCGGCCGCCGAGCCCGACGACGAGAACATCGCCGTGATCGTGCCGGCCGGGAGGCTGGACGAGTTCGGGTCGGCGATCCGCGCGTCGGTGCCTGGCTCGGCGGTGGGGGAGCACTCGGACCTGGAGCAACGGGTGGTGGTGCTCACGGTCCAGCAGGCCAAGGGGCTCGAGTTCGACACGGTGCTGATCGGCGACCCGGCCGGGATCCTGGCCGACTCACCGCGCGGGCTCAACGACCTCTACGTGGCGCTGACCCGGGCCACCAAGCGGCTGGGCGTGGTGTACTCCGGCGACGTGCCGAAGGTCCTGGCCAGGCTCAAGCCGGCCGGCGACCTCGCCCTGAGCAGTCACTCGTCGCGCTGAGCCGGTCCGGCCGAGGCGGGCGATGGGGGCGGGCCGGGCCGGGCCGGCGAGCCGGGCCGAGCCCGGCGGGCTGTCGGACCAGCGGCGAGAGCCCCGCGCGCGTCTTTTCACGTCCCCGAGTCAGTTGATCACCCAATATGCACCGTTATGTGCTCACCGGAGACGTGAAAGGTCAAGATGATCAAGGTTTTGCTTGGGGGTAAGGGGGCGGCGGGCGGGCGGTAGCGTGAAGGCGGCGGCCGGAGGGGGGTGGGGGGGTGGTTGTGGAGTTCGTGGGGCCCCGGCGGGCCCGGGAGCGGTTCCGGGCCGGGCTGGTGGCGCCGACCGCGGCGTGGGCGCCGGGCTACGCCCAGGCCAACCTGGTGGCCGTGCCCCGCGACGTCGCGTCTGACTTCAGGCTCTTCGCCCAGCGCAACCCGAAACCCTGCCCCGTCCTGGACGTGACCGAGCCGGGATGCCCGGTCACCTCGCTGGCCCCCGGCGCCGACCTCAGGACCGATCTGCCGGCCTACCGGGTCTGGGAGAACGGCGAGCTGGCCGCCGAGACCGGGGACGTCTCCGGGTACTGGCGTGACGACCTGGTGGCGTTCCTGATCGGCTGCAGCTTCACGTTCGAACGGGCGCTGACCGCGGCGGACGTGCCGGTACGCCACCTGGAGCAGGGCCGCAACGTGCCGATGTACATCACCAGCCAGGCGTGCCGGGCGGCCGGGGTCTTCAGCGGACCCCTGGTGGTGTCGATGCGGCCGATCCCGCCCGACCGCGTCGCGGCGGCGATCCAGGTGACAAGCCGCTACCCGGCGGTCCACGGCGCGCCCGTCCACGCCGGCCGCCCGGAGGCGCTGGGCATCGCCGACCTGTCGGCGCCCGACTTCGGTGATCCGGTGCACGGCCAGGACGGTGACGTGCCGGTGTTCTGGGCCTGCGGCGTCACCCCGCAGGTGGCCCTGGCCCGGGCGCGGCCACCGTTCGCGATCACTCACGCGCCCGGGCACATGTTCATTACCGATGTGCCCGACGAGGCCTACGCGGTCTGAGCGGGAGGAGGCGGACCGGCGGAAATCCCGCACGTGCCCGACGAGGATTGCCAGTCGAAGAAGGATCGGCCGCCTGAAGGGCGAGGCCAGCCACCTGGGCGCCCGGCGAGGCGATCGGGACCTGACTAAGGCCGCGGGCACAAACGCGAGGCCCCCGCATGTATGAGATGCAGGGGCCTCGCTCGGCCCGGCGGCGCAGGCGAACCGATTGCTCGGCTGCCTTTGCTGCCTGGCCGCCCACCGCTACCAGACACCCGTCCGAAGCGCCGGTCGCCCGGCTCCCCAGCCGTTTCCCGGAGTCGCCCCCGGGATCGGTATCCGTCTTTAGTGGTGAGTGAATTTTTACAGGGTCTGCCTGACCTGGCACAAGGGGTTTCTCACAGCATTTTCAAGATTCTTTGGTCATCCACAAGACACCCGCAGTTATCCCCTGCGACCACCGGCATTTCCACCGCGGCGTCCACAGTTTTATCCACAACCGGTGGAACTTCGGGCCGGCGGAACCTGGGGCCGGCGGAACTCCGGGGGCCGGCGGAACTCCGGGGGCCGGCGGAACTCCGGGGGCCGGCGGCTGCTCAGTTATCGTCGTCGCGGCGGTTGCGGTTACCGAAAATCCGCTGGCCGGTGCTGGCC
>Ga0335078_10001919_pt1 | contig 31485 bp, 36 predicted proteins | sample Lox_Sample_32_FD_206711 | JGI IMG/M metagenome (GOLD analysis project Ga0335078, IMG submission 206711) | Soil microbial communities from Loxahatchee National Wildlife Refuge, Florida, United States - Lox_Sample_3.2 | ecosystem: Environmental > Terrestrial > Soil > Wetlands | place: USA... | reverse complement strand
GAATATCATCAGTGCTTGGAACGCCCCCCTCACGCCTGCGGCCAGCGACTTCCCCAGGACTATGGCCGAGGCGGGGGACGGCGTCGACAGCAGCTTGGTGAGCAATCCGACATCTCTCTCCCAGACAACGGTGATGCCGTAGAAGATCGCGATGAAGAGCACGGATTGGGCGAGGACCCCGGGTGTGATGAACTGGAGGTAGGTGTAGGGTCCCGTGTTCACCGCCCTGATGCTGGTGAAGACTTCGCCGAAGATGAGCAGCCACAGTGCGGGCTGGATCGCCCTCGTGAAGAGCTCCGTTGGGTCGTGCCTCACCCTTCGCGCCTCCATCTCGGCAACGGTGAGCGAACTTGAGAAGAACTTCCAGACGTTCATCCTGCATGCCTCGTGAACGACCTTCTGGCAGCCCGGGCGTCGGTGGCGACCAGGTCTTCGGCGAGCTTCTTCTTGGTGTACTTCATGAAGGCGTCGTCCAGTCCGGGCTTGCGCACTGAGACCGACTCGATCGTGATGCCTTGCTTGCTCAGCAGGGCGACCAATTTGGGCACGGCCGCGTCCCCGTTCTCCGAGACAATCTCCATCGTGTTGCCCTCACGGTAGGAGAGTGATCCTATCTCGGGAGGGATGCCCGGGATATCAGAATCCGTGGGAACCACAAGGGTCAGGAGGTCGCCCCCGACTGACTTCTTCAGGTCCTCGGGAGTCCCCATGGCCGCTATCCTGCCCTGGTCCATGATCGCCAAGCGGTCGCAGAGGGCGTCGGCCTCGGACATATCGTGCGTCGTGATGAAGATGGTGGTGTTGTACTGTTTCCTCAACTGGAGCACGCTTCTCCAGACATCCCTTCTCGAATTGGGATCCAGCCCGATGCTGGGCTCGTCGAGGAAGAGTATCTTGGGCCTGTTGACCAAGGTCTGAGCGATCTCCAGTCGCCTCATCATGCCTCCGGAGTAGTGCTTGACGAGGTCATTGGCCCGCTCCTCCAGACCCATGTACTCGAGCGCCTCCTTTATCCGCGCCTTCCTGTCCTTGCGGCCGACGAAGAAGAGCTTCGAGAATATGAGGAGATTCTCGTATGCAGATATATCTGTGTCGACGGAGACGCTCTGGGGGACGTAGCCCAACAGACTTCGAACCCGCTCCGCGTTGGACCTCACATCCATGCCGAAGACCGTGAGTTCACCGGAGGTCGGTCTCGTCATGGTAGTGATCATCTTGATCGTGGTGGTCTTGCCCGCGCCGTTGGGGCCGAGCAGCCCGAAGATCTCGCCCCGGAAGACCGAGAACGTGACGTGGTCCACAGCCTTGCTGGAGGGCGGGTAGACCTTCGTGAGGTCGGACGCCTCAATGGCGATCTCCCCCTCTGAAGACTGGACGGACACGGCCTCCTGCTCGGCCATCAATGAGGTCGCCACCTGGTTGCGACCCCAAAAAACATATCTCCTATTATGGGCCACCTCATGAATACGGCAACTGTTTGCGACTCCGTCTGCGTTATATGCCCTCTCAGGGCTGCACTGTAGGCTGAGAGCATGGAAGACAAGAAGGTCGCGAAGGCCACGGCCCCCCAGGCTCTCGGTTCGGTCTTCCTACGGTACTGGCTTGTACCCACGCTCTACGTCGCCGTGCTCCTGGTGGCCTACCTTCGCTTCGGGTTCCTCTTCCAGCTCACGATGGGAGTTGCCTGGTTGGCGGTCGTACCAGTGATAGCTTACTTCGGGAAGTCGAGGGAGTTCCTCAACAACACCGTCTTCTTCGTCAGTCTCCTGTTGAGCTACGAGGCTCTGCAGGGCATCACTGGCCAGCTCGTGGGATCCGGAAGCGTGGTGTCTCTCGCCGGATTGGACAAGACGCTGGTCGGGTTCAACCTCCCTCTCGCAGTTCAGAGCGCGTTCCAGTCGAACTGGGTCACCGTGGTGTCGACCATCTTCTACGGCCTTCACGTATTTCTTGTCATAGCGGCCGTTATCCTGTTCTGGTTCCTCAACAAGTCAGTCTACCGCGGCTACGCCTACTCGATGATCCTCTGCTCCTACCTGGCGCTGATGACGTTCATCATCATGCCCACCGCCCCGCCGTGGTACTCAGGGACGGCGCAGAACCTTCTTCCCTCTGGCAACGGGATGCTACCGGGCCCAATCCAGGGACTCCAGCAGGCCCTTCTGGCGATTGAGTCGGACAAGTTTGCCGCGTTTCCTAGCCTCCATGGCGCCTACGCGACGCTCTTCGCTGTTTTCGCGCTGAGACTGAATAGGAAAGCGGGCATCGCCGGGCTGGTGATAGCATGCGGAGTCTACTTCTCCACGCTCTACCTGGGACAGCACTACCTGATTGACCTGATTGCAGGGGTGGTCTACGCGCTGGGATCTGTGCTCGTCGTGGACAGACTGCTCTCGCGCCACTCACCGATCCAGCCGGTTCCACCGAAGGTGGCCCAAACGGCCCTGAGTACGAGCAGTTCGTGAACTGCACCCCCGCCTAGGCGGCGCGGGTGGGATGCCTAGCCTAGAGCGAGTGCTTCCTTCACCAGCACCGAGCTCTGGCCAAGAAGCGCCATGCGCTCCTTGAGCATCGCCATGGTCACCTCGCCCTTCTTCGTCGCTGCGGGCTTGGCTGCCAATGACCGAATCACCGCTCTGTAGGAAGGCGCCATGACGTTGAGAACAGCGCTGAGTAGGTATTCGCAGTTGAGAGACTTTAGCGTGTCATCTCCGCCGGCCGTAAGTTCGACCAACGCCGCCTTGCTCTGCTCCAGTGATAGTAGCTCGGCCCTGAGTCCGAGGAGCGCATCGGCCACGGCCTTCGAGTCCAGCCACTTGTTCAGGCTCGCGTCACTAGTCACATTGATGGTCCTGTTGCCTTCGGTATACTCGACCGTCGCGTTCCCCTGTCCCTCCGGGGCGGAGCTCACAAGCCTGACTTTCGCCTGAGTCTCCAGGTCCTCGAAGTCGGCGATCATGTGGCTCCCGGTCACTTCGGCCCAGACGAGCGTGTATCGCTCAAGCCTTTCATATCTTGGCGAGGCCTCCTTCCTAATCCAGGTTTTCTCCAGAGCGACGGGAATGCTAATCTTCTTCCCCAGGGGCGCGAACGTGAATCCGCTGTGGAAAAACTTCGAGTTCTGGGTCGCCAGAGAGAATTTGTACTTTATGTCACCTTTGCAGCTGTACGACGCGTCTGCCACGTACCCAGACTCCCCGCGTTTGAGTGTGAGAACCATCTCGATTAGAGGGAGGGGCGACGCCACAAGGTAGGACTCTAGGCTCTTCGCGGCCTTCGCCCGCTCAGTCTCGATTCTGGCTTCCAAGTCGGACAGCTTCCTGGCGAGGTCAGAACGGGCCCGGGCTTCTGCCTGGCCCACGGCGGCGTTCGCGAATTCGCTTACCTGGACCGCGAGTTGCCTGGCGTACTCCTCCTCAATCTCCTCCGACAGTTTGTCGAGGGAAGCCTTCACATCTCTGACAAAGCCTTGAAGCTTCGATACATGTTCACCCGCCTCCTTGGATACCTCCTTCGCCTTCTCCTGGAGCAGCTCGCTCTCTTCTGAATACCTGACTGCGTCGAATAGATGCGTTATCACCAGTTCGAGCGAATCTATCGGGTTCCTGTCGACTTCCGTGCTGGGAGAGGCCATGCCGCAGTCTGGGCGCTTCCCCGAGCGAGATTAAGCCGTTTCGGCGGGTATGCTTATGTATCCAAAACCCGAACTCTCAGGCATGAATCGCGAGGGAGACCAGCGGGAAGAGTTCCTCTCAAAGCTGACGCTGGACATGAAGGCACTGGCGCTTCTGTGCCCTTCCGACTTCGAATTGAGATCGGTGGTCCAGCGTGGCCTAGCCGACACCCACGACGAGCAGGTCCACCGTGTACTCGACTCTCTGACGGCGGCGAAGACTGAGAAGAAGGATAACGGTCTGGCCCTCGCGGTTGGTCAGCTGATACTGGGTTCGTTTCTGATGGTCGCTGGAGTCAGCGCGATAGCCCCTTTGTTGATGGGGGCTACGAGTCCCGGGGCAATCGCAAGCTTCTTCTCCAACGCTCTGTCTACGGCGTCGGCATCCCCTGTCTTCTTCCCAGCTTTGCCAGAGCTGGTAGTTGTTCTCTCCATGGCCCTGCTCCTTTCGGCGCTCTACTCGCTAAGACGGGCCTCTGTCACGCTCAAGGATGCGGGCTACACGGCGCGGTGAAAGGGCGCGGGTCAGAGCTCTGACGCGAGGGCAACGGCCCTACTCCTGAAGCTTGTAATCATGGTAGTGGGTATAGCAGGAGTCACTCTCGCCCTAGGCTTCCTCTATGACGAGACGACGGCCATCGTCGCCGGAGGGTCTGCCAGATTCGGCCAGGTGATAGTCGTTGTCGCAGCCCTTGCCGCTGCCATGTCATCTACGGCGCTCGTAGCCTCGCTGCCGGAGTCGGTCAGGTCCCGGTTCAGAAGGCGTCCCAGGGTTGTCCGGTCGGAGCCTGTCTATGGCTTCGTCACTGTCCTCGCCGTCGGGATCGGGTCGACCCTAGGAAGCCCGCTCTTTATCCTGATCCCGCTCAACGTGGAGCAGTACGAATTCGTTTCGTTGGGTTCTCTTCTTGCGGCCACGGTGCTGTCAGTCCTGATGGCCAAGGTCTACGCGGACATGTACGCCGCGTCCGAGAAGAAGGGCATCTCTTTGGTCGGAGGCCCGGCATTCACACGGCTTGCTACCGGCACCCGGAGCATCAGGTACTTCTTCTCAAGAGTGTCCATGTGGATCGCGAACACGGCCCTAGCCGCCTACTCAAAACTCGTATTCGTGATTTTCGATGTCGAGATCCTCCCGGGAATACTCGCAGGGTACGGACTTGGAGGGGTCGGGGCCCAGGTGGTGGTCTACCTCATCGCAGTCGTCTTCATCGGATGGTCCGTCATCAATGCGGTCTTCGAGGGCAGGATCCTGAAATCTGTGGGGTACCTGCAGATTATTCTGACGGCCGTCATGATCGTCATCCTAGTCTTTCACAGCGTGGCCCTCGGCGTCGCAGGCGGCTGGAACCTGAGCGGAATCCTTCGGTCCACCTCAGGGAACTGGCTGGCCGCGTTGGTCATCAACACCGGGTACCTCTACCTGCTCTTCTTTGGGTTTCAGGAGATACAGGCGCTTGAGCGCGACGCGCACGACCAATCTCGGATCCCGATTCTGTCGCGAATCAAGAAAGGATACACCATCGGGAAGTCTAGGTATCTCGGAGTGGCAATGGTGCTGAGTGTCCTCATCGCAGCGGCCATCAACATTCTCTACGCCCTCGCCGTGTACTCCGTGCACCCTGCTCTGGCGGCGCTCAACTCATCCCAGATTCCTGCACTTTACCTCGCCAAGAACTACCTCGGCTCGTTTCAGGAACTCCTGATGGCGATTGCGTTCCTCCTGGCCACAATCACGACTTTCGTTCCGGCTTTCGTCGCTGCGTCGAGACACCTGAGCGCTCTGGGGGAGGACGGATACGTCCCCCATTCGGTCTCTAGCGTGTCGTGGGTATTCACACTCGCGGCAATAGCGATACTGGCTCTGGGCAATGCCAACTTCCTCGTTGAAATAACGGACTTCCTCGTGCTTCTGAGTCTCGGGGTAATCACTCTCTCGGCAATCTGGATGAGGAGAGGACTGCCAGTGAGGGGCTCTACGGTCCTGCCGCTCGTGGTCGGGGCGAGCTGCTTCGTCGCCGGCGCGGCCATTTACTTCGTCGATCCCAGCGTGGCTATATTCGGCGTAGTAGCGGTCGCCTTCACATACCTCGTCTTCGACGTATCCGAGCTCGGCGTGTTGGGGACCAACCTCTTCCTTATGCTCTTCAACCTCGTGTGTCTCGCACTCATGGCAGTGTTTGGCGGGGGGAGCGCAGTGGTCGGGTCGGTGCTAGGGGTTCTAGGCGTACCAGCAGGGTCGGCCGCCGCAATTCTCTCCTACCTCCTTCTAGCCGCTTCTGTCATGCTGGGGGTGAACGTGGTCGTCGATGCTAAGGTGCTGGGGAGACTAGAGATGCAAGCGTCATCTTGAGCGGTGAGAGAACCCTCTGCCATCGCGCCGCCGCGGTCGGGGTCCGCCCCGCCGACGCCGCCACTCTCCCTGACGCCTGGCGCGGCGCGGCGTGAGGTCGAAGGCGTACATCTCATCTTCCGGCTTCAAGGGGGTGATCTTCACCTTGGTGAGACTGAGTATGCGAGCGAAGTCTCCGAACTCGTCCGGCGACACGAGAGTGTAGGATTTCCCCGCCCGGCCGGCGCGGGCAGTCCTTCCTACGCGGTGGAAGTAGATCAGAGGGTCTTCCGGGACGTCGAAGTTGACCACGCAATCCACATGGACTATGTCAATCCCCCTGCTGGCGACGTCCGTGGCCACGAGGACATCCGTCCTCCCCGACTTGAACAAGTTCATCGAGTGGTCTCTCTGCGCCTGGCTGAGGTCTCCGTGAAGAGGCACTGCGTTGAGGTAGCGCTTGTCAAGCTCCCTGGCGAGGCGCCGTGCACCCTGTCTGGTCCGACAGAACACAATCGCGTTTGTAATCTCCCCCCTGCTAAGCACGCCGAGAAGCGCCTCGAGCTTCTCTTCGCGGTTGGCGACCGTGTAGTACTGCTCCAGGGTCTCCACTGATGGCTCGTCAGAATCTATCAGTATCTTCTCTGGATTCGTCATGTACCGCTCGGTCAGCCGCACGACCTCTTGGGGCATCGTCGCAGAGAAGAGGGCGAGCTGCTTCTTCGCCGGGGTCGCATCAAGTATGAAGTTGACGTCGTCTATGAACCCCATGTCCAACATCCGGTCTGCCTCATCCAACACTACGTAGCGGACGCTTCCGAGGTCCAGTGTCCTGCGCTTCAGGTGATCGATTACCCTTCCCGGGGTCCCGACCACGACCTGGATGCCTTGGCGAAGCTCGTCAAGCTGGACGTTGATTGACTGGCCGCCGAAGACTGGCAGGATTCTGACGCCCGTGTGCCTGCCCAGCCTGGCGAGTTCCACCGCGATCTGCTGGGCCAGCTCTCTTGTGGGGGCCAAGACCAGAGCCTGGACCGTGCCCAGCTCGGGGTTGACCCGTTCGAGCAGTGGGAGCCCGAATGCGGCGGTCTTGCCGCTTCCGGTCTTTGCCTGACCGATGACGTTTCTCCCCGCCAGAAGGAGGCCTATGGTGCGCTCCTGGATCGGGAAGGGCGTCTTGTAGCCCGCCTCGTCCACGCCCTTCAGAATGGGCGCGCTCAGATTGAAATCCTTGAATTCCATTTCGCTTCACTCAACCTGCAGAAACATCCTCGCCGCTCTACGACTCGCTGGGATCTGCCCGCAGGGTATGGGCTTGGCCATAGCGGCTGTGGTTCGTATTTAAGAGTAGCCGAAAGGTTCGCCCCAAAGCCGCCCAGGTCACAGGAGGAGGGCCACGTAGGCGATGGCGAAGGCGGCCACCGGGGTCACGATCCAGGTCGCAATGGACTCCGAAGCAAGCCTCCTATTGACAACGGTCAACCTCGTGGAGTAGGCAGAACCCAGCATCCCTCCCAGCAGGCAATAGCTGATGGACATAGGAACGGCAAGCTGGGTGCCGACCCAGACCAGGAGTGCGCTTGAGAAGAAGGCGGCGAGCACCCCCTGGGGCGTCAGCGCTAGCATCTTGTCTCCAAGCGTACCGCTTACGTTCCGCTTGCCCAGCAGCGCGGCCCCGACCATCGCGAACAGAGTCAGTCCGACGGCTACCAACAGAGCGTTCGCGCTTCCCAACCCTCCGAGCGCGGTACCGTAGATCAGTCCCACGTTGTTCGCCCCCAGGGTGTAGGCGACCGCGAGGGAAGTGGCTATCACGCCCACCCTGTTGAAGGAGTCGACCGCAAGCAGGCTGAAGTTCGAGACAATTCTCGACAGGAACCTGTGCAATCCCAGGGCAACGAAGAAGGTGAGCAGGGGAGCGACGAACCAGAAGGAGATGACGAAATAGGCCTGACCGGCGTTTACCCGCAGCGCCGAAGACACGGCGACTCCCAGGAACGCTCCGACCATGGCCGCGCTCACGGAGGCGGGCAGGGCCGCAACCGTCAGAGCAACTGTGACCAAGATGGTCGCCGCGAAGGTCACCTCCAGCCCAAGGGCCGAGGGTGTCGGGGCCAGAGCCCCGCTCAGGCTCTTCACCATCTTCGAACCCTCCAGGAGGACGCCCACGAGAAGGCCGCACACGCTTAGTAGAATTGAGTCCCGGACAGTCAGCAGGCCGGACCCACTGAGGTTGCCAATCAGGAACGAGCTGTTGTTCCATCCGAAGACGAAGCTGAGGATGGCAGCCAGGATCAGCAGCAGTTCAATCATAGCCCTTCGCGAGGAGGACCAGAACCACATCGCTCGCGTCCTCTGCGTTGTCCGCCACGTCGTCTGAAACGAAGATGAAGTCCCTCATCTGAATCACCATGATCGGATTTGGCTGAGACACGTTGCTGAACAGGTGCCTCAGCAGCAGATCCTTGTCCGAGTCGGCAGCCTCCTCGAACTCCTCGACCTTGTGCACCTTACCGATCATTTCCCTGCGGGACGTTCGGAAAGACGCCACCAGAGTCCCCAGGGCGTAGACCGCGTCCCTTAGGTGGGAGACGAAGTGTTTCATGTCTTCGGACTGCAGGATGGCAATGGCGAACTCGTCGAGATTCCCTTCGGCCTCCAGAAATCGCGAGGCATCCTTCGCGCTGTCTGCGATGTTGTCTATCTTCTCGAGTAAGTTGAGCATGTCCTCCCTCACCCCTCCAAAGAAAGCGCCTTCGGCGATCTGTGTGCTGAGGGCCCTGTGAACCTCGTCTGCATCTCTCTCGCCGGTAATCACGCCATCGAAGCTAGACCTCGCAGCCTCGGCGTCTCGACTACCAACGGCATCGACGAGCGCAACAAAGTGGTCCACAGTCTTTTCCACGATGCTGATGTGCTCCTCAACGCCCTCCAGTATCTTGTTCTCTCTCCTGCTCAAGAAAGAAAAAGAGAACTTGACCATTCCACTTTGTCCCCCGCCCTCAATCAAAGGAGACCGTCGACAGCGCGCCCGTGACACCTGATGCGCCAACGGCGGCGGGAGTGACCAAGAACGGAACCAGAACCGAACCCACTTGATGAATCGCCCGAGCCCGGTTGCAAGCGGCGCGTGGCCGATTTAAATAGTGTTTCGACCCTAAGAAAGGAGGTGCCAATGTTGACCGGCATCGACATACTCCGCAATCAACCAATCGAGCAATACCTCGAAGCCTGGCCGACCTTCACAGGAGCCGACCGAGTCGCGAAGGCCATCGGCTTCCTGCGGGAGAACCGGGCGCATGAAGTCTTCGTGCCTCGAGAGCGGCGAATGGCCGGCCTGACGACCCGCGACCTGCTGGCCGTGAGCGACCCGCTCGGCACGAAGCTCGATGGTCTGCTGTACGGAATCCCGACTGTCGGCGGACAGGACACCGTAGGGACCGCCGCGAGAATCATGTCCGACTACAGGCTGTGGGCACTGCCCGGCCCTCCCAAAGACTCGGGGACGTCTGTGGTAAGTGAGAGGTCGATCCTGGAAGCCATGGGCGGTTGCCCTGACCTTCCAGGAAGGGCTTCGGACCTAATGGTCCCAGGTCCGGGACTGGTGGCCTCGGACGACACGGTCTTGAAAGCCAAGAGCCTGATGACGAGAAGGAACCTCGACCACCTCGTCGTCATGAAGTCGGGGCGGATTCAGGGCGTGCTCACCTCTACGGACATCCTTCTCAACCTGCTTCCTGAAGAGAGAGCCCCGGAGAGGGCAAATGCTGAAGCGAGGTTCGACTACCCTGTCTCAAGGATAGCCAACCCGCCCTCGGTCGAGGTCGAGCCATCAGCGTCATCGAAGGACGTCGTCTCCGCGATGATCAGGCAACGATCATCATACGCACTCGTTAGCCTTTGGGAGGAGCTTCAGGGAATCATCACGTACAGGGAAGTGCTCAGGCCACTTCTCGTGAGTGCCGGGCGGAAAACTCCTTTCTACATTGTCGGCACGCCGGGCGAGCCGTTCGAGGCCGAAGCGGCGAAGATGAAGCTCGACCACCTGGGCACCATGCTGACGAAGGCGATTCCCTCAATCAAGGAGATAAGGGCGGTCGTGAAAAGCAAGGAAACTGGGAGCGGGCGGAGACGCTATGAAGTGAGCTTTGATGTCTACGCACCGTTCCTGCTGCACTCTTATGTGGAAGAGGGATACGATCTCTCGGAGATCTTCGACAGGGTCGGGCCCAGGCTGAAGCGGATTCTGAGCGCCAAGCAGTCGCGGGTCACTAGGAGCGGCGGGGACACTCTAAGGAAGGGGTTACCGGAGTAGGCAATCGCACCGCCACAGACGTTCCAACTGTCCTTGTGATGTATGGATCTGGTACGTCCGGACGGAGGCGGGACTACTTCATCGCGTTCTTGAGGACCTGTGTGAGCTTCTGCGCCGTATCGTCCGCCTTTCCCTGAGCGTTCAGAACGACGAGCATGGGCGCCCCCGACAGTGTCGAGGCGGCCGTCAGGAAAGACCTCCCCATGGCCAGCTCGGACTCCAACTCGGCAACCGAGACGTCGTCTCTGGCCCTTGTCGCGTCGGCTGTACGCCTCGCCCTGATCTCTTCGCTAAGCGCCTCCACAAGTACGAGGTGCGTGGGCTTCATCGCCCTGACCACTTCGAATGGGAGACCCGGCCAAAACCCTTCCGGAGTCCGGATGAAGAGGTGCGTGTCAATGAAGAGCACCGGGTCCTTTCTCCTTGAAATTTTCTGGGCTGCCAGCTTCTGAAGTTTCTTCTGCTTCTCAACCGTCATCTTCCTCATCTCGTCCCTGTTCTTTATCCACCCGAGTTTGAGCGCCTCATCGGCCATGACGCTGCCGAAGGTCACTATCTTGGAGCCCTTGATCCCCGCGGCGGTCTTCTCCACCACCGTGGTCTTCCCTACACCGGGTATCCCAACGACTACGACCCTGAGATTCATCTGACCAAGCAGTGAGGGCTTCTGATTTAAGGTAGCAGCCGAAAACAGCTTCCCATCGACGACCCAGCTGGGCTAGGTTGTGCTCCAGCGACGAGCCAGGATTGCGACGGACGCAATGACGACTGGAACGAGGATTGCCGCGGCAAGTATGATAAGGCTCCCGCCAGGCAGGGGAGACGGCTCAACACTTCCAGACCACGACTGTCTGAAGCTCCAGCAGCCGAGCGAGCCGCTGCAGGGCTGGACCAGCACAAATCCAGGAGGGGTTCCGCCGCCGACGATGAACAACGGGCTGTGGTACGGATCCCATCCGCCGTTGTAGTAGTACGAGCCCGCTTCAATGTGCACACCGTTCAGCTCGAGCGAGACCAGGGAAAGGTTTCCCATTTGAGAGAATACAGAGCTGTCAGAGGTGTAGGACTCGAGCGCGAAGACCTCCTGATCCCCTGCCTTGAGCGATGGGCTAATCCCCTCTTCACTGTTGAGGGTAGCCTGCACCGACTCGTTCCTGGCGCTTCCTGTCCTGAAGTTCCAGGCGCCACCCGAGAAGAAGATCGACAGAGAGATCAGACTTCCTGGCTCCGCCGCCGGAGACGGGGTATCAATCACGGTGGTATAGTTCTGGGGATAGCTTCCGGGATTCCTGATTTGCATGGCGTAGGTCCCCCAGGCGGTGGCGTTCGGCATCAGGCCACTCGCAATCTGCAGAACGGACCCGTCCTCGGTCATCACCGAAAGGATTGCATAGATGGTGCCGTCTGAACTCCGGATGTCTGGCAGCTTCACAATTGCGGTGACGTTAGTGGTCGTCGCCCATGAGACTCTGCCGCCGCCGGATGTGGGGGAGTTGTCGGAGACGACGAGCCCGAGTGCCCACGAAGATTGGTCAGAATACTGCTGAGCCGGGTTTGACACTTGCGATTGCGATGCCAGGGCCGGGGGAGTGAGCAAAAGGGTGAAGAGTAGGACGCAGACCGACGCTTGGACTGCCCAACTCCGTTCGACACCTGCCTCCCTACTCAACTCCGTGCGCCTTCGCGCTGGTCAGACCTAGAACCAGGAGACCCATTCCGACCACGGCCGCCAGGGCGGTCAAAGATGTCGGATAGACGAAAGGCGTGAGAATGCCTTGGGCGCTCTGGGTGGTCTGTCCTTGTATCGTAATCGCGTAACCTCCCAGCGCTCCTGCCGTCATCAGGAGGATACAGGATAGGGTGACCCCCGCGAAGAGCAGGATGAGAGCCGCTGACATGGTACGTCCTTCCATTCTTCGCCCTTCGTGAACTTCGATGACCCATACCAGCGCGGATAGGACTGCGAAGCCCACCAGGCCGAAGGTCGCATAGAGAACGTAGCCCAAGGTGAACCACTCCCCCGGCCCTCCTCCGACGATGATCGGAGGGAGGTATGAGAACGGGTGAACCGGGAGCACGATGATGAACGTGAGTATCATCACGCCTGCGGCAGAAATGAATGCGGCATCCCGGAACCGCTTGTACCAGTGGGCATCGGCGGCCATCTCTGAGCTTCCGACGCCACTGAGCTCGGGCTGCGTATTTATCCTGTTACGCTTGTTCGAACAAGGGCATCCAGGGCGAGTGCGAGGGCTGCTACGCGAGGCGGTCGCTAGGCCGTCGCAATGGAAACCAATATGAAGGCGCACTCCGGCTCGCGCCTCATGCGGGCAAAGTGTCCGAAGTGCCAGGCCGTATTTGAGGTCAAGCTTGGCCCGAGCCTCATTCACGTGGGGCCATACAGATACACGAAGTGTCCTGCCTGCGGCAAGGGCAGCATGATGAACAATTTCGTGAACGATCCGATAACATGGCCTCCCGAGCAGGCGGAGGAGAAGAAGGAGACTCTTTCTGACGAAGAGCTCAAGAAGAAGAGAATTGAAGAATCGAAGTACGATAGCCCGCAGGAATGATTCGCGAAGCAATGCGCGATGATTGAGACAGACAACCTTACCAAGAGATTCGGAGACACCACCGCGGTAGAAGACCTGACGCTCAGGATAGGTGAAGGCGAGGTCTTCGGGTTCCTCGGCCCCAACGGAGCGGGGAAGACAACTACGGTGAGAATGCTCTGCTGCCTGATTTCGAAGTCCGGCGGGAGCGCGACAATCGGGGACTACCAGATCGGGGACTTGCAGGACCAATTGAAGATCAGGAAGATTGTAGGGTTTCTCCCAGAGAACGTCGGACTCTATGACGACCTCACGGCCTACAGGAACCTCGACTTCTACGGCCGGCTTTACGAGTGCGCCGACTCCCAGAGGAGGGAGAGCATAGAGAGGCTCCTGAAGCTGCTGGACATCTGGGACAGAAAGGACAGACTCGTAGGGACGTTCTCGAAGGGGATGAAGCAGAAGATAGCGATTGCGAGGGCTCTGATCCATGACCCGCAGGTTGTCTTCCTCGACGAGCCCACCGCGAATCTGGACCCGGAATCGGCGAGAACCACCAGGGACTTCATCGTGGAGCTGAAGAAGGAGAAAAGAACGATCTTCCTCAACACCCACAACCTCGACGAAGCCCAGCGTGTGTGCGACCGCATAGGGATCCTCAGGACGAAACTCGTGGCAGTGGACACTCCGGCGAACTTGAGGGCTTCGCTCTGGGGGCGACGGACAATCGTCCACCTCTCCCAGCTCGATAAGGAGGTGCTCGCAGCCGTGAAGGGTCTGGGCTACGGAGAGGTTGAAACCATGGACAACAAGATGATCTTGAACGTGCCAGAACCTGAGAGGGACAACCCGGCCATCGTGGAGACCATCGTGAAGGCTGGAGGCCACGTCCAGTTCGTCACAGAGCTCAGACCCACGCTCGAGGACATCTACCTGAAGCTCGTCGGGAAGGAGAAGGCATGAGGCTCTGGAAGGCGTGGGTGGTCACGCGGAAGGACTTCGATATCTTCAGGAGGAAGAGGTACATCCTCTACTCGCTCATCGCCCTTCCCCTGGTTTTGGGGTTGCTGTTCCCCGGGTCGATCCTACTGGCAGGACGGAAGAGCATCCCTCCTGCACTGCTCGCATCCATACTGCAATCCGAGTCGACTCTGTTCATAATACTCCCCGCGATCCTGCCTTCGGTAATCGCATCGTACAGCTTCATAGGAGAGAAGACCGAAAAGAGCCTGGAGCCGCTGCTTGCTACTCCGACGACTGACGCCGAGCTTCTCCTCGGAAAGAGCCTGGCCGCGCTAATCCCGTCGATCGCGGCGACGCTGGTCGGCGGTGCCGTCTTCATGGTGATTTCCGACGCACTGACCGTCGGTCAGCTGGGCTACCTCCTATTCCCAGACTGGACCACGGTCGCCCTCTTCGGGCTGGCCACTCCCTTGGCTTGCATACTCAGCGTCGAGTTCAACATCATCATCTCGTCCAGGGTGAATGACATAAGGGCCGCCCAGCAGCTGGGGAGTCTCATCGTGCTGCCGCTCCTGGCGATCTACTTGCTCGGGCAAACCGGCGTGCTGAGCGCGGGTGTCGGGGAGCTACTTGTGGTGTCAGGAATCCTGCTGGTCATCGATGTCCTCCTTTCATTCATGAGCAGGGCAGTCTTCCAAAGGGAGGAGATACTCACCAAGTGGAGGTAGGAAGATGTCAATGAAGCCGCCCCCGAGCGAGGCGGAGCGCACCCGAGTCCCGGTCCAAGGGTGAAGGCGATGGACAACGCGGTCAGAGGAAGCGGGCGCGGCCTCTCCTTTCTGGTCCTTGCAACGATGTTCATCGGGTACGCCGTCTACGCCATTGACAGGACCGTCCTTTCCGCTGTGCTCCCGCTCATCTCCTCGGCCCTTGGGCTCAACAACACCGAGCTTGGTCTGCTCGTCGCCGCCCAGTACATCGGCGTCCTGGCGGTGGTTTATTTCGCTGGGAGCATCTCGGACCGGTACGGCAGGCTGCCCATCATCCTAGCCGGGCTCGCTGTATTCAGTCTCTTCACGTGGGCAATCGGCTTCTCTTCCAACTTCGAGGAGGCGTTCGCTTTCAGACTTGTGAGCGGCCTGGGCGAAGGACTGTTCTGGCCGGTTGCGATGGCGTCCGTTGCCTCCTTCTTCGGCCAGCGCAAAGGGTTCGCCCTTGGCGTGTTCTACGTGGGGTTCGACGTCGGTTCCGCTGCGGGACCAGCGCTGGCGGGGCTCACCCTGACGTTGACATCGGACTGGCGCTATGCCTTCTTCGTGGCGCCGCTCTTCGGAGTCGTCCCCATCGTCATGGCCCTCCTTCAGAGGGGCCGATCGGGCGTCCTCGACCAGAACGTCGAGAGGCTGAGCCTCGGCAGGGAGGCGCTCCTGCTCGCGCGCGAGAGGAACGTCGCACTCACCATGGTGTTCGCTCTCCTTGCTACGTGGGCATCGGTATGGCAGGTTGCGTTCCTGCCGTACTACTTCAACAAGGTACTCCACTACAGCGTCGTCTATTCTGCCTACCTGGCCGCGATCGTCCCGGTCTCGGGAGCGGTTGGCAAGCTTACCCTAGGGCGCGCATCTGACAGCTTCGCCAGACCGAGGGTGCTTGCTGCCGTCTCAGGCATAGTGGTTGTCTCCTACCTGGCCTTCTTCAGCCTCTCGGCTCTGGACCTCGTCGTCCTTGCCGCCATCGTCATGACCTTCTTCAGCTCCTCGGTCTTCCCCATCATGCAAGCGCTGATGGCGGACAGCTGTCATGGAAGGGTAGGAGCCGCCCTGGGATTGAACACGACGTCTCAATCGGTGGCGACGGTATTCTCCACGTTCATCGCGGGGTCTCTCTTCTCCCTTGGAATCGGCAGGGTGCTGGCCGCGGACGCGACGATCCCGGCAGTCCTGATGGCCTTCGTAGCGCTTCTGTTGAAGGAGCCCAGGTCAGGACCCGCCACGCTCACCGCGGGGCCGAAGGTTAGACGGCTCTGGGTCTTGGCACCTCGTGAAGATTAATTAGTCCGGGGGCCTAAGTCGGTGAGAGATGTGCATTACGCGGGTCGGTAGGGTACTCGCAACCAAGCGGGGCAAGGCCGAAGTGGAGTTTTTCGATGGTCGCCTGGGCGAGGATGTGGATGTGTCTATCGTACCCGTCGCGAAGGGGGCATTCGTCGAGGTATTCGGGAACGTCGCGCTGTCCACCCTTACGTCCGCGGAGGCTAAGAAGAGAAAGGCGATGTGGGCTGAGATAAGGGAGGCAATCAGAAAGGACGTCCCCGGGGCCTCTCAATGACCAAGGAAGGCGTAATCCTGCACGCGAAGCACGCCCTCATGCCGAACAACCTGGGGTACTGCGGACCCGACGAGAACGGGAGGATCCTCGAACATCTCCACAGCTCGTCCTCCAGCGAGGAACTCCTGTCGACCCTGAAGGAGTTCGAGGCGGCCTATCCTTTCGTGCGCATGATAGCAGATTCCGCGGGCAAGAAGCCGTTCGACTACGAGGTTACCGAGGCGTACTGGATTGGAAACCGCCTTCTTGACAAAGTCGAGCCGTCGAAGTTCTTCGAGTTCTCTCATGGAAGGCGAGCGTCTCATCTCAGCCATGACCAGGCGAAGGCAATCTTCGGGCACCTGGGGGCGGCTGCAAAGCCCCACCACACGTTCTACGTTCTGGGGATGTACGGAAGGTCGCAGGGCTCGCCAGCTGCCGAGAGGAAGTTGCTCGAGCTGATGGACTCTTGCAGGATATCTTGGGGGAGGGTGGTCGGCGTCAAAAAGAAGACCCTGACGGTCGACAGGCAGCCCCTCGCGCTCAACGAAGACAGGCTCAGCCTCGCAAAGCCGGTGAGAAAGGAGGTCCAGTACGACAGTGCAATCGCGCCCTTCCAGAACGTCAAGAGAGGAGACTGGGTTAGCCTCCATTGGAACTTTGCAAGCGAAGTCCTTGCGGGCTACCAGCTGAAGAACATCAAGACCTACACGGACTTGGACATCCGTGCCACGAACAGTTTCGTGCAGTCCAGCGAGTGGAAGAAGAGAAGCTGAGCGAGGGCCGATCAGTCCGACGGCGAGCCTTACCGATCAGCTGTCTCCGAGCCGGCCCAAGACGCGTATCCGGTCGACTTGCTGGTCGTCGAGTTCCTCCAGAGTCTTGGAGAGTTTCCTCAGAGTCTTGACGGTGTCGCCAGACTTCAGAGCTAGTTCCTCGAAGGCGCGTCCTGCCTTTGGATCGACTTTCTTGGAGAGGCGGTTGTAGCTGTCCTCTATGTCTTCCTCCACGGCAATCCAGAGGTTCAGGTTGTCCGATATGACGTCGCAGTAGCCGGTCCTTACAGTCTCTTCGACCTTGACGGCTTCCTCGATGTTCCCGATGTCCTTGATGACTCTCTCCCTTGTCAAGCCAAACGACGGGCATCCACATCGGGTGATTCATAAGTCTGCTTCAGGCTAGGCTATCATCTTCAGGATGATAGAAGGGACGATGCCCATCAAGATGCTTATCAGAAGGAGGACAAGCGGAGGGATCAGGAGAGTGCGTCTGGCCCTTCTCGGGCTGGCCTCTGGGCTGCCGAGGGCCACCTGGTTGATTATCCTGAAGTAGTAGACCACGGAAAGCAGCACATTCAGGACGACGGCCAAGGCCAGGCCGAAGAATAGTGCCGTGCCCACCGAAAGGATCGACTGCACGATGAGTAGCTCGCTCCAGAATGTCCCGAATGGTGGAGAGCCGACCATGGCCAACGACGATGACGCGTAGAGTACCCCGAGAGTGCGGTCTGCCTGTCCGGCTCCGCGGACCTTATCGAACTCGGCATCCGCGTACTCGTCCCCCGATGTCCCCGTCAGCATGAAGAAGCTCGATTTCACCAGGCCTTGGTTCCAGATGTGGAAGACGACGGCCACCAGCCCTAGGATGCTGAGCGTGGAAAGGGCCGCCAGCATGTATCCGACCTGGGCCACTGAGCTGTATGCCAGCAGCCGCCGGAGGTTTGTTTGACCCAAGGCGCCTAGGTTCCCAATCAGCATCGTGAGAACGGCCAGCGAAACGAGGGTAAGCTGCAGCCCCTGCAGGGCAGACGAGTACGGTGCCCCCGTAGACTGGACGATTGGCTGGACTATCTTCAGCAGCGCGAACACCGCCGTGGCCGTGACCGCCCCCGCGAGGAACGAGCTGCCGGGGACCGGGGCCGCACCGTAGGCGTCCGGAAGCCATGTGTGAAGCGGGAAAATCGCCGCCTCCACTCCCAATCCGATGATCACCATGAGGAGCGCGAGCAGGCCAAGCTGGCCGTTGGTCTGTATCAGCGACGGGAGGTAGCTGAGCTTGATGCTCCCGTCGACGGAGTATACCAGGCCCACGCCGAAGAGGTACAGCAGGCTGCCGGACCCCGCTAGGAACAGGTACTTCATGGCCGCTTCAAGCGACAGGTCCTTCCTTCGGAAGGCCACGGTGCCGTAGGCCGAGATGCTCATGACCTCCCAGAAGAGGAAGAGCGTGAGGAAGTCCCCCGCAGAGACCACCCCGATGGTCGAAGTGACCAGAAGCAACAGCAGGGCGTAGAAAGGTCCGACGTTCTCGCGCGGCGACATCTTCGCCGCCGTGTAGGCCGCTACCGCGAGACCCAGGACGAGCACCGTGAACACGACGAGCATTCCGTACTTGTCTATCGAGTACAGGCTTGCGTAGATGGAGTTCACCGGGCTCAGCGAAAGGGGCGAGCCCGACGACTTTGACCAGTTGATCACGAAATCCGCCAAAGAAATCACCAGAGCCCCGACTGCAACGACCCCGACCACCTGGGACCTCCTGTTCCCGTAGTACCTCCTTCCCAGGTCAACCGTCATTGTGAGCATCGTCGCGGCGAACTGAATTTCCATCAGGTCTGTGAGCCACATTGTCAAATCACTCCCGTCAAAGTCAGTAGGATGAGAACGAACAGCGCCGCGACGAGGAGGGCCAGGTTCTTGCCAAGTATCCCCGTCTGGATCGCCGAGGCGCCGCGCACCAGGGGGGGTCCGACCTTGCCGATGACAAACGAGTAGAACCGGTCAAACCCGAATCCCATGAGCAGGAGGCTGCAGGTCCCGCGCAGCAGGCCGCTGCTCTGAAGGAGCTTCTGGGTCGCCTCCCTCCTGGCGGAGAATGCAAAGTAGGAAACAAGGAGGCCCGCTGCGAGCGCTGAAACCGAGGCCAGCACAACCGTCCCACTCAGGCCGGAGCTCGGGAGCGGGACCAGTGTCTGGTAGGTGAGGAGCAGCCATCCGACCACCAGGGCGACCACCAAGACCATCATGGGAACGACCATCAGGCCGTTCGACTCGGCCGCCTCGGACTTCTGCGCCCCGTAGAAGGTCTTGACCAGGGCCCTGAAGCTGTAGAACGATGTCAGCGTGGACCCCGCCACTATGACGAGAAAGACAGGGACACTGCTGGAAAGCGCCGACGAGAGGATCGCGTCCTTTGTCCAGAAGCCCACGAGTGGCGGGAAGCCCACCATGGCCAGTGCCGCCAATAGGAAGGCGACGTAGGTGTACTTCATGGTGCGCCTCAACCCGCCCATTTCCTCCAGCTTGCGTGTGCCCGTGGCCTCTATGACGGAGCCCGCGGCCATGAATGCGAGCGCCTTGAAGAGCCCCTGGCTTATCAGCTGGAAGACGGCGCCCATCCAGCTTCCGACGCCGATGGCGACGAACATCAGCCCCAGCTGGCTTATGGTCGAGTACGCTAGGACTCTCTTGAGGTCCTCGGCCGCGGAAGCGCTCGCGGCGCCCACCACCATGCTGAGGAGGCCGATGGCGGTAACTGTGGCAAGGAGAAGCGTGGATGAGTCGAAGAGCGGGAACAGCCTCACGACCAGATAGACGCCCGCGTTCACCATTGTTGCGGCGTGAATGAGAGCGCTAACGGGGGTAGGGCCTTCCATCGCGTCGGGGAGCCACGTTTGGAGAGGGACCTGGGCTGACTTGCCCATGGCGCCGATGAAGATCAGGAGACCGATCAGCGTCCAGGTTCCGTTCGCCGAGTGACCGCTCACTGCGGCGATGATAGCGCTGAAGTCAGCCGAGTGAATCGTCGTGAGAATCAGCAGAAGTCCGACCAGGAGGCCGATGTCGCCGAAGCGCGTCACGATGAAAGCCTTGAATCCGGCCCTTCGGGCGACCTCCTTGTCGTTCCAGAAAGCAATCAGGAGAGCCGAACAGATGCCGACTATCTCCCAGAAGAAGTAGAGCTGGACGAGGTTGCCGGCCATCACCAGCCCGAGCATGGCGCCGACGAAGAGCAGCACGAGGGAGTAGAACCTGGCCTGCCCCTTTTCGTGCCTCATGTTTCCGGTTGAGTAGACGATGATTACAAAGGAGAGCAGGGCCACAAAAGCCGCGAGCAGCACCGAGAGGCCGTCGACCTCCACCTCCACCGGGACGCTGAGGGTCGGCAACCAGCCCTGAATCGATTCGACGTAGGCGGAATGGAAGGTCAGCGCTGTGTAGAGCGCTATCGAGCCCGCGACGCCGCTGACTGCGGTCGCGAACCACTTGCAGGCACGGTCGCCGAGAAGACCCACGAGGGGGACCAGCGGGGCCCCGACCAGCGGCAGGAGCCAGACGAGCCAGGGGCCGATTGTCAGTTTCTGAGCCTCCTGATCTCATAGGGGTTCAGGGTGCCGTACTTCCTGTACACCGAAACCACAATCGCGAGACCGACCGCCTCCACGCAGGCTCCTGCTAGGATCGAGAACAGGACCAGGGAGTTCGATATGAGGCTGTACTGCCCCTCGAGCGACGAAGCGAACAGGGCCAGGTTCACCCCGAAGACGAGCACCTGGAAGGACATGATGGTCTTGATCAGGTTTCTCGAGTAGGCCATCGACCCCAGGCCCAGGAAGACCATGGCCGCTGAAGTAACGAGGAAGATCGTCTGGTCGGTGACCAAGCTATGGCTCCTCCTGGGAGAACAGGTTCACGACGACTATCGTCGCGGACGCGAAGACCATGAGAAGGATCAGCAGGTCCCAGGGCCTGAAGAGCCAGACGAACTGCAACAGCGCCGTGGCGGGATAGGCCGTGGTTGGACCCACATTCGTGGGGACGGATCCGAGGAGCCTGTAGGCAGCCAGGGCGACCACCACGATGACGGCTGAAAGCGTGGCAATGGCGCCGAGACTCGCGTTCATGTCCAGCTTCGGCTCCCCTACCATCAGGATGGCGGTCAGAAGAAGAACGGAGACAGCGCCCGCGAATGTGACGATGTGAAGGAGTCCGACCAGCACACCGTTGTAGATCGTGAAGATCATGCCGAGGGTAATGCTCGAGTAGAAGAGTGTGATTAGCGAGACAGAGATCCGCTTCGAAAACAGAGAAACGGCCGCGGTTGCCAGAAGCACTATCGACATAAAGAGGGCGAAGTCAGCTGACATTTTCTGCTGCCTCCTTCATGATCAGGTCGCGCTTGTTCGTGGTGGCCAACTCGAAGCTCTTTGAGAGCCTGAGCGCCCCGAACTTGCAGTCGTCAACGCACTGGCCGCACGAAATGCAGGTGTAGAGGTCGAAGATTGGCCGCTGAATGTCTACCTCCCTCTCGCCGACCTTGCGCTTCCCGACGACGACCATCGAGACCGCGGATGCGGGGCAGACTATTTCGCAGATCTTGCACCCGGTGCACTTGACGGGGTCGACCTCCAACTTGCCTCTGAAGCGGTCTGCCAGAACCGCAGGCCCGAATGGATACTCCTTCGTCACTGGCCTTTCGAAGGCCGTCCGCATCATCTCCAGGATTGCGGCTCCGACTTTTCTTTGGGACGTTTCTTGTCACCTCAAAAGCATGATTATCCCCAGCTGGAGAAGACTCAGGGGGGTCACTATGGTCCAGAAGAGCCCGGCCGCTTGGTCAATCCTGACCCTGGCGAGGGCTGACCGGATGGCGAATATCAGGAAGCCGACGGCGAAGAGCTTCACGAGGAAGTAGACCAGGTAGAGCAAGTCCTGGGCCCACCAGACCATGGCGGGCATGGGGCCTAGCGGGCCGCCGAGGAACAGGGTCACGGCTATGGCCGAGAGGAAGACGTAGCTCAGGTTCTTCGTGAGCTTCACGTAGGCCAGGGCGCGGCCGGAGAACTCGGTCATCCAACCTGCCACGAGCTCCGTCTTGGCGCTCGGTATGTCGAACGGCGGCTTCTCCAGCTCCGCCAGGGCCGCCACTATGAAGCAGGCGAAGCTCACCGGAGCCAGGAAGATGAACCACTCACCGCTCTGGGCCGCGACTATTCCGTCCAGCGAGAGGTCTCGGGCCAGCAGCGCGGGCGTGATCACCGCTATTATCATCGGAATCTCGTAGCTCGTGTACTGAAGGATCAACCTGCCGATTCCTATGGTCGAGTATCGCCCGGCCGACGAGTAGCCCAGCATCGCGGCCATGAAGGCGGAGAAGGCGAGGATGAAGAGGATGAAGATGATGTCCAGCGGGTGCGACACGAGCGCCGAAGGGCCGATTACAGGGATGAAGACGACCCCGATTGCCGGAGCGGCGAAGAAGAGCGGAGGCCCGAACTCGAACACGAATTTGTCAGCGAAGGCTGGAATGATCTCCTCCTTTCCGACCAGCTTGAAAAAGTCCGCCACCGGTTGGAGTATCCCCGCGGGTCCCGCCACAACGGGCCCGATTCTACCCTGCATTCGCGCTACGGTCTTGCGCTCCAGCCATTCGAAGACGAACGCGAGCCACACGAAGAAGGTGAGGCCTGGGAACAGCAAAGCCTCGGCTATTGTGTCCAGCAACGGTCAAGTCTGCCTCCCCGGCTTGTACCAGTTGATTCCGTGGAGCCTCAGCTCCTCTCCCCGTACGGACCACTCCTTGCCTTTGGCGACGTCGACGACCGCGATCCTGTCCATGCAGCCGAAGCACGGGTCCATGCCCGTCAGGACGACCGGCACGTCGGCCAGGGTGTGCCCCTTCAGCATCTCTGTGGCCGTGAGGATGTTCGCCATCGTGCAGGTCCTGATCTTGACTCTCTCGGGCTTCATTCCGCCGGCGGACCTTACGAAGTAGAAGAGCTCACCGCGCGGCGCCTCGATGTGTCCTACGGAGTCGCCGGCCGGGATTACGCGAGGCACCGCGAGCTTGACGTTGCCCGCGGGGATCTTCTCAATGGCGTCGGTGACCAGCCTGCAGGACTCCCGGATCTCTTCCAGCCTCAAGAGAAGGAGGGATGCGATGTCGCCCTGGTTGCTGGTCTTCACGTCGGGCACCAGCTCGTCATAGGCTGCGTAGGGGTCCTCCTTCCTGATGTCCCGGGCGATGCCGGTGCACCGAAGGAGCGGGCCGACGGGACAAAGACGCCTGGCCACGTCCTGGTCGATTCTGCCCACGCCGCGGGTCCTGGCTACCAGAGTCTCTTCGGTGCTTACCAGGTCGCTGTAGTAGTCGACCCTCCCCGTGAGATACTTCATCTCCTTCTTCAGGGGCTCGATGATGTTCTCGGGAAGGTCGTTCCTTACCCCGGATATCGTGATGAACGACTTGTGGACCCTGTTGCCGGTTATTGTCTCAAAGAGGTCCAGGATGTGTTCCCTGTCCTTCCACACCCACATGAAGAGCGTGTCGAAGCCCGTCCAGTAACCTACGAGTCCCAGCCATAGGAGGTGGCTGTGTATCCTCTCGAGCTCGGCTATGATGAGCCGGATGTACCTGGCTCTTCGAGGGACCTCGAAGGCGGTAAGGCGCTCGGCAGTCTGGGTGTAGGCCATGCTGTGGGCGAAGCTGCAGATTCCACATATCCGCTCGAAAAGGTAGATGTTCTGGACCCAGGTCCTGTCCTGCGCCGCCCTTTCGATTCCCCGATGGACGTAGCCGATTCTCGGGACGACCTGCACTATCTTCTCGCCCTCCAAGTACAGCTTGAAGTACTCTGGTTCCTTCAAGGATGGGTGCACTGGCCCAAAGGGCACGAGGTTCTCGGGCGAGTACTGCATCAGGCCGGCTGATGCTTCGGACTTCGGGTCGAGCGGGCTGTCAGTCAAGTCCCATCATCTTCCTTATCTGCGCCGGGTTGGATTCCTTCCTGAGTGGCGGAGGAGCGTCCGTAGGGTAGTTGTCTGGGAGGAGAAGCTTCCTTCCTGTCATCGGGCTCCCGACGAAGACCACGCCGAGCAGGTCGGCTATCTCTGCCTCGTAGAACAGAGCAGCTGGCAGGGCCTCGGTGACGGATTGCAAACGCGGGTCTGACTTTGGAACCGCGGTTTTCACGGTCAGGAATTCGGTACCCCGCCAGAAGTGGTAGAAGAGGGAAATCACCTGCCCCTCGTCAATCGCAGTAATCGTGGTAAGATGGTAGAACTCGCGGTCCTCCACCACCATCTTGCAGGCCTCTATGATTCTCTCCGGCTTCACGGCCAACAGGGTGGAGTTCCGCTGCTGAGTCGCAGTGGCTTCCAGGGCCGTCGTAAGCCTACTTACTCGCTCCGGCTCCAACGATCTCTTCCTCCAACGCGGGTTCCAGTTCCTTCTCAGGAGCGATGCCCAGCAGCTTGAGTATTCCGTACATTATTGCTTCTGGGCGTGGCGGACAGCCGGGGATGTAGAGGTCCACGGGAATCACCTTGTCGATCCCGTTGGTTACATTGTAGCACTCCTGGTACACGCCGCCTCCCAGCGCGCAGGCGCCCACGGCGACGACGTACTTCGGCTCCGGCATCTGCTCGTAGATCGTCTTCAGGCGCTCTCTCATCAACGCGTTTGCGGTACCGGTGACCACGAGCACGTCGGCGTGCCTTGGGCTGGGCACCAGCTGGACTCCGAGCCTTTCAACGTCGAACCGTGGCGTGAGGGATGCGACGAGTTCTATGTCGCACCCGTTGCATGAAGCTGCGTTCACATGGAATATCCACGGTGACTTCTTTCGCGACCAGCTTAGGAGACCCATCTCAGAACTTCCCTCCACCCGCAACCATGAACCAGAGTGCTGCAACGAGGATAACGGCGCTGCCACCGGTGAGATAGAGGAGCGGATAGTAGTTGGTCGGAGCAGTGAAGGACCCAGCTAGGATGAGAGCGAAGCCCTCGACCACTATGAAGAGGACGGCGAAGATGAAGAGGCCAGACCGGTAAAGGCCTCGCTGGGGAATAGCCTCCTCTCCCCCCGTGAACGGTTCGTACTTCGTGCCCGTCCCCTCGGACCGCTTTCCCCAGATCCCCGCCACCAGGTACACCGCAAGGTCCGCCACGATTATCAGGGCGGGAACGATGATGAACAGGTAGTCAGCCAAGGAAGCCACCGGACCCTGTGAGCTGGCGTTCGACCTCTCCGACGACTCGCTCCGCGGCGTCCTTCACGACGGGACTCAAGGCCTCGCCCACCTCGAGGTTGCCAGGCTGCACCCCAAGAATCGAGACCCTCTCGTACCGGTTCACTATGGAAGGGTGAAGCTTCAACGGTAGATTGTGGGTTGCAAAAAACCCGTACTCCGTGTCCCCTATGCCCGCAAGGACGATCGCCCCGGGCCGCGCACCGGCTTCCATGGCGTCGAAGATGAGGAGATGAGAGGACCTGAGATCGACTCTTGAGAGGGCAAGCTCGGGGTAAGCGTCCGCAGACAGAATGCTCAACCGCGGCCCGTCTCCGATGGCCTCATGCAGGCTGTCCGCTATGAATAGGCCGACTGAATCGTCAGACTTTATGGGATTCCCAACACCCAAGAGGACTAGTTTGTCTTGGCCCACTGCCGCGAGAAAGGCACCAAGTCCCTTGGTCCATGCTCTCGTAATCCCTGCGCCTGTTTTTTCGGCCCCAATCCCCAATATAAGCTCGATTCCTAAACGCGGCGGAGTTTTCTAGCGCTTATTACCCCGATTTCCAGCGAGAGGCAGACGGAAACGGGTTGGGGAGTCATTCTGACGAAGCCACCCTGGTCGTGAGCAGAAGAATCAGGCCGGGCAAAGAGAAAGACTACGAGGAGTGGGTGAAGAGAATCACAGAAGCCGCCAGGAGCTTTCCAGGCTTCATCGGTGCCACCACCCTCGTCCCGGAAGGACCCGAGCCCACGATAAGGTACGTGGTATGGCGTTTCGAAGACAAGGCCACCCTGGAGAACTGGAAGGACTCCCCCACGAGGAAGAAGCTGATTGAGGAGGTCGAGAGGTACGCGACGAACCACTTCTCGGAGGCCACGGGTTTGGAGACCTGGTTCGCCCTGCCGAACATGAGCGCGATTACGCCACCCCCCAAGTGGAAGATGGCTCTCACGACGATCCTAGGGGCATTCGTTGTGAGCTTCCTCGCCCACCTGCTGCTGAATCCGTATCTCGGCCCTTGGCCTCTCTTCGCCAGTACCTTGGTCTACATTTGCATCCTTGTGGTTCTATTGACGTATTTGGTGATGCCGAACCTTAGCCAGCTGCTCAGGAAATGGCTTTACCCGTGATTCGCGGGACGACGGCCCGGCGACCGCGCGCCAAGGGACTTCTCCTAACTGATACGCGAGAACACTTTTAACAACGAAAGGGCCGAAGCACTTCAAGCAACAGGAGCATCATAGAATTTGAGCTACGGAACTCTGGCCGGCGAGGAAAACGTCGAGCATGAGGTTCAGGTGACGCCCAGGGCTCACCCTCCAGCGATGAGATTCGTTGGTGTGAACGCCCTGGTCACCGGCGGCGGCAGAGGGTTCGGAAGCCTGATCGCCCTCGCACTGGCCCGCGAAGGGGCCGACGTCGTGGTCACCTACAACACTTCCAAGGAGGGCGCCGAGAAGATATCGGAAGAGATTCGGGCCATGGGTCGCAGGTCGATGACCACGAAAGTGGACATCTCGAACTGGGAAGAAGTGAAGGCCATGGCAGAGGGCGTATGGAAGGCGTTCGGGCCAATCGACCTTCTCATCAACAACGCGGGCGAGGTGGCCAACAAACAGATGTCCTGGAGGCAGGTCACTGAGGAGTACGTCGACCAAACGCTGGACGTGGACATCAAGGGGACCATGTTCGTCATCCACGAGGTCGGCAAGCGGATGTTCGAGCGCCGGTCGGGGACGATTGTGAACATTGCCTCACACGTCATTGCAATCGGCACGCCCAGAGCGCCCCAATACGCGGCAGGAAAGGAGGGAGTCATCGGCCTTACGAAGTCCTACGCCCTGGCCTTCGCACCCTGGGTCAGGATAAACGCAGCATGCCCCGGCTGGATGGACACCGAGGCGATAACGAAGAGGCCTGACTTCACGCCCGAGAGGAGGAAGTGGATCATAATGCACACGCCGCTCAGGAGGATTCCCAAGCCGGAGCATATAGTGCCCATGGTGCTCTTTCTGGCGTCGGATGACTCCATCCACATGACAGGCAACATCGTGATAGCCGACGGCGGCTTTTCGATGCCAGGGGCATAGTGACGAACCGGCTCGTTGTCAAGTCCCCTTATGTCGGGGGAGGTAGCGGCAACAAAGGGACTGATTTTAGCCCATAAGGCTAAATTGCGGCCGAGGCTCGCACGGGCCCAAGGCAGAAGAGCAATGGTAAGCTGTGACAATATCAGAGAAAGAGAGAATCTAGAAGAATCGGTGTATCTGCACGGGATGGTCCCCGCCAACCTGATTGGGCCCTACGACGCAGCGACGAGGCAGGTCGCTGCTAACATCCTGGGCAGAGATGTCGAAGTAATCGACATGACGACAGGATTCGGGGAAGGAGTTCCAATGTGGCCCTACGCCGTCGAAGACGTGAGGGAGCAACGGGTGCGCTACCACGCGAAGGACCGCGTCAAGACGTCAATCATCAAGAACCACAACATGCACTTCGCCACACACTGCGACACTCCCAGGCACGTGGAGGAGGACTACCCAACCCTCGACGAAATCCCGGTCGAGAGGTTCATGGGGAAGGGCGTCGTCCTGGACATCCCGAAGAACAAGTGGGGGGTGGTGACCCCGGAGGACCTGGAAAAAGCCGAGCCGTCAATCGAGCAGGACGACATCGTGATCGTTCACACCGGTTGGCACCGCTTCTGGGGTGACAACCTGAAGTACTATGCCTATGCTCCCGGGCTATACAAGGAGGCGGCGGAATGGTTCGTCAAGAAGAAGGTAAGGGCGGTCGGGGAGGACACCCAGGCGGTCGATCATCCTCTTGGCACGAGAATCGCTCAGCCTCCGCCGCTTCTTCCGTGGATACTGGACCAGTACAGGAAAGAGACGGGCCATGAGGTCTATCAGGACTTCCCATACTGGGAGCCGACAACCAGGATCCTCACGACCAACGGAATCCCCAATTGGGAGAACGTGGGCGGCGACATAGACAAAGCCCTGGGGAAGAGATGCACGATAATGGGGGTGCCGGTCAAGTGGCTCGGCGGCGACGGCTCCCCGGTAAGGCTGCTCGCTCTGGTGGAGAAGAAGTAGCACCTTCACGCGGGATGGGGCGCCAAATGAAAGCTTCTGCCGCGAACAGGACGGCTGTAGTAGGAGCGGGCCTCATGGGGCACGGGATCGCCCAGACCCTCGCTCTCTCTGGCTTCGAGGTCAATCTGACTGATGCGAAGAGTGAGGCAATGGCAGCGGCCCTCGAACGCGTGAAGAGCAACCTCTCGACGCTGGCGGAGCACGGGGTGGTAACCCGTGCCGAGTGCAAGCAGGCGCTCCAAAGGCTTCAGCTTGTGGATGACGCCACAGAGGCCGTGAAAGATGCTCGGTTCATAATAGAAGCCATCAGTGAGGACCCCGAGCTCAAGAAGCGGCTGTACGTTTCGCTCGAAAGGTCGTGCAGGGAGGACGCCATTATCGCCTCGAATACATCCACCATCGCGATTTCAGAACTCGCTCAGCCCCTCAGGAGAAGGGAGCGGTTCGTCGGGATGCACTTTTGGAATCCTCCGCACCTGATGCCCCTCATCGAGGTCGTGGTGGGCGACGAGACGTCAGAGGCGACCGTCGAGGCGACGGTGGCCCTCTCAAGGCGACTCGGGAAGGTGCCTATCGTCTGCAGGCGCGGGGTCCTTGGGCCCAGGCTGCAGGGAGCCCTGATGCTCGAGGCGCTGAAGCTCGTCCAGGAGGGCGCCGCGTCTGCCGAAGACGTGGACGCTGTAACCAAACTGACATTGGGCTTGAGACTCCCCATCATGGGGCCGCTCCAGATAATTGACTTCGGGGGCGCACGGACTGTGTTGCACGGGCTAGAACACCTGCCGAAGGACGGCGACCGCTACGCCGTTCCGAGGATAATCCGAGAGTACGTAGACAGAGGCTGGCTGGGGGTGCAGACTGGACACGGCTTCTACGACTACACGGAGAAGGACAGAAAGGAGTCGATCCGGCTGCGCGATGAGTGGCTCATCCAGAAGCTGAAGGAAAGGAAGGCAGCGTCCAAGAAACCGAAGCGGCACTCCAGGGGCTGAAGCGTCGGATAAAGCGCCCGAGGGCGCGTCGGGAGATATTCCCTTAATAGAAGGCGGGCGAGCGGACTCAGTGTGAGGCTCGTCGTAGGAATCTCTGGTGCCAGCGGAGCAATCTACGGAATAAGGACCCTCGAGACGCTGAGGAGTCTCAAAGTCGAGACACATCTGGTCATGACCGAGGCGGCCGAGGAGACGATTCGCATTGAAACGGACCGGAGAGTCTCCGATGTAGCTTCGCTCGCGACTGAAACGTACAAGGTCGGTGACCTGACTGCGAAGCCCTCCAGCGGCTCGTTCCGCACCGACGGGATGATTGTCGTACCCTGCAGCATGAAATCACTCGCCGGCATCGCCAGCGGCTACGCAGACAACCTCCTACTCAGGGCTGCCGACGTGACGCTCAAAGAGAGACGACCTCTCGTGCTGGCGGTGCGCGAAACGCCGCTGACTCTCATCCATCTGGAGAACATGGTCACAGTGGCCCGGGCGGGCGCGGTGGTGCTACCGGCCATGCCTGCGTTCTACCACAGGCCCAAGACCATGGACGACCTGGTGAACCATGTCGTAGGGCGGATCCTGGACTCCTTTGGAATCGAGCACGAACTTTACGGGCGTTGGGACGGACAGCGGCCGGCCGGTCGGAGCCGCAAAGCCCGAGGTAGGACCGCTCAACCGTCTGGGAGCCGCTAGCCGAGGCGCACGCTTGCTCCGCTGACTCTGACGCGCGATCCCATAGGTATCTTCCTGATGTCTATCGAATCCACGCAGGGTATGTCTGAGATTATCGCTCCGACCGCCACTATGGTCTCGCACTTTTCGTTGATGATTGCCGCGGGCGCGAGCCCGTTCTTCGCCAGTCTGTACATGATGTACGAGCCCACGGTAGACCCTTTCCCGTAGGGAAAGACCAGTACCTTTCCGCTGACAGACTCGCCTTGGAGCTCGTGGCCCCTTTCGACGACCCTGCCGGTGTCCGGGTCCACCCCGCCGAAGAACGATATGGGATGCGACGCGACCAGTGCTTCGCCGTCCGCCTTTCCTTTCCGGATGACTCTGCCTTTGAGAATCACGTCGGCTTCACGGCCTCCTCCACGCATCGTTCGAGCGGCCAGAACCTTGCCCTGAGCCCGCTGTTCCTGAGGTAGTGAACGGCTTTCGCAGAGTTCGTCGCGACCACTTTGAATCCCAAGTCTTCCACGGGGGCCACAACCATGCAGGTGTCGCATGCGAACTTGGCGCCGCTCTTTTCTATGGTCTTTGAGTACCCCTTGAGGTCGCTCAGCCCCTTCACATGACGGCTGCAGCATATCCAGAACTCTCTCCTGACCTTGCGCCCCCTGAGCAGGCCCGCTATGGCCGCTATCTCATCCAGAGAGCAGTGGGGGCAACCCACCGAAATGAAGTCAGGCCGCCCCCGGTCATTGAGCATTGAGGAGGTTTCCTCGAGGTCCCGCTGCGAGAATGTAGAGGCGTCCAGGCCCACTGGTTCCGGGCCCGCCTCCGGGGTGATCCCCCGAACGTGGTACATGGCCACGCCGCCGGAGCTCGCGAGGGCGGCTGACAGCGTCTTCAAGTCTTCCAGCCTAGCCCGCTTGACCCCCCGAAAGTACGGGACGCCGTTGCCAGCCTTCTTGCCTGTAGAGTAGCCCATGGCGGAGTAGTCTTCCATGTTCTCCAACTTCGCGGTCACGTCGACCAGCATAGTAGGGCGTCTGCTACCGTTGAGGTGGTATCCGTAAAGCGGCGTTCTGCCCGTGAGGCTCGCCGCAAGGGCGCTAGGCCCGCCCTCGCGGTTTGTTCTAGCCCCCAAGACCGAGTTCGCAAAGGCCACCGCGGAGCTCTCACCCCAGGCGATGTGCTCTCCGAAGGAGGGCTCGTTGCCGGCGAGGTAGGGAGTACAGGTGCATGAAACCTCCACCTTGAGCCTGCTGAAGGCGTCAATCACCTGCAGCTGCTTCGCAGCGAAGCTCTCGCTTATCCCCTGGTCGCGCCAGTTCGTGAGGTCCATCCCGGCGGGGTTGAGGGTCGTCTTGACGCGAGCTCTTCCATCCTGCGCGAGCTCCGCCAGGTATTCGATTCCTGCGTCGCCCAGGTTCTTGTATGAGACGCCAGAGACCTGGACACTCGATACCCTGACGAGCCGCTTTGCGCCGTAGATCTCGCCCAGAGCGACGATGATCTCCATGCACTTCTTGGTGGCGCGTCCGTCCTCACCGGCGAGCATCCTCTTTTCGGCGT
>Ga0335078_10001917_pt1 | contig 31495 bp, 35 predicted proteins | sample Lox_Sample_32_FD_206711 | JGI IMG/M metagenome (GOLD analysis project Ga0335078, IMG submission 206711) | Soil microbial communities from Loxahatchee National Wildlife Refuge, Florida, United States - Lox_Sample_3.2 | ecosystem: Environmental > Terrestrial > Soil > Wetlands | place: USA... | reverse complement strand
CGACTCGGTATCGTCGGCCGGGGAAGACGCAAGGAGCACACCGAAAAAGCAGATCGCTAGTCTCATGATTTACATGACCTCTCGCTCATCCCGACCTCGACAATGTCACCGTCAGGATCGTGGATGCGGCAATGCTCGAGAAGCGCGCGCGGAAGGCCTCAAGAGAACATCCGCAACCGTTTAAGCCCGAATCCCATCCGGGCCCAGTCTAGCCGTACTTGGGTAGCGCGCTAAATGCACTAACCGTACTTGAGCTCGGTGCTCTGTCCGACCTCGATAATGTAACCGTCAGGATCGCGGATGTAGCAGCGAATTTCGCCGTACTTGGGTATTGGCTCCGTGATGAACTCGGCTCCTCGACTTTTCCACAACTCATAACACGCTTGGATATCCGCAACGCGGATATTCATAAAGCCGTTAATCTTATCCGGGTTGGGGACACTGAGCGTTACCGTCGGCTTGTCGGGGGTCGGGCCGCCCCCAACGTTGACGAGCAGCCAAGTATTCGCGATCTGAATGTACGCGGGCGCGCCGTCGCTGTCGCCCCTGCTCAGAATGCGCCCGCCGAAGACCTTCTCATAGAAGCGGGCCGACCGGTCGATGTCGGCAACGGTCAGAAAATGTGCGACGCTGAACCCCTCGCGCGGGGGCATTTCATAGCTCTTCTGTTCGACTTGTACCGCGTTCATTGATGGCTCCTTTTGTGCATTCAATTGATGGCTCCTTTCGATACGGTGCTCACTACAAACTCGCTGTTCCGAGCCCCGCTCCCATTCATAAAAACTCGATTCGACGCCAGCTAGTTCAGAAGCGACTCCCAGTCGGCTGGCACTCTTCCAGCCGGCCCAGGCACGGGCTGACTTGCCGGATGCGAATGCGGGGGAAGCAACTCCACGGCCTGGATCATCGCCCGCTTCTCGTAGTCGTAAAACCAGTCCTCACCGGGCTCAAAGCTGGTTATGATCGGATGCCCGCTCGCCGCCGCGTGCTTCGATGCATGCTGGCCCGGAGAACTGTCGCAGCATCCGATGTGCCCACACTCCGCACAGCGACGAAGATGAAACCACCAGCCTCTAGGCGACGCCAGGCATTCCACACACCCGTCGCCGCTTGGCCTCGAAGCGAGATTAATTCCGCGCTGACCTTTCTTCATCTTCGATTTTTCCTTTAGACCTTTCATGTGCAGCAACGAGTTCAAGCCACCAGCAAGATCTTCCCGATACCACCCTTTTCCGCCGCTGCTTGAGCCTCGGCCGCTTTACTGAGTGGCAGCGTCTCGCTAATCGGGATTACTAACTTGCCGTCTCGCACCGCTTCGGCCATGAACTCGAGCGTTTTCCTGTCGAACTTTGAGAATACAAACACCACCTGTACCGATGGATACTTCCCGGCGTTCTGGGGTTCCCCGACAACCGAAGCAAACACTCCTCCCGGCTTGAGCTTGGCGATCAACTTCTCGGCGGTTTTTCCTCCGACCGTATCCGCCACCGCGTCGAGCGGCGAAAGATTCGCAATCTCGGTATCGTCGTCGGTTGCCACCACCTGATCCGCGCCCACAGTCTTCGCCTCGTCCACCTGCCTCTTCAAAACCCCGGCGATCACGGTCGCGCCGCGTTCCTTTGCAGTGAATACCGCCGACCGCCCGACACTTCCTAAAGCACCCACGACTATGACCGTCTGGCCCGCTTTGACGCCCGTCGCGGAACTGAGCTGGTTGCCAGTCACCGTCGCCAGCGGCAATGCAGCTGCCCGAATCAAATCAAGCCCTTTGGGGACCTTCGCCAAGACCGCCGCCTTTACGACACAAAGCTCTGCGTAGGTGTTGTCCGCCATAGCAAACACCTGGTCGCCAATGGAAAAGCCTTCCACTCCCGGCCCAATCTTGACCACGGTCCCCGCCATATCGACGCCTATGAGTCCCGGGAAATGGAGAGGATAAAAATCCTGCGTCAACCCGGCACGTCGTTTGTAGTCGATCGGATTCACGCTCGAGGCTGCCACCCGCACCAACACCTCGCCCGGACCCGGCGTCGGATCAGGGTAATTCTCAAACTTTAGTACTTCCGGACCACCATATTGATGGACAACGATTGCTTTCATATTTGGTCTCCTGGTGCGGTGCGAATCCGATCCCCTACTGTCTGCGCCCTGTGAGCCGCAGCAGGCTGAGGAACAGGTTGATGAAGTCGAGATATAGCCGCAGAGCGCCGAAGATCGCCGTCCTGCGCGCGGCGTCAGTTCCCTCGCTGCCGGGGACATTCATCCCTTTAATGTTCTGTGTGTCGTAGGCCGTGAGTCCCGCGAAAACGATGATGCCGACAATAGAGTACACGAAGCTGCCACGCTCGCCCATCAGCGACGGAAAAAACATCGCGAGCAAGCCGAAGCCTACCAATCCGAACAACCCCATCGTGCAGAAGGAGCCGACCGGGCCGAGGTCTCGCTTCGTCAGGTATCCGACGCCGCTGAGGCCCGCGAAACCGAAAGCTGTGACGCCGAACACTTGCGCGATGCTGGATCCCGTGAAGACCAGGAAGATGCTGGAGAGCGTGAGTCCGGTCAATCCAGCGTATACAAAATAGATGAGAGTCGCGGTCATGCTGCTGATCCGGTTGATTAGCCCGGAGAGCAGGAAGACGGCTCCCAATTGGGCAATGATCAGGCCCCAGAAGAGCAGCCGGTTACCGAAAATTGCTTGTACTAACCTCGGATTGCCCGCGACGTTCCAGGCCACCGCACCGGTGAGACAGAGCCCGCCGGTCATCCAGCCGTAGACGCGGCTCATGAACCGAGCGCTCTCTGCCGCGATAGAAGGCATCCCGAACGCCTGATTGCCTAGCTCGCCGGCAAGGTGTGGTGCGTTTCGCATAAGCATTGTCCTTTCGTATCCACTGGATTTCATACACGGGAGGTGGGGTTCCATCAAACCAGCCGAACCCCACCTCACGATGCGTTTAACGAGTCGCTGCTTGCATGGCAGGTTCGAGAACGTGGTCGGTCACACCGGTCGGTTTGAATGTGCTCAAAATGGTCTTGGCGTTGGCCGCCTCTGCAGCAGTTCCATGAGCAACCACTAGATACTGCCCCGCCTTTATGGCGGTCTCATAGGTCACAATGCTGTCTTTTGGTATGCCAATGCTGAACAGACCAGCACCGATGGCACTCAAACCGCCGACTACCAGGGCGTCCTCCAGGCCGGCAACGATCGAGGCCACCAATGGACCGCCGACCAACACCGGACCGATCGCGGGCACCCAAAAGAATGCCGCGCCAAACAGTAAGCCCCAGAAGCCGCCCCAGAAAGCGCCCCACTTGCCCCAATACTTCATGCGGTCTCCCGCGTTGTAGTAGCCGACGACTTGCTCGTCGGTGTGATAATCCTTCCCCACCACAGACAGCTTTTTCATGTCGAAGCCTGACTTCTGAAGCTCCTTCACCGCGTCTTCCGCCGCCGAGTGGGTGTCATAGACCGCCACTACTGCGTTTGTGTCTTTCATGTTCTGTCTCCTTTAAAGTTTGATTTAATTGGCTAAGATTTCCGCTTCGCTTTTGCAATTACTTCTTACGCCGGCCGGCCCTAAGCTCCTGCCATGACGTCTCCGCGAGGTTGACGCCGTAGTAATCCGCAGCTTTCTCGATGTTCGCGAACGCCAAGTCACGGTCGGCATCAGAGACATCGATGACTTGATCGAACCGCGCTACGGCGTTACGCACATGTTGGGCGTCGGTCAGTGGTTCTTTACGCTGCTTCGGAAACGCGTAGACACTGTCTGGCAAATCACTCTGCATCGTGAGCCGTCCGTGTTTCTCGTGAGGGTTCCAAGTTGCTTCCGGCATGTTTTTGCGATCCTTCCCTGGTTACTGGGCTTGCATTACAACAATGGCAATGGAGCGACCGTCGCCAAATCATTGAAAACCTGCAGTCCCACGCGCCGGTTGGTAGTCGCCTGTCCGCAGTGTGAGTCGATGGTTCGACAGGCAGGAACTCTCGAAGAGACCGGCTCACCACGCGATAAGGCCATCGACGCTGTATCGACCCGGCCCGGAGAAGATCAGCCAAACGAGGATCACCGTGTAGAGCACCTCGGGGAGGTACAGAAAGTCGTCGAGCCAGGCGAGGACATCCTTCGCCTGGATGCTGTGAATCCGATTGGTGGCGATCGCAACGATCATGTCTCCGGTGAGCATTGCGGCGCACAGCGGCGTGAACAGTCCCAACGCCAGGCCCGCCCCGCACGCGAATTCGACTGTGGCGACGAAGACCGCATTTGCCCGTGGGAACGGGATGTGTGACTCGACCATGGTCTCCTCCATCACGCGAAACTGGGCTCGTACGAACAGCTTGGTCCCGCCGGAAATACAGAAAAAGATGCCGATCAGCACGCGGGCCGCCATCATTGGCATCCATTCCGCGGCTCGGAGCATCGTTAATGCGCTCTCGATCAGGTGTGTCATTCAATAGCCTCCACAAATAGGTTGCTAACCCACAGCTACTCCGCCGCTAGCCTTCGGATCGTTCTTGCGAACGATAAAGGAGAGCAGAAACATGATGCTGGCCGCGACGGTCAGGACCAGGAAAATATCGATGTAAGCGAGTGTCTCTACTTGCCCTCCCATCGCTCGGTAAAGCAGACCGTAGGCCCGCTTGGGCGCATCGGCGACGCTCGAGCCGGAGTGCACCAGTCGCAGACTCAACGCTTTGACCTGGTTCTGAACAGACAGGTCGAACCGAGTGGTGTGCTGCGAGAGCACCACCTGGTGAACTTGCGCCCGCCGCGCCAACAGTGTCGTGACCATGGAGGTTCCCACACTGCTGCCGATATTGCGCATGAAGTTGATGATGCCGGCCACGCTATTGGCCTTTTCGGCCGGCATGCCGATATAGCCCGCCATTGTTACGGGAACAAACAGAAGTCCGAGCCCCACGGATTGAATCAAACGCAACACGGTAGCCGATTGGAAACTGATCAACGTATCCAGCCGCACTGTGGAGACATACATCCCGATCGCCAGTGCCAGCCAGCCCGCGGCGATGATGTATTTGGCTGGATATTTTCCGGCCAGCACGCCCACGATGGGCATCAGCGCCAGTACGACTGCGCCGCCGCCCGACAGAACCAGCCCGGCATTCTCCGCCGTGTATCCCAAGACAGTCTGGAGAAATTGCGGCATCGTCACCAGTGCTCCGAATAGCAGAACGCCGAAAATGAACATCATGAGGTTTGCGGTCGCGAAGTTGAAGCTCTTGAACAGATGCACGTCGATGATGGGTGTCTTATGACGCCACTCCCAAATAACGAGACCAATCAGACAGACCACCGAGACGATCACAAGGCGGGTGATAAACGGAGAGCCGAACCAATCGTCTTCCTGTCCCTTATCGAGCACCACTTGAAGCGCTCCCACGCCCAAGGCAAGCAGAGAGATACCAATAAAGTCGACGCTCACGCCCGCCCTCTTCGTTCGCCGCAGGAACGGCGGATCTTCTACCAGATGCATGACCAGGAACGCCGCCAGAATTCCTACCGGCAGGTTGATGAAGAAGATCCACCGCCATGAATAGTTGTCGGTGATCCATCCGCCCAGTGTCGGTCCGATGGTGGGCGCCATGATCGCTGTGATTCCGTAGAGCGCAAACGCGAGGCCCCGCTTCTGAGGCGGGAAGGTATCGGCGAGGATGGCCTGCGCCATGGGCTGGAGTCCGCCGCCACCGGCACCCTGGATAACGCGAAAGAGGAGCAACATGCTCAGGCTAGTGGCGCTGCCGCAGAGGACAGAAGCCACTGTAAATATGAAAATGCAGACGATGAAGAAGCGTTTTCGGCCGAAGAGGCTTGCCAGCCAGCCGCTAATCGGAAGGACGATGGCATTGGACACCAGATACGACGTCAGCACCCAAGTGCTCTCGTCGTTGCTCGAACCGAGGCCCCCCGCCATGTATGGCAAAGCCACATTGGCGATGCTGGTGTCAAGCACCTCCATGAACGCGGCCATCGCGACCACCACACCTATTACCCAGGGATTGAACTTCGGCCGCCAGGGAACCTCAGGCGCCGGAAGTACGTCGCCGCTATCGGACATACACTTTCGGCTCCACTGACATGCCGGGTCTCAGCCGGTGGTCATCGTTCTGGTTGGGATCGATATCTATCCGCACAGGGAGGCGCTGCACCACCTTCACGAAATTCCCGGTGGCATTTTCCGGCGGTAGCAAGCTGAGTAGCGAACCGCTGGCACCACCGATACCGGTGACTCTACCTTTGTATTCACGATCGTATGCATCTACACTAAACGTGACTCGCTGGCCCGCTTTCATATGGCGTAACTGGGCCTCCTTGAAATCCGCCGTGACCCAGATGTCATCCAAAGGCACCACCACCATCAACTCCTGCCCCGGTGACACGTTGCTTCCTACCTCGACGCTCTTTTTTTCAACGATTCCGCTTACCGGTGCGAAAATCGTGCAGTAGCTGAGATTCAACCGGGCCTGGTCAACCGCAGCACGCTTCTGACGCACCTGGGCTTCGGAGGTTTTGGCACGAGCCTGGCTGATGGCAACCTGTTGCGGCGCGGTTAACGCGGCTTGGATGGAAGCATCCGCCTGGGCGATCCGCGCTCTGGCTTGGTCCACGGCGCTCTGCGCGACGCGGATATTGTCCTCGGCTTCGACGACCGCGGCCCGGCGTGCGTCTACGGTCGCGTTCGCGGAGTTGGCATTGTTAACCGCCGTATCGTAAATTTGCTCGGAAATTTCATCCTTATCGACCAGCTTCTTGTACCGAACCACATCGTCGGCAACCTTCTTGTACGCTGCCTCGGCTTCGCGCACATTGGCCTGGGCGGTAATCAGACGCGATCGGGCCGCGCTCAATTGACGCTGGGCGCCCAGCAACGCTGCCTCCGCGTCCACTTTGCCGGAGCGCGTCGAGGTCAACTGGCTGGTAGTGGTGGTCGAGGTCACAGGCACATCGGTGCGATAGCCTTGGTAACTCGCCTCGGCGGCGGCCAGATCCGCCTCCGCTTGGGCGAGCGCGACGCTGAAGTCCTTCGGATCGATACGGACTAACACGTCGCCGGCTTTCACGTAACGCTCATTGTCGACGCGTACATCCAAAACATAGCCGCTGATTCGCGCGCTGATGGCGTTGATGTTTCCATCGACTTGAGCGTCATCGGTGGATTCATACGCGCTGAAATACTCCCAAGCGTAGTAAGAGCCAACGGCCACCGCGGCCAAGGCGATCAGCAATGCAATCGCGCGAGCGAGCGTTTTGCGGCCTCGACGTGGCGCCTGGGGGCGGAAGGCATCTGACGTCCGTGTGGTTGCGCTCGCACTTTCGGTTGTTGTGACAGGCACGGTTACTTTACCTCCATGAATTTCTGGATGCGGTGCTCGGTGGACCCCAAGGCGCGCGCGAGTTCGACCTTGGCCAGGTTGTGGGCGTACAAGGCAGAGATCAAGTTATCGTTGGCGACGGCCACCGATCCCTGGGCCTGCACAACCTCAATGGTGTCGGTGACTCCGGACGCGAAGCGATCCCGAGCTTGCGTTAGGGTTTGGTTCGCAAGGTCGAGATTGCTTCTGGCGACTGCTACCTGGTCCGCGGCAGACTGGATGTCAAGCAAAGCCGCCCGCACTTGATAATCGATTTGGCCGCTCAGATCCGCCAACTCATCCTGCCGCTGCTTCAATGCCGCCCGGGCTTGAATGATATCGCCGCTGATCCGCCCACCGTCGAAAATATTGAATCTCCCAGCAACTTGAAAAGTAAATGTTCCATTGGAGCTCGCGGGTATGGTTCCGACGGCGCCGTAATCCGCGGTTACGCCCAGATTCGGGTAACGTTCGGCGCGAGCAGCACTGACCAGATCCTCGGCGGCACTCACGGATGCTTTGGCGCTCTGGAAATCTGCGCGCTGTTCGTACGCTGCGCGTAGAGCCTGATCCGGCGTTATTGCCGCCAGAGGCGAGTAGGGTTCGGTATCGGCGATCTCAAACTGCTGGCCCGACGGCAGGCCGATCACTCGTCCCAAGGCCAGTTTGTCTTTAGCGAGCTGGTTTCCTTGCGCGATTAATTGTTGTTGCTCCTGCTCCAGCTCGACGCGGGCGCGAAGCACATCAATCGCCGCAGTCGTCCCGGCGCGTTTTTGATCGGCGGTGCGGTCGTAGATGGCCTGGTCGGTTTTCACCTGCGCCCGCAAGGCTTGCAACCGGGAAGAACCGGCAATCACCAGCAGGTAGGTGTTGGCCACTGACTGCACCACTAAATCGCGAGCGTCATTCAACGAGAGTTGAGCCGCGTGCTCGTTCTCTTTGGAAGCACGATAGGTCTTCCGGAGGCTGTAATCAAAAACGCTGAAAGAGGCGTACGCCCGCGCGTCGGTGTAGTGGAACGGACCGACGACTGTCGGCGTAGAAAAACCGGGGAGATGAAAGTCGATCCCGCGAGTTTTCAAGTTTAATTGCTGGACATTCTCGCTTACTTCTCCGGTCACTTGCGGTAGCAGCGCGCTCAGAGATCGCAACCGCTCGCCGCGCGACGCTTCGCTCACCTGCCCGCTGAGAAGCAGCCCGAGGTTCGTTCGCAGGCCGCGATCGATCGCATCGCGGAGCGTCAGCGAGAGCGGAGTAGGAGAAGCTGTTCCCGTCGGAACGCTGCCCTGGAATTGAGCCTGTTGCCCCAAAAGTGCTGAACCGGCGAACAGGGCTACACAAGCGCCTATAAGCCGGTAGCGCCCGCCCCCGTCCAATCGAACCTGGCCAACGGGATTGCCGCCGTCATTCGCGACCGCAATCTTTCTTGACTGGCCAATTACCTCCGCCTTCCGCTCGGCGCCAGCGAGTTTGATCATGATGGCTCCTCATTCATCCATTCGTCCTGTGTCGTCATGGATCTGGCGCCAGGCATCCGACGGCGCTCCCGTGAGCGGGCACTAAGCTTGTCGCTCACCTCTTGCCGTACGACGTGAAAATATAATCCTTAGCCGCCGCCACTCGCGAATGGCATGCGAAGCCGCAATTGACAACGCCGGTCGCATCGGGCTTGAACGTATCCGACGCGGGATCGTAGTCAAACGCCGCATATGCCCACCCTTTCGTGTTCGGGTATTTTTTAGTGTTCTTCTCGATGAGGAAGACGTCTTGTAATGTGTCCGGTACCCTCACCGAAAAGGGGGCTTCCGTGTTCTTTTTTGGTTTCCACTCGATTTTCGCGATCTTGGATCCCTCGGGAAAAGGCTTGCCGTTGCCGGGAACGCCGGCCCGATAGGCTTGGATCATCGTAGGATTGGCGACCTCGACCTTGAGGAGATCGTCAGTCTGACTAACGGCGACAACCTGCCAGCTGTCGTACCCTCTGAAGTCGGAGAATGCCAGCCCGTCTGGCACGCGCAGCGTGTATTTATCCTGTGCGGAAAAAGCCTGGGCGCCCACTACCGCCAGCGCAATGGCAAGCGCGGCTGTCGAAACCACTCGTAGACCGCGTGAAGCCGAGAAAGCGTTCTCAAACATGGCTAAGCCGCCTTCCGAGTTGCGAGCAGTTCGATCATCGCCTTGGCCGCGGCAGTGGACGAAGCCGGATTCTGGCCTGTTAGGATTCGACCGTCAACAACCGCGAAGGGTGCCCAGTCGGCCGCCTTCTCGTAAAGGCCCCCGACTCTCTTCAGTTCGTCTTCAACCAGGAAGGGCACGACGTGCGTCAAATCGACCGTGGCTTCTTCGCCATTGGTAAAGCCGGTTACACGCTTGCCTTTGACGAGAACCTCGCCCTGATACATGACCTTATGGAAGATGCCCGCCGAATGGCAGACAGCAGCCACCGGCTTACCGGAGTTGTAGAAAGATTCGATCAACGCTATGGCCTCGGGGTTATCGACGATGTCCCACATTGGGCCGTGGCCCCCCACGTAAAATATGGTGTCGAAACTATCCGATTTCATGTCGGAAAGCTTCACCGTCTTAGAAAACCTCTCCTGTGCTTCCCTGCCCTGCTTAAACCGCGTTATCGCCGGAGTTTGCTCTCCCGGCAAGTCGCTCTTTGGATCGATCGGGGGCTGTCCTCCCTTTGGGGAAGCGAGCGTCAGCTCGACACCCGCGTCCCGGAAGACAAAATACGGGGCCGCGAATTCCTCCAGCCAAATGCCGGTTTTCCGGCCCGTGTCGCCCAATCGATCGTGCGACGTCAACACCATCAGAGCTTTCATGTTGATTCCCCTTCGTTTCGGTATCACGGTTGACTGCGAGCACTGTTCAGCGATCGCTCATAATTCTGAGGGCAAGTCGCGCACCACCGCGAATGTATAGAAACGAAACGCACAGGTGGAGACAGGCTTCGTCTCCCGTCAACACCTCGACACTGACCGCCGTCATCTCCCGCTTATGTCTCGCGTATCTTTGCGATACTATTCGCGGAGCGTGTGGAATCAGATCTGCAAAACAATCAATCCCGGATGGCGCAGCTTCTGTCAATCAATGTCGGGCTTCCTCGCGACGTGGCGTGGAAGGGCGAGACAGTCCACACCGCGATTTGGAAGCAGCCCGTCCAGGGCAGGGTTGCAGTCCGACGCCTGAATGTGGCGGGCGATGGTCAAGGGGATCTCGCTGGGCATGGAGGCGAGCACCGCGCCGTGATGGTGTATCAGATGGGCTCCTATGCCTACTGGGAGGCTCAGCTCGGCCGCAAGGATTTTTCATTCGGACAGTTCGGTGAGAACTTTACGGTAGCCGGTCTACCCGACGATGAGGTTTGCATCGGCGATCGATACCGCATTGGAAGCGCGCTCTTCGAGGTCACTCAGCCGCGCGTCACGTGTTATCGCGTGGGTATCAGAATGGCCGAGCCGGCGATGGCTGCTCTGCTGGTATCACACCATCGGCCTGGCTTCTACTTTCGCGTGCTGGGGGAAGGCGAAGTCGGCGCCGGAGACGAAATCGTGAAAGTCGCAGATGGGCCTGAACGCATCACAGTGGCAGACATTGACGCCGTGCTGTATTTGCCAAACCCATCGCGCGAAAAACTGGAGCGCTCACTGCAAGTTCCGGCACTCAGCCAAGGATGGAGAACGTCTTTAAAGGCGATCGCGGAGCAGAAGACGTCGGAGGGGGGGAATCCTGGCCTCAAGGCCTCGATTGGGCCGCCACCAGCATGGCCGGGGTTTCGCCCATTACGCGTCGCCAGAGTCGATCGAGAAACCGCCAATGTGGTCTCGTTGTCCTTCTCACAAACGGACGCGACACCGCTGCCGGCAGCTCTGCCCGGACAGTTCCTCGTTCTACGGTTGCGCACAACACCGCAGGGCCCGATGCTGCCCCGGAATTACTCGATGTCAGGCCTGCCCGGTGCCACAACGTATCGGGTAAGCGTCAAACGAGAGGCACACGGGGTTGTCAGCTCGTATATTTACGATCACGTACACGCGAGCGATGTTTTAGAAGTGAGCGCGCCTCGCGGCAGTTTTATTCTGAGGTCGGGCGATGCTCCGGTCGTCTTGCTCAGTGCCGGCATCGGGGCAACGCCTGTGCTGGCTATGTTGCACTCGCTGTCTTCGGCCGCGTCTCGTCGTGAGGTCTGGTGGATCTACGGAGCGCGCAACCGAGCCGAGCACCCGTTTGCACAAGAGGCGCGTGGCCTCTTGCAAACCCTCGTGAACGGCCGAAGTCACATTGTCTATAGCAAGCCCGATTCAGCGGATAAAGCTGGTGTCGATTACGACTCGGTTGGGCACGTGGACGCACCGCTGCTCGATCGGCTGGGCGTAACTCGCGGCGCGGATTTCTACTTGTGCGGTCCGCCAGGATTCCTGGCGCAACTGACCGAAGGCCTGAAAACATGGGGTGCCGATCCCGCTCGAATTCGCCAGGAGGTGTTTGGAGCCGAACCGCCAATCACGCCGGGAATTGCGCCATCCTCCCACCCGCCGGTTCACCCTCCCGTCGGAAAGCCCGGCACCGGCCCTCAAATTTCGTTTACTCGAAGCGCGCTCACGGTTCCATGGGATTCCCGGTTTTCCAGTTTGCTGGAACTCGCGGAAGCTTGCGATGTCCCTGCACAATGGTCTTGCCGCACAGGGGTCTGCCATACCTGCGAGTGCGCATTGATCGGCGGAGCGGTCCACTATGACCCTGATCCACTCGAGCCGCCAGCCGCCGGGAATGTGCTGATCTGTTGTTCGACGCCGTCTGGCGATGTCGAAATTGATCTTTGATTGCGGACTGCTCCGCTATTCGCGCAACCTCTTTGGACCACTCACGTATGGATTGCCTCGCTCGTAGAACCGTAGCTTCTGATCCACGTTGCGCGTCAAACCGATGCGTACACTTTTGCCAATGGCGCCCGTTTTCCGCCGGCTGGCCGCGAGCCATAGCGGCCCGGCGGCGCACAGATCCAGACCATCTTGGCTGAAATCGATCTGCATGGCCTGCGTCAGCCGGCCCGGCCCCCGCGTTAAGTCGAGCAGGCCTGCCCCGCCGCGGAAGCGTTCCATCCGATCGATTCCATGGAGTGGTTCGAGGGCACGCAAGAGCACTCCCGCGCCGACTCCCACCGCCTCACTCGACACGTTCAGCATAAACGACGAACCGTAGGCGAAGTACACGTATGCGTGTCCTGGCCCAAGAAATAGTGAGGCGTTGCGCCGCGTCTTTCCGCGGAAAGCGTGACCGGCGGAATCACCGGGCGGATAAGCCTCCGTCTCAACGATGCGCCCGCTGAGGCTACCATCCTCGGTATCGTGAACCACTACTTTACCAATCAGGTACCGCGCCAATTCCACAGTGTCCATCGGGAGTTCCGCTCGACGGAGACGCCGAAGACGACAAAGGGGAATCGTCTCGCCGACACGTTTCATTTGTCTCTGCGCTACTTCGAAGCGGCAGGTGCTGGTCATTGATCTCCCCCTTGTTCGGCGGCTTGGGCACTATTACATCGGCCGCACGAAACCGTGGTTGCGGTTTTGGGGCCACAGTTCGCGTGGGCACATCGGTTGCTTCCAGGCCGAGATTACGTCGCTTGGTGAGTTCGGTCGCTTTTCAAGTCTGTCAACAGTCGTCTATCGGTGTCCGGTGGATGGCTTCGCCCGCCGCTGAACTGGGTGGACGGCCGCTTGGACGGATCATAAGCGCTTGGATTTCGAGGACATCACCTCGTCCCCACCAAGATTGCGGGCTGGCTCTTCAAATGCATTTTGCAAGTGTATGACTGCGCAGACAGCCTCGCTCGGTTTGGGCTTGAAGCAAACAAATGGGTGCCTTGGGAGCAAATATAGAGCCGTACGATCGACGACGCGCTCGCTTGCAGCAAGAACGTCCGCCGAGGATCAGATGGTGCAGTCCTGTGCGGATGCCAGTCCGATGAAGTGGCACCAGGCGCATACAACCTGGTTTTTCGAGACGTTCGTGCTGCGTCCTTTTCTTCAGGACTACAAGCCTTTTCGCGAGGAGTTTTACTGGCTGTTCAACAGCTATTACAACTCGCTCGGCCAGGAGGCTCCGGAGAAGCGCCTGCGCGCTGCGTTCTCACGTCCGTCGCTCGATGAGGTGCTCGCCTTTCGCGCACATGTGGACGAAGCAATGGAAGAACTCTTCGCAGATGGCGTTCACGACGACACAGCGCGGCGCATCGTGTTGGGCCTGAATCACGAGCAGCAACACCAGGAGCTGATGCTCACGGACATCAAGCACGCGTTTTTCTCGAATCCACTTCATCCGGCGTACGATTCCGGTCGTTTAGGGGGGGTGCAAAGCGTCTCGCCATCCGACTTTGCGTGGCATCGCTTCCATGACAGCCTGATTGAAATTGGCTATCCCATAGATTCGACCAACTGCCTCGACTTCTGCTTCGACAACGAGACTCCGCGTCACAAAGTCTACCTGGAACCCTTCGGGATCGCGAACCGCGGCGTCACTTGCCGCGAGTATCTCGAGTTTATGTCCGATGACGCATATGGGCGCCCGGAGTTCTGGCTTTCCGAAGGCTGGGAAGCGGTCGGGAAACAGGGTTGGCGAGCGCCACTCTACTGGGAGCGCGACGGCACGGATAGCACCGGCTGGCGCATCTTCACGCTTCGGGGTTGGCACCCGCTTTCCGACTTGCTCGATACGCCGGTCTGCCACGTGAGTTTTTTTGAAGCTGATGCGTTCGCACGCTGGAGAGGATACCGGCTTCCCACCGAGGCGGAGTGGGAACTTGCAGCGAGCGGCGAATCGATCGATGGCAACTTGCTCGAAACCGGAAGGCTACATCCCGCAGCCGCATCCGGCGTTGACCTTGACCACCTCTTCGGCGACTGCTGGGAGTGGACCGCGAGCCCTTACACGGGCTATCCGGGCTACAAGCCGCTTCCTGGCGCCCTGGGTGAATATAACGGCAAGTTTATGTCCAGCCAGATCATTCTGCGTGGAGGATCCTGCGTCACACCCGCGAGCCATTTACGCGCAACCTACCGTAATTTCTTTCAACCGGCGACGCGGTGGCAGTTCTCGGGAATTCGTTTGGCCGTATAAGGGCTTTCAAATATGACACTCACGACCGCCTTTCAGACATTCGAAACAAAAAGCCTCGCCCCGCTCGACGCGCGCGAAGCACTGATCGACGAGGTGTGGCGCGGCCTGCTCAAACGTCCACGATCTCTGGTTCCGTGGATGCTCTACGATGCCGAGGGATCGCGTCTTTTCGAGCACATCACGACCCTGCCGGAATACTATCCCACGCGAACCGAGCGCGACATTTTGGCGAACTACGCCGAAGCGATTATTGCAGCCACTGATTCCGGCTACTCCGGGGCCTTGCGCGTGATGGAGTTGGGAGCGGGGACAGCCGCCAAGACCGGTATCCTGCTGGATGCCGCAACACGTCTGCGGAGCGAAGTTACTTACATTCCGGTGGATGTCTCTTCGGACGCCCTCGATGTGGCGTGCGACAGCATTGGTGGCCTGCTGCCGGATGTGCAGCTACAGCCGATGGTGGCCAACTATGTCACCGACCCGCCCAAGCTGGAACGGTTCCACGGGACCACGCTCGCGATGTACATCGGTTCGAGCATCGGCAACTTTTCGCCGCGGGAGGCTCGATCTATTCTTCGTAATCTGAGATCGGAGCTCAGAGGCGGCGATGCGCTGCTGTTAGGCACAGATCTGGTGAAAGACGAAGCGACTCTTGTGCGGGCCTATGACGACAAAGCTGGCGTCACGGCGGCGTTCAATTTGAACCTTCTGCATCGCCTCAATCGAGAACTCGGCGCGAACTTCGATACCGGCTGCTTCCGGCATCGGGCGCGCTGGAATCGCGTCCAGTCACGTATGGAGATGCACCTGGAGAGCACGCGCGATCAGTGCGTAGATATCCCGGACGCTCAACTTAGCATTCAATTCTCAACTCATGAAACCATCCATACCGAGAACAGTTACAAATTCACCGAGGACACTCTCGACGCCTTGCTGGACGATGCGGGCTTTACGATCCAGCAGACCTGGACGGATCCGCGTCAGTGGTATGCACTGACACTCGCGGGCGTTCGATGACACGGTCGCGGCCAACGTGTCTCACTAAAGCGCTTTTGCCTTCTTGTTCCATCCATGAAAAGCCGACAGGTCGCTTGCGTTCCAAGCCTCGCGTAGTCCTGGAGTCTTCAGATCCCAATCGGGTCGGATCTCGCTCGTTACGGCCCGCAGGTCGTGCCAAAGATCGGCGGTAGAAGGCCGGCCCCAGAACCAATAGCCGTTATAAACGCTGTGGATGACGAGTCCCGGCTTGAGCACGAGCGTGTGCGGGATCATCGGATTGTGCTCAGGGTCGGTGTACTCGGCGATGTCCAGATCCTTCTGGACCGTTCTGTCGGGGTCCGAGAGGAAAGTCCACTGGGCGCCCACGGACGCGCGGAACTCCTGCAGAGTGTGGTGGTCATCGGTGGAGATGGTGACAACCTGGGTGTACGCCACAGCGATCTTCGGATAAAACGAGGCCAGCTCTAGATGCTGCTGGTGTTCCTTCGGGCAGTAATGCCCGCGCGAGAGCGTCAGGATCAGGGGATCGTCGCCCTGAAGTTCGCTGAGCCTGCGCGGTGTGCCCGTGTGATCTGGCAGTTGATAGTCGGGAAGAACGTTTCCGGGTACCAGGTCAGGTCGCATGATCATGCCATCCGCTCCACCCATTGCGCGCGCCAGGCGGGAGCCGCGAAGGGATCCGCGAAATACTGCGTTTCGCGCGCAACCTTGTCGCCCGTGAACTCCATTATGCTTACGGTGTAGGACGGCTTGCCGTCATATGTCACGGTGAATTCGGTGACCCAAAGATCCCCGCTGCCGATGATTCGCCGGACTGTGAACCGCTTTTTGCTCGGCTGACTCGCGCGTTGGCCCTGTATGTTGCGTCGACCGCGCGTTCGCTCGCCCGACTGCGGGTAATCCAGCACCGCGTCTTCGTGATAGATGCGGTGCTCCGTTTCAAAATCGTTGGCATCGGACGCAGCCCAATGCTGATCCAGATCCGCACGGATCTGTTGGTCTCGCACTTGTTCTTCCTGCATCATCATCTCCCTTGCGGAATGAAACCGGGGCTCCCAGTCTTCACTACCTCATTGAACCTTTGCCGCGTTTGAATTCGATTGATTTCGTCGAGCGCATCTTCCGGAAGAGCAGAGATGTTGAAATTCTCACGCGCACGAGCTGGAGTCCTGGGAGTCGTGAGCAAAGCCGTGCCTCGCTGCACCGCCCAAGCTAACAGTACCTGTGCCGGCGTCTTTCCAACTCGTGCAGCAATTGCCAAAATGACCGGATCTTCGAGTGGCCCCGGGCGTATCCCGTGACCCAAAGGCGCAAAAGCCAAAAGCGCGATGTCGTTCTTCTTGCAGAATGCCAGAAGCTCAGTCTCCGGCAGATACGGATGCGATTCGACTTGGACCACGGCGGGCTTGATTCTCGCGGATTCATAGATAGGCATAAGCCCGTCCAAGCCGATGTCAGACAGTCCGATGGCCCGGCACTTGCCGTGGTCCACAAGACTCTCCATCGCCCGCCATGTATCGAGCAAAGTCACGTCGCGATCATAAAGGATATTGCCGTCTTGATCCCGCGGATCTTGGTCGTCCCCCGCTTGAAACGCAAATGGCGTATGAGTGAGATAGAGATCCAAATAATCGAGCCCTAGTCTCGCTCGGCTCGCCTCGAAAGCCGGTTCGACGCGCTCGGGCCGATGATTGGTATTCCACAACTTCGTAGTGACGAAGATGTCCTCGCGCGCGATCCCGCCAGCCGCGAGCCCAGCCTGCAACGCTTCGCCCACTTCACGCTCGTTCCGATATCGTTCCGCGCAATCGAAGTGTCGAAATCCAGCTTCGAGCGCGTCTTTGGTGGCGCTGACGGTCTCGGCCGCGCCGGGAATCAGGGTGCCAAAACCGAGCACGGGCATCTGGCCGGCTCCGTGGTTGAGCGGGATTTTTTTCGCCCGAAAATCAGAAGAGCCGATCATACTGACACCTCATTAGTGCCTCGCATCCGCATGACGCCCACATACGTGCGCCTCTCAATAGCCCGCGGCGGCACGGCACTGTTGATCCGCCAACCGCCGAATGGGTCGCGCCCTGTGGGAGCGGCGCATTTCAATTCCAAGCTTTCGCATTTTGTAAATCAGCGTGGTTCGCGGCAATCCAAGGCGATGGGCTGCTCCGTCGCGCCCTCCGATCATCCAGTTGGTTTGCTTCAATGTTTCCAGGATGTGCTCCCGATCGGCGTCGGCCAGCGTACGAGCAGCGTTCTCCGTCCGCTGCATCACCGTCTGCTTCAAATCCAGCGGCAGACGCAGCACCGATCCCGGCGAAAAGAGCACGGCACGCTCGATGCAATTCTGCAGCTCACGAATATTGCCCGGCCAATCGTGCGCCTTGAGGACCTCCACCACTTCATCCGGAATCGAATCGATCGTCCTGTTTAGGCGGGCGGCACATTTTCGCAGGAAGAACTCCGTCAGTGGCAGGATGTCCTGAATGCGCTCACGCAGCGGAGGCAGGCAGATTGGAATTACATTCAACCGGTAGAAAAGGTCGATCCGAAACTTCTTTTGCTGGACCAGACGTTCGAGGTCCTGGTTCGTCGCCGCAGTCACTCGCACGTCGACATCGAGTGTCCGACTACCTCCCAGACGCTCGAACTGCTTCTCCTGAAGCACGCGCAGAAGTTTGGGCTGGAGCTCAAGCGGGAGATCGCCGATCTCGTCCAGAAACAATGTCCCTCCGTCCGCGGCTTGAAAGCGTCCCACCCTCTGCGCCACAGCGCCTGTGAATGCGCCGCGTTCATGCCCGAAGAGCTCGCTTTCCAAGAGCGCGGCTGGAATGGCTGCACAATTGAGCGCCACGAACCGATTGTTGCGCCTGGGGCTCGCGTCGTGAATCGCTCGTGCGATCAACTCCTTGCCAGTGCCGGTTTCGCCTTGAATCAAGACGGCGCAGTCTACCGGCGCAACCATCTTTATCTGTTCGAGCACGGCCCCGAATTTCGCACTGGACCCGATCAAATCTAAAGTAGCCACTGCGTTACTCCTTTACGCATCTGAGACTTGTTCCAGTTTTCCTCTGATTGAATCCATCTCGCGCTATGCCCCTCAATGCTCATCACGAGGTGCATCCTAACTACACCTCGATAGTAGGCGCGGAGCGGAAAGCTGGCAATTATAGATTCATTTATGCCCGTTCAGATCGAATTGGCAATTCGTTTCGCGAGGACGCACGGAGGGTGAACGGGAAGGCTGGCTATTTCAAATCGGACGGTGCTTTAAATAGCTTTGGTCACAGCCGACTGGATTATTTTGAGAAGGTCCGTGGCATCGAATGGCTTATATAAAACATCAACGGCACCTTCGTCGATAGCTTTCTGTCGAATTTCAGGATTATAGTGCGCAGATATCAAGATGACTGGCAATGTCGGACGCTCGAGTCGGATACGACGCTGTAACCCAATACCGTCCATCCCTGGCATCCGAACGTCGCTTATGACGCACGTCGCTGTTGCTAGCGTCGCAGATTGCAGAAAATCTTCGGCGGACGAGAACACTACAGGTGCATAGCCGGCTGATTCCAGCAGACTTTTTATGGACTCTCGAACTCGAAAATCGTCGTCCACCGCCGCGACGATTGGTACTTCGCTTGGCATTGTGTGAAGAGTATCCCCAGTGGACTCAGAATACCGGCAAACGGCAAAGGCAAACTATTATAGGTTTATTTAGACCGGCCCAGCGGCTCGGACGATTCCGAGCTGGTCGGCTATTCGGACCAGGTCGGCGAGCGATTTAGCGGCCATTTTTCGCATGATCTGGCCACGATGAACCCCAATCGTGATCTCGCTGGTGCCCAGATCGGCGGCGGTCTGTTTGTTCGCGAAACCCGCCACCACGAAAGGAAGAACCTCCCGTTCACGTGGAGTGAGAAGGTTGTAGCGCCTTTGCAATTCGGCCAGTTCCGATCTTTTCTGCCGCGCGACTCGATCTTGATCGATGGCGGCGTGAATGGCTCGGAGTAGTTCCTGATCGTCAAACGGTTTTGGAAGGAACTCGATCGCACCGGCCTTGATGGCCCGCACGGAAGAAGGGATGTCGCCGTGACCTGAGATAAAGACAATGGGCGGGGCATCTCCGGCCAGCAACTGCCGCTGAAGGTCCAGACCACTGGTGCCCGGAAGTTGCAAATCCAAGACCAGGCATGCCGGGGCATCCGTCTTTTCGGATTCTAGAAATTCGGCAGCCGAGCCGAAGACAGCCACTTGAAGTCCAGCTGAGGAGATGAGGCTGGACAGCGCTTCCCGTACCCGATGGTCATCATCCACCACGAACACAACGGGGCTGTTGGAGTTCATCGCGCTACGCTCGGACTGGAAGAGTAAAAGAGAAGGCGGTACCTACGCCTTCATCGGATGCCGCCCACAGCCGTCCGTGGTGGGCATGGATGATGGAGCGGCAAATGGCGAGTCCCATCCCCATTCCGTTTTCTTTCGTCGTAAAGAAAGCTTCGAAGATTCTGTTTGGATCCTTCAGGCCAATGCCGGAATCCCGTACCTCGATCAAGACTGTGTCCGGGCTGGGCCGTTTGGAACAAACGAAGAGTGTTTTGGGACGATCCACGACCGAGTCCATGGCCTCGATCCCGTTCAAAAGCAGATTGAAGATCACTTGCTGCAACTGCACGCGATCACCCACCACGGGTGCCAAATCCTGTCCCAGGTCCGTCTCCACGACTACGCGTTTTCTCGCGGTCTCGCCCGTCAGAAGATGGAGCACCTCGCCGATCACCTCATTCAGATCCAGCTCGATCTTCTCGATGGCGGCCTGTTTAAACAGCGCCCGAATGCGCCGCACCACTTCTCCGGCTTCCTTACCGTCGCGAACGATTCTTTCGGCAGCCTCCTGTGCTTTGGCCATTCCCGGAGGCTCGGCCGCAAGCCACCGCAGACAGGCCTGACCGTTCGTCACCACGGCGGCCAGAGGCTGGTTCACTTCGTGTGCTATCGCGGCGGCAAATTCGCCAACCGTCGCCGTTTGAATCGCTCGCGACAACCGCGCCTGGCTATCGCGCAGGGCTTCCTCCGTGTTCTTCCGGTCATCGATATCGATCAGCAAGCCGTACCAGCGAGCCACTCCGCCGTCATCGCCATGGGCGGCTTGGCCGAGCACCCGAAACCATCGGTAGACACCGTCGGAGCGGCGGAGCCGGCATTCCACTTCGAGCGGGTGGCCGGTTGCAACGGCCTGCGACCAGGCTTGCGCAGTCAGCTCTGCATCATCCGGGTGCAGAAGGTTCTTCCAGCCGAGCTGCGCCCAAGCACCAGCGCTGGTGCCGGTGTAGTCCAGTATCCGCTGATTCAAGTAGTTCAGTTCGCCGTCTCGAGCCGCGCACCACACCAAGCCAGGCATGGTCTCGATGATCAAGCTGAGATCGCGCTCGCTCGCCCGCAGGGCTTCCTCAGCCCGCTTCCGTGCACTGATGTCGCGGATGAAGCCCGTGAAGACCCGCTGACCGTTGTTGTTGATTTCCCCAAACGAAACCTCAACGGGAAATTCTTCTCCATTTTTGCGAAGGCCGATCAACTCGGTGCTTTGCCAGTTGATGTGCTTGTGCCCGGTTTCCTGGTACCGCTTTAGGCCTGTTTCGTGCGGGTCTCGCAGGGATTCCGGCATCAGCATCGTCAGCGGTCGCCCGATCAACTCCGCTGGTTCGTAACCAAACGTCGTCGTGGTTGCGCGATTGGCTAGTAGGATACTGCCCATATGGTCGATACTCACCACGGCGTCGCTCGCAGTTTCGACAACCACACGATGAAGTTCTTCTCCAGTTCGAACTTGCGTCTCCAGCCCATCCAGTATCACGCCGACCTCAACCCGGGTCAGCTCACGCAATCTCGAATCCGCCTCTTCGCCCGCCTTAATTTGCCATTTGAGCTCGTCGATCGCCCCCAGAGTCTGATACGCGAGAGAAGCGAACTTGCCCAGAACGTTCATGACCCGCTCGTCTTCCGAATCGAACCTGCGGCGATCGCTGTGCATCATTGCCCATATCGTGCCGACGGCTCTAGTTCGGACGTAAAACGGAACCAGCAAGCACTCTTCCGCCGGGGGCGAGACGGGCAGTAGATACGTGTAACGTCGCTCGAAGTGCCGAAACAACAGGGCGCAATTACGATCGAGTACTTCTCCGCAGGGACCGAAATCGCGCGGCGTCCCGCCACCGACGTGGTCTCTCCACAGGCCCTTGATGGCTGGCCAATAGAATCGCTTTCCTTCATGATCCGGGGTTGCACCATCCGACGTCAGTAAACTAACACCCGATGAATCCGCATTCGTGACCTGCAGGATCGTCTCCGCCAATATCTCCAGAATGGTCTGCCGCGACTCGGCTAACGCGCTGGCGAGCGCCACGAGTGCGGCATTCTCTTTCGCGTGATCGGGCGGACGCGAAGGGCGCCGTTGTAGCTCCTCCGTGCAGAGGATCGATTCCAGGGATGCCGCGCCCTCTGGAATTGAACTCGCAAGAGAAGGGGCATTCTTGGTTTGGGCGGGTTGGGTCATGGTTTCGCTTCCCTGACGCGCCTCAGGGCGAGGTCATTTCCACCGGCAACGCCGGGGTAATGGCAATAGAGGCGCCTCCAGGCTTGCTGGTTGAGCTTTCAGCGCCCGGCTTTTCCCAAGCTAGCCAAACTCTCTCCCGGACCTGACCGATTCACGTCGTGGGACCCGGACTTAGTTCGGAAAAGAGGCGCCAACGCCGAGCGCAAGTACGCAACCATTATAAGCGTTATGCGCGCCAGGTAATGCCCCATTCCGGATCGGACCGATTACTGATTTCATGCTCGAGCTCCTACAGCGTCTGCCTGCTCAGCAGTTCGCGCCGGCATAGCACTGCTCATCCGCCAACTGCCGAACGGGCCGCGCCCTCTGGGACCGGCGCATTTCGATCCCAAGCTTTCGCATTTTGTAAATCAGCGTAGTACGCGGCAATCCAAGCCGATTGGCCGCTCCGTCCTGCCCTCCGATCATCCCTGCCGTTTGCTTCAACGTTTCCAGGATGTGCTCGCGGTCAGCGTCGGCCAGCGTGCGTGCAGCGCTCTCCGAGTTCTGCTTCACGGTCTGTTTCAAGTCCATCGGCAAACGCAGCACCGACCCGGGTGAAAAGAGCATCGCGCGCTCGATGCAATTTTGTAGTTCACGAATATTACCGGGCCAGTCGTGCGCTTTGAGGACCTCCACCACTTCATCAGGAATCGAGTCGATCGTCTTGTTGAGGCGGTCAGCAAATTTTGCTATGAAGAACTGCGTCAGCGGCAGGATGTCCTGAAGGCGTTCGCGCAGCGGAGGCAGACTGATTGGAATGACATTCAGCCGGTAGAAGAGATCTGCACGAAACAGCTTTTTACTCACGAGTTGCTCCAGATCCTGGTTTGTCGCCGCCACCACCCGCACGTTTACCCGGACGGTCTGGTTGCTACCCAAACGCTCGAACTCGTGTTCTTGCAGGGCGCGTAGCAGCTTGGGCTGAAGTTCCAACGGCATGTCGCCAATCTCGTCCAGGAATAGCGTGCCCCCATCCGCCATCTGGAATCGTCCCTTGGTCTGCGTGCAGGCGCCCGTGAACGCGCCTCTTTCGTGGCCGAACAGTTCGCTCTCCAATAAAGCGCTTGGAATCGCTGCGCAGTTAAGGGCCACAAAACGATTGTTCCGGCGAGGGCTAGCCTCATGAATGGCTCTCGCGATCACTTCTTTTCCAGTGCCTGTTTCCCCCTGGATCAAGACAGCGGAGTCCACCGGCGCAATTCTATTCACGTCTGTGAGCACGGCCTGGAATTTCGGGCTCGATCCGATCAAATCTAAGATAGCCATCGTCTTCTCCTTTTTTTGGACTAGTAGCGGTTTGGACCAATAGCGGAAGGTTGCGTGCTCCTCCGCTTTAACTCTGTGACAATCCCGTCGAACGTGGACTTGGACAAAACCTCATTTCCGAACATTCTAGGATCACTTTCTCCGTTTTTGATTGTGCCGCAAGTCCCGGTTTCCATCGCCCCCAGATCGTATTACGACGAGCCCCCTCGATGGTCGTAGCCTGTGCCCCTCTTTAGTGGGGTTTTTCCTACCTCGAGCACCGTCCGCCAGATCGAACCGCTTCCTACCAAAAAGCCGCGCGTCGACGGACCATGCGCCCGGACCGAGCATGGCAACACCAGCGGTAAGTACCGCTAAGAACACGTGGTTCCAGTGGCCGTCGGCGTGAGAGGAGTAGAGCGAGGGCGCGATCCATAACTCATCCAGTGCGACTGGCGTTCCCACCACGAGCGTCCACAGACCGAGGATCAGGAGCGTGGCTCCCGCAGCCTCAATGGAATGTCGTGCGAGAGCGATTGGTTCCTCGGGCCCTGCTAAGAAACCGCTGATGCCGAACGAGATGAGTGCGATACCGACTCCGAGCCGCAGCAGCAAAAGACCAAAACCAGGCCAACCATTCGGAAAGGCCGAAAACAAACGTTGCATACCACACTAATAGTGGAATATTGCAACTAAGCCCGACACCCCAGAAAGCCCGTCTTGCTCCCCCTCTTTCGAGGGGTTCAGGCCTACCTATATTTCGATAATTCCACGCTTCAATCCGATGGTGACGGCGTGGGTGCGATCGTCGGCGTCCAGTTTGGCCAGGATGTTTTTGACGTGGCCCTTCACGGTTTCTTCGCTGAGGGTTAACTGCGCGGCGATCTCTTTCTTCGCATTCCCGCCCGCAATCAGTCGCAGGACGTCGATTTCCCTCGGGGTAAGAGTCTCGTCCATGGCATGCTCGGCCACCTCGGCCGCGATTTCCGGGGGCAGACGTTTTTGTCCGGCGTGGACCGCGCGAATCGTCTCGAGCAGTTCCTCGCGCGCCAGCCGCATGTTGCGGATACCTGCGAACCCACCTTGGCTACGCGCCAGAACGCACCCGCCGCCTTGCAACCGCTGCTCAACGCCTTCCCTTTGCCGAACGGCGCGAACCTCGGCAACGGAACGGCCGCGTTTACCGCGAGCTACTCCGATCCTTCGATATTGAATTCCTCTGGTATCCGGATCGATTATTTGCCTTGGACGAGAGTGACGATTTTCGGCAGGTACAGCGACGCTCCTTCGAGCCTCGACCAGCGCGCTGGAGGCACGTTTCAGTCGAACTACAGCAACGTTCAGGATCTGAACTATCGGACGCAAACCCTGACAGCAGGGAGCAACCAGGCGCTTACTCCCCGCTTGACCAACGAGGTGCGCTTCAATTACAGCCGGAGCCGGTCGAGCAGCATTTATGTGCTCGACAATTTCGGCGGCGCGGTGCCTCCTCCGGACTCAGCGCTGTTTCCATATCCGTCGATTGCCTCCGCACAAAATGCCAGCTTCGAGTTTTTGGGCAACCTGAATCCGTATGGCCTTCGCTTCCTTGCGGGGAAACTGGGAGACAACCTGCAACAACAGTTCAACGTCACGGACAATGTTTCCCTCATCGTTGGCGCGCACCAACTGAAGTTCGGGATGGATTATCGCGTCTCAGTCCGGATGCGGGGCTCATACCGTATCTGCAGCAAAATGTCTTTACTTCCTTGTCAAGCCTTCTCGCCAACCAAATGGCCGAGGCCGTCGTACTCTCAAGGACTGCGGATGTGGAACTGTCTTTCGGCAATTGGAGCCTCTTCGCTCAGGACACATGGAAGGCCACGCGCACCTTGACAGTCACCTATGGTCTGCGATGGGAGTACGATGGCGCCCCGTCATCGCCGAATGGAACTCTTCCGCTCACCGTGCAGGGCGTGAATAATCCAGCAACTGCGACGCTTGCCCCGCCGGGTACGCCGTTGTGGCACCCGCAAAAGGACGATTTCGCTCCGCGTCTTGGTCTGGCCTGGCAGCCGCATCCGAATCTCGTCGTGAGGGCTGGCGCCGGCATCTTTTACGACCTCGGCTACTCCGCAGTCGCGAACGGCGCGGGCGCATTCCCATACCTGCAGACAAAGACCATTCTTAATTCATCATTTCCGCTGAGTGCAGCCAATGCCATGCCACTGCCTTTTACCACGGCTCCGCCGGCCGGGCACATCGTAGTCGTTGATCCGAATCACGTACTACCCAGAACGTACGCATGGAATGCGGCAGTGGAGCGAACTCTCGGGAAAGCCGATGTCCTCACGGTCACTTACGTCGGCGCGGCCGGCCGGAAGTTGATGCGGACTGACAACTATTCCCCGCCGAATTCGAACTTCACCGGCGAGTTTATGCTCATCAGGAATGATGCCGACTCCAGCTACAACGCTCTACAAGCACTGTACCGCCATCGCCTGACGCATGGTCTTCAGACCCTGCTGTCTTATACCTGGTCGCATTCGATCGACGATGCCTCCTACGACACCAACGCCTTGAATGTGCCTCCGGGCGATTCGTCTTCGGAGCGTGGTTCTTCCGACTACGACATCCGGCACACGTTTTCAGGAGCAGTTTCCTATAGCATTCCGGCGCTGGAAAGCGGGCTCTAAAAAACGATGTTCGGTAACTGGTCGACGGATTCGATCGCTTACGCCCGCACTGCGCCACCGGTGAATGTAGTTACTGGATTGGACCCTTTTGGTGGCTACCTGTCGGGAGCCTCTGGCGTCCAGCGTCCGAATCTGGTTTCCGGAGTACCACTCTGGATTGCAGATCCGAATGTTGGGCATGTTCGGAGCTGGTCTAGCCGCATGTATGGTCGTCCTCGGTCTGATGGTCGCAACGGACTCGCTTCGAGGGGCGCTGCTCCCCCCGGGATCGGGAATCGACGCCCAGTCTTTCTACTCCACTCCATTTTTCGCAACCGTCACCTTCTGCGTTTTGGTCAGCTGGCCATCCGCGCGCGCCAATGGCCCGGCACACAAGCGTCTCATGCTGATTGCAACCGTTGCGATCCTTGGAGCAGCCGTTGCCCGTTGGCCATTTGAGATCGTGCATGGGCCGTTTGTCGGTGTGGTCCTGGCTCTCTACGTTCTGCTGCTGGTGGGGTTCGACCTGTTGTCACGCAAGCGGATTCACAGTGCAACTCTGAGAGGTGGGCTGTTCATGATCGTCGTTCAACAGCTAGCGTTTCCGATTGGCCAGACACTCGTATGGCGGCATTTCGCAACCGCCGCACTCAAAGTCTGGGTGAGGTTCCACTTCTGAGCCTGGACGGCCGAACCCAATGGCTCACACACGTCGAGAATGCGAGACTGACGAAATGTTGCTGTGCTCAGAAAGTATGATCGGCGATCCGTGATCCACCCTTGCAACCGAATCCGTTGACGGCGCTACCCTAGCGGTCCCGAAAAATCCTCATTCACATAATGAAAGAAGATCGACGTGGACGTGAGGCCCGGCGAAAGCCGGTCTCGATAGTGAGGGATCGTTCGCCCCCGATACAGCAGCCCATCTCCGATGCGCTGATAAATGCTCACAGAACCGCGCGTGCTATCCAAGTGAATCGGCCAGGGAGTCTCGCCCTGCGGCTCGGGTGAGGCGTCAATACAGAGCGTAATACTGTATTCGCACTGTTCGCGGTCCGTGTGTTTCGACAACTCAGACCCGCTCTGGTACGACGCCCAGTAGACATAGGATGGCTTGACCCGTGCGCCAGCGAGGCCGCTTACCACATGAGTCAGCTGTTTATGAAAAAATCTAGTGACTGGCTCATTGTACGAGGCATATCGGCGTGTTACCTGCGCATCTCCTAGTCGGTACGATCCGATGCGAGTGTGGTAACGGTAATATCGCCGAAGGGCCCCAATATGAAAGGAGTGGATCAGATCGGTTACGGCGACATAGCCATCCTGAAATTTGCGAGACGCGCTCGTGAATTTATCTTTCCATTCTTTTCTTCGCCGCGATAGAAAATCTCGATCAATCAGGATCTGAGACTCGGTGAGCACGAAACGAATCTCCGGAGGCAAATCGAGTTTCAATGGTTCACCAGGGCGCAGCTGAGTCAGGATGCTGAGATATTCTCCACCCGCCCAGAAAGGCCATAGTGCTCCGGATCCCGGATCATCAACCCAAACGATCCGCTCCGGGTCATAAAACCCTTCGAGAGAGTCGAGCCGCGAAGCTTGGCCGGGCGGAATTCGGCCTTCCCAGGAGAACCAACAATTGGGGTTCACGATGAGATCGACCGAGCTGTCCGGAAATTGGCGCAATCTCCGCGGGTTCAAGTAGTAGGGCTGGTCGTCAAGAAAACAGTAGAACCGATCCGGCCGCAGATCGTCCTGTGTCACCGGTGCAGCCATCCATTGAGCGTAAACCGGCTATCCGCGAAGGCGCGCGATGGACAAGAGATCGTTGTGACTTCGTGAAGGCAATAACTTGGAAAGAAAACTATCTGATTCTGCCGCGGATGGATGACTTGAAAAGGCCCTACGGGCAGGCGGTAGCCGTCTTTCACAACTGTGTCATAGACGATCAGTTCGCCGCCGCTAAATGCTTTCGGTTCGCGATAAAAAAAGTACACAAAAGTAAGTTCGCGTGTCCGTACGGCATCGCTTGCATTGTCGCTGTGGGTCTTAAAAAACTCCTCGTGGTTACTCGCCGTGAGCTGCGTTTCTATATGTGCCACTTGGAAAGACGGCCAGCGTAGTTTTTCAAGGACTACCGGAAAAAATGCACCGACGCGGTTTGCGAGTACGTCATGAAAAGGACTCCATGCCATCAATACACGCGACCTTCGGTTGGCGCGGTCAATAACTCCCTCACCGTCTCGGCCAATGACTCGCGTGCTTGCGAAATAACGGTGATGACTCAGCGTGTAATCCAGAAGGCCGGTGAGCTCTTCACTGACTAGAAGCTCATCCAGCACGACTATCGGGGTTGCCGGTCGACCGCCTGCCTGGTGAGACGAGAGCCATTCGCTTGCCTCGAGGCCAAACAACCTCTGGGTGAACACGTTTTGCAGCAGGCGTAGATCAAGGTTGTTCACGACCTTCCTTCCGACTCTTCACGGTCTGATTTCCCCGGGATCTGCCAAACAATGACGCTGAGGCACATGATATCAGACCATGGTTGATACGGACATTTCATTAGCAGCGCAAACTCCTCCGGTCGGATCCTCTGATTTGATGTACTATAATTCCTCTGTTCGACCTCTGATCAAAAAGGTCGTCGGCCGATCGAAAAGGGAGGACTGGTCATGTCCGGACAGAGCACCAGCATGCAAATGGAGAGTCTTGTAGATGCTCTCCTGAGTGATGAAAGAGTTCTGACCCCTGCTGAACGCGCCCTACTGGCCAGCATCCTTCAGCAAGCCACCTCACCAACTGGATCGCCGCAAATCGATGCTCTGGTTGCAAGCCGCGTCATGACAGCAATCGGAACAAGCGTTTTTCAACGCGCTCTCACAGTCTTGAACCAGGTATTCGCTCAACGCCTCTTCGCGCCAACGACTCCGCAGACGAATGTAGCCCCGGGCACTCAGGTGCCGGCCCTGTCCCCGAATGTTGTCGGTGAGGATCCAAAACGTCCGGCAATCCCGCCCTTCAACGTTCCATTTTTCCCGCTTCCTCCTTTTATCTTCAATCCTCCACCCCCGCCACCACTCCCGCCAGTTCTCCCTCCTCTGGATTCACCGAATCCTCCAATCGAGCTGCCGCCATTCGGCATCATACCCTTCAACCCTATTGTCCTCGACCCTCCTCCCATGCCGCCCACGCCTCCCCTGCCGCCAGATCCTCCCGCTCCTCCATTCCCCCCCTTGCCGCCCGATCCCACGCCGTCGGCCACCGATACAGACACCGATACAGATACAGATACAGATACAGATACAGATACAGATACGGGAGGAGGCGATGCGGATGGAGGTGGCGATGGGGGTGGCGGGTGTTACGCAACTGGAACGCTGATTCATCTTGGGAACAAATCCCTCAAGCCCATTGAGAAAATACGCACCGGCGATCGCGTATTGACCGTGGACGCAAAAGGCCGAATTCAAGTGGCTCGCGTCTTGAATCGGACAACTTACAGCGCGCCGGAAACCGTGCTGATAACGTTCAAGAAAGGCGATTCGGTGGAGGTAACGCCTCGCCATCGCTTTGTTGCCAGCGGAACCAATCTGGTTCGAGCTAAGGACCTAATGGTTGGAGACAAAATCAGTACAAAGTCCGGCTCTCCTGCAGAGGTTCAGAAAGTCGCTGCTCTGCAACGGACTACTCAAGTTCACAACTTGAAGCTTGAGGGAGGCGATCGTTTCTTCGCGTCCAAGGCTGCAGTGCTGGGTCACGTGAGGAAAGACTAGAAGTGACGTTGTCTCAATTCGCCATCGCACTCGTTTGACAATTTTGAAGAGTTATAAAGACAGTCTGCCGAGTCTTCGCAAACAGCCGATGTGCAAGCCAGACGCGTCCGGCCGCAAACCACTCGCGAAATGATATGACGGGTAAGTCCTCCATCGCGACCGGAACGAGCGAATTGAACCTGTACTCTCTTCTGGATTGTTCTGACGACTTTGTCAAGGATCTTCTAGTCCGCTTTATCCGAGAGTCTGGCATCAAGTTCAGCTCACCGGCATCATTTGAGAATTACGGTTGGCCGGAAGGGCCAACACCAAAATTCGCCAAATTCTGGACGGTGGAGGGAACGGCCGTAGTGCCAAGCCGTGACGCATTCATCTGGGATCTCCGGGAACCACTGCTCCAAGACCTGGCTTTGGCTTGTTGCTGTGTGTTGCTATATCGCCGATCGAGAAAGTACGCCGTGCGCTGGATAGGAGGAATTGAGACCGCCGCGATTCCGCTAGTTGCTGGAATGCTCGCCGTGAGCCTCGCTCATGGCGGCCCCCGCCTGAATGGATTTTATTTGCGCAAGAAACGCAAAACCGACGGGTTGCGCCGATTACTTGAGGGCCCACCGCCACCCCGCGGGGAACGTGTGCTGCTTATCGATGACATCCTCAACAAGGGCATTTCAAAGAGACCACTTCTCAACTACTGCGCGAGCAATGGCTTGTCCGCTTGTGGACTACTTGTGGTGGTCGATACCGAAAGGCGAGGCGCGGAGCTTTTCGCCCCAATCTGCCCGGTTGAATCGATCTTGACCAGACACGATGTGTTACGGACGCCCCTGAGCGACGACCGAGACCGCCGAAGCGGCAGCGTGAACAACGCGACGAGTGTTCGGGTCAGGGATGCGGGCCCACTGGCAGATGCTGACCGGTCGCCGAAGTGTGGCTCTAAGAAATCCGCTTCGGACCAGTGTTCAACTTCAGTAGAGTTCGCTCGCGAGGATATCGAACTAGTGAGACTCGCTCGAGACACCGTCGTATACGCCGCGCTTTCCCGCGGCGAGATTCACCCAACTATCGGGGAGGATGGACGTGGAAGCCCCGGTTACTCGCCGTTTCTCGGACGCTACTTGAGCGAGCGTGGCGTCGTGTTCACTCGTATCTCGAAGCGCGAATTCCGAGACGGAAAGTGGTTCAATCGCCTGCGAGGGTGTCAGGCCGTTGGGTTAATGCAACCCGATCCAGGCACCATCGCCGAAATGACGATCAGGAGCGCACTCGCGAGCGCCACACGGGCGCGGAAGGTTAAGCCCGGCCCGGCGGTTTTTCACAAACCTGTTTGGCCCGAGGAAACCGGCGCACTCAGCGTCTTTGTTTACGTGGTTGAGCAGCTTGTACCCACTGCGGCACGGACCGCGGAACAGCTTTTGGACGAAGGGCACGATATTCGAAATTGGGGGCTGATTGGCCAGTGCGATGGGTTCCGTGGAGTCGTTTGCAGTGACCTTGCCGCCGTCGTCGACATACAGGCACAGATTGCGGCCGTATGCTCCAAAATGCAGGATGGTCTAGAGATATTCCCGCAAGGCGCCGGGAAGGTCGCGTTTATCCGTATGAAGGGTCGTTGGCTTTGGGATCCAGTGCGGCCCAAGCCGGAGTACTTTTAGACGGCCACATGGCGAACGCCGACCGAGCTGCCGAAAAAACATCCAAAAGGCCGTGATCGTTACGTCAAGTGAGTCGCTGAAAATAA
>Ga0335078_10001916_pt1 | contig 31506 bp, 27 predicted proteins | sample Lox_Sample_32_FD_206711 | JGI IMG/M metagenome (GOLD analysis project Ga0335078, IMG submission 206711) | Soil microbial communities from Loxahatchee National Wildlife Refuge, Florida, United States - Lox_Sample_3.2 | ecosystem: Environmental > Terrestrial > Soil > Wetlands | place: USA... | reverse complement strand
AGACGGAGGCGCTGCGCTGGGAGGGCGGAGAACTTGCGGATCGCATCTTCCAACGTCACTACTTTTTCCTCGCGGACGTACTTACTCAGGATGCGGGGGAATGTGCCGTAGGCGCGCGGGTGGGGATGTTCCTGACCGAGGAGTCCTTCGGGCGAGGTGCCGGAGGAATCGTTGTCGATTGACACCCAGGGTTGCTGGAGAGCGAGAGTCACGTCGGGCTGCGACATGCCGAAGACGGCGACTCCGGTGGAAGGGTCTTCAATCAAAAAGTCGCAAAGGGCATCGATGGGATCTTTGTTCCAGAGCTTGGCAATCTCGGAGAGGCGCTTGCCTTCGAACGGAAGCATCTTCGGATTCTGCACGACGCCGATCATGATGGCGTCGGGGCCGGGAATTTCCTGCCATTCGTTGTCCCAGTCTTTGGAGGGAGTGAGCATATCTTTGCGGATGCGGGCGCGGGTCGCGGGATCTTTGAGGCGCTCGACGAGTTTCTTGGTACCCCCATCGTGGGCCCACTGGGGAATGAACGCGGAGAAATCGTTGAACCAGGCGGTGTAGGCATAGGTGTTAGCCGTAACATCGGCGCCTTCGGCGCGGGCCGCGTTGATCCTGGCGACGACTTCTGGCACACGTCCCCAGTTGGCTTTGCCGGCGACTTTGATGTGCCAGATTTCGACCGGGATGCGCGCTTTCCGGCCGATCCGGAGGGCTTCGTCGATGGCGTCGAGGACGGAGTCGCTTTCATTGCGCATGTGAGTGGCGTAGATGCCGCCGAATTTGCTGGCTTCGCTGGCGAGTGCGATCAGTTCATCGGTTTTCGCGAAGGGCGCGGGAGCGTATTCGAGTGAGGTGGAGACGCCTACCGCACCGTCATGCATCGCGTCGCGAACCAGCGCTCGCATCTGGTCGAGTTGGGCTGGAGTGGGCTGAACGTTGTCGTCGCCCAGGACCATACGGCGGACTTGCGTCGCACCCACGTAGCTGGCGAGGTTGATGCCCATCCCTTGCTTTTCCAGACGCGCAAAGTATTGGCGGAAAGTGCGCCAGTCAGGATCTATTTTGTAGTGGTCGTATCCGCTGCGATCGGATTGAACGATGGCATCATTGAGCGGCGCGGCGGAGGTGCCTTCTCCAGTAATTTCCGTCGTGATGCCCTGATAGATTTTCGATGGGAGGCGCGGGTCGACGAGGATGGTGAGTTCCGACTGGCCGAGCATGTCGATGAATCCAGGGGCGACGACTTTGCCGCTGGCATCGATGGTGCGTTTGCGCGCGGAGGCGGAGAGGTTGCCGATTGCGGCGATTTTGCCGTCGCGGATGCCAACGTCGCCGGAGTACCAGGGCGAACCGGTGCCATCGATGATGTGCCCGTTGGTGATGACCAAGTCGAACGAGGCCTGGGCAAAACCGACGGGCGCTAGCGTCAGAAGAATGGAGAATAGTAATCCATAGATCCATGTTGTGGAGATCGAAATTGGCGAGTATGTCCGTTTCATGATTCCCTTCCAACCGGCGGTGTGTTGATACAGGTGTGACCTTAGGGGCTGAGCCCGATTCTTTCTCTGCCTTTCACGGCCCGGCTGAAGCCGTGTCCTTCCCATTGCTCGTTCCAGAGAGTGAAGCGCCTACGCCGACAACAATCCAGACTGCCAGCACGATCCATTCGTAGACGGTGAAGTGGCCCGGCACTAGAGGCACCACCTTCATCAAGGCCATTGCGAGCGCTACGATCAATCCGAATGCGGCTACGAACTGCTGGAAGATGGAGAGTCTGATTCTATCTGGCTGTGTGCGCGCCAAGGCTAAGCACGCGGCGCAGGCTGAGGCCCAGCCGATGGCGCAGGCAACCGATCCGACTTCAGTGACGGGGACGAGGATGGCATCGCCGAGCAGCATGCAGGCTGCCGTCACGATGCCGACGCACAGGACGGCAACCGACGGCGTTTGATACTGCGGGTGAATCTGGCCGGCGCGCGGATCGATCATCCCGCGGCGTCCCAAGGCGAAGAAGAGGCGGCTGGCGGCGACGAAGTTTCCGTTGAAGCATTTGAAGAGCGAGAGCAGGGCCGCGGCGAGAATGATATTGACGATCCATTTTGCAGCAAAGTGACCTGCCCCGAGCGCATGGTGGAATGCCACTGCGGTCATGAACTTTTCGCTGGTCAGTTGCTGCCATGGCGCGACGTAGGCCACTGCGGCCACGATGCTGGCGTAGAAAAGAATGCCGATAACGATGGCGAGCCAGATGGCACGGAAGAATCCGCGAGCGCGGAAGTCGGGGCCGGCTTCCTCGGCGGCTTTGCCGACGGACTCGAATCCAGTCATGAAGTAGGGCACGATCTGGATCACGAGCAGAATCGAGATGAGCGGCGTGCGCGTGAACAGCGGGGGAAAGTTCGATGGCGAGCCGCGACTGACGCCCAGTGCGACGAAGATGATGAATAGCGCCAGCGTGCCAAAGCTGGTCCAGTTCTGAAACGTCGCGCTGAGGCGGACACCGCGATAGTTGAGGACAGTCAGGAGCGCGGTCAGCGCCAGGCCGACGATGACGTGGGGAAGATATACGGGGCGTCCGGCGATTCGATAGAGCTCGATCGAATCGAGGCTGGGAACTATATATGCAGCGATGCGGCCAACGGCCACTGCTTCCCACGGGCAGACGATGAAGTAGGCAAGGGTCATCATCCATCCGGTCGCGAAGCTGATCGTGCGGGGGAAAACCGCCGATGTATAGGCGATTTCGCCGGCGGCGTCGGGCATCGCGACGACCAGTTGGCCATAGACCCAGCCGATTGGGAGCAGCAGTGCTCCGCCGATGACGAAGCCGAGGACGGTACCGAGAGCACCGCCACGGCCGAGCCAGTCGTCCATGATGACGAGCCAGCCGACGCCGACCATGGTGCCCCATCCAAGGGTGAAGTAGTCGGCGGCGCGCAGTTTGCGGGCGAGAGTGGTCACTAGGGCTCGATGGTGGCGCGAATTATAGAACATCGCATGGGAGTTGGGCTGGTGCGAGGAAATTCCCGTGGCTTCCTGCGATCGAGATCCCCACTTCTCGCAAAAGCGGCGAGGAGTGGGGCACCCCATTTGTCCTCACCCCTGTTTGTCCTCATTTCCAACGGTGTGCATGGTAGTATCGATTCAGTCCTGCATGACACTTCAACCGCTGATTGTTTCGGGGCTTCCCGCATCGTTCGTCGTGTCTCCAGCTTCAGGACTTCCTAGAAAATGACCACTTCGCCGACAACGCGCAAACGTGTGCTCAGCGGGATGCGTCCGACCGGAAAACTGCATCTGGGCAATTTCGTGGGCGCGCTCGAGAACTGGGTGCGGATGCAGGACGAGTACGAATGCTACTTCTGCGTGGTGGATTGGCACGCGCTGACGACGGACTACGCTGACACCTCGAAGATCAAAGAAAATTCGATGGAGGTGGTGTTTGACTGGCTGGCGGCCGGGCTTGATCCCGAACGGTCGGTGATTTTCATGCAGTCGCACGTTCCGGCACATGCGGAACTGCATCTGCTTCTGTCGATGATCACGCCGCTGGGGTGGCTGGAGCGCGTGCCGACCTACAAGGAACAGCGGGACAATATCAAGGACAAGGATCTGGGGACCTACGGGTTTCTGGGATATCCGCTCCTACAGGCGGCCGACATTTTGATCTACAAGGCGAATGCCGTTCCCGTGGGCGAGGATCAGGTCGCACACATCGAGTTGACGAGAGAGATTGCGCGGCGATTTATCGGCTTCTATGGCGACGTTTTTCCCGAGCCGCAGACGATCCTGACTCCGGCGAAGAAGTTGCCGGGGACCGATGGGCGCAAGATGTCGAAGTCGTATGGGAATACGATTCAGATGGCCGATCCAGAGCCGGTGGTACGGCAGAAGCTGAAGACGATGGTGACCGATCCGGCGCGGGTACGGCGGACGGACAAGGGGAATCCCGACGTATGTCCCGTCGGCGATCTGCACAAGATTTTCTCCAGCAAAGAAACGATGGCCAAGGTGAATGAGGGCTGCCGGTCGGCGGGGATTGGGTGCATCGAGTGCAAGGGCTGGGCGGCGGATGCACTGGTCGAGTTGCTGAACCCGATGCAGGAGCGGCGCAGGAAATTTGAAGAGAATCCGCGGCTGGCGTGGGATATTCTGGAAGCTGGCTCGGAACGCGCCCGGAAGACTACCGGTGAGACGATGAAGGATGTGCGGGCGGCGATGGGGATGTCGCTGGATTATGAGGCGCCTCGGGGCTGAGATCGACATCCCGACCCTAACGCCGCAAAAAGCGCGACGTTAGGATGGGGCACCCGCGGTTTTGTGTGCACGCGAAATGCATAGGTCCTCCGCGCGCGAAGAACGCGCGCTCAGGATGACAAGTGGTTGAGATGACTGACGACAACAAAGTCATGATGAGCGACGCCGCTGCTGAAATTCCAGCAGCTATTGTTGCTGGCGCTTCTGCGCCGAAGGCGAAGGATCCGGCTCGGAAAGAAGACAGCGACTCTCCCTTCGCGGTTGCCGTGGGCAATATTTATGAGGGACCGCTCGACCTGCTGCTGGATTTAATTCGCAAGCAGGATATCGACATCTACGACATTCCGATTGCCAAGATCACGGCGCAGTATCTGGCCTACGTCGAAAAGATCCGCGAGCTGGATGTGAATATTGCAGCGGACTTTATTTACATGGCCGCGGTACTGATTCACATCAAGTCGAAGATGTTGCTGCCGCGCGATCCGGAGGCGACGGCGGAGGAGCAGGAAGATCCGCGGACGGAACTGGTCAACCGGCTGCTCGAGCATGAAAAGTTCAAGTCGGCGGCGCAGATGCTGCTGCAGAAGCAGCAGATTGAAGATGCGGTGCTGAGCAATCCTTCGCTGAAGGAATTCATGGAGGCGGAGGGCACCGAACCGGAGATCGCGGCCGACGTCATCGACCTGGTGAAGACGTTCCAGCAGGTTTTGGAGCGTGTGCGGACTCGGCCGGTGCTGAATGTCGATGAGGAGACGGTGACAGTCGGGCAGATGATTGACTACTTGCGTCGAAGACTCGTGCTCGAGGAACGTCCGATCCGGCTGAAGCAGATCCTCATGCGGGTCCAGTCGCGCCAGGCGCTCGTGTGCATGTTCCTGGCGCTGCTTGAGTTGGTGCGGCTGCAGGCGATCCAGGTGCGGCAGGAGAAATTGTTTGGAGAGATTGCCGTCCGCAAGCATACGCACTTTGAAGAAGTGATGAATGAACAGGCCGCAGTGAGGGACGATTGGAGATGAAAAACCAGTGGTCAGTGATGAGTGCTCAGAGGCCTGTTTCCAATTCACTGATCCCTGACTACTAGCCACTGATCACTATGTCTTTAAGAGCTCAACTCGAAGCCATTGTTTACGCGACCGAAACTCCGATCACGCTCGATCAGATGATCGCGCTCGTCAAAGACTCGGTTGTCGCCGAGGGTATCACGGACGAGGCGCAGATCAAGTCACATGTGCGATCGACATTAGAGGAACTGGTTGGGCAATATGGATCGCCTGACCATGGGATCGAGATTCGCGAAGTAGCCGGTGGGTACCGAATGTCGACGAAGCCGGAGCAGCACGAAGTGGTGCGGTCGTTCGCCAAGAGTTTGAAGCCTCCGATCCGGCTGTCGTTGCCGGCTCTTGAGACGCTCGCTGTGATCGCCTACAAGCAGCCGGTTACCGTGCCGGAAATCAATGATATTCGCGGAGTGGATTCCGGCGGAGTGATTGGGACGCTGCTCGATCGCAAGCTCATCACGACGGCGGGACGCAAGCAGGTGATTGGGCGTCCGATTCTGTACAAGACGACGAAGGAATTCCTGATGCGATTTGGTCTGAAGGACGTGAATGAATTGCCCAGCATGGAGGAGTTCGAGAAGCTGGTGGCGGAGTCGTTCCAGGCGGAGTTGATTCCCGCGGAGGGCACGACTGCGGGCAGTAATGCGGAACCCGCGGCCGAGAGCGGTCAAGCTGCGAACGAACAAACCTCGAGCGAGAGCCTGACGGGATCGGAGCGGGCCGGCTAATCTCAGGAGCTAAAGCCTCACCGAATTGCGAATCTTAACGCGGCCCTGGAAGGGCCGCTCTTCCACGGTTTCTTCACATGCCACTAGAGCGCTTGCAGAAAATTATCGCGGCTGCGGGGATTGCCTCCCGGCGCAAAGCCGAGGAATTGATCACGTCCGGGCACGTGCAGGTTAACGGAACTGTTGTCACTGAGCTCGGCACCAAAGCCGATCCCGATAGTGATCACATAAAAGTAAACGGGAAGCTTCTGCAGCGTGAGCAGCGGCATGTTTATCTTCTGCTGAATAAGCCTAAGGGATACGTCACGACCGTCAGCGACCCGGAGAAGCGCCCCACTGTGATGGATCTGATTCGCGGAGTGAAGGGTCGCGTGTATCCTGTGGGGCGTCTCGACTATGCCAGCGAGGGGTTGCTCCTGCTGACCAATGATGGCTCGCTGGCGAATCTCCTGATGAAGGCAGCTTCGCACGTTCCGAAAACTTACGTCGTGAAAGTTTCCGGGACACCGGCGGAAGATGCCATCGCCAAACTACGGGCCGGAGTTTCGATCGCGACCGACGATGGGAAGCGCGTGCGGACCGGGCCGGCTTCGGTGAAGATCGTGAAGCAAGCCACCAATCCGTGGTACGAGATCACGTTGATTGAGGGACGGAATCGGCAGATCCGGCGCATGTTTGAGTCCGTGGGACATCATGTCGAGAAGATCAAACGCGTGCGGTACGGGCCACTGACGCTCGATGTTCCGCCGGGTGAGTTTCGGTCGCTGACTCTGAAAGAAGTGGAGCGGCTGAAGTCGGCTAGCAAAAGCGGCGTCGGGGCGAGAAAAGTTCCATAGAATCAGATTCTATTCCCACGTCTCGCAAAATCGGCGAGACGCGGGGCACCCACATTGAATAGAGTTAAGTGGGCGGAGGTTTAGCTGGTGAAATATTACCTTCCATTCGTGTTGTTGGTTCTCATGGCCGCGGCTTGTGCGGAAACCAAACCACCTAGTTCTACCAATCAGAGATCTGCCCGTGCGACTCGCGAACTGAACTGGGACACTTACCTCGACAAGGTGCAGGGCGCCTGGATGGGGAAGATGATTGGCGTGACGTTCGGACAGCCCTGGGAATTCCAGTATCAAAACACGCCGATTGGGTTCGATATCACGGACTGGCCACTCTCTCCGACACGCATGAAGGACTACCGGGCGCGCGCCTCGAACAAGCCGAACCAGGAGGATTGGGATCCGATTACGCGCGAGTCTGACAATCAGAAGATCGTCATCCTGCACAGGTTTATTGAAGATTCCGAGCGCGAGCATCCGAGCTTTGGGGCTCCGGACAACGACGACATCTATATCAACCTGCTTTTTCTTTATTGCCTGCGGAAGTATGGGATTGACGTCGATCCAGTAACTGTCGCGCATGAGTGGGATGCGAAGATCCGCAAGGTGTGGCACGCGAATGATGCCGGGTTGCAGAACATACGTAAGGGAATTCTGCCGCCTCTGTCCGGGAATCCGCGCTACAACCTGCATGCAGATGATATTGACTTTCAGATTGAGGCCGACGTTTTCGGAATGATTTCGCCGGGGATGCCCCAGGTTTCGAATCGCTATGGCGATCGCATGGGGCACATCATGAACTATGGCGACGGAGTCTACGGCGGCATGTTTATTGCGGCGATGTATACGCAAGCGTTCTTCGCGAAGAACATTCGCGACGTAGTGGAGAACGGGTTGAAGGCGATTCCGGCGCAGAGTCAGTATGCGCAACTGATTCGCGATGTGATCCGTTGGCACGATGAGAATCCGAACGACTGGCTGAAGACGTGGCATCAGGTGCAGGCGAAGTGGGGTGAAGTGGATCACTGCCCCGATGGCTACAAGCAGCCGTTCAACATCGACGCCAAGTTGAACGGCGGATACGTGGTGATGGGGCTGCTTTATGGGAACGGCGACTGGTACAAGACGATGAATTATGCGACGCGCGCGGGGCAGGATGCGGATTGCAATCCGGCGAATGCGGCGGGAATTCTGGGGACACTGATTGGAGCGCATGCGATTCCGGCGGAGTATCGGGAACCGCTGCACAACACGTATTGGAACAAGACGCTTGCTGGCTTGCCCGATTCTTATGAGATTGATGTGTTGGCCGAGGATACGGCGCAGGTTGGATTGAAAGTTCTTCTCGCCAACGGAGGACAAGTTAGAACGGATGGGGAGATGATGGTACTCGAGATTCCTTATCAGGAACCGGTTGCGCCGGCTAAGCTCGAGCAGATTCAGTGGAAGGACGATACTCCGGTGCTGCAGTAACCACCCTCCTAAACGTCGCGTGGTGGTGCAGCTTCGGGCGTCATCCCGGTGGCCCGCGCTTTCACCAGCGGGCCGAGGGATCTGGCGCGTACCGCAGTTGCACGTCGCGCGAGATCCTTCGCTCCGCCCTGAAGAACGGCTACGCTCAGGATGACGCCATCGGAAGAAAATCGGCAATACTCAGAGTTGGGGAAGTCTCGCTCCTCCGAACAGGCCGGCATCGCTGCCGAGTTTCGCGCGGGCGATGATGGTTTGCTTGCCGGTGCGTGATGCAGGCACCGAACCATCAATGGGAGCGTCATGGCGCATGGTGGCTGCATAGATCGTTGACCTGGCGCGCAGTTCTTCAAACATCTTCGGGGCAAACGCGTCCCAGGCGCTCGAAACTCCGCCGCCGATGACGAACATCTCAAGGTTCAGAACGTTCACGATATCGGCGAGCATCATCCCCAGAGCGCGGCCGAAGCGATCAAATATATCGCGCGCAGGCTTGTCACCTTGCATCGCCAGGTCGTAGATCGATTTCGCACCGAACTCGGCCTCACCGTTGGCAGCCTGGGCCAGTTGCGGAGCGTTGCCCGCTGCGATTGCCTCGCGGGCCATGCGCAGCACCGCGGTAGCTGATGCATAGCGCTCCGCGCATCCGCGGTTGCCGCATCCGCAGGGAACACCTTCGGGCTCGACCGTAACGTGTCCGAATTCTCCGGCCATGCCGTTCATCCCGTGGAATATTTTTCCGTCGAGGACGATGCAGCCGCCGATGCCGGTGCCGAGTGTAATCATGCCCATGTTATCCACACCGCGCGCCGCCCCGAGCCATTGTTCTCCGAGAGCGGCGAGTTTGGCGTCGTTCTCGAGGTATATGCGCGCGCCCAGACGGCCCTCGATTTCGGCGCGGACAGGATAGTTCTCCCATCCAGGCAAGTTCGCTGAAGTACGCACGACTCCGGCGTCAAGGTCGATGATGCCGGGGATGCCGATGCCTGCGCCGATCAGCGAACCGCTACTGCGATGTTGGTTGGTAAGACGCTGAATCGCGTCACACATTTCGTCGATTACTTGGTGCGGCCCCGAAGCGCTTGTGCTCAAGCCGATTTTTTCCAGCATCCGGCCGTCGGTGCTAATGGCCGCAATGCGCAGATTCGTGCCGCCCAAGTCGACGGCTATTGCGAAGTCAGGCATAACGGAAGAGAGTAACACGGCGACAAAGCCAGCGACTTCAGATTTGAGATCGCGGATTTCCGAAGCGCGCTACGGTCCTGGAATCAGCAATCTGAAATCTACAATCTGAAATTACTTCTGACACTTTGGACAATAGTGGCTGCTGCGGCCGGCGATGACTAATCGTTTGATGGGCGTTTTGCAGGTCAGGCAGGGTTCTCCCTCGCGACCGTAGACACGGTGTTCGAGTTGGAAGAATCCGGCTTCTCCATCAGCGTTGACATAGTCGGAGACCGAGGAGCCCCCAAGAGCAATCGCATCTTTCAGGACTTCTTTCACCGCAGTGTGGAGCTTGGTCAACTTCTCGCCAGGGATCGTTGCGGCACGGCGTTTGGGGCGGATTCCGGCACGGAACAGAGATTCGTCGGCGTAGATATTGCCGACGCCGCGCAGCAATTTCTGATTCAGTAATGCGCTCTTGATCGGAGTCTTGCGGCCTCGGAAAAGACCGATAAAGCGTTCGAGATCGATTTCCAACGGCTCGATGCCGGTTGCGTCGAACCCCGCCGTCGCTACACTCAGGCGTCCGAACCGTCGCGGATCGACGAAGCGAAGTTCCCTGCCAGACGATAGCTTCAGGATCGCGTGCGTGTGCTTGGCAATTTCTGCTTGCGGATCGCAGACCTGTAGGCGTCCAGTCATGCCGAGGTGAACGATCCATTGGGATTCTTTTTTCTGGCGATCGAGCTTCTGCCGGTCGAGGTCGAAGACGATGTGCTTGCCCATGCGGTGAACGCTGGTGATGCGGCTCTGCTCCAGGACTGCGGCGATTTCGGATGCGGGAGACTTCAGGGGTTCTTTCTTTCGGCCAAGCCAGACGGATTCGACCACGTCTCCGGTGATGCGCTTGGCGAGCCCGCGGGCTATCGTTTCGACTTCTGGAAGTTCTGGCATTTGCGACGACCACTGGGGCTAAAGCCCCGTTCATTTTTGGATGGCATTAACGCGGCCCTTGAAGGGCGGCCCTTCCACGGCGCTGCGGTCTTACGAAAACGATCACAACCACAAAGGGCACGAAGTTACAGGAAGACAAACTCCCCTTCCGCCCTCGGACTGAAACACTTACTTCTTTTTCAAGAATGTGCCCTGCTGCAACTCCTGGAATGCCTGCTGCAATTCTTGTTGCGTGTTCATGACGATGGGGCCGTACCACGATACCGGCTCTTCCAGCGGCTTGCCCGACACGAGCAGGAAGCGGATGCCGTCTTCTCCTGCCTGAACGGCTACTTCGTCGCCGCGATCGAATACGACCAGCGATCGATTCCCGGCGTCTGCCGGAGGTTTCGTGTCGGCCCAGCCTACGCTCTCGGTCGGTACCGCCAGCGGCCCGGAGGCATTGCAGAACTTGCCGTCTCCGGCGAACACGTAGGCGAAGGCGTGGCGTGTGGTTTCTACCGGAAGGGTCTTTCGCATGCGCGGCGGCACCGAGACATCTAGATAGATCGGGTCGGCGGCGATGCCGTCGACCGGGCCCGATTTGCCCCAGAAATTTCCGCATACAACGCGGACATGCGTGCCATCGTCGTCGGTGACTTCGGGAATCTCTCCGGTCTTCACTTCCTGATAGCGCGGCGCGGTCATCTTCAGCGCCGATGGAAGGTTCGCCCAGAGTTGGAAGCCATGCATGCGGCCGATGGTGTCGCCCTTCGGCATCTCCTGATGGATGATGCCGCTGCCGGCGGTCATCCACTGCACATCACCGGCGGCGATAGCGCCGTGGTTACCCATGCTGTCGCCGTGCTCAACAGTGCCCGCTAGGACGTATGTGATGGTCTCGATGCCGCGATGCGGGTGCCACGGAAATCCGGCGAGATAGTCATCCGGGACGTCATTGCGGAAGTCGTCGAGGAGCAGGAATGGATCGAACTCGTGCGTGCTGCCAAAGCCGAAAGCACGGCGAAGATGGACTCCCGCACCTTCCAGCGTGGGTTTGGATTGGATAAGACGCTTAACGGGCCGAATGGACATGGGAGACCTCTTTGGGAGTGTCTCACCTTTGATGCTGGACGGGAGCCGGTGGACGCAAAGCGCCACTGGCTTCGGGTTGGCTCTGAAGAGCTAGTCTTTCAGGGGAACGACTGCGCTGCCGTCGCGGCAGAAGGTGGCAACCCTTTTGAGGTCGCCATTTGGGGCGGGCACGGTCATTACTGGACCGTAGCAGTACACGGCGTGGCCGCTGGCGGCGAAGTACCAGCGTCCTCCTTTGGAGCGCTTGCTGATCTGGCTGGTGGGCTGGCGCAGAGGCTTCTGCGGAGCGAGTTGGACAACGGGCAGACTCAACAACAAGGCTAGGGTCAGGACCTTCATTGTTCTACCTGCTTCTTGCTCTTACAGCTTCAATCCCACAGAAATACTCGATCTTTTGACTGTTCAACGTTCTTAACTACGTCTTGCCAATCCCCAACTAGATCGTGATCAGGGCCCGCCGGCTGTCTTGCAGGTCCGATGCCGGCCTGGAAGGCATCTGGAACTGCGACTTGGGCTTGGTCTGAATCTGAGCACGCTGTTGGGGTGCTACCTGGGATGACGGGGCTTGCCGGTTTTCAGCCTGGGTCGACGGAGCTTTCGCGGGCGGAATCTGGGTAGACGGGTTTTGGGTCAGAGCATCCTGGGCATGCGCAGCCTGCTGCGCTTTCATCTTTGTGGCTGAGAGTTCGGTGCTGTCGCGGAAGAGCTCACGAATCAAGGCGCGCTGCGATTCGATCGTCTGGCCTTGCTCGACGATCAGCATCGTCATCAGGCCATAGGAGATCAGAAACAGGATGGTCAAAAGCGGCAACCAGCCATGCTGCTTCTTCGGCTTGGCTGCAGGAATCGCGTGGACTTCAGTGGATTCAGCAACGGTCCCGAATAGCGTTGTCACGATGCACCCCGGTCTTTGCCTCAGCGCGCAGGCGATGTGGAGAGTGCACCCAGCGAACCAATGAGCCTCGTACACGCAAGACATTGATATCACTGCATTTAACATCGAATCGCCAGGCTCGCGGAGGGGGTGAAAGTGCAACTCGCTGCACATTATGAGCAAGGGAGATTGGTTTCAAGTAGATAGCGACTTTTTTGCCAAGCCAAGTAACCACTTGGAAAGGTTACTCGCCGCTTACTTCGGTTACTTTCTGGAAAACGATTTCTCTCATTAAGATTGTATACAGAAGACAAAGACAACTTTTCTCAGGAAAAACGTCATCATGCGGATGCGGTACGCCTTGATATTGATTCTTGCCCTCTCCTACTACTTTGGGCCTGCGGGAACGGCCCTTGGTCAACAATCCAATGCTGGTGGGCGCAAAGTCGTCCACAGAGTTGAACCTGCCTATCCTGAATTGGCGAGAAAGATGAACCTTTCGGGCACGGTGAAGGTAGTCGCCAACATCGGAGCCGACGGCACCGTTACGAAGGTCGAGCCCGTCGGGGGTAGCCCACTGCTGGTACAGGCCGCTCAAGACGCGGTTGCCAAATGGAAGTTCGCCGCCGGCGGAGAGTCGAAAGAGATCATCGAACTGCACTTCAGCCAGTAGATCTGAACTCAGGCCTCGGGCTTTCGGCTCCGGCTTCACATGGTTGCCGAAATCGATGGCGGGCACCGGGAGTCGAATTTACTTGCTCAGAACCAGCTTCGCGATAGTTGCCAGCTGCATATTCGACGTGCCTTCGTAGATCTTGCCGATCTTGGCGTCGCGCCAGTATTTCTCAACGGGATAATCTTTGGTAAAGCCGTAGCCTCCGTAGATCTCGATGGCGAGTGATGTCACCCGCTCGGCGACCTGCGACGCGAAGAGCTTCGTCATAGCGGCTTCCTTCACGAAATTCACTCCAGCGTCTTTCATCCGGGCGCAGTTGTAGACCATGAGGCGGGCAGCCTCGATCTCGGTGGCCATCTGCGCGATCTGGAACTGTATGCCCTGGAAGTCGGCGATCGGCTTGCCGAATTGCTTGCGTTCGACTGCGTATTTGCAAGCGCACTCCCACGCGCCGCGAGCGAGGCCAATCATCTGCGCACCGATGCCGATTCGGCCTTCGTTGAGCGTCTCAATGGCGATCTTATAACCCTTGCCGGGTTCGCCCAGGACATTTTCTTTCGGGACGCGGCAGTCTTCGAGGATCAGTTCACATGTCGATGACGCACGGATGCCGAGTTTGTCTTCTTTCTTGCCGACGGTGAATCCGGAGAAATCTTTTTCGATCAGAAATGCGGTAATGCCTTTGTAGCCCGCGCTGGGATCGAGAGTGGCGAACAGGACGAAGAGTCCGGCTTCCTTGCCGTTGGTGATCCAGAGCTTGCGGCCATTGAGGATGTATTCGGAGCCTTTGAGTGCCGCGCGGGTCTGGAGGGCGAAGGCGTCGGAGCCGGAACCGGCTTCGCTGAGTGCATAAGCACCGACCACCACGCTCGCCATACGCGGGAGGTAGCGGTTTTTCTGGTCTTCGCTCCCCCAGCGCAGTAGAGCGTTGTTGACCAGCGTGTTCTGCACGTCCACGATGACTCCGGCGGAGGCGTCGACCCGTGAGAGTTCTTCGACGGCGAGAATTGCTTCAAAGAACTTGCCGCCCGCGCCGCCGTACTGCTCAGGAACCTCGATGCCCATCAAGCCGAGTTGGAAGAAATCGTGGATGAGGTCTTTGTTGAAGAAGCCTTTTTCGTCCATCTCCTTGACATGCGGACGGACTTTCTCGTCGGCGAACTGGCGGATGTTATCGCGGAAGAGGATCTCGTCGTCGGTGAGTGTGGTCAGCGGGGCTGGCGGGGCAGCTTGCAGAGTTTCGGGCATGGGCAGCACCTTCGCGGGAGAGTTGGGCAAACTGGTTATGGTAGCACTGTCCCAGAGAGCGCGGCGGAGACTATCTCGGCGTCGAAAATGAAGACCAAGCCACAAAAATCCAGAGGGCGAGAAGGATGAATCCGACTACGAATAAGGTAATCTTCTGCCGGCGGGCGGCGCGCTTTTGAAGGTCGATTGATTCTTGCTGATTCTTGAGTGCATCCTTGTAGTTCTCGACGTGGAGTTTCTGAAGGTCCCGAATTTCCTCGAGTAATTTGATCACCTGCTCATCTGACACTGTTTCCTCCTGTCGAAAGCGGTGGAATGTGTGGGGTCTCAGCCGCGCTTGTAGACGAGCTTCAGCCCATCGGCTTGAAGGATGCGCTTGATCTGGCTGCGGGCGTGCACCGACCAGGGGCCAGACGTATCGAGCTTGATGTAGGCTTGCCAGTGCTTGAGGGCCTTGCGGGGCTCGCGCAGCTTTTCGTAGGCGAGCGCGAGATTGTAATGGGCGTCGGCGTAGGTGGGAGCCAGCTGCAGAGCTGCTTTGTAGGTCTGGACGGCTTCCTGCACACGTCCGGTTTCGTCGAGCACGTTGCCCAGGTCGAAATACGCGAGGGCGTAGCGGGAGTCCGCTTCGATGGCCTGACGGTAGTGACGTTCGGCGAGGGCGAAGTCCTGGCGGTTGTAGTAGAGAGTGCCCAAGTTGATGTGCGCCGCGGCGTGGGTCGGAGTGAGATCGAGCACCTTGTGATAGGCGGCGATCGCTTCCGTCTGGGTGCTGGGATCTTCTTCGAGCGCGATGCCGCGAGCAAACCAGGAAGCCACCTCGTTTTCGTTGGGTGTGGGCTCGGGGCGCGGCACCGGCGTGGTGGTGACAACTTTCTCTCGTTCCGAAAAATCCATCAGGAACTGGCCGGCGATCGGCTCCAGCAGCTTGCCTTCGTGGCGAAATGCCACGCGATGCTTCGTGGTGGACCATGCCCCAGCTTCGAGCAGCGGCTTTTCCACGCCCGCAGCCTGTTTTCGCATGGCATCGAGCGATTGGCGGATGACATTCGGGCGAACACTCATCGCGCACAGATCGCGAATCTTTTTGATTTCGAGGAGATCGGAGAAGGAATAGGCCTCAGCAGACGTTACCAAGCCCGTGCGCTCCCAGTTGGCCAACTGGCGCGGCGTCAGGTGAAGAATTCTCAGTAAATCGTTTCTGCTATACACAGTGCAAATGCTGGCCGAAGGCCCAGGGCGAGCGCGCAAGTTCACCCGCGGACATTATCTTCAACTTGACCCTTTTCGCGCAACTGCAAAGGGTGTGAAAGCCTGTGGAGAACCTGGTTGATTTACATGCAGCGGAAATGGTGCAAAAACGCGACCCATCACGGAGGCACGGAGACACTGAGAGATTCTATTTCCTGTTCTCCGCGGCTCTGTCACTCCGTGGTGAACCTACACCGCGACGACCGCCGCTTGATATTCCTCGTAGGTACCCTTGAAGTCGGTGATCTTGTGGTCGCTCTCGAAGTGCCAGATGCGCGTCGCAACTTCGTCGATCAAGTCATGATCGTGTGTCACGAGAAGAACGGTGCCCTGATAGCGCTGCAGCGCGATATTCAACGCGTTGATCGATTCGAGATCGAGGTGGTTCGTGGGTTCGTCGAGGATGAGTACATTCGGTTTCTGCAGCATCAGCTTGCAGAAGAGGAGGCGCGCCGCCTCACCACCGGAGAGCACGTTGGTTGACTTCGTCGCTTCCTCGCGTTGGAAGAGCATCTGGCCGAGGATCCCGCGGAGTTCTTCCGTGACTGCGAACTGGTCCCACTGATGCAGCCACTCGATGGCAGTCGTGCCAGCTTCGATGAGGCTGCGGTGATCCTGTGCAAAGTAACCGATCGAGGCTTCGTGCCCCCAGATGACTTTGCCGGAATCGACGAATGGCCCGTCGTAGCCGCTGGTCTTGCGCAGTTCGGAATCAGGTGTCGTCGGCGAATTCGCGAGCAGGGCGTTGAGCAACGTAGTCTTCCCTGCACCGTTGCGCCCCATGAGCGCGATCTTTTCGCCGCGGCCGATGCTTGCGGTGAAATCGCGAATGACGCGGTTGTCCGCGTACGACTTGCCGAGATGCTCGATTTCGAGGATGTGTTTGCCCGAGGGGCGTTTCTGCTCGAACTTGATGAACGGCCGCTGAATGTTCGACTTCGCCAGTTCGGCGACTTGCAGCCGTTCGACTTCCTTGCGCCGCGACTGCACCTGGCTCGACCGGGTGCCGGCAGCAAATCGCGCGATGAATTCATTCAACTGCGAGATCTTCTTTTCGCGCTGCTCATTCTGTGCTTCGATCTGAGACCGCACTTGCGTCTTGGCCACGACCATGTCGTCGTAGCTACCGGTGTAGGTGATGATCGTTTGGTAGTCGATGTCGGCAATGTGGGTACAGATGCTGTTCAGGAAGTGGCGGTCGTGCGAGATCGTGATGACGATACCGTCGTAGACATTGAGGAATCCTTGCAGCCAGTGGATCGAGTCGAGGTCGAGGTGGTTTGTGGGCTCATCGAGCAGCAGCGCTTGTGGATGTCCAAACAACGCCTGGGCCAGCAGCACGCGGACCTTCTGTCCGCCCTGCAGCTCACTCATCTTGCGGGAGTGAAGTTCCTCGGGAATGTCGAGGCCCTGCAACAGAATTGCAGCATCGCTTTCGGCGGAGTATCCATCTTCCTCGCCGACGATGCCTTCGAGTTCACCCAGCTTCATGCCGTCCTCGTCGGTCATGTCATGCTTGGCATAGATCGCGTCGCGCTCCTGCAGGGCAGCCCACAGGCGCTTGTTGCCCATGATGACCGTGTCGAGCACGGTGAAGGCATCGAAGGCAAACTGGTCCTGGCTCAGCACACCGAGTTTGCGCGGACGCACAACGTTGCCCTTCTGCGGATCGAGGTCACCGCTGAGCAGCTTCATAAAGGTCGACTTGCCGGCGCCGTTGGGACCGGTCAGGCCGTAGCGTCTTCCGGGCGCAAACGAAGTGGAGACCTCTTCGAACAAAACTTTCGCGCCGTAGCGCATCGACACATTACTGACTGAAAGCATGGTTGTGGCTTCTCTTCTGCTGACTTCTGAATTTCTTCAGGAACTGCGGGGAAATACCGCCAAGACGGTGCGCAGCTGGTGCTACTAGGATACCACGGTGGATTGATGGGAACAGAGGAGAACAAGGGCCGTCGCAAACGGAATAACGCGTCGTCAGACAGCCCGCTGAAGTTCACATCTTCGTCTTGGACATTGCACCGGACACCGCAGCTGTGCCCTTGAGCACGATCTCGTTTGATGAACGGCCGACCAGGATGCCGAAGTTACCCGGTGTGATATGCCATTGCTTCGCCGCTAGGTCGTAGTAGGCAAAGGCACGCGCATCCAGATCGATCGAGACGTGCTTCGTTTCTCCGGCCTGCAGAGAGACTTTGGAGAAGCCCTTCAGCTCTTTTGCCGGCCGAGCGATCTTCGAGTGATCGTCGGAGATGTAGAGCTGGGCTACATCGGCTCCGGCGCGGTCTCCCGCGTTCGTTACCTCAAAGGAAACAGTGAACAGCGCGCCGCCTTTGGCCGGAGCGACCGCCAGATTGGCATATTTGAACGTCGTATAAGACAGCCCGTAGCCGAATGGGAACAGCGGCTTGACTCCGGTGTGCTCGTAGCCCCGGTATCCGACGAAGACTCCTTCTTTGTATTCGACGCGAATGCTCTCGCCCTGTGGATAGTAAGTAGCAAACGTCGGATTGTCTTCGCGCCGCCGCTCAAAGGTTGCCGGCAAGTGGCCAGACGGATTAACTGCCCCGAAGAGAATCTCCGCAAGAGCCGTGCCACCGGCCTCGCCCGGGTACCACATTTCGAGATATGCCGGAACGTGATCCAGCCAGTTTCCCGGGTCAACATTTCCGCCGGATGTCATGGCCACAATCGTCTTGGGGTTCGCCGCGGACAACTCACGAATCAATTCTTCCTGACCGAAGGGCATGTCGAACGTGCGATCCGAACCTTCCGATTCGCTATCGGGATCAAATCCGGCGGCGATGATCACAGCGTCAGCTTTGGCCGCAAGAGTTTTCGCCGCTTCGCTGACAAGTTTCTTCTGGTTGGCAATCCCGAGGCGCAGGGTCCCGCCAAAACGCGACCGCTGAAAATCTTCTACGACAACCTTGTGCGGTCCCGCGGAGAGTTCGAGCGTCAGGTGCGGCTGGAGGGCGCGCGCGAGTTTCCAGTTGTCGATGACGAGCTTGTCGTCGACGAATACGCGGCTTCCGCTGCCTTCGCCGGAGGCTTGGAGTGCCAGTTCGTAGGTACCGCTCTCGGCGGCGATGTAGTATGCGGTCCAGCGGCGCGACATCTGTTGCCTGCGGTTAGAAGTGAGGAGAGCGATGGCAGTCTCGAAATCTCCGGTGAGGGCCTCCCACGTGAGGCCGTTCACGTTGATGCGGGGAAGGGTCTGCGTCGCCTTCGGAGTACCCGACAGATCTGCGTTGTCGAAGATTTCTACCTTCACTCCCCGCTCGCCGTTTTCGGGGGCTGTCATGAACTCTGTAGTTCGCGCGAGTTCTAACATCGTGGGAAGTCCGCGCTCGTAGTAGACGGTAGCCGAGGCGCCAAGGAGATTGCTGACACCCTGCAACATGCTCACCGGCGCAAATGCCGCGGCCCGTGCGCTGCCCCCACCGACGGTCTGGGCAGGATAGGCGTCAGGGCCGACGACCAGTACGGACTTGGTTGCGGCTTTATCAAGCGGCAGGAGCTTGCCGTCGTTCTTCAGAAGCACGACGGTCTCGCGGGCGGCGTCGAGCGCGAGTTGATGATTGGGTCCGCTGTACCTCGATAGCGACAGGTCGGTTTGCGGACGATCGAGCCAGCCGAAGCGTCCGGCGGTTTCAAGAATGTGTATGATCTTCTCGTCGATGGTCGATTCCTTCACATGGCCATCTTTGATCGCCGGCAACAAATTCTTCTGATTCATGAATGCGCCGTTCGGCATTTCGAGGTCGAGGCCGCCATTGGCGGCGGCAACTCCGTCGTAGGTCGCGACCCAATCCGACATCGTGATTCCGTTGAAGCCCCACTCCTTGCGGACGACATCGGTATTGAAGTAGCCGTTCTGCGTCATATGCTGGCCGTTGGTGAGGTTGTAAGAATCCATGATGGCTCCGACGTGAGCGCGCTTGACCGCGGCTTCAAACGTCGGGAGATAAATTTCGCGGAGGGTGCGCTTATCGACGACAGTATCGGAATCGTGGCGCAAGAATTCGGAGTTGTTTCCCAGAAAGTGCTTGATGGTCGCGCCGACACCCTGACTCTGCATGCCGGTGATGTATGCGACCGCGATCGAGGAACTGAGAAACGGATCCTCCCCGAAGTATTCGAAATTGCGACCGTTGACTGGCTGCCGATAGATGTTCACGCCGGGGCCGAGCATGAAATGAATACCGCGAGCGCGAGCATCTTTGCCGATGCCGGCGCCGACACGTTCCGCTAATTCCGGATTCCAGGAAGCGGCGAGACCGATTCCTGCAGCATAAACGGTCGACGGAGAACCTGCGTTCGAGCGCACGCCAATTGGCCCGTCGGACATTTCAAGTGCGGGCAGGTTCAATCTCGGAACTGCACGGATGGCAAAACCACTGCCGCCGATGTAGTCGACCTTCTCCTCGAGGGTCATCTGCTTGACGATGGCTACGGCTTTCTCGTGGGCGGCGTCAGGAGTGGATTGCGCGAAAGACAGGAAGGAGAAAACAAGAATGGACAGCAGAAGCGAGAAAGACTTCACTGCTGATTTCATGGGGGCTCCGTCACCTTTCGCATCGAGGCAAAAGGGCAGTTACAGACCGTGGCGAATTATAGTTGAGACTGCAAAATGGGTCAGCGACGCTGACTCCCTAAATTAGTGCTCAGTTTGTCCAGCGCCGGCCTCGACCAACTGCTGTACAGGTGCGGCGACCATGAGCAGCAGGTCTGCGCTACGGGCTTTGGCTTGTTCGATCATGGCGAGTTGCTGCGTCTTCCATGAATCTGGGGCAGGCTGCGATTTATCGAGATAGTCGAGAGCCTGCAATCCACCCGCTGCGACTGTCGACAGATTCTGCGAAATCGTCACGTCCTCCTGCAGCAGGAACGATTTCTGCAACAAAGGATGCAGCCTGGCATCGTTATCGCGCCACAATGTGAGCCATGCGCGAATCTGCGCTTCCGCAGCCTGGTCTTTAAATCCGCCTTGCACGAAGGCCTGGACAAGTTCGCCGAAATGGCGCGCGGTGTCACTCTCGGGATAAACAGCATCGATCATGCGCGTCAGGGGGGCGTGAAAATCGATGGGACCTTTGCTATCGCTCCAGCGGTTGTAGTCTTTCACGGGTTCAACGACGTCGGCGAGAACGCGGAGAGACGTGATGTCGTCTGCACCGGCCATGCGATGCAGCATGTGTTCACGGGCGGAGCGATGAGTGAGACCAAGCCATTCGAGATCGAGGCTCACAGCATTCATCCGGCTGTACATCGAGGCTACATCCGTCACAGATTGCGGAGACCAGAGGCGCTCGGCGATGGCGGCATTGCGCGGCCAGATGTGTGAATCGAGATTCTCTGGAGTGACCCACTCCGCCCACTGACACGACTCACCACCCAGGATCAGCTTCTGCTGGTCCGGCGAAAGAGACTCAGCCGCGCCACTCATCGGGTCGACTGCATAGTGCTTCGACGCCGGCCACATCAAGTCGAGGTAGTAACCGGACGACAACAGGCCGCTGTAGCCTTGTTGCGCAGCGGTCGCGAGCGATTGCTGTCCACGCCACGATTGCACGACAATCGTCTTCGGCAGATCGGGATGCAGGATCTCGTCCCACCCCAACATGATCTTGTGATTCTTGGCGAGAATCTTCTGCAGGCGCTGATTAAAGTACGCCTGGAGATCCTGATTGTTCTTCATGCTGTGGGCATGCAGGAACGCTTCAACCTGGGGATTGGCATCCCACTGCTTGCCGTCGACTTCATCTCCACCGATGTGGAAGTAGGCATCAGGGAAGAGCTTGGCCATCTCCCCGATGAACTTTTCGAGAAACTTGTAAGTCTCTTCGCGAGTGGGGTCGATGATCGGATCGATGCCGCCGCCTTCCAGCGTGTACGGTCCGGCTCCGCTCGACAGTTCGGGATATCCGAGAAACCATGAGCGGCTGTGACCGGGCATATCGAACTCGGGAACGACGCGGATGCCCCGATCATGCGCATAAGCGATGAAGTCGCGAATCTCCTCTTGCGTGTAATACATGCCATCGGAGCCCATCCCGGTGAGTTTGGGGAATTTCTTGCTCTCGGCGCGGAATCCCTGATCGTCGGAGAGGTGCCAGTGGAGGACGTTCATCTTGACGGCCGCCATACCGTCGATGTTGCGTTTGAGCACGTCGAGCGGGATAAAGTGGCGGCTGACGTCGATGAGTGTGCCTCGCCACGCAAAACGAGGCTGGTCTTTGATGGTGACAGCCGGGACGGCGAAACCGTTGGGGGTGATCGTGACCAATTGCAAAAACGTCTGCAGGCCACGCAGGATGCCAAGAGTCGTGGGCGCGGTAAGTTGCGCCCCTGAATCGGCGACCGTCAGCTGATACGACTCATCCTCGCCGAGTTTCTGGATGGACTCACGGCCATGATCAGCATGAATCTGAAGAGTCGGAACGGCGCCAGGTTTTGGACGAAAAGGAATCCCGGTTTGACGGGAAAGCTGAGTCACAAATCTCCGGACGCCGCCATCGAGAGAGGCATCATGAGCGCCCGTCACGGCGACCGAGAATGACTGTGTGACCGCGAGCTGTCCCGTGCCAGGTTGAACACTGGCCGGCATGGGCATCAGGTCGAGTTGAGACTGAGATTGCGACACTGCCAGGTTGCCAAGTATGAGTAGAAATCCGATCAAGGCAAGATTGCGCATGAGATCACCTGAAGAATTCGATTGCTGTTGTATTGAAATATTTCCGAGACCTGGCGGGCTTGAGAGTTCGAGTCAAATTCCTGCCGTTTCAGTGTCCGCCCAATTCTTTGACAATGCCGCCGACGAACTGCTTCGCATCGCCGAATAGCATCAGCGTCTGTTCGAGATAGTAGAGCGGGTTGTCGATCCCTGCGAATCCCGGATTCATACTGCGTTTGATCACCATGACGGTGTGAGCTTTATCGACGTCGAGGATGGGCATTCCGAAGATCGGGCTGGACTGATCGGTGCGGGCTGCGGGGTTGGTCACGTCGTTGGCGCCGATGATCAACGCGACGTCGGTTTGCGGAAAGTCGCCGTTGATCTCGTCCATTTCGATGAGGCGGTCGTAGGGAATGTCGGCTTCGGCGAGCAGCACGTTCATATGGCCGGGCATGCGTCCGGCGACGGGATGAATTGCGAAGCGAACGTCGACTCCCTTCTTTGTGAGCACATCGTAGAGTTCACGCACTTTGTGTTGGGCCTGCGCGACCGCCATGCCATAACCGGGAACAACTACAACCTTGTTGGCCGCCGCAAGAATCGCTGCTGCTTCTTCGGGAGTCGCACTGCGAACAGACCTCGGTTCTTGTCCAGCGCTCGCGGAGGCCTGCACCTGGCCAAACGCGCCGAACAGCACGTTGGTGAACGAACGGTTCATCGCCTTGCACATGATGACCGAGAGGATGAAGCCCGAAGATCCGTCGAGCGCGCCAGCGATGATTAGCAACTTTGAATTGAGAACGAACCCCATCGCTGCAGCGGAGAGGCCGGCATAGGAGTTCAACAGCGAAATGACGGTCGGCATGTCGGCGCCGCCAATCGGGATAACGAGAAAGATCCCGAATACCAAGGCGATGCAAACGATTACTGGAAAGAATTGTTTCGCGCCTGGATTGATGACGAGGTAAACCGCGAGGCCAATGGCGACGCCCAGGAACAGGAGATTGACGAGGTTTTGCCCCTTATAGGTAATGGGGCGTTGCGGTAAGACCTCCTGAAGTTTGCCGGCCGCGATGAGACTGCCGGTGAAGGTCAGGCCTCCGAGAATAACCTCCAGGGATAGAACCGACATCATGAACTTGGGGACATCGGGCGATCGCAGATAGAATTCGGCGGTTCCCACGAGGGTGACACACAGAGCACCGAAGGCGTGGCTCAGCGCAGTTCGCTGCGGAACCGCAGTCATTTGGACCATGCCGAGCGGGATGCCAATGCCGGAGCCCAGCACCAAGGCGATGATGACCCACTTCCAGTCGACGATGCCGTGGCGCAGAAGCGTACCGCCGATGGCAAGGACCATGCCGATTTCGCCGGCGAGGATACCGTGGCGGGCGGTGGTGGGGGAACTCATCCACTTCAGCGAGAGAATGAAAAGAGCGCTGGCGATGAGGTAGATGATCTCGATGACGTACTGGCTTCCAGCGAACTCGGGCATCATAAGCGGCTTTGCACTAACGCTTCATCAAAATGTGTTGACCCTGGTTATCAAAGAATCCTATTTAGTTACCGGTTTCGTCGGACGGCTGGTTTTGAACATCTTCAGCATGCGGTCGGTAATCAAGAATCCGCCGACGACGTTGCTGGTGGCCGCAACAATGGCGATGACGCCGAGGACGGTCGCGAAGGTGCTCTTCTTCTCGCCGACGAGAACGATCGCGCCAACGACGGCGATGGCGTCGAGGGCGTTGGTCAGCGACATCAGCGGCGTGTGGAGCAGCGGTGACACGTGGCGAATGACTTCAAATCCGATGAAAGCCGCCAGCATGAAGACAAAGAGCGCGTCGATTAGAGTGGAACCCATGCGGTACCTCAGTATTAAGTCGCTTCGTCGTTCTTTAGCTTAAACGGGCCCTCAGCCGGCTGCCGGCGTCAGCGCCGGCAGCTTGAAGAACTCGCGCACGCGAGCGTTTACGACTTCACCGGCGTTCGTAATCAGCGTCTCGCGGACAATCTCGTCTTGCAGATTCAACTGCAGCTTGCCGTCTTTCACCATGTATGTCAGATACGTCGTCAGATTGCGGGCGTACATCTGGCTGGCGTGGTAAGGGACGCTGCTGGCCAGATTGATCGCGCCGATGATCGTCACGCTATGCTGCTTCACGGTTTCGCCGGTACGGGTCAGTTCGCAGTTGCCGCCGCGCTCGGCGGCGAGGTCGACGATGACCGATCCGGGCGCCATACCCTTCACCATGTCGGCGGTGATGAGCACTGGCGACTTTTTTCCAGGAATCACGGCCGCGGTAATGACGATGTCACTTTCAGCCACCACTTTAGTCAACAGCTCCCGCTGGCGTGAGTAAAAGCTTTCGTCTTGCGCGGTGCCATAACCACGGGCATCTTGCGCGTTCTGCGCTTCGATGGGGAGTTCGACGAAACGTCCGCCAAGGCTCTGCACCTGTTCCTTAGCGGCGGGGCGCATGTCGTAGGCAGAGGCCACGGCGCCGAGGCGGCGCGCAGTCGAGATGGCTTGCAGTCCCGCGACTCCCGCTCCGATGACGAAGACACGCGCGGGCGTAATCGTGCCGGCAGCGGTCGTCATCATCGGGAAGATACGCGGCGAAGTCTCCGCGGCGAGCAACACAGCTTTGTAGCCGCATACCGTAGCCATTGATGAAAGGGCGTCCATGCTCTGCGCACGGGTACTGCGCGGCATGAGTTCCACCGAGAATGCTGTCACGCCCGCTTGGGCGATCTGCTGCACCACTTCTGCCGAGCCGAATGGGCGCAAGAATCCGATGAGAGTCTGGCCGCGGCGATAGAGTGGAAGGTCTGCTTTACCGGTTACATCGTTGGAACCGTAACAGAGCACCTGACAAATAATGTCAGCGTTGCTGAAGACAGCCGCGCGGTCGGGCAAAATCTTTGCGCCCTTTTCGACGTACACGGAGTCGGGATAGCCCGCTTGCTCCCCAGCGCCGGATTCGACGACGACCTCAAGACCTGCCTTGATGAGATTGGCGATGGCGACAGGAACGAGTGCAACCCGGCGCTCTCCGGGATAACTCTCTTTGGGAACTCCGACGATCACGCTGCGTTCGTCCTTTCCGTGTGAGCCAGGCGATCCTGCGTCTGAAATCGATAAAAAGCGAACCCGAAACAGTAACAGATCAGGAGGGGGGACTGGAAGATGGTGCTTTTGAAGTCGCTTCCAGAATCAATAACCACAAAGGACACGAAGTCACACGAAGGTACAACCTGACGTGCTCCTAAGCAGAATCCGCGACGCCGATCTGGTGGAGGTGATGCAGCATGTGCGTCACGTAGTCGGTTGCCACAAAGCTGAGAGTGTGCGGCTCGCCGTCGCCAATACGGCAAATGGTCTCAAGCTTGGAGGCCGGCAGGCGAGCAATGATGTGAGCGAGGTATCGATTGTAACTAGCCCACAATGACACGAGCAGCAACCAATCTGCTTCCTGCGGAACCTGGATTCGCACGTTGCCTTCCTGGTCGTAGCCAGGGAACTCCAAAGAAGGCTGAAGGGCCGCGCGTACGAAACGTTGATGGTTGTTGGAGGCGGAGTCGATCAGGTGTCCCAGGACTTGTTTGCGCGACCAGCCTCCTGTAAGGACTGGTTTGGTAGTTTCGTCCGGAGGCACCTTGCGAAGCCGGAGCTCGGCGTCGTCGATGACGGAAAGCAGTTTCTCGCTCAGTTCTTCCATCGTGATCCTTATCCTTGATTGTTGTTGGCGAAGCGATAGTGCCAGACACGCGCGGCGCCGATCAGGTTGGTGTCATCGCCGAGCGAGGCCAGTGTTAGCTCAGTCTTGTCGGCGGGAACGAAGCGGCAGCCAGTGCGGATCACGGCGCGGATGCGGTCGTAGAACAAGTTTGCGCTCTTCATGACGCTGCCGCTCAGAACAATCGCATCGGGAGTGAACAGGTTGATCAGGTTGGCCAGTCCGAGACCCAGGTAATAGGCCTCATGTTCGACTGTCTGAAGAGCAATCGCGTCGCCTTGCTGGGCGAGTTCGCAGATTCGTCGCGCGGTAATGCCTTGACGATTCGGATAATCTGACGGCGCGTGAGTCTCAAACCAGGCGGCCATCGCTGGACCGGCGGCCAGCGATTCCCAGCAGCCACGGAAACCGCAGGAGCACTGCGGACCTGCGGGATCAATCACTTGATGGCCGACCTCGGGATGTGCGCCGTCGACACCACGATAGAGTTCGCCATCAAGAACGATTCCGCCACCGATTCCAGTTCCCACGGTGATGTAGATCAAGCGCTTGCGATTGCGGCCCGCGCCCCATCCGGCTTCGGCGAGTGCGGCGGCATCGCCGTCGTTTTCCAGAGCCACCCGCACGTTGAAGAGTCCAGCCAGGTCTTTGACCGGAGTCTTGCCCCGCCATCCCGGAAGGAAGTCGACATCGCCAAACTCGCCGCGAATGGGATCAACCGGGCCGGTGGATCCGATGCCGATGCCGGTGATCGTGGTGCCGGCCTGCGCAGCGGTGTCGCGCAGCATCCTGGCAATCAGATCGAGTGCCGCGGGATAGTTCTGCGGATCCGTCGGCGCCTGCGTTCGGGAAAGTATCTTGCCATCTCCATCGACGATTCCGACGGCGATCTTCGTTCCCCCGATGTCGACGGCGCCCATCATGGAGCTTCCATCATAGCGTGAGCTGAATTCTGCTGGTTGTTTGCGACTTGAGATGAGCAGCTAGACCCATTCCAGCGTTCGCTTAACCAATAACGAACACCATGCCCGAATTGTCGCGGACGGTTCCAGTCAGAGTTGCAGCATCTTGCGCGGTGGCTACTGCACAAGCAGTTCAAAGACAAGAAAGTGGAACTGCAGAACGTCACGGGGCTGCATTTTTCTCTCCTGCTGAACTGGCGAGGCTTGCGAGCTAGTAGTCGGGCGTAATTGCTTTCGCTTCTTCCAGCGTGATCCGCTGTTTTCTCCTGTACGAGAGATTCGCCATGTGTACCGCAATGGCTGACCGATACCCGATCTCTGGCGGAGCGTTGGGCGTACCACGGCTGCGAATGCAGTCGATCCAATTCTTCATGTGATCAGTGTTGGGAGTCTTCCCTTTCATCGCTTCGCCGCCGGGGCGATTGGTTTTCTCAGGCCAGTACTGGATGGGTTCTTCGAAATGATGCTCGAGCGTTCCATCGCTGCCGAGAATGCGGTCGCCGAGTTCGTAATGCCGGTTGCTGAAGGTGGACTGCCAGGTCACGACGATGTCGGTTGGAAAATCGAGCGTGACGGCGATGGTGTCCGGCACTTCGCGGCCATCTTTCTCTGAGAAGACGCCGCCAGACATGTAGGCCGCGGAAGGTAACGGCAGGTCGAGCACGGACATGACCCATGCAATCTGGTGGACCATGTTCTCGGCGCAGTTGCCGCCGGAGAATTCCCAGAACAAGCGCCAGTTGATCAGCTTGAACGCATCGAACGGGCGTTCGGGACGTCCGTTCAGGAAGGCGCTCCAATCGACGTTTTGTGCGGTGCAATCGGAAGGAACGGCGCGAACCCACTGGCCTTTGCCGTGTGGCGTGTTGCGGCTCATCCAGGACTCGACGTGCGTGACTTTGCCGACGGCTCCGTCTTTGATCAGTTGCTTCGTATCGACCAAGGCGCCGGAACTCTCGTGCTGCAATCCGATCTGGACGACGCGATTGGAAGCCTTGGCCGCCGCAAGACACTTGTCGGCCTCCGGGATCGACCAGGTCATCGTCTTCTCGGAATAGAGGTCTTTGCCGGCCGCCAACGCGTCGAGGAAATGCTTCGCGTGAATGTGCAGGGGGCTGGCCACGATGACGCCGTCGATATCTTTCATGTCGAGGACACGGCGATAGTCGTCGAAGGTCTGGATACCGGGGACTTTGCTCTTCGCCTGCTCTCGCCGCCTGCTGTAGATGTCGGCCATCACAACGAGATCAACGTTGGGGACTTTGCGGACTTGATCCAGCAGATCATTGCCGCGATCGCCTACGCCGATCATCCCGACGCGAACACGGTCGTTCGCGCCGAGGACTTTGGAAGATGGATACGCGAGCACAGCAGCGCCAACGGCGGCCTGCTTGAGAAACGTGCGGCGGTTGAGCATGAGACCTCCGGGAACTAGTAGTCAGGGTCAGTGGTCAGTGTCCCCTGTTACAACGCGTCTGCATCCTGTAGAAGCTTTTTCATTCCTTCCCAACTCTTGCGCGAACACTGCTCCGGCGTGCCTCCGCCGCTCCAGTGAGTCTCAAGGCTGACGGCGAAATGGTAGCCATCACGTTTCAGAGCCTCGAACTGGCCGGCCCAATCGATCATGCCGCCGCCCATGGGTGCCCACTCGTATCCGTTCCCTTTTCTTACGGTGTCTTTGCAGTGGCAGTGGCCGATGCGGTCCTTGGGCAGAAGATTGTAGCCATCGGGATAGGGATTCTCGCCGCTGGCCGCCGCGTTCCCCGGATCCCAATTCAGCATGAATGATTTCGACTGAACCGCGGTCAGCACTTTCACGGCTTCCGCGGCGGTGGCGGTGTTGCAGGCGGGCTCGTTTTCGAGAATGAGGATGATTCCTTTCTTCTCGGCTTGGGCGGCGGCCTCCCGCAATTTTTCATTGATGGCGGAACGATAGGGGGACTGGTCGTCGATACGCCAGAAGTCGAAGCACCTCACTCGATCGGTGCCAAAGGCCTTAGCCATCTCGACGGCGCGGTCGAAGACTTCCTCCTGCTGACTTAAGCTGAAGCTGGCATTGAAGCTTTTTCCCTCGCTGTACTTCGACTTCGGCGCTCCGGGCCAGTCGACTTTGAAAAGCGGGCTGGCAATATCGGTGACCTTGAGTTGGTACTTGTCGAGCAGCCGCTTCGCTTCGGCGACCTCTTTCTCGTCGAGGTTGACGATATTCTTCTTCCACATGCCGCGAAGTTCGATCCACTGCATTCCGAAGTCCTGCGACGCGACGGCGCACACATGGTCGAAGTCCTGCGAGATTTCGTCATTGATGACGGAGATTCGAAACGCCGAGGCGGTACTAGCGGCTCGCGCGAAGCGTGGGGCGACGGTTGTCGCTCCCATGGCTAGCATCCCGGCAAGGAATTCGCGCCGGGGGAAGTCGGCGGGCATGAGACGCTCCTCGGACTACTGGAAGAACTGGTTGAACGAAGGCGCCCACAAATTTACCACTATCTCGGTAAGGTGGAGCGGGAGGATTCGTGGCGGGTCGGACCGCTAGAGGCGAGAGGTTTTCGCGCGCAAAACAAAACGCCCCAGACTCAGTTTGAGTCGTGGGACGTCTGTTGATCAGCCCTCCCCCAAGTGCTGCTCAAGGACAATGTAATCCTGCCCCCTGGAACCGTAAATGGCTCCGCCGTGCTAGAAGTGGCACTAAAGTGCCATGCAGTAAACCATTGAAACGAATGGGGATCTGGCCAAGATGTTGGGGTAAGGTGGTCTGTCCAATTGGGCAAGCCCAGGTCCCACTGGGACTGTGGCGCCATCCATTCAAGATCGAGAGCCTTTCTAATCAGTGCTATACACGCTCTTCGCTTTGCGGATCGCTTGTTCCTTCAGTTCCCAGGACTGGATCGCTTTTCGGCAACCTTCGCGGGCAAGGGCGGTGCTGAGCTTCTTTTCCGCCTGGTCAAAAGTGGCTTCCGCATCCATGCGGACGCGGTAAGCCTCGTCTTCGGCCTTTTTGATCTTCCTCGCGATCAGCAGGGCTCCCGGATCAACTTTCTCCAACGCGTTCGTGTGCGAGGTCTTTCCGTTCGTCAACGACTCGTAGGCGATTTTGAAGTTGTCGGGCCAACTCTGTTTCAGGGACTGGCTGAGTTGATCGAGTACTGCATTGGCATCGTCGGCGGTCTTGCGCACACGCTTTTTCTCGCGCAGCCATTTCATCACCGACCACGACACGGCCTCGGTCATTAGCGCTTTGGCGGACTCGACTTCCCGCAGGTGTTCCATCGCTCTGGTCCTCATCTTCAGCGCTGAAGCTATGGCAGTGTCTCCGTTGGCGGCCGTCACAACCATTAAAAAAGAAGTCGCCATCGTCCTCGGGTGACTGGAATCACACTTCTGCTTGATAGGACGCACAAAGGACCAATGAAGCATTGACTGGGGGGAAGACGGATACTATATTGACCTCGAATGCTGCAATGCAGCAATTGGAGGCGGTTCATGCCAACTCATACAAAGCCCCGTGACGGGCACTCGCCCCTGGACATTCTTGCGGAACTCGCCGTCGAGGGAACGTCGAGCCTGGTGGAAGCACAGCGAGCGTTGCTCGACCTGGCGCAGCGGGAAAATGACATTCTTCTCACTGGACTCAAAGAACGGATTGGCGGATTCACGCCGGCAGTGGCCATGACCGACATCGTGCGCAAGAGCGTGGATACTCTCATTGAAATGCAGCAAGAGTTGTTGACCACGACCAGCAAACAGACGTTGCACTGGCTGGAGTCGGAACAATCGGGGAAAGCGGATCGTGCGCAGCAGGTCGCCGAGTTCGCACGTGAAGGCGTGGAAACTTTCGCGCGAGCACAGAAGAAGTTTCTCGAGGCGGTGGCCCATGAAGCTGCGAAACCGGCGCACGCGAAGGACGAAGGTAAACCCGGAAAGAAAACCGAAGTGGCCGAACTGGCGCGGGCAGCGGGAGCCGCCTTCATCGAGGCACAGAAGAGACTGCTCGATGTAGCCGGACAGCAGATGAATGTGAACCTCGAAGCAACAACCCGCACGTTGGAACTGGTTTCGCCCTCGCAGCTAACACCTCTTGCGAACCGAACCGGCGTAAGCGTGCGCAGCTTTGTCGACGCGCAGCGATCACTGATCGGATCGCTGATCCAGAAGCCTAAGAAAGCTGGCGTGCGCAACAAGGCGAAACACGGCCGCGCAGTGCGTAAGCACGAGGCCGCTCCAGTTTAACCTTGCGTTTGGCTGGCGCGATGAATTGAACTCAGGCGACTGCGTCAGGCCGTCGCAGTCGCCTGGCGCGCCAGCCAGCGGTTGAGCATCGTCTCTTCCCACTTCACCCACAGCCGACCGGTGTAGAGAAGCGCGCTGCATGGGATGGTCAGCCAGTCGTGCGCTGCGAGCGGGGAACGCATCGCCGAACAATTGCCGATCCAGCGCTGGGCAACGTGACGGGCGAGCGTGAAGCCAATCCCTTCCTCAGTCCCGATCATCTCGCCCAAAACCCCCTCCAGAGTGACCATCACCTTCGAAAGGATAATGAGGGAGCC
>Ga0335078_10001915_pt1 | contig 31511 bp, 32 predicted proteins | sample Lox_Sample_32_FD_206711 | JGI IMG/M metagenome (GOLD analysis project Ga0335078, IMG submission 206711) | Soil microbial communities from Loxahatchee National Wildlife Refuge, Florida, United States - Lox_Sample_3.2 | ecosystem: Environmental > Terrestrial > Soil > Wetlands | place: USA... | reverse complement strand
CGCGATGATCTGCTCTTCGCTGTGTCGCGTGCTTTTCATTGCGGTTCTCCTCTCCTGGGTTCGGGAGAACTCACATTCTAGATGGTCCAGTTTTCGGGGGTTGGGTCACCGGCCCCACCGCAAACGGATTCACCACCACCAACCCATCCAGGTCCCGCCCCGCCTCAAAATCTTCCGTGAGCAAATACCGGCACTCAGCCGACTGCGCCGCCGCCACAATCAGCGCGTCCCAAAACGAGAGCTGATGCCGGTACTGCATTCTCCAGCCCCGTTCCAATACCGCCTCGTCCATCACCACCGGCCGCCACGCCAGCAGATCGCGCACTTCCGCCCGCGCATCCTGCCGCGCCGAGGGCGATTTCTGCGTTACCTGGACAAAGAATTCCTGCAACACCTGAAAGCTGATGCGCCCTCGTCGGCTCTTCCATAACTCAGCCCGCCACAGCCGTGCTTCGCGGGGCTTTTCCTCGTCAGCCTCATCCACCGCATGAATAAGAACGCCGGTATCAACGAATATCGGAGCGCTCATGGGCCTCCTCGCGCGAAAGGTAGGCGCCGTCGCCTTTCAGAAAGGGTTCGCGCTCGAGCGCCCGCCGCATAGCTGCCAGGTATGCATCGCTCTCCCGCATCCGCTCCGCCAGAATGTTCCCCAACAGCCGCGAAACGCTGATGTCTTGGCGGGCCGCCTCCAGCCGCGCCCATCTGGCCACGCTTTCTTCAACCGTGACCGTCACATTGCGAAGCTTCCGTCTCATAACACGAAATAAGTGTATCACAGAAAAAGTGCATCGTAAGTATCTGATATACAAAAAAGTAGATCCGTAAATACGAGATTGTCATGTTCTACGTGGAACATTTCTCACCGTCTCCCGCGGGAGCCGAGTCATGGCCCGAAAGGTACACGCAAAAAGCGAGAACGCTTCCACTTTTCACCCTCGGTCCAGGCGGCTGTCCAAGAACGTGCGATAAACGAGGGGGCCGCAAAGAATATTCCGCGGGCTTGACCTCCCCGCTCGCCAAATACTAGGCTAGCGGTCTCCCTTGGAGGCAAACCATGCTCAGCGGTTTCAAGCAGTTCATTCTGCGCGGCAATGTGGTGGATTTGGCGGTTGGCGTCGTCATTGGTGCAGCTTTTGGCTCGGTGGTCACGGCCTTTACTAAAGACCTGCTGACTCCGCTCATCGCCGCCGTGGTGGGCAAGCCCGACTTCTCATACATCGGCTTCACCGTTGGCTCAACCGCCTTTCCGGTAGGAGACTTCATCAATGCCACCGTCTCATTTTTGCTGATTGCGGCGGCGGTTTATTTCTTCGTGGTCACTCCGGTGAACGCGCTGATCGCGCGCACCAAGAAGGCGCCTGTGCCCGCCGACCCGACCACCAAGAAGTGCCCGGAGTGCCTGAGCGAGATTCCGATTGATGCCCGGCGCTGCGCCAATTGCACCCAGCCGGTGGCGGCGAAAACCGCCTGATGCCCGGGCCGAAGTTCTTTGCCACGGATTAACGCGGATTGCCACGGATTAGAACAGCGAGACGCCGGCGCTACTTTGCCGGCGGGACGATTACTCCGCAGGCAATTCGATCCCCTGCATTGCCCGCGGGGTCGGTCTTCATATCGTCGGCTTTGGCGTGAATGACTAGCGCGGTGCCTCCATTGCTGAAGAGCGAATGGCTGTCGGTGCCAAGAGTCACGTCAGGATTCTTGACTTTGAATTTTGCTTTGCCGTTCTTGCCCACGGTGAAGTTGGGCATGTCGCCGGCGTGATGGCCTTCGGGATTCTGCAAGCCATGCTTCTTGCCCTCGGGATTGAAATGCCCGCCGGCGGACTTGAAGTCCGGAGCTTCGCAGACGGCCTTCTGGTGAAAGTGCAGCGCATGTTCGCCGGGCGGCAGGTTTATGAGATTCAATTGCATCTCCACGCCAGGCGCGTTCTCCCAGATGATGGCTGTGCCTACGCTTTGCCCCTGGGCGTTCTTCAACTGCACCACCGTTTTCGCCGAACTCGCCGGAGCGAGAACTGCGAAAAGAACAGGCAGCGCAATAGCAATGGCGAATGAACGGGCGGATTTCATGGCGGAATTATAATCCTCGGGGCAGGCAAGCGGTTTAGAATCCAACTTCGTCGCCAGCCGCGCCAAGGTTGTGTCCTTGGTAGTTAACGGGTGCGGATAGTGCGCGCTTGCTCACTATGTAGCTCTGCACTTACACTCGCCTTCGGAAAGAGTCGCCCCCATTCATGACAGCCATTGACCGTGGTCGCCTCAAAACCCTTACGGAGCGGGAGCAGCAGCGCTTTGTGAACGACCGTCCCAAGTCCAAGGCGCTTTTCGAGCGCGCCCGGCGCTCGCTGCTAGGCGGCGTGCCTATGAACTGGATGCTTAAATGGGCGGGGGCGTTTCCGCCGTTCGTGCGGGAAGCGCAAGGGTCGCACTTCTACGATATTGACGGTCATCGATATATTGATTTTTGCCTCGGCGACACCGGCGCGATGACCGGCCATTCTCCCTTCGCAACGGTAAAAGCGATTGAAGAGCAACTGCGACGCGGCATCACTCTGATGCTTCCCGGCGAGGACTCGGTGTGGGTGGGCGAGGAGTTGCAGTTACGATTTGCATTGCCCTACTGGCAGTTCGCGCTCACCGCTACCGACGCCAATCGCTTTGCCATCCGGCTGGCGCGGCAGATCACCGGCCGCCCGAAGATCCTGGTCTTCAACTGGTGTTATCACGGCACGGTGGACGAAACCTTCATCACCCTGCACAAGGACGGCACACTAACGCCACGCAGCGGCAACATCGGCCCGCCGGTTGATCCAGCAGTTACCACCAAAGTTGTCGAGTTCAACGACGTGGCCGCGCTGGAAAAGGCGCTTGCACCCGGCGATGTGGCGTGCGTTCTGGCAGAACCGGCGATGACCAACGTAGGCATTGTGCACCCTGCGCCCGGCTATCATCAGTCGCTCCGCGACCTGACGCGCAAGTCTGGCACGCTGCTCATCATTGATGAGACGCACACCATTTGCGCCGGGCCCGGCGGCTACACGCGCGCGCAAAATCTGGATCCCGATTTCTTGGTCTTCGGCAAACCGATTGGGGGCGGAGTTCCAGGCGCGACTTATGGATTTACCCAGAAAGTAGCCGACCGCATCAAGGAGCACCAGAGTGTGGAAGACTGCGATACCGGCGGCATCGGTGGCACGCTCGCCGGCAACGGACTTTCGCTTGCGGCCATGCGAGGCACCCTGACCAAAGTCCTCACCAAAGAAGCCTTCGACCGAATGATTCCCCTGGCCGAGCGCTGGACGGCTGGCGTGCAGAAGAGCATCACGGATTTCGAATTGCCCTGGCACGTCACCCGCCTGGGATGCCGCGCCGAATACCTATTCGTGACCAACCCTCCGAAGAACGGCGCGGAGGCCCACGCAGCCATGGATTTCAAGCTGGAGCGCTTCTTGCATCTTTACGCTATGAATCGGGGAATTCTTCTGACCCCGTTTCACAACATGGCGCTGATGTCGCCACAGACCGATAACAGCGATGTGGACCATCACACGCGCGTGTTCCGCGAGGCGGTGAAGGAGTTGGTGGGGTAGGAAATAGTCATCAAGCTGGCCCGCCAATCGGTTCAGCGCTCGGCCAACAATCAGGCTGCGCGCCCGGTGGCTCCGGATTGTTTTTGAAGAACCTCCTCAAACGCCGCCAGCCACGCGGGATTCGCGGGCCATGCCGGCGCCGTGACCAGGTTGCCGTCCACGCAGGCCTTTTCCATAGGCAGTTCGATGTAGGCGCCACCCGCAGCTTTGACTTCCGGCGCCACTGCCGGGTAGCAACTGCAGCGCCGCCCTTTCAGAACATCGGCCGCGGCCAAAATCTGCGCGGCATGGCAGATGGCAGCGATGGGTTTGCCTGACTCAGCGAAGTGGCGCACGATCTCCAGCACTCTCTTATCCAGGCGGAGATATTCGGGCGCGCGCCCGCCGGGAATCAACAGCGCGCCATAACTTTCGATCTTTACGTCATCGAAGGTGGCGTTGAGCATGAAGTTGTGCCCGCGCTTTTCGCTGTAGGTCTGGTCGCCTTCGAAGTCATGGACGGCGGTGCGCACGAATTCGCCGGCCTTCTTGCCGGGACAAACTGCGTGAACAACGTGCCCAACCATCTGCAAGGCCTGAAAAGGGACCATGATTTCGTAGTCTTCAACGTAATCGCCAGCGAGAAGAAGAATCTTTGTTTGCGGCATAAGAACCTCCGCTCTTATTTTGACAGATCGGCGGGGTGTGCGGGGCACGAGGCTTCGCCCCCACATGGTCACTTCTGGTTTTCGTAGATCTCGCGAGCGCGGGCAATTGTGTCGGCTTCTTCGGGCAGTTTGTCTGGGCGGAGGCGAACGATCCTGGGAAAACGCAAAGCCAAGCCGCTTGCGTGGCGGTCGGACCGCATCATGTTATTGAAAGCAACTTCGAGCACTACCTTCGGCTCTACGATCAAACGGAATCCCTGATCTTCGATGGTGTGCTGCAGAAACCACTTGCCCATCTCGCCGATTTCGGCATCCGTTAGCCCAGAGTACGCCTTGCCGATGTTGGCCAGCCGCTCGCCATCCCACACCGCGAAAGTGTAGTCGCTCAACACGCCGACACGCTTGCCGTGGCCGTACTCGACTGCGGTCACTACGACGTCCAGGGTGCCCAGTTCGCGTTTGAGCTTGAGCCATGACTTGCCGCGGCGGCCGGGCGTGTAGGGAGACGTGGGGTCTTTGATCATCAGTCCCTCATTGCCGCGTGCCTGCGCGGCTTCGAAGAGCTGGTCGAGTTCCGCGGGTGAGTCTGCCTGGAATGCCGGGGCGCGCAGGACTCTTGTCGAACCTGTTTGTTCGGGGGGATCGAAAGCAAGCTGCCCCTGGGGCGCAAGTGAGCGTGCGCGGCCCGGTTTGCACTCGCTGAGGAGGCCGTCGAGAATGCAGGCCCGTTCGCGTAGCGAAAGATCAATCAACAATTGGCCGCCGGCGTATAGAACGTCGAAGGCGAGATATACAACCGGAACTTGTCGCATCAAGTCTTGGCTGACTTTCTTCCAGCCCAGCCTTTGCTGCAGTGCGCTGAACGGCAGGGCGCGCCCAAGGGCAGCACCGGCATAGCACCAGGCGACGATTTCTCCGTCGAGAATGGCATCCTGCGGCAGGCCCGCCAGGGCGTCGGGCAGTTCGGGAAAAGACTCAGTGATGTCATCGCGGGTACGCGAAAAGAAGCGGACGTTTTCGCCAGCGCAATGCGCCTGAGCGCGAATGCCGTCGTATTTGTCTTCGACGGAAGGGTTCTCGAAGTAGCTGAGCGCATCTTCGGCGGTCTCCGCCGGGCTGGCGAGCATGAAGCCCAAGGGATGAAATAGACGCATCCTGGCTTCTACGAGCTTTCCCGCAACGGCGAGCAGCAGGGTCCCGCCAATATCACCCAGCAGCATATTGGCACGCTGCACCTCGGCGAGAGTGCCGCCGTAGGCTTTGGCTATGGCCTCTTCAACCAAACTCTCTTTCAAACCGATGCGCAGGTCGCCGGTGATGATCTTCACCAGATACTTGGCCTCAAGGGGGGTCGCTTGAGAAAGCAATTGCCGCACCAGAGCTTCCTTGGGGGCAGAGCCCCGGGCGCCGGCGATCTGGCGGAAAGCGTCACGCGCTTCAAGCACATTGACGCCAGGCTGCCCGCGGTCCGCGAGAACCTCGCCCGCGACCGCGCCCAGGTCGCCATACTTGCGATAGGTGGCAGTTAGTTCGGCGTCGCTTTTTCCGGCAAGCTCTGCCACCAGCCGCCATAGCAGCGATCCGCCGACCTGCAGGGTGGCTTCCTCCCACACCGGAAATGGCCGCCCAGAAAGAAATACGGCTGAGGTGGCCGCCTCGTCTGGGGCGCGCGACTTCAAGTAGTCGGCGACGATGGCGACCTTCTGCAGTTTCTTGGGAGTCGCTGATATGCGGTCGCAAGTTTCGGCCAGTTTTCGCATGCTGCTGAAAGAGTCTTAGGTGTCAGGCTGTCGGGCAGTGTGCTAGCTTGTCTCCAAGGAGTTGGCAGCGCCCATGCTTCAGCCACGGTATATTATTGCCGCTATAGCCCTTTACCTCGCGCCGGTGCTGTCACCGGCTCAAGCCCTGCCTCCGCAAGACGCCGCCTGGAGGGCGTTCGCCAAGAAACTGGTTGCCGCGGCGATGGAGCGCACCCATTACTCTGTGCGCTACGTTTCCGCCTATGTGCGAATTCCCTATCCCGACGGTGACGTTCCCGCCGGCACCGGCGTCTGCACCGATGAAATCATCCGTTCTTACCGCGCCGTCGGCATTGATCTGCAAAAAGAAGTTCACGAAGATCTGCTCCGTGATTTCTCCGCGTATCCTCATCGGTTCCGCTGGCCTACGTACCATGCCGACACCAATATTGACCATCGCCGCGTCCCCAATCTTAGAGTGTTCTTTCAGCGCAATGGCATCAGCCTGCCCATCACTACCCGCCCTGAGGATTATGCTCCCGGCGATTTGGTCACGTGGGATTTGGGCGGCGGAGTGGATCATATCGGTATTGTGGTCGATACGAAAGCCGGCCCGCGCGGCCCGCATGAGGTGGTCCACAACATCGGGCAAGGGCCAAAGATGGAAGACGTGCTTTTCAGCTGGAAGATCACGGGGCACTATCGTTACCCCAAATTCGTTCGCTAAGTCGTTGAGATCTATCACCTACTGTTTGCCTGTGGTACCCTAGCTTTGCCTTGGGCCTTCTGGCCCGGCTTCTGCATCGAATAACCATGCGGCTTTTACGTACTATTTGCCGGTTTCTGGCAGCCATTCAGCTCCTGCCCGCGCTCGAAGCGGGCGAGGAGACGCTGGTGGGTGGCCAGGCTGTGCTTGAAGGCGTGATGATGCGCACGCCGCATGCCTGGGGCATCGCCTGCCGCAAAGCCTCGGGCGAAATGGCCCTGCACAGCGAGCCACTGGAGCGGCCCTCCGAAAAGCATAAATGGATGGCGTGGCCGGTGATTCGCGGCGTCATGACGCTTGGCTATGCCATGACGCTGGGCTTTCGGGCGCTGAAGTTTTCCGCCAACGCCGCTTTGGAAGGCTTGCAGCCGGATTCGCAGGAAGGCGGGCCGGGCGAGAAGAAGTTCGAAATCAGCGGCTGGATGGCGACCGTCCACATTATTTTCTCGGTCGGCTTTTTCATCTTCATGTACAAGTACCTGCCGCTGCTGGCAACCACCGAGCTGAAGAAGTTCAATCCGGCACTGGGCGGGCAGATTGCCTTCAATCTGGTGGACGGCATCATTCGGCTCGCATTGTTCCTGCTATTCATCTGGGGAGTCTCGCTGTTCGGCGATATTCGGCGGGTGTATCAGTACCATGGCGCGGAGCACAAGACGGTTTTCGCTTTCGAGAATGGCGATCCGTTGACGGTTGGCGAGGTACAGAAATATTCGACTTACCATCCCCGCTGCGGCACCAGCTTCCTGATGACGGTGATGATCATCTCGATCCTGTTCTACATACTGATACCGGTGAGTACGTTCTGGGCCCGGTTCGCGATTCGCATTGCGCTGCTGCCAGTGATTGCCGGGGTTTCCTACGAGATGATCCGCTACGCCGCCAAGCACCGCGGCTCGTTCTTCGCGCTGATGACCGCCCCCGGCCTGTGGCTGCAGCGGGTCACGACCCAGCCCCCCTCGGACGATCAGGCGGAGTGCGCCATTGTTGCGCTGGAAGAAGCCATGGCGCTGGAGAAGCAGCGCGGCGGCGAACTGGTGATTGCCTAGGCGGTCGTTGGCCGTTAGTCGTTGGTCGTTAGCCTTCCTGAAAGCCTCCACCGCTTACGATAGACCAGCGCTTCCGGGCCGACTGAGATGTGTTTTGGCTGACGACTAACGACCAAAGGCTAACGACTGAATATGTTCGAGAGACTCGACCAAATCGAAAAGCGCTACGACGAACTGACGCAGGCGCTGGCGTCGCCCGAGATCATGAACGACTCGGCCAAGTATCAGAAGACGGCCAAGGCGCACAGCGAAATTGCGCCCATCGTCGAAAAATATCGGGAATACAAAGACCTGACACAGGGCATCGCCGAAAGCCGCGCCGTCCTGGCTGACGAGAAAGATCCAGAGATGCGGGCCTATGCGCAGGAAGAACTTGAGAAGTTGGAAGCCCGCGTGCGCGGCGTCGAAGAGGAACTCAAGGTCCTGCTTCTGCCCAAAGATCCCAATGACGAGAAGGATGTCATTCTGGAAATCCGCGCCGGGACCGGAGGCGATGAAGCGACTTTGTTCGCGGCCGAGATGTTCCGCATGTACACTCGCTACGCCGAAACCCAGGGCTGGAAAGTGGAAGTGCTTTCGACTTCGGAATCCGGGGTGGGCGGGCTTAAGGAAGTCATCGCCATCATCGAAGGCCAGCGGGTTTATTCGCGCCTGAAATATGAGAGCGGCGTGCACCGCGTGCAGCGCGTGCCCCAGACCGAGCAGCAAGGGCGGGTGCATACTTCCGCGGTGACGGTGGCGGTACTGCCCGAAGCCGAGGAAGTGGACGTCAAAATTGATGCCAAAGACCTGCGCGTAGATACGTTCTGCTCATCCGGGCCCGGCGGACAGTCGGTCAACACGACTTATTCGGCGGTGCGCATCACCCACATTCCAACTAATACCGTGGTGAGCTGCCAGGACGAAAAATCTCAAATCAAGAACCGCGAAAAAGCGATGCGGGTGCTGCGGTCGCGGCTTTACGAAGTGGAAATGGAAAAGCAGCAGCAAGCCCTGGCAAAAGAACGCAAGGCCATGGTCGGCTCCGGCGACCGTAGCGAGAAGATCCGCACCTACAACTTCCCGCAGAACCGGGTAACGGACCACCGCATCGGGTTGACCATCCATCAGTTGGAAACTGTAATGGACGGCAAGCTGCAGCCGCTGGTGGATGCGCTGGTAACGCATTATCAGGCAGAGAAGTTAAAGGCTGAGAGCGTTAGTGTGGGGTGAGGCGCGATTGGAAGTCCGCCATGAAGTACAAGCTATTCTTTGCCGTGCTGCTCGGAATTGGTTTCACTTGCCTTGTTTCGCTTGCGATGGACTTCGTTCCCTCGGTCTCTTTGTTCCTCTCCCCAGCATCGATACCTGCGGCGCTGATTGTTCACAGTCAGAATTTCGGTCCAGCGTCCGCTGTGCTTATTGGAAACTCGTTGTTTTACGCGCTCGTTGCCTTTTGTGTACTGAGGTTCTATCGAAAGCAGCTTGTCGAGGCGACGATTCGCCGGGCTATGCTCATCGCTGTGGTTCCTGTAGCGGTCCTGATCGGGCTGGCGTGCGATCCGGCCCTGGATCCGCTCTGGCCGAGCAAGATGAGTGATGTGCGGAAACTCGAAGCAGACTTGAAGAAGGCATTTTATGAAGGAATGAGCGCCGAGGAAGCGCGGCGCCTGCTGCGGATCAACGGTATCGAATTCAGCGAACGTGACAATGAGATTTTTGGCCGGAGCAATACAGGAGCGTTCGAATTCCCCTGCGCCTACGAAGTGAGCGTGGATCTGATCTTCGATTCGCAAACCGGGCTTGATACTTCAAAGCTCAGAAGCGCGCGAACCGAGGAGGCACGCATCTGTCCGTAACCAGGATGGGATTTCTCGATGAGAAGCTCAAGCAGGAGACGGTCGGCGCGTGATGGCCGATTTCGTTACCAAATGCTGCGGATCCCCGCCGATCGCAACTCACGGTCGCGCGTGACCAAGGAGCATTCACGTGAACAGCGGTAGCGGCAATGATGCGATCGGGCATATCCGGCACTGATGCACGCTTGATTTTCTGCACCGTCTCTGCGACCGCCAAGTCCAACGGAACCACAAGAATGCTGGACACGTCGTCCGCTAACGCAACCCCCAGCCTTCGTAGCGTTTCGTCCGGCAGTCGGCCTCGCTCGGCCAGATAAATCACCTCCACCAGTGAAATTGCCGAGATTAGTAAGGTGTCGCCCGGTTGAACAGTGGCCTCAATTGCTTCACGCGCTGCAGTGAGAGTTCGCGCGAATTGGAGAGAACCAAATAACCGCGTGGGTGTCCAAGATCAGTCCAGCACGTCTTTCTGCCTCTCAGGAGGCAACTGCCACAGCTTTTCGAGAACCTGTTCTTCGATGGTCATACTCGCACGTGAACGGACAGTTAATTATATGCGCAGCCCCGGCCGCGCCGGATAATGCCCCGCCAGCAAACTCCCGGGCTGAAGAACTAGCAGCCGTAGGTTTTGCGCTGCACAAGTCTGAACGACGCTTCTGCCGTTGTGATGAAATACATCGGTGCACCTCAAGGACGTTCTCACCAACGCCGTCTCGCGCCTAACCGCTGAAAGCGTCCCGTCGCCGCGCATGAATGCCGAACTCCTGCTGATGTTTACGCTTGGCTGTGACCGGGCTTATCTGTACGCCCATCCGGAGCGGGAACTCAGCGAAGTCGAACGGTTCCGCTGCGAAGCCGCTCTGGCCGAGCGTGCCCGCGGCGTGCCCGCACAGTACATTACCGGGCATCAGGAATTCTGGGGGATGGATTTGATCGTTTCGCCGGCCGTGCTGATCCCGCGGCCTGAAACTGAGCACGTCGTGGAAGTTATTCTTGCTCTGGCCCGCTCGGTCACGCCCTCGCCCGCCCTCCGGATCGTGGACGTCGGCACTGGCTCGGGCTGCGTCGCCCTGGCATTGGCCAAAGAGCTCCCGCACGCTGAAATCCATGCCACGGACATCTCCTCCGCCGCTCTGGAAATCGCTCGCGCCAACGCGGCGCGGCATCAACTGGGGGGCCGGATTGAATTCCACCGGGCCGATTTGCTCGCAGGCTTCAAGCCGCAGAGCTTCGACTTCGTGGTCTCTAACCCTCCCTACGTGGGTACGGCGGAAGAAGACCAGGTGCAGCTCGAGGTCCGCCGATTCGAGCCACGGACGGCCGTTTTCGCGGGGACGACTGGCCTTGAGGCCATTGAAAGACTAGTCCCTCAGGCACGTGCCGCACTGTTGCCAAGGGGCTGGCTGGTGCTGGAAATCAGCGGCACCATCGCCGAAAGCGTGCGCCGCCTGCTGCATAAATGGGACGCACTCGCAGTCACGGCTGACCTGCAGGGAATTCCACGCGTGGCCGCAGCGCGAAACCCTTGATTCCACGGCGTGACCGCAGGCCTAAAGCAACCAGAGGGCCAAAACTTCCATCTCTAGGCAGGTGACCTAGCCTCTTCGTCCGAGCCGGAAGTAACCTGGCACGCTGGTTTGCCATTTCAGGCACCCCGCTCAGTCTGAGGTACCGGCAAATCTCCGTCCCTTGGTAATGGCCATTAGGGCGGCACCAGCCGTTGACACGAGGGAACCTACTTTGTTACCGTTGGGCACGTTATATTCAAGTTGAACTAAGTGCTGCATTCGGTGCAGATTGCAGCCGGTTGAGCATCGGACTAAAATTCCGATCCGGTGCCGCCCACGGGTAGCGCAGAAGTCTCACCCCCAAATGGGAGCGCGAGCCCAGCCAGGTACAAAGTTTTAACCTTAAGTAATTTTAGCCTGTTCCAAAACGGCTCACGAGCCGATTACTAACGGTAGAATTCGCACTGAGGGGGAACTTTGCAGAAGCGCTTTTACATCCTTTTTGTTGCCCGCGATAAGGATGGACAGCTGCGCAAGATTCCCATTCCCATGCGGTATCTCTACGTGCTGATTGTGGGATCGGCACTGGCGGTGGCCAGCGTCCCCGGAATTGCCGCATCGTACGCCCGCATGCTGGGCAAAGTCTCTCGCTACAATGAACTGCTCAGCCAAAAAGAGCAGTTGCAGAACAACTACAGCCGCCTGGAACAGGAAGCCAAAGAGCGCGATATTCAAGTGGCTTCCCTGGGCTCGCTGGCCGGTGAAGTTTCTTCGTTGTACGGGCTTAAATCTGCACCCGTCATGCAGGATGCATCCTCTTCCGCTAACGGCCATGACGAGCAACTGCACACCTGCATGGATCAGCTCTACGCGCTGAAGTCTTCGGCGCTAAGCGGCGCCGCCATGACCGGGATTTCACTCGGCATGGTGCAGAACGTGACTATGGCCGACTGGCAGCGCGCCAACTCTTCACCCAATCTTTGGCCGGTGGAGGGCCAGATCACAGGCTCCTTTGGCGAGCGTATTGACCCCTTCAACGGTGAGGGCGCATTTCATAACGGGGTGGACATCGCTACCTCTTATGGGCAGCCGGTGATCGCCCCAGCGGATGGTGTGGTGACTTTCGCCGATACCGAAGGCGGCTACGGGCGCTTCATCATCCTGGATCATGGCCGCGGAATTACTACCCGCTACGGCCACCTGGCGGGATTCGCGGTGGTTCCGGGCCAGCAGGTGCATCGCGGCGACACCATTGGATACGTCGGCCAGAGCGGGCGCTCTACTGGACCCCACCTTCATTACGAGGTGCGGATCAACGATATTCCCGTCAATCCTCACAAATACCTTCGCTTGACCATGGCTCGCGCCGGCGGGTTTCTCACTGGAAGTTAGTCAGTCTTCGTCGTCAGCCTTCAGTCTCAGAAACCTTGTCGTGGGCCGTTAATCGTTGCCTTCGCCTACGCTTTCGATTCTTGGACATTGACGGCGAGGTAACGGCTCGAATAACGGGTTCTTACCCACAAAGCTGGATCCCGCTCCAGACGTACCCGGCGTGGGGGTTTTAAGCTGACGACTGAAGACCGACGACCGGCTACTGCCGTAGCCCCATCCATCTCTCTGAGACCACAATCGAGTTTCCGGGATTTTGGGCGTCGTAGCGCACTGACGTGGGCAGGCCCAGGCGGCAGGAGTGCAGGTTGATCATGGGCCGCAGATAAGTTACATCCTGCGAGCACTCGTAGGAAACGCCGGCGACGTCGTAGTGATAAATGAGCATGGTGGAAAAGCGGTTTTCTGCGGTCTGCAGTTCCTGCACGTCAATCACGCTGCCATCCGTGATGCGGCCCACCTGTTCCAGAAAGGCGCGGCGTTCACGCTCCAGGTCGTCGCTCGATTGCGGCTTGCGGCGGAAAAGGAAGTAGGACCCGAACAGAGCCGCTGCCCCTGCCAAAACGAGAGAATAAAGCCGGAATGAATTCATGGCGTACAGATTTTGTGCCGCGGCGTATCACGCGGACTTTCCTGACCAGCATAAAGCCAGACTGGGAATTGCGGAAGGTGGGGTTACCGAAGATGTCAGTGGTTAGTGGCTGGTGGTCAGTGAATAGTAAAAAGTCGGAAACTTGAATTTGCTTCAAACCGGTGGGCTTCTTTGCGCGCTTTGCGGTAAAGCCCTTAACCGCAAAGATCGCAAAGGACGCGAAGAAGTGCCCGAGCCGACAGCATCGCCGGCAACTGCCCACTAGCCACCGGCCACTTCATCGGCGACGGCATTCGCCAACGTTCCCACGCCCTGCACGCTCACTTCAACTACGTCACCGGCAACGAGCGGCCCTACACCGCTGGGCGTGCCCGTCGCGATGAGATCGCCGGGGAGCAAGGTCATCGCCTGGCTGATGTAGCGGATTACGGCATCCAGCGGAAAGAGAAAGTCGCGCGTGTTGCCGTCCTGGCGAAGCTCGCCGTTGACTCGCGCCTGGATCGTAACGCCCGCCCAGGGGTCGAGTTCATCGCTCACCAGCGGCCCTGAAGGACAAAAAGTGTCGAAGCCTTTGGCGCGGGTCCACTGGGCGTCTTTTTTCTGCAGATCGCGGGCGGTCACGTCGTTCACGCAGGTGTAGCCGAGAATAAAAGGGCGGACATCAGCATCGTCGGCCAGTTTGTGGCACGCTTTGCCGATCACTACGCCGAGTTCGGCTTCGTGGTCCACCCGCTGCGAAAGCCTGGGCCTTACGATGTTCCCTCCCGGCGCAAGCAGCGATGAGGGTGGCTTGAAGAAGATCAGCGGCTCAGCCGGAACTTCATTGCCGAGCTCGGTGGCGTGTTCGCGATAGTTGCGCCCGACGCACACGATCTTGGAGGGGCGGACCGGTACGAGCAGATGCGCCTCTGTAAGCGGAATCGGCGTTAGACGCTTGCTGGGCAGGTCTTCCAGGCTGTCGTCGGCCTCTTCCGGAGGTTTAATCAGGCGACGGGTAATGGTGTCGTGGCCAGCGACAGACTCGACCAGTGCATAGCCAGACTCGCCGTTGAGTTCAAAGCGGCAGTATTTCATGAGGGCGCAGTTTCCTTTCTTACCGATAACAAGTCCGATTTCCGCCGCCAGCCTATCAGTACTCACAATTCTACGGAACGCTTTCGCCGGCTTCCTCGGAATGCTGACTCTCGTTGCCTCGCACATCCACGGCCGAGACAGAGTAGAAGTATTTCTTTCCAGGTTGCACGCTCGTGTCGCGATAGGCGGAAATCTCGGCTGGCTCGGAGTTCAGTCTTTCCGCCGGGCCGCCTTCCATGTGGCGGTAAATGTAGTATCCGGCGAGGTCTGCTTCGGTGTCTGGGTTCCAGCTGAGGTCAATCGCAGGCGTTTGCCCGACTCCCGAGAAAACCGCTTGCAAGCCGGAGGGAGTAGCGGGCGGGAAAATATCGTGAGCAACGATTTCGATTTCGGGCGTGTCGTCGCCCTCGACCTGGATCTCGGGCCGGCCCGCGGCCGCTTCCACAATAGTGACGATATCGGCGTAGTAGAAGTAAGTTTTCTCCCACTGGAAACTCTGGTCGAGAATGGGCTGCTGGCAATTGAATGGATCCGCCTCGGCAACTTGCGTTCCAGAAGCCTGAGCTGAAGCCTGAGTTGAGGAAGCCTGGGCCGGAGAAGCTTGGGTTGCAGAAGCTTGAGTTTCAGAAGCTCGACCCACGACAGCGCCGGCCTCCTCGCGGCGGTAAACCCGCAGTTGATAACGCACTCCGGCGGGCTGGGACGAGGGCGGAACTGGACAAGTCCAGTAAATTTTCACGCCGCCTGCCGTTAGCTCGAGGTGAAAGCGCGACGGCGCCGCCAGCACAGGGGCTGTCGGCACGTGCACGCGGTTGGAAAGCCCGGCGTTGCGCCCGTAGCTGTTCAATACCTGCACTGCATACGTGAATTCGCCGATGTAGTCTGCGATCGGCGATGGCGGAAGCGCGTCGGTGTATTCGGCTTTAGCTGGAGTGCCAGCCTGCTTCGACGCGCTTTCACCCTTTGCGGGAGCCATCTGGCCAACAACCGTGCAGTCCTTAAAATCTGGCTTGATGCTGCGGCAAATGCGCGTTGGCCCCGGCCGGCGGATAGTTTCAGCAACCGTGGTTCGCACCGGGACAGTCCAACTGAGAAAGACCTTGTCGCCTTTGCGGACGGCTCGAAGGTCCGTAACAGGTTTGGGCAATTCCAGCGAAGGTGGCACCGGAGGCCCGATCCGCGCGCAACCCCCCAGAAGCGCAACCACGGCGACGGGAACAAGAACTCCGGCAGTCCTCTTCATGCGGGAAGGACAAGGGTAACAGAAGCTTGTGAGGCGGCGGACGACTCGCTGACCCCAGGAAGGGTGTTAGAGGATATACCGCGACAAATCCTGGTCCTTCACAATATCCGCCAGCATTTTGCCGACGTACACGGCGTCCACGCTGATCTGCTCGCCTTTTCTCTCCGGGGCCTCGAAGCTGATGGTGTCGAGCACGCGCTCCATGATCGTGTGCAGCCGGCGAGCGCCGATGTTTTCCGTGCCTTCGTTCACGCGGAAGGCAAAGCGAGCGATTTCTTCGAGCGCGTCCGGGGTGAACTCCAACTTTACGCCTTCAGTTTCCAGCAGAGCCGTGTATTGCTTCACCAGCGATGACTTCGGCTCGGTGAGAATGCGGATGAAGTCATCCATGGTCAGCGACTGCAGTTCCACACGGATGGGGAAACGCCCTTGCAGCTCGGGAATCAGATCGCTCGGTTTGGAGACGTGGAATGCGCCGGCGGCCACGAACAGAATATGGTCGGTGCGTACCATGCCGTAGCGCGTGTTCACCGTGGTGCCTTCGACGATGGGCAGAATGTCGCGCTGTACGCCTTCGCGGGAAACGTCCGGCCCATGGCCGCTTTCGCGGCCGGCGATTTTGTCAATCTCGTCGAGGAAGATAATGCCGGCGTCTTCCACGCGGTCAATGGCGGTGCGCGTGACCTGGTCCATATCAATCAAGCGTTGCTCTTCTTCCTGGATCAGGTATTCGAAAGCCTCATTGACCTTCATCTTCCGCTTCTTGGTGCGCTGCCCGAAGATGTTGGGCAGCATGTCCTTGATGTTGACGTCCATCTCCTCCACGCCCTGGTTGGAAATAATTTCGAAGGCGGGGAAAGAGCGCTCGCGAACATCAATTTCAACCGTGCGATCGTCGAGCTTGCCCTCGCGCAATTGCTGACGAAGTTTTTCGCGGGTGCGGCTGTGCGAATCACCCGAGGAAGTTGTGCCTTCGAGGGCAAATCCGGCGGGCGCTGTTTCCTGGCGAGCTGGCGCGGGAGGCGGCAATAGGAGATCGAGCAGGCGCTCTTCGGCGTTGAGTTCAGCCTTGTCGGCGACGTCTTCCAGCTTTTCCTCACGCACCATTTCGATGGCGATCTCGACCAGATCACGAATCATGGATTCGACATCGCGCCCCACGTAGCCGACTTCGGTGAACTTCGAGGCTTCCACTTTTAGGAACGGCGAGTTGGCCAGTTTAGCCAGGCGGCGCGCGATTTCCGTTTTGCCCACGCCGGTGGGCCCGATCATGATGATGTTCTTGGGAATGACTTCTTCGGCCATGTCCGGGGGCAACTTTTGGCGGCGGGTGCGATTGCGAAGGGCGATGGCGACTGCCCGCTTCGCGGCGTTCTGCCCGACAACGTACTTGTCGAGTTCTGCGACGATCTCGCGCGGTGTCAGTTCGTCGAGCGCGGCCTGGGGTTCTTCGGCGGTAGCTGGGAGATAAATAGCCATAAGTCAGTCGTTAGTCTTTGGTCGTTGGCCAACCGCTTCAAGAAAACTCGTTCGCCTTTGATGTTGGCTAACGACCAACGGCCAACGGCCAACGACTAAAGCTCTTCTATAGTCACCTTGTCATTTGTATAGATGCACATTTTGCCTGCAATCTTCATGGATTCTTCCGCAATCTGGCGGGCTGAGAGCTGGGTCTGTTCGGACAGCGCTTGCGCCGCCGCCTGCGCGTATGGGCCGCCGCTGCCGATCGCGGCGATTCCGCCGTCAGGCTCAATCACATCACCCTGACCGCTGAGCAGGAAGGTCTGCTCCTTATCGGAAACCAGCAGCAAGGCTTCGAGGTGCCGCAGAAACTTGTCGGTGCGCCAGTCCTTGGCCAGCTCCACTGCGGCGCGGCCGAGGTTGCCGTGATATTGCTCCAGCTTCGATTCGAAGCGGCTAAACAGCGAGAAGGCGTCGGCGGTTGAACCAGCGAATCCGGCCAGAATCTTGTCCTGGTACAGGCGCCGGATTTTCTTGGCGGTGTGCTTGATCACGGCTTCGCCGAGCGTAACTTGACCATCCCCCGCCATGACGACATTGCCATTGCGGCGGACAGAAAGAACGGTGGTGGAGCGAATCAGGCGCTTGGTTGGCATGAGGACAATTTCTGATTATAGCAGCCCGTGGACAAACGCTACGTCCCGCTAAAGTCAGCCGGTGGATGGCCGATAAGGTTCAACGAACTTCGTGAGAAGCACAAATGCCCAGAATTGCTACCAGCATCCTCTTGCTTAGCCTCCTTGGCCCGGCTGGCTTAACAGCTCAGGACAGGCCAACTCAAGATCAGAAGAATTCCACCGCCGAACCGCAAGGTGCGGCCACGAGCGAGCGCCTGCAACGATTGGAGGAGGAACTGCAAGAGCAGCGGGCGCAGATCGAGCAACAGCAGGCGCAGATCGGAGAGCTTGAGCAACAGCTGCGGCAGACTACTGCGGTGGTGACCGAGCAAGGGCAACAGCTGAAAAAGTCCGCGCAACCAATGGCCGGCCAAGATTTCCCGGCGATTGCCGATGTCAAACCGCGCCCCCAGCCACTTACTGCGGCAGTTCCGTTGACGGCAGCTCTTTCCACCCAAGCGGCCACGCCAACCGCTCAAGCTGCGCCGGAGAAGAATCCTCCCGCCCCCACAGTGGTGCCGGCGATTGCTCCCCTGCGGGTGCTTCCGCTTGACCCGCCGGTCAAGGACGGTTTGATTCCCGGCTTCAAGCTCGGCGCGGTCAAGGTCACACCCTACGGCTTCATCAAGGTAACGGCCATTCGCGACTCAAGTTCCCCCAATGGCGACGACTTCCCGTACCCGGGAATATTCCTCAATTCCAGCTCTGTCTTCAGCACCGGCCCCACAACCAACCCCTCATTCCACCTCAAGGCGCGTGCCTCCCGCTTCGGATCGAGCTTCGAATGGCCTGACGTGGCCAAGAAGCTGACTCTAACTGGCAAAGTGGAAGGCGACTTCGAGGGCGGCTTCACGGAAGTCGACAACTCAGATGTCTCATCCATTCGCAATCCCACTCCACGGCTGCGTTTGGCATATGTGCGGCTGGACTACGCCGCCAGCGAAAAGGCGGACGTTTTTTTCGAAGGCGGACAGAATTGGACGCTCTTTGGATCAAGCGTACTCCCCAACATGCTTGAAACTACGTTCCTCGGCGCCTACTCCGGCAATGTGTGGGAACGCGCTCCTCAAATGCGCTTTGGCCTGGTGCAGAAGCTGGGCGGCGGGCGCAATTGCAAGTTTTCTCCCGAGTTCGCCATCATGATGCCCAGCTCGGGCCAAATCTATAAGCTCAACAACACCCTGCAAGGCTTTGAGGCGCAGATCGGCGAAGGCGAGCGCCAGGGGGCCGATTCTGGCCATCCAGAGTTGGAAGCCAGGGCGGTGCTGCAGTTCCAACTCGACAAAGCGCCCGCAGTCGCTCCGGCGCAACTGATCTGGTCCGGGTTTGACGCGCGCCGCACCTCCATCACTACCGCACTCGGCCTCGCCGGGGGCAACTACACCCAGGCGCAACAGGCCGCATTGAACGGAACCGCCTTCCAGCATGGCTTTACCGCCAGCAGCAACCTGTTTGGTAATCAGCTTGCCATCCAGTTGCCGACGCGCTGGTTCACCCTGGTGGCGAGCGCCTATCGCGGCGGCGATCTGCGTTTCATGTTCGGTGGCCAGCTGGACACCAACTTTACTGATGTCAGTGGGTTGTATCAGCTCCAAAGCTTCGCCACGGTGGATGGTGTGGCAGGTACAGTGTCCGGCGCTTCCATGCTGGGATGTACCGTGAACGCTCCGATTGGGAGCGCGTGCACCGCCGCCGGGGGGACGACCGTCGTAGCTCCCGAGCATCCGGTAGGCGCATTTGGCGGCTTCGTCAACCTGGGGCTGCCCCTGTCTCGCTGGTTCCATGCCAATCCCAAGGGACGGAACGCGGGTTGGCAGCTCTACCTGGATGTAGGCAAGGACCAGGTGGTACACCGCGACCTTCTCCACGCCAATGGCATTGGTTGCGAGAGTGCAGATGCAGTCAACCCCACCGAATGCAACGGTGGCCTGCCGATCTACATGGGCACGATGGGAGCGGCGACTCTGTACTACAAACTCAACCCCTGGGTCACAATTGGGTTCGAACAATCGCGATATGCGTCCCACATTCTGCCCGAGGTTCCACCGCTCTACGATATCGCGGGAAAACAATCGCATGTCTGGCAGAATCAGCGCACCGAGTTTGGACCGATCTTTAGCTTTTAGGAATGGGGGCCCGCAATTCATGTCAGCAAAACCGCAGGCTGTCGGCTGCGGGCGTCTTAGATCGAAAAAACGGTGAAGGTTATCCCTCGTCCGCCGATTGACGAGGATTTCTTAGCCGAGGTGCCATCCGTGTTGATGAAGATGAAGCTGACCAAGAAGATCGTGGGCTCAATCGTTTTGACTCTGGCTTCGCGACAAGGTCCGGCAGATTACGGGCATGGCCAGCGCCACGCGCACCTGGTTTTCCGCCAACCTTGACACGATGGTTCCTGGCCAAAACTTCAAGACCCTGAACCAGGTGCCGGTGGTGGTGGCGTGGAGTATTGCCCAGGCTTACGCCCAGCAACACGATATGCAGTTCCGCACACCCTCATTGAATCCGCGCAATCCGAAGAACCAGCCGGACGAGTTCGAGCGCCGCGCCCTGGAGGCCTTTCAAAAGAACCCGGATCTGCAGGAATTCTCGGAGCGGGAGAACGAGGGTGGCAAAGAATTCATGTACTATGCCCAGGCGGTGCGCCTCACGGAGGACTGCCTGCTGTGCCACGGTGGCCCGGCTGGACAGAAAGATCCGTTCGGTTTTGCCAAGGAGGGCATGAAGGTCGGTGATCTGCGCGGAGCCTTCGTGGTCAAGGCTTCAACCCAGGGTCTGGTGAAGACGGCGTGGGCTAATTCCCTGGCGATTTTTCTCATCAGCCTGTCCACCCTGTTGATCGCCGGCGGCGTGGTATTTGCCCTGGTGCGCAAACTGGTGGTCAAGCCGCTCTCAGCCTCCGCGGGTTTGGCCGAGAACATCGCCAATCGAAATCTCGCGGTGGAGGACTTGGATCTTGAAGCCGAGGACGAAATCGGGGAAGTGACTTCGGCCCTGAACACGATGAAGAACAATTTGGCGGAGATCATTCGCTCGATTGCCGCGACCGCCGAGCACGTCGCGAGCGCGAGCGAGGAGATTTCCTCCTCCGCCTCCCTGCAGGCGCAGGGAGCGGACCCCCAGAAAGACCAGACCGCGCAAGTGGCTACGGCGCTGCAGGAGATGTCTTCCACCGTGCTGCAGGTTTCGGAAAACTCCGGCAAGGCCGCCGACGCTTCCAATAAAGCCGCGGAAACGGCGCGGCACGGAGGCGCGATCGTGGACCAGACGCTGGCCAAAATGCGCTCCATCGCTGAGTCGGTTAGCAGCACCGCGAAGAAGGTAGGGGAACTGGGCAAGAGCAGCGACCAGATCGGGCGCATCATTGGCGTGATTGACGACATCGCCGACCAGACCAATCTGCTGGCCTTGAATGCCGCCATTGAAGCGGCGCGAGCGGGCGAGCAAGGGCGCGGATTCGCAGTGGTAGCGGATGAGGTCCGCAAGCTGGCCGAACGCACCACTTCCGCCACCAAGGAAATCGCCCAGATGATCCGCACCGTGCAGGAAGAAACCAAGACGGCCGTTGCGGCCATGGAAGCCGGTACCAAACAGGTGGAAGAAGGAGTGCAGACCACTGCCGAGGCGGGAGACTCACTCAAGGAGATCATTCACACTTCCGAGCATGTGGGCGAGATGATCACTCACATCGCCACCGCCGCCGCGGAACAATCGAGCGCCACCGAAGAGATCAACCAGAACATGGAGCAGATCGCCAAGCTGGTAAAGGAATCCGCTGACGGGGCGCAACAGTCTGCCAAAGCCTGCCAGGATCTGAGCGGCCTAGCCCTGGACCTGCAAAAAATGGTTTCACATTTTGAGCTCGGCACTAACGGAGATGGTAATGGGCGCGATCGGGCTATACCTGTCCGCCAGCGTTCGCTGGGAAATAGGAAGAAGCCGAAAACGCTGTCCGCAGGCGCGTTTTGAGCGGGATCGTCTGTTTCCCTCGCCTGCGGCTTAGGGATAGAAATGGAATTACGAAAGATAAACCGGCTCTAATGCAGCAACGCTGAGGCATGTCATTACCTGCCGCGCCCACTCACACAGCCGAAGCACGCCTTCCCGAACTGGAGCCCCATGTGAGTATTCCCAACCTAAAGTTGGCACCAAAGCCGCCGATATAGATATCTGGGCAAGCCAAACCCGCCCAAACACGGCTCAACCATTCGAATCGCGTCAGGAGGGCCTATGCGTTGTTGGAGTCAGAAACTTGCACTACTCGCGGTAGCACTCGTATTTCCAGTCATGTCCCGAGCTCAGGAATTCAAACTGTTCGATCGCAGCGTGCAGGTGCACGGATTTGTCTCGCAAGGCTACGTCAAGACCGACACGAACAACTGGCTCACGATGCAGACCAGCGGTGATGGGAGCGCCGGGTTCACCGAAATGGGCCTCAACCTCTCAACTCAGATTACCGATAATCTTCGCGTCGGCGCGCAGTTCTACGATCGAAACCTCGGCCAGCTTGGCCAATACCATCCTTCACTCGATTTTGCGATGGCAGACCTGAAATACAAGCCGTGGCTGAATTTCCGCGGCGGCAAAGTGAAGACCACGTTGGGCCTGTACACCGACACGCAAGACCTGGATTTCCTGCGCGTCTTCGCGCTCATGCCGCAGGGCATCTATCCCCTTGACCTTCGCGATGCCAACATCGCGCACTTGGGCGGAGACGTATACGGCAGGATTCGGCTGCAGCATCATGCCGGGTCGTTATCCTACACGGCTTACTCGGGGCACCGAAGCGACAGCATCTATAGCGGATATCCATACTTCCTGCAGGCTCGCGGGACTATCGAACAGAACTACCACGGACTGCAGTATGGAGGAGACCTGCGGTGGATAACCCCCCTCAAGGGCCTGCAAGTAGGAGCCTCGCGCCTTAACGAGGACATTGAAGGCTTCGGCTTGCGACTGGGAGCCCCCAACCTGGAGAAAACCAAAGACAAGCCCGACTTCACGGACCAGTTCTATGGTGAATATAGCTGGAGGAACCTGCTGATTGATGCGGAGTATAAGCGCTTCTATCGAGACCACCTGATCCGCAACCTCACTGCGGAGGATCAGACCAACGTGCACGCCTGGTACGTTGCGGGTAGTTACCGACTCATGAAGCGATTGGCTGTGGGTAGCTACTACTCCCATTACACCATCACATCGACTTTCCTCCAATTGACCGACACAAGTCTGCCCCAAGGACACGATTACGACAGAGTGGTAAGTGGCCGGGTGGATATTAACCGTTTCTGGAACGTGAAGGTTGAAGGCCATTTCATGGACGGTTACGGATTCGGCCCGTATCCCAACGGGTTCTACCCGCAGCAAAATCCGGATTTCGCGCCCAACACCAAGGCACTGGTGATTAAGACGGGGTTCAACTTTTGAAGGAGGCAGCATTAATGGCGAAGGAGAAGCTCATCAAATACACGCGGTTTGCCCTCATCGTGGTGGGAGGCATGGTGTTTGCCTCTCTCACTGCTCACGCCGCCGGCGTCAAGGTAATTGCCAACTCCAGCGTCTCGGCCAGCACGATATCCGCGGACGACCTCAAAGGCGTTTTCCTTGAGGAAAAAAGCGAGCTCAGCGATGGTACTCACGTCGAACCGGTGCTCGAAAAAGGGGGCCCGGCCCACGACGCGTTCGTGAAGGACTATCTGGGTAAGACTGACTCGGCGCTGCAGACGTACTACCGCAGCCTGGTGTTCACGGGCAAGGGGTCAATGCCAAAGGCCATGGGCACCGATGCGGAGGTGGTGGCCTACGTGGCCAAAACCAAGGGTGCGATCGGATATGTGAGCGCCGATGCTGCGGCCGAAGGCGTGAAGACGTTAGAAGTGAAGTAGTTTCGAGCCGGCGGTCCAACAGGTAGGGCCGCCGGCCCGTACTTAAGAGGCATCCAATGCGCAATCTTGGAGTTAAAGCAAAGATCTGGCTCATCATTTCGATTTTCGGGGCTGGATACGTTGTCCTCCTTATTCTGCTGCAGTGGACTACATCGCAGACCCAGGCGCACATGAAAATTGCATCGGGGTCCCTTTTCCCCGCTGCCCTGAGCAGCCAGGAAGCACAAGCTGGTTTTCAGAAATTAACCAAACGCTACAGCGACGCCGTTCTGACCCAGGACAAGCAGGCGCTGGTAGATGCCGGCCAGCAGGCGCAGGGTGTGGTTGACGATCTGGAGTCCGTAAAAGCAAAGATCAGTTTTGATCCTGACCTGCAAAACAAAACTGCCGCCTTGATCGACAACTTCAAGAATATCCAAACCCGCTCCCAGTCTACCTACGGCTTAATGGTCGCGAGCCCGGACAAAATGACGGCCCAAACTCAGGCCGACGTTGCTGCTCTTGCCCAGGACAACAAACAACTGGAAGCATCCTTCAGCGACCTGCGAGATGAGCTGTCGAAGCGCTTTGGGGCTGAACTGGATATCGTGACCGCCTGGTCTCAACGTCAGCTCACCCTGGGAATGATTGTGCTGGTCGTGGCGCTGCTATGCGGGGGCGGGCTGTCCGCCGTCGTCATTAATCGCCAAATCGCCACCCCCCTGCGTGAACTCGCCACGCGCTTGGAGGACATCGCTCAAGGCGAAGGCGACCTCACGAGGCGGCTCGAGATTGATTCCCGCGACGAGATTGGAGAAGTTGCGAGATGGTTCAACACCTTTATGGAAAAACTGCAAGGCATTCTGCTGCAGTTTGCCAGCACGGCGGAGCATGTGGCCAGCGCCAGTGAGGAATTATCGTCATCGGCCACGTTGCAGGCACAGGGCGCCGAGACTCAGAAAGACCAGACTGCGCAAGTGGCGACAGCGTTGCAGGAAATGTCATCAACCGTGCTACAGGTTTCGGAAAACTCCGGCAAGGCGGCAGAGGCGTCGCGCAAAGCCGCCGAGACCGCCCGGCATGGCGGGGCGATCGTGGACCAGACCCTGGGCAAAATGCGCACTATCGCCGAATCAGTGAGCGGCACCGCGAAAAAGGTGGGAGAACTGGGCAAGAGCAGCGACCAGATCGGGCGCATCATCGGAGTGATTGACGATATTGCCGATCAGACCAACCTGCTGGCGTTAAATGCAGCCATTGAGGCGGCGCGGGCGGGTGAGCAGGGACGTGGGTTCGCGGTTGTCGCCGATGAAGTCCGAAAGCTGGCTGAGCGCACCACCTCCGCCACGAAGGAAATCGCGCAGATGATCCGAACTGTGCAGGAAGAAACCAAAGTGGCGGTCACGGCGATGGAAGCGGGCACGAAGCAGGTGGAAGAAGGCGTAGAGACAACCGCGCAAGCTGGAGACTCGCTGAAGGAAATCATTCATACCTCGGAGCAGGTGGGCGACATGATTACGCACATTGCCACCGCAGCCACCCAGCAATCGAGCACCACCGAAGAGATCAACAGCAACATGGAGCAGATCGCGAAGCTCGTGAAAGAGTCAGCCGACGGGGCCCAGCAATCGGCCAGAGCATGCCAGGACCTAAGCGGCTTGGCGCTCGATCTGCAGAAGATTCTCGGCAAGTTCAAGCTGGATTCCAACGGCCACGGGGCCTCCCGGTCATTGGCACGGCGCTTTGCAGAAGGTGAAAATCCAAAAGCTCTGGCGGCACATGCCTCCTCCGGCTTCTGAACGTTGATCTCGCATAACTCGACTCGACACTAAGCAATTCCAAAACAGTCCAACTGCGCCCCTTCCGGTGGTGGGCTGCTTTGCGTCCTTCGCGGTCAAATCTGAAACCGCAAAGTTCGCAAAGGACGCAAAGAACAGACGGCAAACCGAGGCGCCGGCGGTAACTGACCCACTGGGCCCCGCTTCGCCGCAAGTCAGCAATCTTCAACACAACGATCTACAATGTGGGGCAGGAGTTTCCTATGCGTGAGATCGTTGTGGTGTCTTCGGTTCGTACGGCGGTTGGGCGCGCTTTCAAGGGCACGCTCCGCGCTACGCGTCCGGATGAACTGGCCGCGGTTACGCTCAAAGGCGCGTTGGAGCGTGTGCCTGAGCTTGATCCCAAAGAGATCGAGGATGTGATTCTCGGCTGCGCCATGCCCGAAGCTGAGCAAGGCATGAACGTAGCGCGCATCGCCGCGCTGCGCGCTGGGCTGCCGGTGGAAGTCTCGGCGCTTACCATCAACCGTTTTTGCTCGTCGGGACTGCAGGCGATTGCGCTCGCGGCTGAGCGCATCGGGAGCGGCGGCGCGGAAGTGATCTTGGCCGGCGGCACCGAGTCCATGTCTATGATTCCGATGGGGGGACACAAGATTTCTCCCAATCCCTGGCTCGTGGACCACTACCCCGGCGCGTATCTTTCAATGGGGCTGACGGCGGAGCGCGTGGCGCAAGGGTTCGGCATAACCCGTGAGGCGGCGGACGAATTCTCGCTGCGCAGCCATCAAAAGGCCCTGGCGGCGATCCAGGTGGGGAAGTTCGAGGACGAGACTGTGCCAGTTCCGGTGAGCTTTACCACACCGAATGGATCGAAACCGAAACGGCAGGAGATTGTTTTCAAGATTGATGAAGGGCCGCGCGCGGACACTTCGCTGGAGGCGCTGCTTGCGCTCAGGCCCGCTTTCCACGCCAAAGGGACGGTAACGGCGGGGAACTCTTCGCAGATGTCCGATGGCGCGGCGGCGGCGGTGGTGATGTCTGGCGAGCGCGCCAAGGCGCTCCGCATCACGCCCCTGGCGCGGTACGTTTCGTTCGCCAGCGCCGGGTACAAGCCGGAAGAAATGGGATTGGGGCCGGTATTCGCCATACCAAAGGCGTTGAAGTTGGCCGGTCTGAAGCTCTCTGACATTGATGTAATCGAACTGAATGAGGCCTTCGCGGCGCAGTCGCTGGCGGTAATCAAAGAGGCAGGGCTGGATCCGGAGCGGGTGAATCCGAATGGCGGGGCGATTGCTTTGGGCCACCCACTGGGATGCACGGGAGCCAAGCTGACGGCCAGCATTATTCGCGAACTCAAGCGCCGCAACGCGCGCTATGGGATGGTGACCATGTGCGTCGGTGGAGGCATGGGGGCGGCGGGGATCTTCGAAAACCTGAACTAGAGACAGCCGGCTTGTCGCGACAAGATTTCTTTCGCCGTTCCGACAGCTCGTCATTCCCCGCGAAGCGAGGAATCTGTAGTTGTCAGGCGCTGCACTTGTGGTTAAATTGACTGCGTGACGGGCGAGCAGAAAATCCGCGTGCTGGTGGCCAAGCCGGGCTTGGACGGCCACGACCGCGGCGCCAAGGTAATCGCCCGCGCCCTGCGCGACGCGGGCATGGAAGTGATCTACACCGGCCTGCGCCAGACGCCGGAGATGATCGTCAATTCAGCGCTGCAGGAAGATGTTCACGTCATCGGGCTCTCCATTCTTTCGGGCGCGCACAACGCCATCGTGCCGCGCGTCATGGACCTCCTGAAACAAAACAAAATGGACGACGTGCTGGTGCTGGTGGGCGGCATTATTCCTGACCAGGATGTTGAGGGGCTTAAGAAAGCCGGCGTTGGCGCGATCTTTCAGCCGGGCACCGCAATGGACGACATCGTGCAGTTCATTCGCGCCAACGTGAGACCCCGCGGCGTTACCACAGCCTGATGGCGGAGGCCCACACTTCGCGATTGCTTCGACAGCTGGTGGAAGTCGTTGGGCCGGCTCCGTGGTACTGGAAAACCTTCCCTTCTCTGCGTTCTTCTTCCGGACGGAAACTTGTTTGGACTTACCGCGAGAACGAATCAGCGTTGGGTTCGTTGGTTTCCCTGGGTCTTGAGCAGGAGCCTGACAAGCCGCTTCTGGCGCTGAATACCTACTGCCGTCCCTTCGCGGTGCCGCCATCTCGCCTGGGCATCTGGTGTCCGGAAGGAAGGTCCCTGCGGCTGGTGTGCTTCGAACTCAACGGTCTCAAGGCTTTCGACTTTGGTGAAATCGCTGGCTGGTTTAAACAATCGGCGGAGCGCATCTACGCTGCCACCGAGCCCATCGCTGATTTCGAACTGCCGCTTGGACTGGAGGCCGGCGTACATAAGATCGACGTGCCGCCCGAGCTGCAGATCGCCGAGGAATTGATCGCTCCGGTGAGCTGCGCGGCAAAAACAAACGAGGATCCGGCGATGGCCCTCTATGTTTTTTATCTGCACGCCGGACTGGTAGAAGTGCTGCCTCAACGCTGGTTCACGCGAGGACAGCTGGGGGCCGGTTTTGAACCTGGCCGCCAGTGGATCACGCGGGCCGCGCGCGATCCCGAATCCCACTGCATCTTCGGGGACGGCATTCGCATCGGCAGCTTCCTGCTGGAGGAAGACGGCCAGAGTCTCGCCCAGTGGATCGAAACGACGCCGTGAGGAGCCAGCATGAAGCTCCCGCGCCATCACATTCCTTTCTGGAAGTAGAAGGTCTTCCTGGCGTGCGCATTCTGCGTCTGCGGTCGGCTGACGGAATGAACCGCCTCACTCGCAACTGTGTCGCGGCACTTACTCAAGCCTTGCGTGATTTCTATCGAGAGCCCCGGCCGCTGGTTGTGAGCGGCAATGACCGCAGCTTTTCGGCAGGCGCTGACTTGAACGAAGTCGCGGAACTGGACGCGGTATCGAGTGCGGAATTCTCGCAAACCGGCCAGGAATTGATGAGCGCGATTGAACATTTTCCCGCGCCTGTGATCGCGGCCATCTCCGGCCACTGCATGGGCGGCGGGCTTGATTTGGCGCTTGCTTGCCGCCGGCGCGTCGCCTCGCGCACGGCGGTCTTTGGCCATCGCGGAGCCGCTCTGGGGCTTATTACCGGATGGGGTGGGACCCAGCGACTTTCGCGACTGCTGGGCAAAGCCAGAGCCACACAGATGCTGGTTGCCGCCGAGAAGGTTTCTGCGGCCGAGGCTCTAACGCTCGGACTAGTTACCGCCCTAGCCGAAGATCCGGTTGCCGAAGCAGTCGAACGGATTAGGGCGGGCCGTGACGGCACCGGCGGCAACAATTCCTTGGTTCTTCCCTGAGCAGCCGACGGCGCTTAACGAACGATGGGCACTTGGAGCTAACCCATTCGGCGCGATGAAGGCACGAAGTGGGCTCGGCGGCCTGGCATCGCCTACACCCTTTCGTATGCGGCTTTTTGGCTGCCTTTGATTGACAGAGAAAGAGTCCGGGATTTACACTGTCAATGTAGTATTGCAACTTAGTTGCAACAAGCGTCCTTTCGCAAAGATCGCCATGCCGCTTCCACAGACTGAAGTCCCGGGGCGCCTCCAGGCACAGCTTGCCGGCCGCGGTATCCGCATGACACAGCAGCGGCGTGCCATCCTGAGCGTCATTGAAACCGCCAACAAGCACCTCGACGCCGCGGAGATCCTGCGCAAGGCCCAACGCCTCGATGCTTCCGTAGACCGCAGCACCGTATACCGTACCCTCGCTCTACTCAAACGCCAGGGGATGATTGACGAGCTTGACCTGATGCACATGAATGGCGAGGCGCACTACTACGAGCGGAGGCTGGGGCCGGACCATATCCACATGGCCTGTTTGCGCTGTGGGAAGATCAGTGAATTCGTTAGCGAGATTTTCGACTCCCTGAAGCACCAAATGGAGCGCGACTGCCGCTTCCAGATCATCGTGTCGCGGATGGAAATCGGTGGGTACTGCTCGGCGTGCCGGCGTTAGCTTTCCGAGTGCTCCTCGGCCAAGGACTTACTTTGCGAACTTTGCGCTCTTAGCGGTTTAGCCGACCGCAACCGGCGCAGGTCTCGACGAGAATCCGGGAAATGGCACAGGAAAGGCGGATTCGAGGCTGACGGCATCAGCCACAGCTGCCGCGAGCGGTGATCGGGCGCCAAGGGGTTTTCTAAGAAATGCCCCTGTAATGCCTATGCCATTGGTCATCTATGCTTCTTCCATGATTCCGGGTTATGCTTAAGCAATGAGCCAAGAGCAACGCCACCCCTACAGCCGCGAAGCAGTCGCCAGCACTCCTGAGCTGGCCGGCCTTCTGTACTTATTCGTCCTGGACCGCCTGGTGTGGGTTCAGTGGGACTCAAACGTCCGCGCCCGCCTGTTGGATCTCTATGAACGGTTCCCCGAGGCGACCGACTTCTCATACTCGGCATGCTCCTCTGCGGATGGCGACCCCAAAGCCCAGATCCTCCGGAGCGCCTACCAGCTCGCGGACAGGAAAGCAACGCAAGAGCCGCTGGGATTGAGCGCCGCTGCCGGCCGCTGAGGTCTGGTGCTACCGCGATAGCAATGCCCGGCCGGAGCCTGGAACTGTCCCAATCGAAAACCGAAATTACTAACTAGTATCTCCCCAGTGACGATCCCTGCTTCAAAACAGCAGTACACTTCACAGTGTCCGCTTTGGAGGCACCGACATGTTCTGCTCAAAGTGCGGTACTGACCTTCCAAAGGATTCTCGACTCTGCCGGAAGTGCGGCTATTCATTACAAGCAGCGACAACGGAAAGCGTGAGTGCTGCGGGCGCACGTAGCGCCGTGGCGATAGCTCCGGTGCAGACCACACCCAAGGCCGTTCGAGTTTCGTTTGTTCTCGGGCTGCTGTTAGCCTTGGCGCTGCTGGGGTGGGTGGCGGATCATGAGGCTCAAAAAGAAACGGCGGCACAGGCTGCATTCCGGGCTCAGAATCCTCCGGTGCAGATGCACAGAATCACCATTGGCAAAGGTGCGCTCACTGTCAATGCCTCGCAGTTCACATTTTTTGCGATGCCCGCGCCTACAGGCGCTACAAACGTCAGGGTGCAAGGTCATTTCAGCGCCACAGGCGGCAGCGGAAACGACATTGAAGTGTATTTGGTGGATGAAGACCAATTCACAAACTGGAAAAACGGCCACGAAACCCCAAAGTTCTACAGCAGCGGCAAAGTCACTGTAGGCGATGTCAATGTAACGCTGCCCGACGACGCTGCCACCTACTACTTAGTGTTCGACAACAGGTTTTCTTGGCTTTCACCAAAGGCGGTCCAAGAAAATCTTGTGATGACCTATTACAGCAGGGGGAGCTAGTCCCCGTTACATTGGTAACCTTGCTCGGAGACTGCTGGCGAGCGAGACTTGCCGAGACACTCAGCCGATTTTCGCCGGAGGTTAGGAAATGCGTCACATCGGGATCATCGCCCTCCTATTTTTGTCCTGCCTGATTACGACGGCTCAAGAGACGAAGCCCGTTAACCGCCCAGACAAACCGCAGGTCATCTCCCAGGCCATCGGGGAACCAGCGTTCACCATTCCCGCAGGCGCATACAAGGACTACACATTCGCCGTCCCAGAGGGATTGAAGAAGGTCGGCCTGTTCGGCAAGTTCAAAGCCACGGGCGGAATGCGCAACAGCATTGAAGTTTGGGTGATGAATGACGACCAGTTCGTCAACTGGCAGAACAGGCACACCGTGACACCGCTCTACAACAGCCAGAAGGTAACGCAAGGAACAATCAAATTGCTTCTGCCGACCGACCCCGGAACGTATCACATCGTATTCAATAACCGCTTCGCTCTGTTGCTAGCCCCTAAAGCGGTGGAAGCGACATTGGCCCTGCAGTACATCAAGCAGTGAAGGAGCCCGCGATATGCCAGTCCCTCTGTTGCTAGCTCTAGCCGGTGCTGCCATAGGACGGGCAACAAGGAAAGAGCCGAAGAAGAAAGCGGTTTCAAAATACACCAAGAAAAACGGCACCAAGGTGAGAGCTTACACCAGAAAAACTCGCTAGCCCCCGAGGCCATCGCCGCGGTACGGCATGCATGCTTCAGCTTCACGCGCTCAATGCCGAATACACTTTCCGTTTCCCTTTACCAACTGAGCGACCTGAGACATAGGTAACAGATTGTACCGGACACATGGGTGACACTTTTCCTCCTTGGAGGGAGGGAAAGATGCCCTGGAAGGAGTGTTCGGTCATGGATGAAAAGCTGCAGTTTGTGGCT
>Ga0335078_10001914_pt1 | contig 31514 bp, 32 predicted proteins | sample Lox_Sample_32_FD_206711 | JGI IMG/M metagenome (GOLD analysis project Ga0335078, IMG submission 206711) | Soil microbial communities from Loxahatchee National Wildlife Refuge, Florida, United States - Lox_Sample_3.2 | ecosystem: Environmental > Terrestrial > Soil > Wetlands | place: USA... | reverse complement strand
GTGCTGCGCGGGGAACTCGCGCATGTCGAGGGACTCTACGGTTGGGCAGTCCGAACCGCCGAGAAAGCGGGGGAGTCGCTTCCGGCGCTTATCGAGGCCGCGGACGCGGAATCCGGCCCTATGGGATGACCTTCGTTTGGGTCCGGCGGGTATCGCGACGGTTGCGAGCTCGAGACGGCCGGAATCGCTCGGTGCCCTTGCCCTTCCAACGGAGCCCTCGTCCCTCCGTGCCCGCGCTCGTGAGACCGCGATACACGCGGCCTTTCTGCGCCGGGGCGGCGACCCAGGAGATCTTCGGGTCGGCCAGGATCTCGGGATGGTCGGGGTCGACCATGATCACCTCGAAGAACTTCTGTTTTCCATCCTCGCCGACCCAGTAGGAGTTCAGGACCTCGAGGTTCGGGTAGTGCTTCTGGGCTCGCTCCTCGGCGATGCGCCGGAGGCTCTTCGCGAGCGTCATCTTGAGAATGCCCTTGTGCTTCGGCCGACGGCCCGCGATGATCGCCCGTTTCCCCTGCCCGCCGCGTCGGACCCGGACGCGAACGACGACGTAGCCGCCCTTGGCGCGGTAGCCGACGGCCCGGGCTCGGTCGAGCCGCATCGGATGCTCCACGCGGGTGACCGTATGCTCCCGACGCCAGGTGAGGAGCCGTTCGTGGCGCAGCGCGGCGCCCTCCTCGCCGAGCGTCTGTCGGAACGACCGGGCCATGTACCGGTAGGAAGAAGTGGCCATGGAACGCGGCGCGGGGACCCCGGTCCCAATTATAAAGCTGCCTCTCGGGCGACGGCGTCAGCCGCCGCCGTTCTTCGCGGAGGCCCAGGGGAGCCGCGATTCCGGCGGACGCACGACCTTGGCCGTCGCGTGGCTCTCGGTGGCGATCGCTCGTTCGAGATGGCTCTGGATCTCGCGCATCAAGCGGTCCATCCGGGAGAGCTGGTCGCCGGGCACGTCGGTCGGGCTCTCCCAGACCAGCGCGGCTCCGCCGCTCGTCGGGTAGAAGCGGAACGCCACGGCGGAGGCGGCGGGCGGGACAGCGGGGTTCATCCGCCCGAGACGCCCCGTGACCCGGCTCTCGACGGGCTCGGTCGCCTCGACCTTCTCGACGGCGTAGCCGAGGGTACCCAAGAAGTCGCAGAGGTAGGTCGCGAACCGTTCGCGACCGATCCCGCGAACCCGGAGCCAGTCCCCATTACCTTCGCCCATGTTGCTTGCGGTCCAACGCGCGCCCGTAGCTCTTGAAGAGCCCGAGCATCATCCGCAACTCCGCCTCCGAAGGCGTCGCGCGGCCGAGCACGCGACGAAACAGGAGGATTAAACCCCGTCGTTTGTGCGCGGGGTACCCCGTGCGGGCCAGAAGTTCGCCCATCCGCTCGAGAAACAGCTCTTTCTCAGCTCCTTTGAGGTCGATCAGTTCGGGCGCCGGCGTGGTCTCAGGGTCGGCGGGGCCACGCGCCCGATGCACCGCGTAGAGCACGATGGCCACTGCGTGGGAGAGGTTCAGGGTCGGGAACTCCCGTCGTGCCGGGATGTGGACCAGGAGGTCGCAGCGGTGAAGCTCCTCCCGGGAGAGGCCATTGTCCTCGGGTCCGAAGACGAGCGCGACCCGGCCGGACAACGGTCGGACCATCTCGCCGAGACGTTCGGGACTCACCGAGCGACGCAGGTAGGCGTTCGAGCGTCCCGTGGAGAGGTCGGTCGTTCCGACCACGAGGTCCGCGTCCTGGATCGATCGGTCGAAGCGGGCCGTTCGAACGGCGGTCGTGAGAAGGGGGAGCCCCCCCATCGCCCGGCGGCGGGCCACGGTGCCGATCTTCGCCCGCGGGGCCACGAGCACGAGGCGGTCCGCGCCGAAGTTTCGCGCGAGTCGGGCGACCGCGCCCACGTTGCCGTCCTCCTTCGGCCGGACGAGGACCACGTCGAACTGCGGGCTCACCCGGCGGCTCCTTCCGCGAACAAGCGGCGGACCATCCAGTCCGGGTCGAACGGCACGAGGTCGGCGTACCCCTGGCCCGTGCCCACGAACAGGATAGGCTTCTTCGTGACGAACGTGGCGCTCAGGGCGGCTCCGCCCTTCGCGTCCGCGTCGAGCTTGGTCAGGATCAGGCCGTCGACCCCCACGGCGGCGTCAAAGAGCTTGGCCTGCTCGATGACGTCGTTGCCGCTCAACGCGTCCCCGACGAACAGCGTGAGCGCCGGCGCGACGACCCGACGAATCTTCTTCGCTTCCTCGATCAGGTTCTCGTTCGTGTGCTGGCGTCCGGCGGTATCGACCAGGACGACGTCGATCCCCCGCGCCCGGGCGTGTTCGACCGCGTCAAAGGCGACGGCCGCCGGGTCGCTCCCTTCCTGCTGACGGACGACCCGTACCCCGATCCGTTCACCGTGCACGAGCAACTGCTCGATGGCGCCGGCCCGAAAGGTGTCGCCCGCGGCGATCACGCTCGAGAGCCCCTGGCCGCGGAGCCACCCCGCGAGTTTCGCTACCGTGGTGGTCTTCCCGGTTCCGTTGACCCCCACGAACATGATCACGTACGGTTTCGGCGCGTGGTTCTTCACCGCCTTCGCGAGATCGATCGGCGGTCGATTGAGGATGGCCTGACAGGACCGCTCGAGACACTGGCGGATCGCTTCCTCCGCGTCGACGCCGAATCGGAGCTTCTTCCCGGCGAGTTCCTTCCGAAGGTCGCGCCGCAGGCGCCCGATCACCGGGAGCGCGACGTCCGACTCCAGGAGAACGATCTCGAGCTCGTCGAGCACGTCGTCGATCGTCCCTTCCTTGAGCCGGTGCCCGAGAAACCCCTCGGTGAAGATCGTTTCGTTGGATTCGGAGCGGGTCGTGGAGGGTCGGGTGGCCGCCGGGGCCGGCGGAGCGGGAGCGCCCGCTCCCCTCGGTGGCGACGGAACGTTCGGGGCCACCGGTGGGGGGGTCGGCGGGGATTCGGGTTCCGGCTCCGAGCTCTTTCGGAGGCGGGCCTTAATCGCTGCCCACATCGCTCGACACGCCGGCCTCGCGGGCGATCGTATCGAGTCGCTGCGAGAGCGCCTGGATCCGTTCGTCCAGCGTGTTCATTTGAGTCTCGAGGTCGCGGAGGGCCTGCTCGATCCGGGTGGACCGGTCGGCGAGGAGTTCGACCACCTTCGGACGCTCCATCTCGACGACGATCCCGCTCCCTACGCCGACGAGGACGGGGGCGGTCCGGTCGACGGAACCTCGCACGAAGGTCTCCCCGCCCAGCGGGAGAAGGAGTTCGACGCCGGCCGGCGCTCGGTCGACTCCTTCGAGACTTTCGCGGGCCCGGCCGTGATCCTGTCGGGAGGCCGTGAGGATCTGATGCTGCTGGAGCAGCGCGTTGAGCTGGTTGCGATACGCGTCGAGCCGCATCAGGTCCTCCTGGACCTGTTGCTCGGAAACGCGCGGCTTCGCGCCGCTCATGCGGCTGGGACCTCGGCGACCGCGTGGATCCGGATCTGGTGCCGCTTGACGTGGTGGCAACCCCCGATCTCGGAAAGCGCCCACTCCCGGGCGAGATCCGCGGACTCGGCGTCGTGCGTCTTCGTGAACGGCTGCCAGTAGCCGCGACGCGCGTAGAATGACCCCTCGACCTTGAAAGCGGGCATCGAACCCTCGGACGATGGCCGCGGCACCCGGGAGGCCCTTTTAAACCTGACTTGCCGGGACGGTGGTGGCCGGCCGGCCTCCCAGCGACGCGAGCAGATGGTCCGACGTTCGCCACGCCATCGCCAAGATCGAGATCATGGGGTTCGCGCCGGGCGCGGTCGGAAGCAGACTTCCGTCGCCGATCCAGAGTCCCTCCACCCCGTGCACCTCGCCCGTCGGCCGCGCGGCGCTCGTTCGGGGGTCCGGGCCGGCGCGGGCCGAGCCCATCGGATGGGCCGAGAAGAGGGCGATCGCATTCTCTCGGATGCCGGCGGAGCGAACTCCCTCGACGAACCGGTCGAGCTCGCCCTCGGTGAGCGCTTGGCCCCGGCCACCCACTTCGACCGCGGGGGTCTGCAGCGACAGAAGCCGAGTGGCCCCCGCGGCCCGGAGGATACGCGCGGTCTCCTCGATCCCGAGGAGAAGGTTCTGTCGGTCACGTTTCGAGAGGTGATACTCGTACTCGGGGCGACCGTCCGAATCTACCCGGACCCGGCCTTCGCCCGTATCCCGGACGAGGACGATCGGGGTCGCCGTGCGCTCGAGCCGTTCCATCCGGTTCCAGAACTCCGACGACCCGTCCCACGGAAGGGCGATGGCGGAAAGCCCCGGATGCGCCGGGGCGACCTCGATCCACGGCCCATGCGCTCCTTCGTCCGTGCTCTGGAATCGGTAGACTCCCACCGTTTGATGCGGACCGTCCCACGTGCGCACCGGAGCGGGAAAGTCCCCGGCGATCGCGGTGGTGGGGTCGATCCGGAGTCCCGCGCCCACTCCCGGGAACCGAACGTCCGAGTTGAGAAGGAGGGCCGGGGTCAGCAGGGCCCCGCCGGCAGCGACCACCGCTCGCGCGCGCACGTGCACCGATCGGCGCATCCCATCGCGCGTGTGGGTGGCACGTACCCCCCGCACACGGCCCTGCTCGACCTCGATGAGCGTGGCGCGCGTCGAGGCGTAGAGGGCCGCCCCGTCTCGGAGCGCATCGGAAAGGAATGTCTCGAGGCTCGAACGACGACAACCGAAGGTGCAGCCGAACGTGCAGAATCCGTAGCGAGACCGACATCCGACCGCGTTGCGAGGGATGAGGTCCCAGTCGCTGCCCCGTCGATACCCGAGCGCTTCGCACCCCCGTCGCAGTGCTTCGTTGGACGGGTTCAACGTGCTCTCGGTGGTCGAGACCTCCAGGCGCTCTCCGACCTGGGCGATGATGCGGTCGAACCCGGCGGTGATCACGTCGGGCATCTGCCCGAGCTCGGCCCATTCCTGGCGGGCTTCGCGTCGGGGAGGAAGGCAGGTCATCCAGTTGATCGTCGTGCTGCCGCCGACGGACTGTCCCGCGAGGAAAGCGATCGAGACGTCGGTCGTCGTGACCGCACCGCGCCCGAGGAAGAGCGCGGCGAGCGCACCGGCTTCGGTCCGCGGATACGAGAGGTCCGGGAACCACGACCCGGACTCGAGGACGACCACCCGGTAGCCCGCGGCGGCGGACCGGGCGGCGATCACTCCGCCGCCGGCGCCGCTTCCGATCACGCACACGTCCGCGTCCACTTCGATGTCCGTGTCGGGCACCCGCGGAGCGAGTCCTGCCAGCCCCTCGAGCTGGTGCGAGGACGCCGGCGGGGGCGCGTAGTGGACGCGTTCCCAGAGGGGGTGCGTGACCCCGTCCGTGGGTTGCGAATAGTAGAGCCCCATCGTGAGCCGCTTCGCCGCTTGGAACCCCCGTCGTTTCACCGAGAGTCGGCTCCTCGCCCACTTCCGAAGGTACGCCTCGCGCTGCGCGCCGGTGAGGCGAGTGAATTGGACCGGGCCCGATCCGACCAGCAGGTTCGCCACGGGGCTCTCCAATGTCCGGAGCAATCGAGCGAACTCCCGCTGTTGGCGGTGCGTCATTCCCGAAACGAGCTCGAGCAGCTGACGGTCGATCCCGAGCGAGCTCGCCGAGGGATAGGTCACACCGGGCGGGTCCGATCGGACGCCCGGGCAAAACACGTCGACCAGCGCCGTCACTTCGGGAGCGACCCCGGGCGTCACGGACCCGACGACGGGGTTCCGCTATTTCGACCCTTCATCGTCGGGCCGCTTGGACTCGAAGCGGGCCCGTTCTTTGAGCCATCGCATTTGCCGATCGATCAGTCCCCGGTTGGACGGTGCGGGAGGCGGCGCTCTCTCGGAGGAAGCGAGCGGGGTGGGGGGCTCGGGCGGCAAGGCCGGGCTGGCGGTCTCGGCGGGTGGCCCGTCCTCGAGCTGGTGTTGGGTTACGACACGAGCGCCACTACGTTCTGCCACCGCTCGTCCACCTCCGCATCGCTCAACCCGACCGTAGGGGAGAACAGCACGCGGTCTCCCCACTCGGTGCGGTACTTCGCATACTCCTCCACGCCGATCGGCAGCACGATTCCGTCGGCGTGCGATTCCTCGGCCATGCGGGCCACGACCGGCGTCCACGCTTCCGGAGCGACGTCGGCCGACACCACGCGGCTCGAGGGGTCGAACCGACCGAGCGTGTCCCGAATCAACGCCTCGCCGTCCGGAAGGACCACCATTCCGACCCGACATCCCCGTTTCATCATGAAGAAGGCGCCGAGCGCACCGCGACGTCCGTCGACGACGGCCACGAGCCGACCCGCCACTCCCAGAGGCAGCCCGCCGGGGCCGGCGAACCGGTCGAAGTACAGGTACGTCCGGGGGCCGCGAACTTCGACGAAGACCTCGACTTCGGGATGTTCGAGGTCGACCTTGAGTTCCCGGTCCCCAAAACGACCGAGAATCGCCTCCCCGAGGTTCCCCGCCAGCTGCTGGCTCGTGAACGGGTGCTGGCCGGTACGCCGAGCGCGCACCGCGAATCGGGTTCCGCGGGCAAGCCGAGGGTCCACGAGCTCGAGCACTCGCTTCTCGATCGTGGCAGGGTCGCTCGCCACATCCTCCACGACGCTCACCGAGGTGACCCCGAACACCCGGCGCAGGAGGCGTGCGGCGCGTTCTCCGTCCTCGGCTTCGACATAGAGATGTCCCCGGTCGGAGCGGATACGGCCCGCGAACCCTTCGCGCACGAACTGGTCCAAGATGTTCCGTCGGAGAGCGCTCTCGAATTCGCGACGGACCGGAGGGGACTTGAGCGCCAGCTCGCCGTAACGGACCAGGAGCAGCGCTACCATCGAGAAGGGTTAAGACGGTGGGACCGCTAAAGCGCTTCTCGGCCGGGTGAAGTCGTGGCGTCTTCGGTTCTCCCGCCGTCCCCTTCGACCGACCCGTGGCGGCCGTTCCTCGACGCGATCGTCGACGGACTCATCGCCGGGTTTGAGGCGATCTCCGTGCCGATGACCCGGGAGGCGGTCCTTTCGCAACTCAGCCTCGAGGAGGGACCGGAAGGGGAGGCTTCGTTCCCCTGTCACCGCGCCGCCCAGTCGGCGCGACGTCCTCCGAACGAGGTCGCCGCGGCGCTGGCCGCAGCGTTCCCGCCGGCCCCGTTGCTCCATTCCGTCTCCTCGAAGGGGCCGTACGTCAACTTCCGGGTCGACGGTTCGGCTCTGACGCAGGCGACGCTGGAGCTCGTGCTCTCGCGAGGGAACCGGTACGGCCACTCGGAGCCCGCCGGTCCCCCCGCGGTCGTGGAACACACCAGCGCGAACCCCACCGGTCCGTTCCACATCGGCCGCGTGCGCAACGGGATCATCGGCGACACGTTCGCCCGCGTGCTGCGGGCGGCCGGCACACCGGTGACGACGCAATACTATGTCGACGATATGGGTCGGCAAGCCGCGATGATCACCTGGATCTGGACCAAGCCCCGCGACGCGTGGCCCGAACCCATCCGAAAAGCCGTGGAGGGAGAGGAGGAGGCGAACGAGAAGGCGGACCGCCATCGCGGACGGCCGTATCCGGCGGTGAGCGCCTACCTCAAGGAGCACGACGACGCGCGCGAGGAGGTCGCACAGCTCGTCGAACGGATCGAGTCGGGCCAAGCGCCGGCGGAACATCGGCAGTTGGCCGAGTCGATCCTGGAGGGAATGCTCGACTCGCTGGCCCGGCTGAACATCTCGTTCGATGAGTTCGTCTGGGAGTCGGACTTCGTCCGGGACGGGAGCGTCGACCGGGTCATCGCGCGGCTGCGGAGCAGTCCGCACGCGATCGAGGAGCCGAACGGGGCATGGGCCGTCGATGCGAGCGGCTACGGGCTGCCCAAAGAATCAACACATCTCGTCTTCCAGCGCGGTAACGGGACGAGCCTCTACGTCACCCGCGACATCGCCTACCACCTCGCGAAGTTCGTTCGGTTCGGACGCGTCATCGACGTCCTCGGTCAGGACCACCAGCTGCACGCCCGGTCGCTGAACGCGCTGCTCGAGGAGATCGGGGAGACGCGCCGTCCGTCGTTCGTGATCTACCAGGACATCACCGTCCCCGAGGGCGGCCGGATGTCGACCCGAGGCGGGTCGGCGGTCTGGCTCGACCACCTTTTGGAAGAGGCCGTCTCCCGGGCCCGAGCCGAGGTGCTCGCGCGACGCGAGGACCTCCCCGACTCGGCCGTGGAGCGGATCGCGGAGGCGGTCGCGACCGGGGCGGTCCGCTACCACATCGTGCGCTCCGCGCCGGACAAACCCGTCGTGTTCCGGTGGGAGGATGCGCTCTCGTTCGAGGGCCGGAGCGGACCCTTCCTCCAGTACTCGTACGCGCGGGCGACGAGCGTGCTGAGGAAGGGCGAGGCGCTCCGGCCGCCCTATCCGTTCGACCCCGCGCGGCTCGGACACCCCGAGGAGCTCGCCCTCGTGCGGATCCTGTCCCGTTTCCCCCGGACGGTCGAGTACGTCGCCCGCACCGGTCACGTCCAAGCGCTCGCGGCCTACGCCCACGAACTCGCCGACCAGTTCAACCGCTTCTATCACGCGGTACCCGTCCTTCGCTCCGGGGACGAGCGGGCGAGCCGTGTCGCTCTCGTCGCGGCCGTCCGCCAAACGATGGGGAACTCGCTCGACCTCCTCGGCGTGGCTCCTCTCGACGCGATGTGAGTTGCTCCCGTTGACGAAACCCACTTAAGGAAAGGCCCCGGTCCGCCGAGGAGAGGTCAGCGCATGGCGTCGATACGAGAAGACTTTGGGAAGTTTATCCGGCAAGGGAACCTGGTCCAGCTGGCGATCGCCTTTGTGATGGGTGCGGCGTTTTCGGCGCTGGTCACCGCGCTCGTGGCCGACGTGGTCACTCCGCTCATCGGCGTGGCGGGAAAGTTCGATTTCTCGACGTGGCAGACCGCCGTGAACGGCAGCACGTTCTTCCAGGGCGCGTTCCTCAACTCGCTGATTTCCTTCGTCGTCATCGCGGTCGTCGTCTTCTTCATGATCGCGCTGCCGTACCAGCGCTATCTCGACCGAAAGGCGGCCAAGGCGGCGAAGGCGGCCCCGACCACTCGGGACTGCCCCGAGTGCCTTTCCACGATCCCGATCGGGGCGAAGCGGTGTTCCTTCTGCACGTCCACCGTCCCGCCGGTGGCCCCGGCCAACGCGGTGACGAGCTAAGCGGCGATCGTCGGGTCCACCCGGCCGGCTTCGGCGAACCCTTTCTTCCTTAGGCGGCAGGCGTCGCAGCGACCGCAGGGAGACCGGCCGCCGGCGTAGCAGCTCCACGTGAGTTCCCACGGGACGTTAAGGCGGTCCCCCAACCGAACGATTTCAGCCTTCGAGAGACGAAGGAGGGGGGTGCGGACCCGAGTGTACTCGCCTCGCTCGACGCCCGCCCGGGTCGCCAGTCGCGCGAGGCGCTCGAACGCACGAAGGTACTCCGGCCGGCAATCGGGGTAGCCCGAATAGTCGATCGCGTTCGCGCCCAGGTAGATCGTGCCGAGTCCGTGGCTCTCGGCGTACCCGAGCGCGATCGACAGGAGAATGGTATTTCGGGCCGGGACGTAGGTGGACGGAATACGGTCTCCCGGCCGGCCATGACCGGGGAGCGGCCGCTTCGCATCGGTCAGAGCGGAGGCAAGGAGCGGACCGAGAGGAAGGCGCAGTACGGTGTGTCGGTTCGCGCCGTAATGGCGGGCGAGGACCCGCGCCGAGCGGATCTCGCGCGCGTGCCGCTGGCCGTAGAACACGGTGAGCGCGTGGACGGGAGGATGGTCTCGAGCAGCGATGGCGAGGCACGTCGCCGAATCCATGCCTCCCGAAAGGAGGACGACGCTTCCCGGCCGCGGTGACCTTCGGGCCTTCACAACCCCGCTCCGACGATGAGCAAGAACGCGCCGCCGATCCCGATCGAGGCCAGCATGCCGAGAAAGTTCGTGCTCCCTTTTGTGAGCACTCCGCGGTTCTCGAGAGTCTCGCCGAGGACCGAGTCCACCTGACAGCCCAAGAATCCCGCGACGGTCACGACCACCGCAAAGGCGACCACGTTCGCCACCGGGGAGCCGAACGCCCAGAAGAGCAACGTGCCGGCAAGAGCGGTCAGGGCGGCGGCGAGGAGCGCGAAGACTTCGCCCGTGCCCGAAACGCCGCCGTTCGTTCCCGGCGGCACGGGTTTCCCCGAGAGAATGCTGCGCGCGGTGCCGGCCAGGACTCCGAACTCGCTCGCGAAGGTGTCCGCCGCCCCGAAGGAGAGAGCGCTCGCGAACAGCAGCATCGTGGCCGAGGAGCCGATGAGGGGGGAGGAGAGGCCCCCCGCCACGGCCAATGCAGTGGGCAGGACAATGTGGGCGACGACGTTCGAGACCCCGCGTTCTCCGGCGCGACCTTCCTGCAGGTTCTGACGACGTTTCTCTTCGAAGCGAAATCGAGTGGCCAGCACGCTCGCCACGACGAAGAGGATCATGAGGGCGAGATAGGGAAACCCGGCGAAGACGACGATCACGATCCCGAAGACCGCCGCGACCGCGCTACCGAGCGCGGTCAGTGCCCGGGTGAGCATGGCTCCCACGGCCAGCAGGACCGTCGCGATCACGCCGATGATGGCCTCGGTCCAGGGAAGCAAGTTCGGTTCTCCCGCGGGCGCCAACAGGTGATGCGCTTAACGCCTTCGAGTTGCGCCTCCCGAGCGCCGAGGGCCTAGCCTCCCGCGAGGACTCGGAGCACGGCAGCGGAGAACGTCTCCGCGTTCACGTCGGCCGGCCCGCTGTCGAACGAGGGCCGGTAATCGGGGTCCTGCTCGTGTCCCACCTGCGACACGAACGCCGTCAGAAGTCCGAGCTTGCGACCGGCCTGGACGTCGATGGAACGGTCGCCGACGATCGCGCTCGTCGCGAAGTCGATGTTCCAGTCGGCCCGGGCCCGTTCGAAAAGGAGGGTCCCCGGCTTTCGGCACTCGCACCGAGTTTCGGGGCGATGCGGACAATGGTAGAAGGCATCGATCCGGGCGCGAAAGGGCCCGAGGAGGTCGTTTAAGCGTCGGTGGATGCACTCGATGTCTTCCTCCGAGTAAAACCCGCGCTCGACCCCGGACTGGTTCGTGACACAGACCAGGAGGTAGCCGTGGTCGTGCGCGAGCGACAGCGCATTCCCCACGCCCCGGAACAGTTCGAGCCTTTCCGGCTCCCGCAGGTAGTGGAGGTCCGGATTGAGGGTCCCGTCGCGGTCCACGAACAGCGCGCGGCGGACCGGGGACCTTCCGTCGGCACCGGCCGGCGACGAATCCATTGCTGGGCCATTGGGGCAACACATAAGGGTTCATCCTCCGCATCGGGACTGCCCGATGGATTCGACCTCGGAGTGGACCGCCTGGAGGAAACCGCTCGACGCCGCCTTCGACGACGCCATGAGGCCCCTCGTTGAGTCGGAGGGACCTCTCGGGTTGCTCTACTCGGGCGGTGTCGATTCGTCGCTGCTCGCGTGGGAGCTCCGCGGGCGGCCCGAGACGGTCCTCTTCACGCTCGGCACGGAAGGAAGCACCGATCTCGAGTTCGGCCGGGCCGGTGCCGAGCGGGTGGGGCTTCCCTGGACCGAGTTGCTCGTAGGCCCGGAAGACGTGAGGGCGGTCGAGGAGAGATACCACGACCGTTTTCGCGCGCTGACGACGGTCGGCCGGTCCGTCCTCCTTTCGCTCGCTCTGGCGATCGAGAACGCGGACGCCGACCACCTCGTCTGCGGCCAGGGGGCCGACGAGTTGTTCTTAGGGTATGCTCACTTTCGGGGCTTGAGCGGCGAACAGGCGGAACTTCGGGCCCGAAAGGACTTGGATCGACTTCGCCGGGTCGATTGGCCGATGACCGAGGCCGTCGCGGCGCAGTGGGGGAAGACGATCGTTGCGCCCTTTCTCTCGGCCGATTTCGAGCGGGCGGCCCTTCGGATCCCGATCGAGCTCCGCCAGCCGCGGGAGGCGGCGAAACCGTTGTTCCGAGACTGGGCGCGGAGCCGGGGACTCCCGCCGGAACTTGCCGTTCGACCGAAGAAGGCGTTGCAGTATGGGAGCGGTGTGGACGCGCTCCTCCGAGCGGCGCGACGTGAACCCGGTTAGGCCTCGACGCGCGTGCCCGCTTCTCCCCGGAGCGCGCGGGCGAGCGAAGGGATGTCCGTGATCACGAACCGTCGACCCCCCCCGTCGAGAAACTCGAGGCCGGCGGCGACCTTCGGCCCCATGGACCCTTCCCCAAACTCGCCCCGTCGATGATACTCGGCGAGCTCCCGACGGGAGACCGAGCCAAGCCATTTCTCCCCCCGCTTTCCGAACGAGACCGCCGCGCCCGGCACGTCGGTCACGATGGCGAGGGTCTCCATCCCCAGTTCGTGGGCCACGAGTGATGCCGCGAGGTCCTTGTCGATGACGGCCTCCACTCCCTCGAAGGTTCCGTCGCTTCGGCGGACGACCGGTATTCCCCCGCCGCCCGCGACGACCGGTATCCAGCGCGCGCCGAGGTCGGATTCCAGCATCGAGCGAATGGCCGCGCCTTCGAGCCATCGAACGGGTCTAGGCGAGGGGACGATGCGACGCCACCCTCCCCGCGCGCCGTCGTACTGCATCGCCCAGCCGTACTGCTTTCGGAGCAGTCGGGCTTCGACCTCGGGGTAGTACCGTCCGACCGGTTTGGTCGGGTGGGCGAACGCCGCGTCGTTCGCCGCTACTTCCGTTCGGCTGATCACCGTCAGCACCGAGCGGTCGACCTTGCGTCGGCGGAGCGCGGGCGTAAGTTCGGTCTGGATGAGGTATCCGATCTGCCCCTGGGTCTCGGCCCCGAGGACGTCCATCGGACGGGGTGGGACCTCCCGCGCGGCGAGCTCGTTCTGGCGGAGCAGCGCCCCGACCTGCGGTCCGTTGCCGTGGGAGAGGACCAATACCCCGTCGTGCGCCGCGATCTCCGCGAGCACGGTCACCGCCTGACGCATCTGCGCCCGCGCCTCGTCCCAGGAGCCCCTCCCGCCGGATCGATGGAGAGCGTTCCCTCCCAACGCGACGAGAATCCCGGGCATGGACGGACGTCCGGCCCACTCGGCCCGAGAAGAATAACTCGGCGGTGGAACCGGCTCGACGGGTCGGTCCCAACGGGGCGGCGGAATACGAATATATACCCAGCAGCGGCTTTCCGATTGTGACGGACGAGGAAACCGCTCTCTTCTGCCCGCTCGAGTTTCGCTACGGCCGCGAGTCGGTCCGTAATCTCTTCTCCCGGGGCGCGCGACTAGAGCGGGCGCTTCGGGTCGAGGCAACCCTCGCGCTCGCCGAGGCGGAGCTCGGGATGATCCCGCCGGAAGCGGCGGCGGCGATCGACCAAGCCGCCCACGTCGCCTCGGTTCCGCTCGCCCGCGTCGACGAGCTCGAGCGTTCGACCCGGCACGACGTGATGGCCATTACCCGCGCGCTCGCCGAAGCTGCCGGACCCGCGGGTCGTTGGGTCCACTTCGGGGCCACGAGCGCCGACATCACCGAAACGGCCCAAGCGCTCGAGATCCGGGAGAGCGTGAAGATTCTGCGTCAGGACCTAACCGACCTCGTCCGAACCTTGGTCGGTCTCGCCCGCAAGCACCGGGCCACTCCCGAGGTAGGTCGAACTCACGGGCAGCACGGCGTTCCAATCAGCTTCGGGTACAAGGTCGCCGTCTCGGCCGCCGAGTTCGCGCGCCACCGGGACCGGCTCGACGAGCTCTTGCCGCGCGTGGCGGTCGGAAAGATGGCCGGCGCGGTCGGTACCGGCGCCGGCTTCGGGGACCACGCTGCCGACCTCGAGAGCGCGGTCATGCGACGCCTGGGTCTGACCGCGGACGAGGCGCCGACGCAGATCGTCGGACGAGACCGGATCGCGGAGTTCACGAATCTCCTCGCCTTGATCGCCTCGAGCGCGGAGCGCGTGGCGACCGAGGTCCGGAACCTCCAGCGGACCGAGATCGCCGAGGTTGCGGAGCCGTTCGATGAGGCTCGGCAGGTCGGGAGCTCCACGATGGCCCAGAAGCGGAACCCGATCGTGTCGGAGAACGTGACGAGTCTCGCCCGTCTGGTCCGCGCGCTCGCGCTGACCCCCCTCGAGAATATGGTCCAGTGGCACGAGCGGGACCTCGCGAACTCCGCGAACGAACGCATCGTACTTCCGCACTCCATCGTCCTCACCGACGACATCCTCACGAAGCTCACCGAGGTCTTTGGGGGGCTTCGGGTCGACGTGGGCCGAATGAGCGAAGAGATCACACGTTCCGGCGGCGGAGCGATGACGGAGAACCTGATGCTGGCGTTGACCTCGCGGGGCCTCGCCCGGTCCGACGCCCACGAGCTGTTGCGGACGATGACCCAAGCTCCCGGCACCGGACCGAGCTTGGCGGCGCGAGCCAAGGCGAACCCGTCGGTGCGCGCCCTGTTCTCCGACGACGAGGTCGACCGGTTGCTCGACCCGGAAAGCTACGTTCGGGCGGCGACCGCCAAAACCGACCGGATCCTTTCGGACCTCGACCGGCGACTGGGTCCATGACCGAGGCGCTCTCGGCGTGGGACGCGACGATCCACGTGGAGCACCCCGACCCCTCGCGAGTCAAGTGGTTGAGCCGGTCGCTGGCCCCCGAGGCGGCCCGCGAAGTCCCGAGGGCCCGGGCCGAGCTTCTTCCGGGGAAGGACGGGTCGCTCGACGTGAGGATCGTCGCTCAGGATTCGGTGGCGCTTAGGGCCGCGCTCAACACGTATCTCGGTTGGATTCACCTTTCGCTCGCGACGGCGGACGCGGCCAACCGACCCTAGACGCGGTCTCCCCGCGGACCGCGCTCCGAAGCGCTTATCTGAGCGGTCCTGTGACCCGGGCGTGGCGCTACCGGCGAAACTCCAGAACGACATCCGGCAGTTCCAGCGCTTGCAACAGGAGCTCGGGGCCGTCCAGCAGCAGCGCTTGCAAATGGACCTCAAACTTCGGGAGGTCTCCCACACGCTGGACGAACTGAAGACGCTCGCGGACGACGTGGTGGTCTACCGCCCGATTGGCGGCCTCCTCGTGCGCGCGAAGAACCGGAAGGAGGTCGAGGACCTCCTGACCGAGGAGAAGGAGACCGCCGAGGTCCGTCTCAAGGCGGTCGAGCGGCAGGAAAACCATCTCAAGGAACGCTACACCACGATGCAGCAGGAGCTCTCTCAGGCGCTCCAGGCGGCGGGCGCGGGCGCACCGGTGACGGCGCCCGAATCGGACTCCGAAAGTTAAGGCGCGTCCCTAGGATTTTCGTCGTACGAGCCGGTCGGCCACTTCTCTCAAGAGGGGCTTGGCCCGAACCGGGATGGTACGGCTCCGGTCCACGCACCGTAGGGCGACCTGGGTAAGCTCGGAGATCCGCTTCTCCGAGTACGCGAGACTCCCCGTCGTTCGCAGGACCTCGCGGGCCCGTTCCACGTCCTCGGGCGGCGCTTGGGAGTTGCCCAGCACGCGCGACAGTCGCGAGCGGTCGGCTTCCGTCCCCTCCGCCCACGCCTTGACGACGAGCAGTGTCCGCTTCCCCTCGATGAGGTCGTTCGCGCTCTTGCCGGCTTCCTCCGCGTCGAAACCGGCCCCCAGCACGTCATCGCGGAGCTGGAAGGCGATCCCGATGTTCGTGCCGAACGTTTCGATGTCGGCAAGCCGCGCGTTCGAGAACCCTCCGAGCAGGGCGCCGATCTTGAGCGGAGAGACCACGGTGTAGATCGCGGATTTGTAACGGTGGACCGCCAGCACGTCCTCCTCCTGGACCGAGGACGGTTCGAGCACGCCGTTACGAATGTCGAGAAGCTGACCGTACGCCGTGAGCCGGGTCATCCGCACGTATTCCGCGATCGCGGCCAGGCGCGACAAGGGCGAAACGCGGGTGCTCACGATCGAATCGACCGTGAACGGTTCCTCGAGGTCGCCGAGCGTGATGCCGATCCCCACCCCATAATCCTCGTTCGAGCCGACCCAGCGCTCCGCGCGGTGAGCCCGGGCGGCCGCACGATGAACGGTCGGCCCGCCCCGTCGCTCTTCGGCGTGATCGATGATGTCGTCGTGGATCAGCATCCAGCTTTGGAAGTGTTCGAGGGCCGCCGCGGCGGGGAGCGCCGGTCTCGGATCGCGCCCGGTCGCGAGGTAATAGCCCCCGAGAACGAGAAGGGCTCGGAACCGCTTTCCGCCGCGGAGGGTGAACTCCTCGTTGATATCGAGGTACGGACGCACCGCGCGGGGGGAGCTCCGACCCGCCTCTCGGTACGACCTCCTCAGCTCCTTCTCGAGCGACGGCAGGAGACGAGTTAAGGCGGCGAGGTCCACGGCGTCTGCCTTTGGACGTCCATCCTATTTAACGGACCGGGCGTTCGCCGTGCCGATGGCCTCGGCTCCGTTCGTGACAATGGCGAGCGCGCTTGTGGAAGCGATGGGTCAGCGACTCGATGCCGCCAAGCCGACCCCCGAAGGTCTGGCGCTCCGCACCAGCGACGGTTTCCTCTTCGCGTTCCTCGAGGACCCCAACACGGTTTCACTCGAAACGATCCAACGATTGATCGAGGGCGAAGGAACGGCGACCGCCCGCCTGGTGGTCCTGACTCCCGGTCACCTACCGCTCGCGCTCTCTCAGGAGGTCGTGGGTCACGGGGGAACGCTGGTCGAAGGAAACCGCTTCGCCGAGCTCGCCCGCCAGCTCGGGCTCGAAACGTATCTCGGCCAGGAACCGCGGCCGCCGCCCAAGGAAGCACGGCGGCTGCTTCCGAGCGCTCAGCAGCTCGACGGGGTCGTCCACCGGGCACGCACGTGGCTCGACTGGGGCGTCCCCGCCCTCGCGCTCCGCTTTTATCGCCAAGCGGCGGACCTCAAACCCGGATTCCTACCGGCGAAGGTCGGAGTCGCACGTTCGCTCCTCGGCTTGGGGTTGGTCGACGACGCCGACCGGGTGTTCGACGAGGTCCTCGCCGTCCGGCCCGAGGACGTGGAGGCTCGGTTGGGCAAGGGCGCTGTTCTCGGCGCTCGCGCGCGGCCGAAGGAGGAGGTCGCGGTGTACCGTCGGCTCCTCGCCGAGGACGGGAATCGAACCGAGGTCCGGGCCCACCTGCTCGCGGCGCTGGTGGACCTCGGGGATTGGTCGGGAGCCCGATCCGAGATCGAGGCGCTCCTCGCGAAGACCCCCGAGGAGCCTCAATTGCGTTTCCTTCACTCCGTAGCGCTCTCTCGAACGGGCGAGAGAGCGAAGGCGGACGACGAGCGCGAAGAGGCTCGACGATTGGGCCTGTCCTACGAGCGAGAGGCCGCCCTGTGCAAGCACCTGGGGCTTCCCGTCCCGGAGCCTCCGCGGGCGCCCGAGTCACCAGCCGAACCCGCCGTTCCTCCCGGTCGACCGAGCGCGCCTCGGCGGTCCCGCGCGCCCGTTGGAAAGTCGAAAGTCGGTTCAAAGCCGCCGCTCTCTCGAAAGACACCACGAGTCGTACGAGCTCCCCGTACCCTCCGCAAACGAAAATAGTCCTTCACCGACTCGCGCGCGGGAAGAGGGGCTATGCGGGTGATCTCGGTGCTGCCGAGCGCGACGGAGATCGTGTGCGCTCTCGGCCACGGCCCCGAACTCGTCGGTCGAAGTTCGGAGTGTGACTACCCACCCGAGATCCGCGGGCTGCCGGCGGTCATGCGACCGCGCGTGTGGGACAGCGACAAACCCTCGCGCGAGATCGACGAGCGGGTAAGCGCTTCTCGGTCCCGGCAGGAGAGTCTGTACGAGCTCGACATTCCGCTCCTCCGCTCGTTGTGGCCCGACTTGCTCCTCACACAGGACCTGTGCGGCGTTTGCTCGGTCACCGAGGCGGAAGTGGCCTCGGCCTGCAAGACCGCGGGCGTCGAACCGACCATCGTCTCCCTCGTACCGACGAAGCTGTCCGAGGTGTGGGACACGGTAGTGACCGTCGGCCGAGCGCTCGACGACCATACGAGCGGACGTGCGCTCGCCGACAACCTCCGCGAGCGGAGCCGCCCGCGGCCCAGTTCGGGACTTCGCGTCGCGGTCGTCGAGTGGCTCGACCCACCCATCCTCGCGGGTCTATGGACCCCCGATATCGTCCGGGCGGCGGGGGGCGTGCCGATCGGACCAGGGTCGTCGGAGCCGGGTCGTCGCACCTCCTGGTCCTCGATCGCGGCCGCCCAGCCGGATCTAGTGATCTTGAGCCCCTGCAGCTTCAACGTGGAACGCTCGCTGCGAGAACTCGCGAACCCGGAGATCGCTTCTGGAGTTGAATCGCTGGCATCGTCGCGGGGGATCTTCATCGCCGACGAGGCGTACTTTAGTCGGCCCGGTCCCCGTCTCGCCTCGGGAGTAGAGCTCGTGCGTGACCTTCTTGACGGAAACGGCCCGGTGGCCCCGATGCCCGTTGAAATGTGGAAACCGCCCACGGAGAAGTTACGCGCATGAGCCAAGGCCCGTACACCTACACCGTGTGGACGCCGGCCGCGCCGCCGCCGACGCTGCATCGGACGTCACGCACCGAACTCACTCACATCCTCATTGCGTACGCCGTGCTCACTTTCGACCTCGTCATCATCCTGAGCGGTCACGGTCTGATCCAGGGGGGTTCGGCGGCGCTGTTCGCGCCGGTCTCTCTGATCTTCGTTGCTCTGGCCGCGGGAGCGGCCCTTACGGGGTTCATCGCCCACGAAATGGCCCACAAGGTGGTCGCGCGACGGCTGGGGTACTGGGCCGAGTTCCGCATGTGGCCGGTGGGGCTCGTCCTCTCCGTCCTCACGTCGGTGGGAGGCTTTCTCTTCGCGGCCCCCGGTGCCACGATGGTCGATGGGATGGACCCGCGCGACACTCGAGGTTGGGGTCGCACCGGCATCGCCGGCCCGGTCTCGAACCTTCTTTTCGCCGGTGCCTTCTACGGCGCTTCGCTCGTGACCTATTCCCTGGGTCCGTTAGTGTACGGGTCCCTTCTCTTCCTGGGTCTCATCAACCTGGTCTTTGCGACGTTCAATCTTCTCCCGTTCGGGCTCTTGGACGGCGCGAAGGTCTTCCGGTGGGGGGTCGGGATCTGGATCGCGACCTTTGTGGTGGCTGCGGTCGGTCTCGGAGTGACCTACATGGCGTTCTACTGGTACGGGACCCCGTTCTTGGCCTGGTGAGCCGAACCGTGACGCAACCCCGAGTGGTCGGACTGGGGCAGGACCGACTGCTCTTGGACCTCGACTTTCGGGACACCGAGGGGTTGGTGGCCGCCTACCTGCTGCCGGAGGAAGACGGTTACACCCTGGTCGAAACCGGGCCCTCGACGTGTCGGGCGGCCCTGCTCGCCGGGGTCGCCGCCGCCGGCGTCGGTCCCGAACAGATTCGCCACGTCTTCGTGACCCACATCCACCTCGACCACGCGGGGGGGATGGGGGCGATCGTCGACTCCTTCCCGAAGGCGACCTTCTATGCCCACGAACTCGGAGTGCCGCACCTGATCGACCCCTCGCGTCTGGTCGCGAGCGCGCGACGCGCCTGGGGCGAAGCGTCCGACCAGCTCTGGGGTCCCATCGCACCGGTACCCGCTCCGCGGATCCTTCCCCTCCACGGCGGAGAGCGATTCGCCCTCTCCCACGGGGAGCTGAGGGTCCTCGCCACTCCGGGGCATGCAAAACACCATCTCGCATTCTTCGACTCGGCCCTGCGAGGCATCTTCTCCGGAGACGGGGCCGGAGTGCGTCTCGAGCATTCGACGTACCTTCGCCCGGCGGTGCCGCCACCCGACCTCGACCTCGAGCAACTGTTCGCGAGCTTGGAGCTGATGCAACGGACCGAGCCCCGAGTCGTTTTGTTCAGTCATTTCGGACCGAGCCCTGACGGAGCGGCCGATCTCGTCCGGTATCGGAGCATCGTGGAACGGTGGCGCGATGTGGCCCTGGCGGCCGCCCGCGAGCGGCCCGACCCGGTCTTCGTCGCCGGGCGCTTGCGAGAGCAGGACGCCGAGAGCGCCGCTCGGATGACCCCTGCGGACCGAGAGTCGGTGATCTCCGGCTACGACCTTGCGGCGATGGGATTCCTCCGGTACTTCGAGACGAAGGGGCTCATCGGCCGAGGTACCGGGTGAGCGAGCTCGACCCTCCCGACCGCCGGGCGGCCGCGGGGATGCTTGTGCTGGCCCGGGTGGTTTACGCGTTCAACTGGTACAACGTCGGCGCCGTCCTTCCGTTGATCGGCCGGGGACTCTCGGCGAACACGGTCGAGCTCGGTGTCGTCCTCGGCGCGTTCCTGGTGGGCGCCGGAGTCTTTCAGGTGCCCGCGGGGATGGTCGCCCTTCGATGGGGATACCGGCGGACCTCCCTCTTCGCTCTCGGGCTGATGGGCACCTTCTGCCTCGCGTCCGCCGCCTCCCCCGATTGGATCGTCCTCGCGGTCCTTCGATTCGGCGCGGGTGCCGGGGCAGCGTTCTTCTTTGCTCCGGCGCTCGGCCTCGTTTCGTCGTACTACCCCGCGGGGGCTCGGGGACCGATGATCGGGATCTACAATTCGGGGTTCAGCATCGGCTCGGGGATGGGCTTGTTCGGCGGGGCGGTCATCGGGTCCCTGATCGGGTGGCCCTGGGCGCTCGCCGTCGGTGGGGTCGCCCTTCTCGCTGCGGGCGCCGCCGCTGCGCTCGAGCTCCCGCACTTTTCCGACCCTGCGTCGCCTCCCGATTGGTCGGAGACCTGGAAAACGGGTCGCGCGCTCCTGCGATCCCGGAACCTCTGGGCGTTGTCCCTCGGTCTCGCGGGCCTCTGGACCGGCTTCTACGCGGCCGGGCAGTACTTCGTCCAGTATGCGGACGCGGTCCACCCGGAGTGGCCGATCGCGCTAGCCGCCGGAATCCCGACCGTCATGATCATCACCGAAGTGTTCGGTGGCCCGATCGGGGGCTGGCTCGCAGAGCGGCATACCGACATGCGGCGAATGCTGGTGTACTGGGGCTTGGCCGCGGCGGCCGGGATCTCGCTCATCCCGTTCCTACCGCTCGCCGATCTCTGGCCGCTGTTCGTGTTCCTGGGGTTCGCTGACGGAGTCGTGTTCGCCGTCCTGTACCTGATCCCCACGTACCTCCCCGAAGGGCGGGGAGGCAACACGGCGCTCGCCCTCGGGATCATCAACTCGGTGCAGTTGTTCGCAGGGAGCGCATTCGCGGTGCTGTTCGGAGCGGTCGCGAGCGGGATCAACTACACGGCGGCGTGGGGGCTGGTGGCGGCTCTGACCGCCGGGTTCCTACCGTTGATCGGTCTCATGGCGGCGCCCCGGCCGGGACTCCGGCCGGAGTTGGCGGTGACGGTATAGGGCGGTCCGTTCCGGATCCACGACGGTGACCAAATTGGTCGGGCGACCCTCGACGGGATAGCCGGCGGTGAGCACGACCGGGCCGTTCCCGGGAAGGCGTGACGAGGCGAGCAGCTCGAGGGACCGCCGTCGGAGGGAGAGGAGGTCGCTGTGTTCGAGCGCCGGATACGACGAGACCCCGCGGACGAGGCCGAGTCGTCGGCGTACCGACGCCGAACTCGACAACGCGAGCACGGGGCAGCTGGGTCGGAGGGCTGCGATCAGCCGTGCCGTACGACCCGAGTGGGTCGGGGTCACGACCGCGCGGGCGTGAACGTTTTCCGCGAGGTCGACGGCCGCGCGGGCGACGGAGATCTCCGGCCCGCGCGTCTCTGCCGGGCGAACCATCGCCCGAACGTTCCGGGGGTCGAACGATGACTCGGTCGCGCGCGCGATCCGGTCGAGCCACCGTACGGCTTCGAACGGATGCTCTCCGACCGCACTCTCCTCGCTCAGCATCACCGCATCGGCCCCGTCGAGAACGGCGTTCGCGACGTCGGTCGCCTCGGCCCGAGTGGGACGAGGGGAGGTGAGCATGCTGAGGAGCATCTGAGTCGCCACGATCGAGAATCGCCCGGCCGAGCTTGCTCGGGCGATCAGCATCTTCTGCTCGAGCGCGATCCGTTCGAGCGGAACCTCGATCCCGAGGTCGCCCCGGGCCACCATGATGCCCTCGGCGAATCGGAGGATCCCTTCCACTTCGTGGAGAGCTTCCGCGCGCTCGATCTTCGCGATGATCCCCACGTCCTTGCCGCCCGGGCGTCCGTCGAGCCAGGCGCGGGCGGCTTGAACGTCGGAGCCGTTCTGCACGAAAGAGAGCGCGAGAAAATCGAACCCTTCGCGCAGGGCCAAGGCGGCGTCGGCCCGGTCCTTGGGGCCGAAGACCTCCCCGCGCAGCCGGGCCCGAGGAAGGAACACTCCCGCATGAGAACGGACGGTACCCGGGTTGACGACCTTCGTCTCGATCGTCTGGCCGTCGGCCCGCGTGACGGAGAGCTGGACATCCCCGTCGCCGAGCAACACGGGGTCCCCCGGACGCGCCGCGCGGTCGAAGGACGGTAGTTCCACGCCCGTTCGCCCGGCGTCTCCCGGTGCCGGCTCGCGATCGAGGGTCCATTTCTGACCGCGCGCGAGCCGCACCGAGCCGCCGGTCAGCTCGCCGATCCGCAATTTGGGGCCCTGGACGTCCACGACAAGGGTGACCTCGCGTCGCGCACGTCGACCCACCTCGTGGAGGCGACGTAGGGTGGCACGATGGTCCTCGTCGGTTCCGTGCGACATGTTGAGCCGAAACGCATCGACCCCCGCTTCGAGCAACCGGAGCAAGCGGTCCGGTCGGTCCACCGCCGGCCCGACGGTGGCCAAAATCTTGGTTCGACGCATCGACCGCGCAACCCACTCGGGGGTAAAACCGTCCGGGGCGAACCGAGCGCTCGTCGACTATTCTTTTGTAGAGGACCCCGGTGGTCGAATCAGCCCCGTGGTGTAGTGGCCAAGCATGCTGGCCTTTGGAGCCGGCGACAGCGGTTCGAATCCGCTCGGGGCTATCCGTCAGCACTTTTGCCGTTTTGGGCCTGACCGTCCATTGCGCCCTTGGTCACGCCGACCTCGAACGACTCAACCGAGAGTATGCCGACCGCCTCCGCTCGACCGCTCTCCCACCCCAAGTGAGGTAACCCTTTCGGAAGGCCGGTCCTCCGCCGGCCTTCCAACATTATCACTCCGAGGAACACCACAATCAAGGATCTCACTCGAATTGCGTGATACTGCCAAGCAGACCATGAGACCGCCAAATCTCAGTCGGTGGCTTTACCTCAGGAGCCGGCTCCGGAATGGCTCCGTCGTTCGTTTCGAGCCTTCACCGAACACCTGCGCGACTATCCCCGCTCTCGTTCCTCCAACGAATCGGATAGGTAGCGAGCCAACCCCTACCGCCCCCGGGCACCCGTTTCTTCGCAAGGTGCGGGTGTCCAACTCACACGATGACGGAGACCCGTTAGCCCAACTGAGTCCTATCCAATTGATTCATGCGCGCCGGATCACCCTACAAATTTAGTCGAGGGGTCGAGCCAGAGTGGGGTCCCCTCATTCCCGGATTTTTGACAGCGTACTGAATTCTACCGCCGATTCTCCGTAGAAATCGAATTCTGAAGTGCTCGTCCTCGGCCGAGCGCGGGAACCGCTAAGCCGGGACAATTTGCGCTGTCCCGAAAGTCACCCCGGATCCTGTGAATTTAAAGTACCATCCATTCGGGACCATAATCCGACAGACGTACAGCAGCGAAGCAGTCGTCGATCCACTTACAAATTCGGCGGAGAGCGTCTGTGACGGAGAGGATGGACCGAGGCTGGGAGTAACCGACCCAGCAGTGCCCGGAACGGACGCATAGACTGGTAATCGAACCTCGATTGCGACCTGCATGCCGTTCTGATATGCCGTTCCGGACACGGGGGGATTTGTGGGAATCGTGAGACTAAGTTGATACCCGCGAGGGCTTTGGAAACTGAAAGGGCACCCGGGGAGACCGACAAGCTGGAGAAGGACAAAAGTACCATACTGACCAATCGTGATTCCAGTGGCCGGGAGCCAATTGACGCCGGACCCTCCGCTTCCCTGATAGAATCCGGAGATTGACATCATGTCAATCGTCGCCGAAGAGCCGGACGAATTCTTGAAAAACGTACTCGATCCCTTCAGATCGAACCATCCAGTCAGAGTGAGCTGGAATACTTTGTTGCCGTCAAGGTCAAGCACCGGATATCCGTTGTCTCCGTTGTAAGTGTCTAACAACCGAAGGTCCGACACGTTCCCGACTAGCTTAATCATGTCGATGTCGCAGTTCTCGAAAACAATGCTGTAAAGAGAGGAGATTTGAGCGGTATACTTGCTCTGGTTCCCTTCCATGTAGCTATCGCGAATGACGAACTTCGCATTTTGAGCCGAAAAACCGGGCACGTTCATGCTTGAGTTGTTTGTGGGGGAGATGTCTTCGATGATGTCTTCATCGTTGTAATCGATACGGAACCAGCCCGAGGTGAACGCACCATTGAAACCCACGTCTCGAATTTCATTGTGCCCCGGAGTCTCCGTAGTATGCGCGAGGTCAATTCCCCAACCAATGCTTCCGCCTGAGACTACAGCGATGATCAGGTGCTTGAACCGACAATAGGACACTGCACCCACGAAGGCTGCACTGAGACTCGCCGACGCCTGAATCCACGTCAAGCCGGGACCCCAGTAGTCGCCAGCTCCCTCAATGATCGTATTACCGATGAGGTTGATCGATTCGCTGATGGTGAAGGTTCCTGCCTGAAGGAGAATTCTTCCCCCGTTCGGGATGGAGCATACGGCTTCTTGGATTCCGCTCGTCTTCGTTTCAAACGTGTCAGGCCCGAAATCGCAACCGTTGTTGGCAATAGGGGCGGCTATCGGTGTGTGCAAACCTATTGGAGAGACAGTGACAAATGCCTTCCCCACGGTGGGCACGAGCGGGCCGAGCGCGATTAAGACCGCTATGTAGTTCTGGCTAGCACTCAGGGTTTCAGCAAATGTGTTTACGGTGCCGGTCGGCGACCCAGACGATCCAACTAGCTCGTAACTCTGGTGAGCTAGATAATTCGTCGATGACCCCGGAATGTCCTCGTACCCTGTCGTCAAACTGGACGTTGTGACTGCCGGAGTTGTGAAAACGTGAGCAACCAGCACGTCACCTGTGTTGGTGAGCGTAACGCTTACACTTACCGAGCTTGAATTGGCAGCTTGTGCCGTCCCCGCCACATCAAATCCCGAGACGCCCGAGTAAGATCCGACGGTAACTGACCAGCTGGTGGTTGCGGCAGAGAGCGTGATCGTAATGGTGTTAGTAGAGGAGGCTGCCGGACTGGGTGCGGTCCAGACCTCGCCTGAGATTCCGGTTCCGTGAGTCCGGCTTCTATTCGTGTAAGTATTACCGGAACTGTCAGTGATGGAACTGACGTTAACACTCGCGCTCGGGATCGAGATACCAATCACGATTACATCGTAAGCGTTCGAGATCAGCGCACCCGTTGTCAACGTGGAGCTTGAACTCGGCTGATTTGCCGTAACTGAGCCGTTGAGATTCGGCATCGAAAAAACCCAGGGTGTACCGTAGCTTTCTGCGAGGATACGCTTTGGGGACCATTACTCGAAACCGGATCAGAAGGGTTCCGGTAAGTTCAGGAGGCCGGAGTGCGCCGCGGGGGCCGCGTCCTTCCTCAAAACAGATCCGACGCCGGGTCCGTCTCCCCCTCGGACAAGAGCTGGACATCCGGCTGCCCCGGCTCTTCTGCGGCCGCCCGGTAACGGGCATTAGCCCCAAACTCTAGCTTGTGAATCTTTGCGGTGAGCCGCTTGCTCCGAGAACGCGCGGAAGACGCGACGATTGCCACACATACCCCCCCCAAGAGGATAGCAAGCAGGTAGTATCCCTCGGCACCGGGAAATCCCAAGAACACTGGGGCCCGAACTGGAGCTTGGACCACGTTGAGCACGATCGTGTGTGAGTTGTGGTCGCTGACTTGGTCATGGACGCTGACCTGAATCGAGTAGACTCCGACGGCTGTAGGGGTACACCTGAGCGTTGAAACGTCTTGGTTGGCGCAGCCCGGCGGAAGGTTGGAATAACTGTAGGTGAGTGTGCCAATCCCGGGTGCTGAGTCCACGCGGAGCGTAATCAGGCTTCCCACAGTTGCGCTCGACGGAGCTACGATGATGAAGTCGAATGTGATTGACAATGCTCGAAGGGACGAAACGCTCCAGTTATTGGCATCACTGAGGACGAAGCGAATTGTGTAGTTGCCAGATTGAGTGGGCAGACAGCCAATCCGATTCGTTCCTTGGGGAACACATCCGGGTGGAAGGCCCGTGAAATTGTAGGTGTACGGGCTCAGGCCCCCCGAGGCATTACCGGTAATGACGACGGTATCGCCGAGCCAGAGGGTTGCGTTCGAGACAGTGGCGCTCGCGCTCAAGCTGGGGTAGACTCTAACCACACCGGAGCCCGCGTTACCTACGTTCCCGAATGAATCTGTGATGGTCACGGTGATCGTGTAGTTACCGGGAGCGATTGGGGTGCAGATGACAGACGGCCCGCGGGACGCTGTGCATCCGGCCGAAGCGGGCGAAGAATAAGTGTAGGAGTAGGAAGAAGGGGTCGCAATCGTGCTGGTGTTCAGAAGGTCGGGTTGGCCCACATCGATGGATGTCCGGGAGGGTATGAGGGCAGATTCCAATGACAAGTTTGTCGGAATGGCGAACACCATGCCTGAGCTCGAGGGCGCACTCGTCACGTAGAGTTCGCCCCTCCCGCTGTCGTAGGCTGCACCGCCGGTATTTGATCCGGCTCCCAACGGGATGGTCGCAACCACTGTGTTCGTCCGGTCGTCAACAACACTCACGTTGCCGTCGAGGTTGGCCACGAATATGGCCCCTATCCCGCTGTCATACGCCAAGCCGTAGGGATTAGTTCCCACCGGAATAGTCGCGACCACGGCGTTCGTCGTGTCAGAGATCACACTCACATTTCCCGAGTCGTAGTCCGCAACGAAGACTTCGCTCATCGCGCTGTCATAGGCCACCGCGATGGGCCCGGCCGTTACTCCAACCGAGATGTTGGAGATGACACTGTTCGTACTATCGTTGATGACGCTTACGTTGCCGATGCCCATTCCACCATCGTTGTCGGCAACAAAGACCTCGCCTTTCCCGCTGTCATACACTACTCCCCACGGGTCGACTATGGCGGTTCCTGAGATGTTCGCGGTGACTCTATTGGTGGTATCATTGATCACACTGATACTATTCGACGAAGAGCCCGCAACAAAGACTTCGCCCTTCCCACTGTCATACGCAACGCCGGTAGGATAGCTCCTATAGAGCGGAGCCGTGGCGACGCTTATGTTCGCAAGCACTTCGTCCGAGCTATCGCTGATCACACTCACGTTATTCGAGATGGAATTGGCGACGAAGACCTCTCCCTTCCCCCAGTCGTACACCACACCGTCAGGTTGAGATCGTACGGCGATGCTCGCGACCACACGATTGGTTGTGTCATTGATGACGCTCACGTTGTTCGAGGCGCCATTGGCCACGAAGACCTGGCCCTTGCCGTTGTCATACGCCAAGAAATAGGGATAGGAGCCCACCGGTATGCCTACGATTGGCGGGTGGTGGGAGTCACTTGGAACGGATCCTTCAAAAGAGAGTCCCACGGGTATTCCGTTGGCAGACTGTCTGGATGAGACCGTAGCTATCGAGTTGTCCACGGTCGCCTTGGTGAACGAATTTGAGTGGTTACTCAGAGCGCTGGGCAACGGAACCGCGCTCAGTGTCACTACAATCACCGCGCCGAAGAGGATGGCGACGATTCGGAAGAGGTGATCTCGGTCTCCACAATGCCGCATCGCGAAGTATGACTGTTGTCGACATACTTGAGTAGGGCCGACAGTTTCAGGGAAATCGTGTCGGGACGTGCTATACCTTAGCAGCCTCTTCTATGCGTTCAATCACCGAGGGAGAAGCGGTTACGATCCGTGCCTTGCTCGCCGCGCGGGCCGCGAGTGAGAGAGACCGAATACGAGAGACCGGGCTCGGTTCACGAACCTATGAACGGATTCGAAAGCGTGCTTACTCCTCGGGCTGGGTCTTCGACCGCTTCGTACCCGACCCTTCGCGAACCGGCTGTCCGACTGTCCATTTTGTTCTGGCCCGGCCTTTCGCCGACCAGATTGAAGCGGTCCGGAAACGGTGGAAGGAACTACCCTCCAACGTACTCCTTTGGAGTTGGCCGGAGACACTGTTCGGCGTCTTCTTTTCGAATAAATCCCAAGAGAACTTCCGTGCGGAGCTCAGTACTAGTGGGGGTCTGAACGAACCCGTCGTGGTGTCTTCTGAAGCGACGAACCGTGCGATCCCGGTCTACTTCGATTTTGAGGGGGTTTGGGCCTATTGGACGAATCAGCACGGCAATCTCGCCTACCCCCACCCGATTCCTGTATCGAATACCAGAGAGGATGTTCTCAGAGGACGCCTGGGCTCGGAGTCCGGCGCGATGGCCGGTTTGTTGTCTAGACCTTTCCAACCGACGGCAGTGAATTCCCCCCTCCGCGTGAGCCCGTTCTTTTTTCCACGCTCCTATCAACACCTTCTCGAAACCGGCGTCGTGGAAAGGCGAACGTTTCTGGACTTGCAGAAGGTGCCTGCGTTTCAGGGACATTCCGTGGAAAGGGTTGCCTTCGTTCAAGGGGAGTTACTCTCCCCGGGAACGGAGGAGTCCTTGTTCCGGATGCTCATGGCCATCCGGGTTCGACCCTTCCTGTTCGCCAACGGCGACTCACGAATTCTCCTCGCGACCCTCTCAGGGACACCAACCGACCTGGAGCCTCGGGCGAGTCGTCCGGCCGTTCTCGGGAACCTGCGACGCTACCTCGCGAATATACAGATAGTCAGAGAACCAATAGAGGCACTTTCAGTCCTGGTAAACCACCGTTACGATCGCTTATTCCCGCTCCCGACGACGCAGCATCCACCGACGTGACCCGCCCCAGCGCATCGCCCGTCCCTGCCTTTGCGAGGGACGAGCGATTCAACACAGCATCTCGTATCCAATGCCAGAGCGCCGATCGCCGGCCGGACCCACGAGGACCGTGCCGCTCCCGTAAGCCGCCGCCGGGAACTGCTTTTGAACGCGTTCGCTCTCGTCTCTCACGTTGGCGCCCGGCCACTTCCGAACTAGTGGGCTTGACTCCGAGGACCAGGGCGTTCAACGTTTGCCTTCTGAACGGCTTTCTCAAGGCTCACAACAACTTGATCGTCAAGAACCGGCACCTCCACTTCCCTAACGTGGGAGTGCGGCGCCGCGACTACCTGAAGCCGGACCAAGGCGCGCGCCTGCTCACCATCGCCGAGACCTTCGGCATCCAGAGTCACGCTGCCGTGGCCTTGGAGATGCTAATGGGTCTTCGGAGGTGCGAGATGCTCCGGGTCAGAACGACCGAGCTGGACCTCGACCAGTTTCCCGAGGCCCTGCGCGTCCACGGCTCACTAAAGGGACAGTCCGGCGAGAAGGTTCGAATGGTCCCTTGGCACAACGAAGTTCGCCGGATCGTACCGGAGCTCCTGGCTCATCGAGCGCAAGAGTCGTGTGGGCTCCGTGGACCCGATTCGGGATTCGTCTTCGAGCACCGGTCGTCCGGAGGACTTCGAGTTTGGTCGAAGTCCTATGTGGACCGAGCGTGGATGGAGCCAGCGTTCGACTCGGCGAGAATCAAGCGACCCGACGGACTCAACCACGTCTTGCGCCGGACGTTTGGCAGGACCCTTTGGGACCACGGAGTGCCCATCGAGAAGGTTGCCTACCTGATGGGACACGAGGACACGCGGGAGACGAAGAAGTACCTCGGCCTGAACGAGGAGGATGCGCTCGAGTCGATGCGTGTTCTGAACCGAGTGTTCCCGGCTCGAACGGCAACGTAGTCCGAGGATTGGTCGAATGGGGCGAAACGGCAAATTTCCTGTCGGAACGGTTCGAATCCGCTCGGGGCTACTGCGTCAGAGCCGACGCCCGATTCCGGGCATTAGGCCCTGTCGCTCGGCCAACGACTTCCGCGGCTCTTCCACGCGGACCTCGACCGCCTCGACCGTGAGTACGCGGAGATCCTCCGCTCGTACGACCCTCCACCGCCCAGTCTAAGTCCAACCGATTCCCCGGGGGCTTCGGCCCCCGGCCTTTCTTCCCGACGGCCCAGAATCGCGCGTTGCGAGGCATGTGGGCGCTTCCATGACCCGGGCGGCTGCCCGTGAGCCCTGCCGCACCATCCGCGGCCCTCACGGTCGCGGGCGGGCCGCCCCTCGCGCGAACCGGCCTCACGTTCGAGTGGAGGACCGGCACCTCCCCAGCCCGCGTCCGTTCGCACCCGACCTTCCGCAAGGGCGGCAGAGTGCGTGTGTTCACTATCGCCGGAAGGCCCGTCGCGGACGGGTCGTGGGTCTTGCCCCCGGTCGCGGGGATCCGCGCCGAGTCGATCGCATTCGAGGAATGGGATCCCGATCCCGAGTGGTCGGCCCGAGTGAACGCGGGGCTCGCCGAGCTTCGGCCCGATTGGGATCCGTGGGACCAGCTCGAGGAGAGCGAGCTTTCCGAAGACGGGCAGGCCCTCGACGACGACGGATGCACGTGGGGGACCGCTGACCTGTTGCCGTTCGAGGCGGTTGTCTCGCTCCCGGATTCGGCCATACTCACTCCAGAGGATACCGAATGGCTCCACGGAGACTTCGAGCTTCAGCACGCAGCCCTACCACTCTTCGACCTCTCGGCCGAGGTCATCACCGAAGAGAGCGAGCATCCGTTCTCCACGCTGACGTGCGACAACTGCGGGGACCAGTCCGCGGTCCGTCTCGACCACTGCGGCCGCGCGCTGTGCATTCCGTGCTGGCGGAAGGAGTCGCACCGTTCCTTTCCGGAGGTCGGACGCACTCTCGCAACGTTCCTCAAGATTGCGGATCCGCACATCCCGCTCCCCGGGGAGTGTCGGAGAGCCGGTCACAAGCACGATGAGCGACGTCCGGACCTCCGCGGACTTGCCGCCCGCTTCCGGGGACTCGGGGTCCGCCCGATCGTGCGATTCGTGACCCTCACGATTCGCAGCGGGTCGAGCCTCGAGGAGCGCCTTCGGACCCTGCTCGACGCGTGGGGCCGGCTCCGGGAGGTTCGCTTCTTCCGAGACCGCTCGCTCGGCGAGATTGCGAAAATCGAAGTCACTTGGTCCGAGGGCGGAGGGTGGCACGTCCACCTTCACCTCGCCGAGGTCGGACGTTTCCTCCGGGACCGACCCTACGGGCCTTTTGAAGAGCCGCGGCTGGTCCCGAGGCCGCGCCCCCTCAAGCACGTCCCGGCGTTCGAGCAGCTGCCGGAATACTACCGCTTCGCCTTCTCGGGCGGCGCGCCGTCGTACCTCCGAGAGTTCGAGCCCGAGTCCGACCTCGAGACCGAGTGGATCCGCGCGACACGTGGCGAGGGGTCCATCGTGGACGTCCGAACCGCTGACCTCCACGACGACACCGGAGCGTTCGCACTCGAATTGTCGAAGTACATCGCCAAGCCGTTCGCCGGTAGCGCGGAAGGTTCGACTCTCGAACTCAAGGACTGGCCGGAGAGCG
>Ga0335078_10001913_pt1 | contig 31522 bp, 35 predicted proteins | sample Lox_Sample_32_FD_206711 | JGI IMG/M metagenome (GOLD analysis project Ga0335078, IMG submission 206711) | Soil microbial communities from Loxahatchee National Wildlife Refuge, Florida, United States - Lox_Sample_3.2 | ecosystem: Environmental > Terrestrial > Soil > Wetlands | place: USA... | reverse complement strand
TTGTCGTTTCGGGATCTGGAACCGTGCAGGAATCGGGACAGGCGAGCACGCCCTTGACATCCGGCGCGGCGATTTTCATTCCAAAAGACACCCTCGTGAGACTCGATGCCAGGAACCTTTGCGTCCTTTCCGTGCAGTTCGACCGCAGTGAAGCGACAACTCGCGCATCTGTGTCCCATTAACGGTCGGATCAGAACTGAACGGGTTGCCAAGATGCCTTCGCCAAGAGCCCAGGCCCTCCGTGTTTGCGGCGGAGATCTTCAATGAATGCCGCCAAGGTGGCGCTCTTCGCCGTGCTCGCGGTTCTGAGCGGCATCTTCTTCCTGCAGTGGATTCGACTCGCTCGGCGCCGAGAGCTGCGCGAGCGGCCCACTGGGTCGGACCTCGGCATCGGGCTCCTGACCAACTTCGGTGACGCCCTCGGCATCGGTTCGTACGCCCCGACTACCGCGCTTTACAAGTTCCGTGGCCGACCGAGCGATGAGCTCATTCCCGGCACCCTCAATGTCGGCAGTGTCGCCGTGGGCATTGCAGAGACGGCGATCTTCGTCACCGTCATCGCGGTGGACCCCAAGCTGCTGCTTGCCATGGTGGCAAGCGCCACCGCGGGTGCGTGGCTCGGCGCGGGCATCGTGAGCCGAATGCGACGGCGTTCGATTCAGCGCTTTATGGGCGCAGCTCTACTGATCGCGGCGGCGTTTTTCGTCATCGGCAACCTGGGCGCATTTCCCGTCGGCGGCGTGGCGCTCGGACTGCCGGGGTGGCGATTCGTCGTGGCCGTGTCGGCAAATTTCGTTTTCGGCGCACTGAATACGATCGGAATCGGCTGGTACGCCCCGAGCATGGTGGTCCTGGCGCTATTGGGTCTGAATCCAATGGCCGCCTACCCGATCATGATGGGCTCAGGCGGGGTGATGCTCCCGGTGGCGGGACTGCGCTTCCTGCGCACCGGCCGATTCGCCTGGGGACCCGCACTCGGCATGTCCATCGGCGGTGTGGTCGGCGTGCTGATTGCCGTCTTCATCGTCAAGAGCCTGCCGCTCCGGATACTGCGATGGCTGGTCGCGGCTGTGGTCACCTATGCCGCTATCGTGATGCTGCGCTCGGCGCGCGCAGAGGCTGCGAGTGGCAGTGGAGCCGGCGAGAGATTGAACACCAAAAGGGGTGCGGTGACGTGATGACAGAACAGGCCGTCTGGCCGGCCCCGCAGAGCCGGAGGCTTTCATGAATGGATCCGTCCTCATCCAGGGGCTGTGGCGGGCAACCTCGAGGAGCCTTTTCACGGCGCTTACCCTCGTGGCGATCGTACAGGCCGCGCAAGCGGCCGGAGACCCCGTGGTGATGACACGCGAGGGATCGGTTCAAGGAACCACCGAGAGAGGCGTCGATGTCTTTCGCGGGATTCCCTACGCGGCGCCGCCGGTGGGCGAGCTGCGCTGGCTGCCCGCGCGCCCTGTAAGGCCGTGGACGGGGTTGCGTCCCGCGCTCGATTTCGGACCGGCCTGTCCGCAGCGGATCGTCGCGGATCTGACTGAGAACAGCGATCAGGTGCAAAGTGAGAATTGTCTGACACTCAACGTGTGGACGCCGGACGTGGCGGGACCTAAGCGCCCGGTCATGGTGTGGATTCACGGCGGCGCTCTCGCCATCGGGAGCGACCGCAATACCTGGTACGACGGTGCGCGGCTCGCGGCCCGCGGAAACCTCCTCGTCGTCACCATCCAATATCGGCTCGGCCTGCTCGGGTTTCTTGATCTCTCACGGATAGGAGGCTCGGAGTATGCCCAGAGCGGCAATCTCGGGATCCTCGATGAGATCGCGGCGCTGCGCTGGGTGCGTAAGAACATCGCCGCCTTTGGTGGTGATCCGGACAATGTGACGGTCTTTGGGGAGTCGGCGGGCGGGGCGAGTGTGGCGGTCCTTCTTGCGACGCCCCTCGCCCGCGGATTGTTCAACAAGGGGATCATAGAGAGCATGTCGCCCCAGCTCGGCGAGCCCCGGGAGCCCCAGAGTGAATCAGCGAGGGCGCTGATGGAGGCGGCAGGGGTCCATACGATCAAGGGACTTCGGGGGCTGAGTGTCGGCCGGCTCTTCGCCGCCGAGCGCAAGGCAGTGGCCGCGCACCGGGATGCGGGCGATTTCACGACCAAAATCGATCACGTTCTCCTTAATGCCAATGCGCTCAAGCTGATTGAAGAAGGCAAGCTCGCTCACGTGCCGGTCATCATTGGCACCAACCTCGATGAGATGAATTTCTTTGACACGATCGAAGACTTCAGGCAGCGCGAGAAGCCTCGAGCGCTGCTCTCGAAGCAGCTCGTTGGGGCCTTTGGCCGGCAGCGAGCGGCGGACATCGAGAAGGCGTACTTCTCGGATGAGAAGGGAAGCTATGGCGATGAGGTGATCGCGCTCAACTCCGGCATCTTCTTTCGCATTCCTTCGATTCGCTTGGCCGAAGCGAGTTCGGCTTCGCAGCCGACGTGGATGTACCTCTTTACGTATCGCTCCACCTCGACTTACCGCCCCTACGCCTCGAGCCACGCCATGGAGCTGCCATTCGTCTTCGACAACCTCGAAGCTCAGGATGCGATCGCATTCACCGGTCGCGCCCCCGACAGGAAGCGGTTGTCCGAGCAGATTCAAGATGCCTGGATCGCCTTTGCCCGCGCCGGCAACCCGAACGCGCCGGGACTGCCGCGCTGGCCGCGCTATGATCCGCACAGCCGCGCCACGATGGAGTTCGGCGAAGTGACCCACGTCGTGGACGATCCCTTGCGCGAGCGCCGCAGGGTCTTCAACGATCTTGCATTCAATGGCACCTCACCCGCGCCCAAGCAGTACGCACCCTTGATGTTTGCCAACGGCGGCGGCTCCACCCGATTGGCGTCCAAGTAGGCGACAGCGAAGCAGTGCCAGAGGCTCACCATGCTTGATTTGTTTCGAATGATCCGCCCACGCTGGATGCTGGCTCTCTTGGGTTTGCTGACCCTCTCCGCACTTCCCATGAGGGCCGGAGCGCAGACCCCTTTCCTCGGACCCGTGGCGAAGCCAGTCTGTCAACCGGGCGATCGAACGGAAACCGGAGTCGACGGCCAACTCACGCTCGCGGAGCGTAATAGCGGCGCTTCGACCCGGGCTTACAACTGCAATCTCGCGGTGGTCGGCGAATATGCGGGCCAGGGCGCGGGTCACCAGTTGATGTGGTACTCGCATTGCGCCTACGTCACGACCGAAGGGTATGAGGCCGGGCAGCAGGGGGTGCCTCCGCTGCTGCACCCCGGGATCCAGGTGTTGGACGTATCGAATCCGCGCGCACCTAGGTTTGTGACCAATCTGGATGACCCGGCATCGCTCTATGACTGGGAAGATCCGGCCGTGAACTCCGGGAGGAAGCTACTCGGTACGGCGGAGAGCTGGATGGGCAATGGACCGCAACCTGCGGTCTCTTTCTACGACTTATCCAAGTGTGCGCATCCCAAGTTGCTGGCGAGTGTCCAGCTGCCGGATCCGAATTTGGCGGCGCACGCGGGGAATTTCTCCTATGACGGCAAGACCTATTGGCTCACCTCGATCAAGAAGCGCCGCCTCTACGCCATCGACGTGACGGACCCGAGGGATCCTAGAGAGATTCTCGACTGGGACTTTGCCCATGATCAACCCGGGGGCGATGGAGCGCATCAACAGTGCCACCGGATCTCGCTCAACCAGTTCACTGTCGATGGTCATCCGCCGGATACGCTGCTGTTCTGCGGCGTGATCGGCGATCTGGTGCGCCCGGGTGTCTACAGCTCGGGTAACGGGCTCATCATCTACGATGTGAGCGAGGTGCAGGATCGTCGCGCGCATCCTCGCATCAAGGTCCTCGGCTCGCTCTACTGGGTAAACGGCAATGTCGCGATACAGCCGGACCTCGCCTTCATCCGAGGCAGGCCGTACGTCGGCGTCGGGGACGAGTGTGGAGCGGGTGCCTGTGATTACCCCGCGGCGGCGATCAGTGCCTGTCGGGCGGCGCTGCCACCGTACGGCTTTGAGCGACTGATCGATATCGGAAATCTCGCGAAACCGAAGCTCGTAGCGCAGCTCATGATCGGTGTCGATGATCCGAAGAACTGCGCGCTGACCGAGAATGATATCGCCGCGACGATGGGCGGTCTCGGCTACAGTCTGCACGACTGTACGTTCGATAATCCCCGCGATGCGAAGCTGCTCGCCTGTTCCGCCCATCAAAGCGGCATTCGCGTCTTCGACGTTCAGGATCCGCGCCGACCCAGGGAAATTGCTTATTTCAAGGGGCCGGCGCCCGCGGATCCGACAGAGATCGATCCGGGTTCATTGTTGAACCCGTTCCGTCCCCTGTTCAAGGGATTCCATCCCGTTACTCCGCCCATCAACTTTGCCTGGTCGAAAGCCCATAGCCGCTTCGTGTGGCAGGGAGCCCAGCTCTACCTCTGGGTCACCTCGAGCCATGGAGGTTTCTACACATTGAAGTTCGAGAACCAGAAGGAGATTGCCCGACTGAAGCCGACTCCGACTCCCGGGAACGAGGATTACCAAGACTGACGTCTAATTCTTCCGATTGCTCTTGCGCTATCGCATAGTCGCAGCAGGCGCATGGCGTTTGTCCAGCACGCTGCCGGCTTTGGATTGTCGTACTTCACGCCTCGTTGGATGGAGAGTTTCCATGGCGCAAATGACGCTTCACGTGAATGATCGAGATTGCAAAGTCTCGGCCGAGCCCGAGAGCATGCTCCTTTACGCTCTGCGGGACGGTCTCGGACTGCGGGGACCCAAGTTCGGATGCGGACTGGCGCAGTGTGGCGCATGCACGGTGGTGCTGGACGGAAACGCTATCCGCTCCTGCGTGACGCCGCTCTCGGCTGTGGGGAGCGGGTCTATCACGACTCTGGAGGGACTCGGCACCCTCGAGCGTCCGGGTCCCTTGCAGCAAGCGTTCATTGACGAGCAGGCCGCGCAGTGCGGCTATTGCATCGGCGGCATGATTATGTCGGCTCACGCGCTGCTGAAGCACAAGCCCGATCCCACACGCGATGAGATCAAGAGGGCGCTGAACGGGAACCTCTGCCGTTGCGGGACGCACATGCGAATCGTGCGCGCGATCGAACGCGCCGCAAAAATGCGAGGTGGATCATGAGCGAGCTCGATGCGCGCGAACCGCTGGCGTTCACTCGGCGAGGGTTCCTCAAGAGTTCGGGCGGGCTCGTGATCTCCTTTAGCCTACTTGGACGGGCCAATGACCTGATCGCAGCGACCGATGATACGGGGTCCTTCGGGGTGCCTCCCGCCGGACAGCTCTATGCGTGGCTCGCGGTACATCCGGACAATCGAGCGACGCTCTTCACCGGGAAGGTGGACACCGGCACCGGGACGCAGACCGCGCTCGCCCAGATCGCTGCCGAGGAGCTGGATTTTCCGGTGGAGCGACTCGATGTGGTGATGGGTACGACCTCGCAGACGGTGGATCAGGGGCCGAGTTATGGCAGCCTCGCAATTCGTATGGCGGGACCGCAGATCCGCCACGCCGCGGCCGCCGGTCGCGCGGTGCTGCTCGATCTTGCCGCCAAGCATTTCAGGGTTCCCACCGGGCGGCTGATCGTCCGCGAGGGGCTCATCGAGGTGAACGGCGTGCCCGATCGGAAGATCACGTACGGCGAACTCGTCGACGGCCGACGCTTGGATTTCGCTATCGGCGCGAGCGGGGAGCAGTTCGACATGAAGGTCGCACCGAGCGCGCGCACCAAGGATCCCCACAGTTACACGGTCGTGGGTCGCTCGGTCCCACGCAAGGACATTCCGGCCAAAGTGACGGCCGCGTTCACCTACGTTCAGGACCTGCGCGTGCCGGGCATGCTGCACGGTCGCATCGTGCGCCCGTATGGGATCGGTGCGCATTTGCGCGAGGTGCACGAATCCGGGTTGTCGAGCATCCCCGGATTCGTGCGCACCGTGCGGCGCGAAGATTTCCTCGGCGTGGTGGCCGAGACGGAATGGGCGGCGATCCAGGCGGCGGCACAACTCGGCTCTACGCTCCAGCCTTCCGGACCTAACGCGGGACGGGCCAAGTGGTCGGATTGGAACGGCCTGCCCGAGATGGATCAGATCTGGGAAACGGTTCGCAAGGCTTCGGGGCGAGACATCGTGGTCGCGAAGCATGGCTCGGTCGATGCGGCGCTTGCTCGCGCGGCGCGGAAGCTTAAGGCCACGTACCTCACGCCGTATCAAATGCACGGCTCCATCGGGCCCTCCTGTGCGGTGGCCGATGTGAAGGCCGATCGGGCCATCCTCTGGTCGGGCACGCAGATGCCACACGAGACGCGCCGCGATATCGCGAAGGTGCTCGGCATGCCGCTCGAGCATCTGGAGCTGCGTTGGTGTGAGGCATCGGGTGGCTACGGCCGTAACGGGCTCGATCACGTGGTCGCAGACGCAGCCATCATGTCCCAGATCGTCGGCCGGCCCGTCAGGGTGCAGTGGATGCGCTGGGACGAACACGGCTGGGAGCCGAAAGGTCCGCCGATCGTGCAGGACCTCAGCGCCGGTCTCGATGCGCGCGGCCGAGTCATCGGCTGGCGGCATCACGTCTGGGTTCCCACACTCGGCGATACGCATCTCATTGCCGCCGCGCTCATCGGTAATCCCGCGGTGTGCGGCGAGACCGGTCTCGGGGATCCCTCGATCACCTATGAATACACGTTTCCGAGTGCCGATGTGATAGGCCACTGCGAGGGGCGGGTCGGTCTGCTGACCGCGTGGCTGCGCTCCCCGGGGCAGTTCGAGACGACTTTCGCCATGGAATCGTTCATCGATGAGCTCGCCGCAGCCGCGCGCGAGGATCCGCTCGCGTTTCGCTTAAGCCATGTCAAGGACGCGCGTGCTCTCGCCGTCCTCAAAGCCGCTGCCGATCGGTACGGTTGGAAGAGCCGTCCTGTAGCTGCGGGTCAAGGCACGCTTAAGGGGCGCCTCGCGAGGGGGCGCGGCATCGCCTGGGTGAATCGCGACGGCGCTCGGGTGGCGACCATTGCCGATGTATCGGTCGATACGAAGCGAGGGGTGATCCGGGTCGAGCGCGTGGTGGTGGCGCACGACTGCGGACTCGTCGTCAATCCGGACGGTGTGCGCAATCAGGTCGAAGGGAACCTCATCCAGTCCTTAAGCCGCACGCTACACGAGGAAGTGACCTTCGATCGGGCCCACGTCACGAGCCGCGACTGGGCGGGCTATCCGATCCTGCGTTTTGAGGAGATTCCCGACAGCATCGAGATCGTGCTGGTGAACAACTCGTCGGAGTATCCCTCGCTCGGGGCGGGCGAGCCCTCGACCTGTCCGACCGCGGCCGTGATCGGCAATGCGGTATTCGATGCGATCGGCGTGCGCCTGCGCCAGACGCCGTTCCGTCCAGAGCGGGTGCACACGGCGATGCGGTCAGCTTTGGAACAGGCCTAACTCCGATCCACCGAGCTGGCGGCTTCAGCAACGAACATAAATATGGTCACACCGATGCACTCCCTTTGGACGGCAACAGCAATCGCTGGGCCGCAAGTCTCCGAGCTTACTGGTGACGTGCAGGCTCAGGTCGCAGTGGTCGGCGCTGGTTACACGGGGCTTTCAGCCGCTCTGCACTTGGCCGAGGCCGCTCAAGATGTCGTTGTGCTCGATGCCGCCGAAATAGGCGCGGGCGCATCCGGGCTCAATGGCGGTCAGGTCATCGCGGGGCTCAAGGCGGATCCCGATGAGCTTGAGCGTCTATATGGCGAGAAAGGGGAGGCGGTCGTCTCTACCGTGAGTGGCGCACCCGATATCGTCTTTGAGCTCATCCGCAAGCACTCGATCGACTGCGACGCGGTCCGCAGCGGCTGGATCCAGTCTGCAGTGAGCGAAGCCTCGCTCGATACGCTTGCGAGGCGCATGCGTCAGTGGGCAAAGCGCGGCGCACCTGTCGAATTGCTCTCCCGACAGGAGACCGCGCGCCTGACGGGCTCGGAGTTCTACTTGGGGGGCTGGATCGATCGGCGCGGTGGTACCGTACAGCCCCTCTCGTATGTGCGGGGGCTCGCGCGCGCCGCAAAAGGTGCAGGAGCGCGCCTCTTCACGCGCAGCCCCGCGGTGAAGCTCGAACGGACGGCCGGAAGCTGGCGCATATGCACGCCAAGGGGAAGCGTCCAGAGCCCGGTGGTGATCGTCGCAACGGACGCCTACACGGATCACCTCATCGATGACTTGCGACGAACGATCGTCGCAGTTCCCTCGCTCCAAGTCGCCACCGTCCCTCTTCCGCAGGGGCTTCGTTCCACGATCCTGCCTGAGCGCCAGGCGGTCTCCGACACCCAGCGCCTGCTGCGCTATTTTCGTCTCGATGCTACCGGACGGCTACTCATGGGAACCCGTGGCGCCTTTGCCGACACTCCTCAGGCGTTCGCCGTCGCCCATCATTACCGCGCCGCCCGTGAGATCTATCCGCAGCTTCAGGGCATCGGCTTCGAATATCACTGGGGAGGATGGGTCGGGATGACACCCGATGGCCTGCCGCACCTGCACGAGATTGCCCCCGGCTTGATGGCGGGCTTGGGCTATAACGGCCGCGGCATCGCCATGGCGACCGTGATGGGTCGACTACTCGCCCGGTGGGTTCTTGCGGGCAGCGCCCGGGAATTGCCTTTCCCGGTGGCGCCCGTGAGGCCCATCCCGCTGCATCGCTTAAGCGGGCTCGGCGCGCGCGTCGCGATCCAGTACTACCGTGCTCTCGATGCGCTGGTGCGCGTGCGCGGAAGAGCTTCCGCGCCCACTTCTGCATGAGGCGCGGCCACAAGGGATAAGGCCATGAGTACCTCCTTTGAGAGCCCCGTCGATCTTTCAGCGTTCTGGATGCCGTTCACGGCCAATCGCTACTTCAAGCGGCATCCGAAGCTCCTTGCCTCGGCCGAAGGGTGCTATTTCACGCTTGCCGATGGACGGCGCGTGTTCGACTGTCTCTCGGGCCTCTGGTGCACGCCCCTGGGTCACGGGCGTAGCGAGATCGTGAGCGCCGTCCGAGGGCAAGTGACCGAGCTCGACTACGCACCGACGTTCCAGCTCGGCCACCCGAAAGCGTTCACCCTCGCGACTCGGATCGCGCACTGGGCTCCTTCCGGGCTCAACCGGGTGTTCTTCGCCAATTCCGGATCCGAGGCTGCTCCACATAAGCACATTGTCCACATAAGTGCCCACCGCCCAGGTTCTTGATGCCCTTGGCCAGGCAGGATTCCTCCCGGTCGAGGCGCGCCAGGCGAGGACCCGGGCGGTAAGTCCGCTCCATGCGCGGCATCTCATTCGGCTGCGGCGCCGGTTCGAGACCGTGGCGCTCAGGGAGGCGGTGCCGGAGCTCTGGGTGCTGAATTCCCATGACGGTACGAGCGGCTATCTTATGTTGATCTTCAGGTGTCACCACCGGATGCGAATTGTCGGGAAAATAATGGTATCGGACCCTCTGCGGTGATGGCAGGGCGGACGGTGACAGAGGGTGCGGTTCTGCCGCAGACTCTTAGTCAATTTGAGCGCTGATGAGTGAGTGGAGGGCCGAAAGAAATGGGCCGCACGTCTCGACTTTTTGCAGCCCGCCCGAATGATGTCCGCTTTACGGAAGCATCGCTCTCGACTACGGAATGTCGATGCTGGTACTGGAGTTGGGCGGGGCCCACAGCGTCACTGTTGCTGGTCTACAGGACATCCCCGCAAGAGGCACCTTTACTATTTCTGTATAGCTTTTCATCGCCGCATCGTTCCCCTGATCGTCGAGAATGCCCACGTCGATTATCTTGCGCGCCGGTCCATGGAGCTCATCATGAATCTTATGGCAGCGGCCCCAATGAATGGAAAAGTGATGATTGGGGTTGGTACCGTCATACATCACGGTAACGATGAGTTGATCGCTTTTCGGATCGTAGTGCACAGCCCCAAAATCCTCCGCCATTACGTTGGCGGTGGCGGTTACCATCGCTACAGCAAAAGTAATCAGCATGCCAACCGTCCAGTCTCGTCGAAACGTGCTCATCCGCATGTATGCACCTCGCGATTGATGTCAGGACGTCGCAGCAGCGCAGCAGTCGGCGCAAATGACCCCGGTGGGCCTATTGGCCGTACTCGTTGAGTGTATCGATCGCGACGATCTTCCCATTCACGAAGCGGATGCTGACCATGAGCTTGTTCGGTCCACGGTTGTAGGTCCAGGTTTCAACGGGAACCTCAGTGCCGACGGTACTGCGCGTGCTATCGCCAGCCCCTACTGTGCTTGTTGCATTTACCACGACGCTGTGCTGCACATCAGCCGGGGTACCGCAAAGCGCCTGCACGGTGGCCATGGGATCCCCGACCTCAATCAACTTGTTGCCACAACGCATGGTATCTCCCCATGCATGATGAGCAGCAATGAGACAGAGGGCACTGGGGAGACAAGCCTTCAATTTTCGATATTGCACGATTACTGTCCTGACTGGTGTGACAGTGGACACGCACCGCCTGCGCGTCTGGTGCGCGCACGGCGATCACGAGACTGACTGAGTTTACCATCAGGCTACGGGATACCGCGAATGGGGCGCACTGCGGAAGGTGGCCTAGCGGAATGGATGTCTCAAAGTGGCCCGACAGCAGTTCCTTGGTCGGGCGCCTGGACGCATCCGCGATGGCGTACGCCCGGATCATGATCGCCTGGGAGTTTGCCGGAACTCATGGGATGTGATGCGTCCCTCTGGCTTTTCCCAGGTTCAAGCACAAGTTCCCCTCGACCCGAGTGGAAGTACAGCCGGCTGCGAGTTCAGTCGGTTGCGCAGCTCAGCCAGCTCTCTATCCCGGCGATTGAGCAGGGCGGCGGTCTCACGGTAGACGGCGAAGTAGTGCTCTACCAAGGCGGCGAGCCGCGTGACGCGGTCACGCAGGAGCGTGTTCTCTCTCCGATGCCGTTCTGCGGAACGCTGTGTCCGCGTTCGTGCGGGCTTTGCGCTCCGATGCCGGCGAAGGGCGGTTAGAATCGGCGTGTGATACCGGTAGAGGGAATTGCGCGACACACTGGCGAGTCGGCAGAGCTCGGCTACGGTCATCCTGGACGGGGTGGGCGCCGGCTCGGTCAATGTCGCCAAGGCACGTGTGAGGCGGGCTCGGGCGGTGCTGCGGCGTGCGGGCGATGAGGCATTACCGCGATATCTTGTCGGCATGGGGAGAGTCCCTGCGGGTGGTCTCAATGGAGCGCACTATGTCGCGGGCCTCTTCGAGACGGTCGCGTACGATTTTGAGTGTCTGCGTGGGAAGCGCCGGCTCGTTGAGGAGTTCGTGGCATCGATCGATCTGGCCGGTCCAGTAGGGGCGATGCGCGGCGGACACGGCGAAGTTCAGACAGCGCGCGCAGGTCGAGGGCTCGCGGTACACGGGGTTGGGTCCAACGGCATTACCGCGACAGGCGCTGTACTCCTGGCGGTAGACGCAGTAGCCGTAATCACATACCCCAAGCACGAGTCCGGCTTCGACCAGCGTGCGCGCATAGCTTTTGATCTCGGACTTCATGCGAAGACCCCGAAACTGAGGCCGCTTGGCGAGGATCTCGGCGCCCGCACGACCCCCGAGTTGCGGTGCACTCAGCATGTGCTCCCATGCGGCAACCGATTGCTCGAGAACCTCGGCCTTGATCTCGCGCTCCAGGGCGTAGTCCGTACCGGCGTACCCGGTGTCGGTCTGGCTCCGGTCACGGTGCCCCAGATGCTGCGCGAGGGCAAAGAGGCACGTGCGATCTCGAAGCGCTGCATACCGCGCAAAGGTTTTACGTCCTTCACGCGCGGACAGCGGCCACGGTTTGCCCTCGAAATCCGGCAGGTTCAACCACCGCATGTACCGCGCCAGGCAGTCATCAAGCACGCCGGAGGAGACAAGGCGGATCGGAAGCTGCCCGGGTGGATCCTGCTGCCACTCCATCGCTCCCTTTGTACTTACGCCGGCACGTGCGCGCAGCCAGAGCTCACTGCGCTCGGTGCGAATGCGGTTCGGGGCAGAGAGGGCCTCGAGGACCGAGACAGCATGTACTGCGGCTTGAGGAATTACCCACTCGTGAGGCCGGCCGTAATACCCGCTGTCGTGCTTGAAGATCGCGCCCGTCATCACCTGAAGTTCCCCCGTACCACTCGCGCCATGTGCGGTTCGAGGGAGCACGCAGCCGGCGCGCAGGTGCAGCAGCTCGCTGACACGGGGTCCAACAAGATAGGCGATCACCACGAAGCAGGCGGCGTAGAGCATGTCGATCGCATCCCGCAGATCCTGGATGCGGAAGATCCTCTGGGTACCCCACGGCGTGCTGATCATGATGCCGGCGAGGGCCTCGAGCGCATGGGGGTTACAGTTCCCGTTTGCGCGGATCCGCTTCGAGGCCTCCGTCATGGCAGCTGCGTAGATCTCTCGGGCGCGAAGCACATCGATCGCACCGCTCTCCATGTAGTCAATGGACTTCTGAATGAGCGGCACGGCGATGGCGTCTGGGGTGTGGCGGCCGGGGGAGTAGAAGGACGCACCGGCCACTTGGCAGAGGCTTCGATCGAGGAATGGATCGTCCGAGAGGCCATCACCAAGCTCGTCTCGAAGGTGAAACAGCTCGGCGAGCACGGAGAGATGATTGATCTGCGTGATGGGCAAGATATGGGCGTTCTGGCGGCCTCGACGTTGAGCAACGACGTATCGGTATCTCAGTACTGCGTCGGCGTCGAGTTCCGCGAAGCGGTCAAATCCTTCCTGATCCATCCAGCGCAGGAGAGGTCGCAGACGGGCAAAGAATCCACTCGCCGTGGTCGCGCTGCGCGCGAGACCTGAGTACAACGACCGCGTGCGCACCAGTGCGATCAGCTTCTTGCTCGTCTCAAGGAGGGGGGCATGCTCCGGATCCGTGAATCGTCCACCGCTCGGCAAGCTGAAATCCCATCGGATCCGTTGCGGCGCTTCCTCCTCAAGGAGGTTCGTGGGAGCGAGGCGCCAACACGCATCGTCCCACGCTGAATCCCGCAGGAACCAGTCGCGCGCTCTTGTGTCGCTATCGGCGAGCGCGGCCGCCGGGGCGCGGTCTATGGTCGGCTGCGGCCTCATCGGAGCTCCGGAATCGGCGCGAGCCTCGCGCGCAGCGGAGCTGCACCATCGAGCTCGCGCGCCGAGAAACGTGTGAGAATGTCCTCCTCAAGAATCCGCAGCTGCGGCGCGTAGATCGCCTCCCAGCGGGCTGGGTGGACGTAGTTGCTTGCAGCGCGCAAATGGTCTCGCGCGTGCATGAGTCGGGCGATCGAGATCGGATTGGCCGTGATGACCGCGTTTGGACAGGTGAAGCAGCCGAGAAAGTGCATGCAGAGCTCGCCGGCGCGCGTGCCTGGTGCGATGCCGGCGAAGGGATCCTTGCAGTTGAATCCGAACATCGACACCGCGGCATCGTGCGGTACCGACGAGTCTGGAGGCTGCTGCAGGCCACCTCGGGAAGTATCGGCGGCGTCCGGGTGCCGCCGCTGGATCTGTCCAAGGTATGCGCCTTGGATCGAGGCAATGCGCGCTTGGTTTTGGCTCTGGACCTCGGGGCCACGGACATAGTCCTCAGTCGTGGAGAGATGCACGTGATTCGCAATTTGCTTGACCTCATACAAGCTGCCCGAGGCGCGATAGAAGGCGCTGAGCACGCCGGGACGGATGGCCGAGAGAGCGAACCTGGGCAGATCATGCGGAGCCGCAAATCGATCGCGGAACTTCTTCACGACGAATCCGGAGAAGGGGTAAATCCCACGCTTGCCTTTGTAGACGAAGAGTCGAGTCCGGTATGCGGGCGGGAGATGTGGCCGCAGCCGCTGCGTCCACTGTATGATCTCGCGCACCAAAGTGGGCGGTGCGAACGGATCGGTTGATCGAAAGCTGCGACGTTGCAACCTGTCGGAACGGCCCTTGGCCCACACAAGAAGCTCTCGGTCATCGAGCAGCGGAAGCGGTTGCAGGCAGTCGATGCCGAGATGGGCAATCGCCATGGGGTTGCCGGCGGCCTGGATGAGGATCGCGAGGTAGTAGGGGTAAATCGACTCCGGACGCGGATACAGGCATGGCTCGAGAAGTCGATACCCTCCGAGTGCGTCGGTGGCAGTCCGGTTGAGTTCTCCGTCGAGCGAAAGAACTGAGGGCATGATCCCGCCATGGCGCTCCTCGACGTAGAGCAGCACTTCACCGAGCGTTCGGACCTTCCCGGAGCGGGCCATACGCGCGAGCGCAAGCTCTCGCGCTGCGCGCTCGCGAAGGGCTCGAATCGCTGTGATGTCCTCTTCACAGGCCTTCAGGATCGCACGCAATGTTTGCACCTCGAGCGGCGCGATGCGTCGGCTCGCCATGCGTTGTCCAGGAAATGCTGTGCGCGGAAAGTCAAGGCGCGGCAGGAGCTCGGGGCGGCAGCGCTGCAGCCAGCGTAGAAGTGCGCGCACGCCCCCGTATGCTGAGGCTCGCGTTCGAATATGCCACGGCGAGCCATCAGGACGCACCTGACGGCTCAGCCACTCAATGTAGCGCACGATCATCGTGGAGTTGAGATCGGAGATGCTGCGGATCGCTCCCGTCTCCGCGGCGAATCGGCCGAAGCTCTTGAGGCTATGCCAGTAGGTGTGCAGGGTCTCTTCGGCACGCACACGTTCCTGGTTCCAAAACGCCTCGGCAAATGCCCGCCTGACCGGGGGTGGCAACGGCAATCGCGAGAAGTCAACCAGCGTACCACCTGCCTTCCGAGGTGCTTCGATGTCGGTTGACTCCGAACCTATCGTCGCCGAAGCCTTGATGCCGCGGGTGAGTGCGCGGCTGATGCGCGGGCGTCGACCGTTCATGCGGAAATCTCCTCAGTCAGAAGAGTATCGAGGACCTCCGACAGGGCGCGCGTGTCCATCGAAACGGCACGAAGATACCGGTCTGTCGTGTCGACGTGCTCATGTCCCATGAGAATCTTTACGATCAGCAGCGGGTTGATCGCCACGCCCTCCTTGGCGAGCCGCTCGAGACGAGCCAACATCCAGCACCCGAACGTCGACCGAAGCACATGGGGCGTTGCCCGGAAGCCGCATGATCGGCTCGTGCGTTGAATGGTCTGCTGGTAAGTGTTCTTCTTTACCGGGTCGCCGCGCCGGTTGAGAAAGAGCGCGGCCCGGACTGGTCGGCCTCGCTTGCGGGCGGCCCGGTTCATCCAGCCGGCGCGATACTGCGCAACGTAGCCCGCCGTCTCTTCGAGTAGGCTTCGTGAGGCGATGACGTAACCAGGCTTGCGGCCCTTGCGCACGATATCGATCTGTCGGTATACGGGTTCGGTCGTTGTCGCCCTGCTTGCCGCTGGTTCGGTTACGTCTTTCAAGGTCAGTTGCAGGAGCTCGCCCACCCGAAGGCCGGTATAGAGTTGCCAGCGTGCCATGAGGTCGTAGGGAGGAGAGAGATCTGCCAAGAGCTCACGCACCTGATCGCTTGCCAGGGGACGGGGCAGGCTCTCGAACTGGCGCAGAACGAAGACGCTGCGCTCGGGTGCTCGCCAGCGCCCCCGAGGATGACCGTGGAAGACGCGACGCGCGCTGGGGAAATAGGCAGCGCGCGCACTGAGAGGCGAGCTGCGAAGCCACGCGGTACGGACGGCCCATGCATAGAAGCGAAGAACTCCGCGGACCCGATGGTTGATCGTACGGATGCTGTAGGGTCGTCCTGTGTGAGGACTTGGGTGCTTCAGCATGCGGTCGCGGTACGCTATCAGGTCGGAGGCGTCGACCTCGCTCCAGACAATGCCGCTTTGCTCCAGCGAGTCAAACCAGTCGTACAGAATCTCGGTGTAGGTCCGCAGTGTCTCGGCCGTATATGCGCGCTCGATCGCGTGCTCGCGGAGGAAGACGACCGCCGGCTCGATGAGCCGCATCTCGGCACTGAAGAGCAGAGGGAACCCGGGCGGACTCGGTGTCCGCAAGCTCATGCCGAGCGCCGCCGTGGCGGCTTCCCGCAGCGCTGCTGGCACGTCCTCGGGTCGGGGCAGTTCGCCCTTGCGAATGATCTCAACCATGCGCAGCCCCGCGCGTGATGAGGAGCTTGACGGCCTCCACGAACGGCAACTGAAGGAGGTGCATCGCGAGGTCGATCGCGCCGCCGCCGCCCTTGCGCGCGCGCGAGTCCCACCACTTGGTTCCGGTCGTCAGCAGCTCGAACTCCCCGCAGGCCGCTCGACCGTGCCAGCGGCGGCTTCTCGGGTCTTTCGCCGGGACGTAGGTCGGGTCGGGCTTGCAGTACGTCGCGAGCAAGGCCAGGGCGTCTTCGCTCGGCATCTGGCGAAGGGCCGTCAACGTCGCTCGACTGAACGTCTTGTGCACCGCAGGTGACCCCTCCCCGGACCCCTCCCGGCTACTCGCCTCTGAGAGAGGCTGGGCTACTCGATCCGGAGTCTAATCCCCCGCTCGAATCGCACGGAATGAGGGTGACACTCGCGCACCAAACCTTACCTATCTCATCCGAGCGGCTCTCTATCGGGCGATCTGCACGAACGGCATGGTGATCTCGGTCGGGGTGCTGCCTACCGTACGGGTGTTGCACCGCGGGGACATCCTGGATGACATCGTTCGCGGGGCGCTCGAAATGAGTGAGCGCTTTGGCGTTCTCGCCACACTGGTCGAGCGGATGGAGCGCACGCTTCTTACCGAGTCCGAGCGGCTCGAGTTCGCGCAGGATGCGCTGGCACTTCGCTACCCGGACGATCCCCCGGGGACCATGACGCCGTCCGATCTCCTCATGCCCCGTCGGCCCGAGGACTTGGGGAGCGACCTTTGGCATACCACGAACGTCGTGCAGGAAGCGCTCCTCAAGGGCGGGATCGTACGGCACGCGCCGGGCAAGCGACTCACCCGAAGCCGGCGCATTACCGCGTTCCGAGAGGAGCTGCGATTGAACTCGGCACTCTGGGACCTCGCGATGGCGCGGGCGTCTTAGCGGCTCACTCAGAAGCTGGGAGAGGGCACTTCGCGGTGCTCTCTCCCTTTTTGATCCGGGCGCAGGTCGAGGCGCAATTCAGGGGCGGACGTCGGGCCGAGGGGCGGGCACCAGGCGGGCGGATGGGGCGGGAGAGGCGCGGTCGGAGGGGGAGGGGCGGCTGTCAGTTTCATTTAATTATGAGACTGGCTCGGGTGCCGCTCTTCGGTCAGATCAAGTAGTTGGCGTTTGCTGCTCTGTCATCTAAATATGCGACCGACCAGCTAAAAAGGAGACTGACCGACAACTGCAATATTTGAACGCTATCCTTTGCATCCGGGTAAGGCTGAACGGTCCGAAGACTTCGTGAGGCGCATCCCGCTGAGCCGGCGCTCACACGTGACCGGCTTTCAGGTACTCCCGGGAGGGATTACCGAGCACGAGAGTGCTCTCGAACGTGACTTCGTCACGTTGGCCACCTTCACCGATCCGAACGCCAAGGTCACTTCGCAGCCCGTCACGATTGCCTTCCGCGATGGCGGGATGGCGCGACGATACACGCCCGACTTTCTCGTTCACTGGAGTAGCGGACATTCCGAGCTCGTGGAGATCAAGTACCGATCCGACCTGAGGGAGCACTGGAAGCAGCTGCGACCCGCGTTCATCGCAGCTCGGGACTGGTGTGAAGAGCACGATGCTTGGTTTCGGATCGCAACGGAGCGGTCGATCCGCTGTCCGCGGCTGGCGAACGCCAAGCGGCTTCTGCCGCTTCGCACCGCGTACCTCGATCCAGCGGCCGCGCAGGAGGTTTCGCGGACGGTGGCATCGCTCTCGGATCCCACACTGGCGCGGCTCGCTGCAGCCGTGCCTGTCGATCGTGCGGTGGCACTTGGGGCGATCTGGCGGATGATCGCTCGCGGGGCATTGCGCATGGATCTGGCAGTGCCGATCGGTATGGACGCGCCGGTTGCGCTGCCGTGAAGGTGCAAGCAGGCACTCCCGATCTGAGTGAGGTCAGTGACCGGGACTGGCAGGAAGCCCGCCGGCGGCTTGAGGTGATTCAACGACTGGCGGCAGCGCCCACCCGCACACGCCTCTCCGCAGAGGTTGCTGCGCAGCAGCTCAAGTTGAGCGTCGCGCAGGCCTACCGGCTCTTATGCCGTTATCGAGCCGATCCACGGCTGACAAGCCTCATGCCCTCTCGCCGCGGCCGCAAGCACGGTCAACGGCGCTTGCCGGAGATGGTCGAAGAGATCATCGAGGCCGCGATCGAGGAGATGTATCTCACGCGGCAGAAGCCGAGCATGACGGCGCTGATGACCGAGATTCGAAGGCGTTGCCGAGCGCTGAGCCTCCCGAGTCCCGCTCGCGGTTCAGTCCGGTTGCGCCTCAACGCCCGTGCAGCCGCCGACGTGGTCGCCCGTCGCGAAGGCCGCAAAGCTGCCCGCGATCGCTTTGCGCCTGCGACGGGTTCGATAGAGGCTCTATGGCCACTCTCGCTCGTGCAGATCGATCACACGCTGGTCGATGTGATCGTGGTGGATTCGGTCACGCGAGAGCCGATCCAGCGGCCATGGTTGACCGTGAGCATCGATGTCTGTTCGCGCTGCGTGCTCGGGTTCTATCTGTCGCTCGAAGCGCCGTCGGCGACATCGGTTGCTCTGTGTATCGCGCATTCCGCCCTCCCGAAGGAGGATTGGCTTCTCGCTCGGGGCATCGAGCAGGTATGGCCGATGTCCGGTATCCCAGAGCGGCTGCACCTCGATAACGCTCGGGAGTTCCGCTCTGAAGCGCTGCGCCGCGGCTGTGAGCAGTATGGGATTGCGATCGACTACCGCCCCGTCGCCACCCCTCACTACGGCGCCCACATCGAGCGACTCATCGGCACGATGATGGGCAAGATTCATCTGCTGCCCGGTACGACGTTTTCCGATGTGCGCGTGAAGGGCGATCTCGACCCGCAAAAGTACGCCGTCATGACGCTGGAGGAGCTCGAGCGATGGCTGACGCACGCTGTTGCCGGCGACTATCACCGCAACATTCACGGCGCGCTCAACATGCCACCCCTTGTCGCCTGGGAGCGTGGCATCGTCGGAGATGCGCGCACACCCGGACGCGGTCAGCCTGTGGCGGTTGACGACCCGCGGCGCTTTCTGATCGACTTTCTGCCTCTCGAGCACCGTCTCGTACGCCGCGAGGGCATATCGCTCAACTGCATCCACTACTGGTCGGATGCGCTCTCGGTCTGGATTGGACGGCCGCAGAAGATGATCGTGCGCTATGACCCGAGGGACTTGAGCCGGATCTACCTGCTCGTGCCGGACGGGTGTTATTACGAGGTCGGGTATCGCGACGTGCGTCGTCCGCCCATCACGCTCTGGGAGCAGCGGCTGGCGCGCAAGAAGCTGCGCGAGGAGGGCCGCTCCTTCGTCGATGAAGGTGCGATCTTCCGCAGCATCGAGCAGATGCGCAAGATCGCCGAGGAGGCCGTCGCGGCCAAGAAGACGGCTCGCCGGCACCGTGAACGCCTGCGCGTCATCGAGGGTGGGCGCAAGTCGTCAGACCCTGCACCCGCGACCCCTCCGGCACCGCTCGCTGTGATCCCCGAGCGGGATGAGAAGGAGAAGCTCCTGCCGTGGCAACGCATGCTGCCGGTAGAGGAGTGGACGTGAGCGATTTTTCGCACCTGCAACCTGCAATGCGCTCGATCATCGAGGAGAGCCCGGAAGCGCGCATCCGTCGCATCCGTACCGATCGTTGGATCACCTACTCCCGTGCCGAGGTCTCGCTCGCGGCGATGGAAGAGCTGCTCATCTTCCCGAAGCGCACGCGCATGCCGAACCTGCTCCTCGTCGGCCCCACCAACAACGGCAAGACGATGATCGTCGAGAAGTTCCGGCGTGCCCATCCGGCATTCTCCGCAAGCACTACCCCCGATGGCGCTGCCGACGTTCCGGTTCTCAAGGTGCAGATGCCCGCCGGCCCCGATGAGTCGCGCTTCTACGGCGCTATCCTCGAGGGGCTCGGATTCACGCATATGATCCGGGAGCGTCTGGCCGCGCGGCAGGAGGCAGCCGTACGGACTCTGCGCGAGACCAACGTTCGCATCCTCGTGATCGACGAGGTGCACAACCTCCTCGCAGGTTCCCGTTTGCAGCAGCGGCGTCTGCTCAACCTCTTGCGATGGCTGGGCAACGAGCTGCAGATCCCGCTCGTGGCCGTCGGCACAGTGGAGGCGCTGCACGCCATCCAGAGCGATGACCAGCTTGCCAACCGCTTCGAACCGATCGCCCTTCTTCCCTGGCGCCACGGTGAGGAGTATCGGCAGCTCCTGAGCACATTGGAAGCGGTGCTGCCGCTGCGATTGCCCTCGGACCTCGCATCCCCTGCGCTCGCGGACAAGATACTTTCGGCCGCGGAGGGGATCCTCGGAGAGATCATCTCGATCGTGACACGCGCCGCGGTGCGCGCCGTGAGCTCGGGCACGGAGCAGATCACCGCAAAGATGGTCGATGAGATCGGGTTCACTTCACCGTCACAGCGCCGCCGTGCTGCGGGTTGAGGCTGTTGACAGCGCCGACTCTCTTCCCGGTTCTCGTTCTGTTACTCGTCCGCAGCTTCCCTTCTACGTCGAGCCCGCTCCCGAGGAAGTGCTCCTCTCCTGGATGCTCCGTCTTACGACGCGACTGAGAGTTTCCCTGCGGACCCTCGCCACTGAGGCGTTCGGCGCCGGTGAACGCACGGCCGCTCCTGAGTGGTGCCGTCCACACCCTTGGCTCCTCGCTCGGATCAGCGAGCGAACCGGCATCGGCGTTGCACGCCTTCGCCGCATGACCTTTCACGATTTGCACCCCGTCTACCGCGACGATGAGACGAGCGCTCGCTTTGCCGGGCGACGCTACGACAACCAAGCTCCGGAGAACCGGGCCTACCGGATTGCCGTCTGTAGGCAGTGCCTTCGGGCCGACGCGACACCCTACCTCCGACGGATCTGGCTCATCGGGTGGGTGGCGGTCTGTCCGGATCACGGCAACATTCTGATCGAGCGTTGCAGCGAGTGTCGCCGGAGGCTTCGCCTGCCGCGCTTTGACAGCCGCGTCTCCTTCTCGCCCAGCACATGCACCGCTTGCGGCGCGACCTTGCTCGCAGGACCGGATACACCGGCACTCGCATCCGCGTTGCGGATGCAATCTACCTTCCTCAGCGCCAAGGCACACGGTTCCACGCACCTCGGCAAGTTGGGCCGGCTGACCTGGAAGGAGCTCGTCGCCCTGGCCGACGTGCTGATTGGAACTGTATGGACGGATCTCACCGTTGCCGAGCAGGAGCGGCTCTGGGTGCCGTACATGCGGGCGTTTCGCGATGAGAAGCGCCAGCCATCCGAGATCTACTCGAGCCGCCACGACAGCCTGTGCTTCCTCACCTGGCTCCTCGAGGGCTGGCCGGACGGCGAGGGGTCGGCCCTCGCCAAGGAGCTTCTGTGTCGCTGGCTCCGTGCCGAGCGTAACCGGGTCTGCCGGCATCTGCGTCCGCCATCGCTGGACCCATGGACCATTGGCCCGACCAACTTCGAGCCGCCGATCGAGGGTCGGCTTCGAGCCCTCGCCGCTGTTTCCTCATGACCATCGAGCGTCCTCCCCATCACGACCCGGAAGTCCTCATCAAGGTGGTGAGTCCAGGAAGCGGCAACCTCGCGGCGGTACGGGTGCACCTTGAGACGATGGGTCGGGGCAAGCACCGCGGGTTGCACGACGATCAGGGTGATCCCGTCCTCGGGAAGACAGCCGTGGACAGGCTGATCGAAGACTGGGATCTGGACCTGGAAGCGTTGCTCGGCCGCCGCATCTACCTCGATCCGCGACGCGACAAGCCGCCGAAGCTGGTGCACAAGATCATCTTCTCGATGCCCCGAGGCACCCCGCCCGACAAGCTTCTCCTGGCCGTCCGGGATTTCGTTCACGGGGAGTTTCCACATCATCGATACGCCCTCGGGCTGCACACCGACGAGCCTCATCCCCACGTCCACGTCATTCTGAAGGCCGTCAGCGAGCAGCAAGCGCGGCTCAATATCCGCAAGGCGACGCTTCGGGGCTGGCGGGACGCGTTCGCTCGCCTCTTGATCTCCCACGGGGTGCCGGCCAGGGCCACCAGCCGGGCTGCCCGGAACCGCCGTCGGCTGATCAGGGGGCCAGTCTCATCATTAGCTGCCGAGTCTCATCTTTAGCTGTCCAGTCTCATCATTTATTGCGCCAGTCTCACCATTAAGGGAAACCGACAGCGGCAGATTCGGAAGGGTCGGCGGGCGGATGGGCGGCGTTGTCGGTGTTCCCTGAACATGAGACTGGCAACCAAGCCTGATTGAGTATCAACAATAGGTTAGCCGCCCGTCTTGTGTTCCTTGATTGGAGACTGACACAAAAATGTGCCATGATTAGAGACTGGCGCGCAGGTCAAACAGGATCGTTGTTGAGGCGCATCCCTCTTAGCCGACGCTCGCACATCACAGGCTTCCAGCCGCTGGTCACAGGGACTGCGGAGCACGAGAGCGCTCTTGAACGGGACTTCGTTGCCCGTACCAGCCTTCTTGACCCCGCCGCTTCGATCATCTCCCAGCCCGTCACGCTCAGATATCCGGATGGCGGCACGATGCGCCGCTACACACCAGACTTTCTGGTTCGCGGAGGTCATCACACTGCGCGCCTCATTGAGGTGAAGTATCGGGCCGACCTGCGCCAGAACTGGATCCGATATCAGCCCGCGTTTGCCGCCGCCCGTAGCTGGGCACGGGAGCAGAGCGCTGTGTTTCGAGTCGTGACCGAGCGTCATATCCGCGACACGGTGCTCGAGAACGCAAAGCGCTTACTTCCCTTACGCCATGCGCCGTATGACACCGAGGTCGGGAGCATCCTGCTCGCGACCATCGGCGCCCAGAACCAACCCACTTTCAGGAGCGTTCTTGCCGAGCTGCCGCCCGGAGGACGAGTCGGACTATCGGTGCTTTGGCGACTGATCGCCCGCGGGTTCGTCTACGTGGACCTGCGCGCTCCCATCACTCAGGAGACGCCCTTATCCCTCCCATGAACGTGCGGGATGCGACCCCGGACTTGTCCTCGATTTCCGCTGAGCAGTGGGAAGAAGCGCGTCGTCGTCTGTCAGTTATTCAGCCTCTGGCGCGGAACGCGGCTCGTACGCGTGCCGATGTCGTGGCGGCGGCCCGCGAGCTCGGGCTCGCCGCCGCTCAGCTGTATCGGCTTCTCGCCCGCTACCAGACCGACCCACGCCTTACCGCCCTCGTGCCGCGACCACGCGGCGGAGTTCGCGGCCGCTCACGCATTCCCTGCGACATTGACCTCCTCATCGAGGAGGCGATCGAGACCGTCTACCTGACGCGCCAGCGGGCAAAGATCATGGACCTAGTCGTCGAGATTCGACGGCGCTGCCACGAACGGGGGCTCGCTCCGCCGAGTCGCAAAGCGATCACCGCTCGCGTGCGGGCGAAGCCGCGACGGCAGGTTGCGGCAGCTCGCGAGGGCCGCAAGGTCGCTCGGGATCTTTATGATCCGGCCGTCGGTTCGCTCGAGGCCTCCTGGCCGCTTGCACTTGTGCAGATCGATCACACGCTGGTCGATGGGATCGTCGTAGACAGCCTCACCCGAGCACCGATCCAGCGCCCGTGGCTCACGCTCGCTATCGATGTGTGTTCGCGGTGTGTCGTGGGATTTCACCTCTCACTGGAAGCGCCATCGGCGACAAGCGTGGCGCTGTGCATCGCGCACTCGATACTGCCGAAGTCGCGCTGGCTCGCCGAGCGACATGTGGAGGCCGATTGGCCGGTACAGGGCGTCTTCGGGCGGCTCCATCTCGACAACGCCAAGGAGTTCCGCTCCGAGGCCTTGCGCCGCGGATGCGAACAATACGGCATCGCGATCGACTACCGGCCCGTACGCACGCCGCATTACGGCGGACATATCGAGCGGCTTATCGGCACCGTGATGGGCAAGGTGCATCTGCTGCCAGGGACAACTTTCTCTGATGTACGTGCCAAGGGCGACCTCGATCCCGAGAAGACGGCGGCCATGACACTCGAGGAGCTCGAACGCTGGCTCGCACATGCGATCGCCGGCATGTATCACCACACGGTGCATCGCTCACTCGGAGCGACGCCTTCGGCCGCCTGGGAGCGCGGCATACTTGGTGATGCAACGACACCGGGATGCGGTGAGCCTCCCCCGGTTGCCGATCCTCGGCGACTCCTGATCGACTTTCTACCGATCGAGCGACGCAAGGTGCGCCGAGAGGGTCTCTCGCTGCACTCGATTCACTACTGGTCTGACGTTCTGCGATCTTGGATCGGCGAGCCGCAGAAGATTATCGTGCGCTACGATCCACGGGACCTGAGTCGTGTTTTCGTGCTCGCGCCAGACGGCCACTACTACGACTTGCACTATCGCGACTTGCGTCGGCCGCCGATCACGCTGTGGGAGCACCGGCTCGCGCTCAAGCGGTTGCGCGAAGAGGGTCGGATGAACGTCGATGAGAGTGCGATCTTTCGCACCATCGAGACCATGCGTGCGATCACCGATGAGGCGGTGGTCGCGAGCAAGACGGCCCGCCGGCAGCGCGAGCGGCGGCTGCGTGTCATCCAGGGCGGCCGGCGCGATCCGGTACTCAGCCCACAAGATGCAGTAAGCGCAGCAGCAGACGAGCCAGCCGATCAAACTACCGTGCAGCCGTGGGAGCGGATGCTGCCCGTGGAGGAGTGGACGTGACCACGGATTACCCCCATCTGCATTCGACAACGCGACGGTACGCCGAGGAAGACAACGAGTCCCGCATTCGTCGCATCCGCACCGACCGGTGGATCACTTACAGTAAGGCAGAGGCGGCCCTTGGGGCGATGGAGGACCTCCTCACCTTTCCGAAGCGCACGCGCATGCCGAACCTGCTGCTCGTGGGACCGACCAACAACGGCAAGACGATGATCGTCGAGAAGTTCCGGCGGGCGCACGCCGCTACCCCAGCGAGCGCGACCGTCGAAGGCGCGGCCGATATCCCGGTTCTCAAGGTGCAGATGCCCGCCGGCCCCGATGAGCCGAGGTTCTTCGGCGCCATTCTCGATGAGATCGGTTTCCCTCATGCACTCTCGGACCGTGTCTCCAAGCGGCAAGCCGCGGCTGTCCGGATGTTGCGCGAGACGAACGTTCGACTCCTCGTCATCGATGAGGTGCACAACCTCCTCTCCGGATCGCGTCTTCAGCAGCGGCGCCTCTTGAACCTGCTGCGCTGGCTCGGTAACGAGTTGCAGATCCCCCTGGTCGCCGTCGGAACGGCCGACGCGTTGCACGCGCTTCAGAGCGATGACCAGCTCGCGAACCGCTTCGAGCCTGTCGGCCTGCCGCCGTGGCGCGGCGGCGATGAGTACCTGCAACTTTTGAGTACCCTCGAAGCTGTCCTGCCGCTGAGACGCCCTTCGCACCTCGCCACCCCAGCGCTCGCCGAGAAGATTCTAGCAACCGCAGAAGGCATTCTCGGTGAAGTCATTTCGATCGTCACGCGTGCGGCCGTGCGTGCCGTGACCTCAGGCACCGAGACCATCACGGCAAAGCTGATCGATGAGACCGGGTTCATCTCCCCGTCTCAGCGTCGCCGTGTTGCCGTTTGAGGCCGTAGAGCCGGTCGGGGCGCCACCGGCGCGCAGACCGACAAGACACCCACCGCTTCCGCTTTACGTCGAGCCCCGCCAGGAGGAAGCTCTGTTCTCGTGGCTCCTACGCTTGGCAACCCGACTGCGGGTGCCGATGCAGGTGCTCGTGCGCGAGTCTTTCGGTGTCGACGACGATCCAGGCGGGAGCTCCCAGTGGTGGTGTCGGCCGCATCGATGGCTCCTTGCGCGCATCGCGGAGCGAACCGGCGTTCCCACTGCCAGACTGCGGAGGATGACTTTCGAGGCGCTCGAGCCCGCCTATCGAGATGATGAGGCGAGCGGACGTTTCTGTGGCCAGCGATACGATGTTCGAGCACCGCTCAAGCGAACCTACCGCTTCGCTGTCTGCGGACCTTGTCTCGAGTCCGATGCTAAGCCATACCTGCGATCGCTCTGGCTCATTGGCTGGACTGCGGTCTGTCCTCGGCACGGCACGATCCTTCTCGAGCGCTGCGGCTCTTGCCGCGCAAGGCTACGCGTCGCGCCATTCACCAGGGCGGTGAGCTTCTCGCCTACTGTCTGCACTCGCTGCGGGGAGCCTTTGCTCAGCGGGCAGTACGCAGAGGCACATGCTGCGGTCGGCGCGCTCCAGGCGCGCCTGCTTGAGGCTAAATGCGAAGGCGTCACGGAGCTTCCAGGTGTCGGGCAATTCACCTGGAAGGAGCTGGTTGCGCTCATCGATGTGCTGCTCGGCACATTCTGGACGGCAACGACCTCATCCGAGAGGCTCGCACTCCTGATGGGATACGAGTTCGAACACATCGAACAGCCACGACGCGAGACTCACATGTACGGCAGCCGACACGATGCGCTGCGCTTCCTGGCGTGGCTCCTCGACGGCTGGCCTGAGGGCGTGGGGCCACAAGTCGCTCGCGACATGCTGGCGCGCTGGCAGGGCGGTGAACCCGATCAGCTCTCGCATCACCTCCAACCCTCTTGGCCCGGGTATCCCTGGAGCCCATCGCCGCATGACTTCGAAGCCGAGATCAGCGATCGACTCGGCGGCTGTAGCGTACCGTGAGCCCGCAGCGGCGCCGGCCTTGACAGGCGACATCAATTCGACGATTCTAGAGTCATGGAAGCAAAGACAGCCGTCGAGTCACTCGCCGCCCTGGCGCAGGACAGCCGCCTGCAGGTCTATCGGCTGCTCGTGCAAGCAGGTCCCGAAGGCATGGCGGCGAGCGATATTGCGCAGGCGCTCGCGATTCCGGCCAATACGCTGTCGTTTCACCTGAAGACCCTAAGCTACGCCGAACTCGTCCTGTCCCGACAGGAGGGTCGGTTCATCTATTACTCGGCGAACTACGAGCAGATGAACGCGCTGCTCGGTTTTCTCACCGAGAACTGCTGCGGCGGCCGAAGCTGCGCTCCGGCGATCGCATCCCGTAAGAGGAAAGCATCATGAAGCGCCTACATGTGCATGTGGCGGTCGAGGACCTCATGGCCTCGATTCGCTTTTACTCACAGCTCTTTGCGGCGGAACCCGTCGTTCGCAAGGCTGACTACGCCAAATGGATGCTGGAGGACCCGCGCGTCAACTTCGCAATCAGCCAGCGCGGGTCCAAGCCCGGCGTCCAGCACCTGGGCATTCAGGTCGAGGACCGATCGGAGCTCCAGGAGGTCTATGGACGACTCAAGCGTGCCGAGCGCCCCGTATTCGAAGAAGGGGAGACGACATGCTGCTACGCCCAAAGCGAGAAGAGCTGGATCGATGATCCTCAGGGTATCCAGTGGGAGACATTCCTAACCACCGGCGAGAGCACGGTCTACGGCCACGAGCCGCAGGAAGCGCTGCCCGTCGCACCCATGAAGTCAAGCTGCGGCGCCCCCGGCTGTTGCGGGCCGGCTGTGGCATCACGGAGTTGATCCCGTGCCTCGGTTACGCGCGGCTCATACGGGAGACGCGAACCGCATTCGCGCGCTCCTTGAACACGACGGGCTTCCGACGAGCGACCTTGCATCATCGACGCCCGAGTTTGTCGTGGCCTGTGAAGGGGACGAGGTCATCGGGGCGGGTGCACTCGAGCGCTTTGGAACGACAGCGCTCTTGAGATCGCTTGTCGTCAACTGTGAACGGCGCGACGCCGGCGTCGGTCAGAGCATCGTTGGCGAGCTCGAGCGACGCGCCCGCGCGGCGGGCGTCAAGGAGCTCGTCCTGCTCACGCAGACCGCGGCATCGTTCTTTGAGCGTGAGGGATACCGAGTCGTGGAACGTGGCAGCGTTCCGCATGCTGTGCAGATGAGCGAGGAGTTCCGCTCGCTTTGCCCGGCGAGTGCGACCTGCATGGCCAAGGCGCTCGAGTCTTCATCGGGATAACTCGATGAGTGATCGTCCCTACAACGTGCTCTTCCTCTGCACGGGCAATTCCGCGCGTAGCATCCTGGCGGAAGTACTCATCAACCATTGGGGCCGGGGCCGCTTCCGCGGCTTCAGTGCCGGCAGTCACCCGAAGGGGACGGTCCATCCGCTCGCCCTGGAGCTCCTCAAGCAAATGCGCCTGCCGACCGAAGGCCTGCGCAGTAAGAGCTGGGATGATTTCGCCGCCCTCAACGCGCCGCCGCTCGATTTCATATTCACGGTCTGCGACAACGCAGCCGGTGAAGTCTGCCCGTACTGGCCCGGCCATCCGATGACGGCGCATTGGGGTGTGCCCGACCCGGCGGCAGTCGAGGGCTCGGACACGGCAAAGTTCATGGCGTTTCGGGAGGCGTTCAGGGCCCTCGAGAGCCGCATCAAGCTCTTCACGAGCCTACCGGTAGATTCTCTTGATCGCATCAGACTCCAGGAGCAGCTGAACGCGATCGGCAAGACCTCGCCCGAAGGCTTCGTCTGACTATGCTTCGGCGCCTGCTCGCCGAGACGGTCGGCTCGATGCTGCTCGCCGCGACGGTCATCGGGTCGGGCATTATGGCTGAGCGCCTGGCCGCCGGTAATCAAGCGGTGGCGCTCTTAGCGAACACTGGCGCTACGGTGGCCGTCCTGGCGGTGCTGATCGGGCTGTTGGCGCCCGTGAGCGGGGCCCACTTCAACCCGGCCGTCTCCCTGGTTCAAGCTCTCCGACGTGCGATGCCTTGGCGGGAGGCGGGTGCTTACGTGCTCGTGCAGGTCGTGGGCTGTTGCCTCGGCGCGATGCTGGCACACGCGATGTTCGAGCTCCCGCTGGTGCAGTCTTCCACCCACATGCGGGCCGGCGCCGCGCAATGCCTCGCGGAGGCCGTGGCAACCTGCGGTCTGCTCCTAGTCGTGCTCGGTCACCGCCGGCCCCAGGACGCCGCCTGGATGGTTGCTGCGTGGATCGGGGCGGCGTATTGGTTCACGGCCTCGACTTCCTTCGCCAATCCGGCGATCACCATCGCCCGCTCGCTGTCGAACACGTTCGCAGGCATCCGACCCCACGACGTACCAGCCTTTATCGCCGCCCAGCTCGTCGGGGCATTGATCGGCCTCGGTGCGGCCCGGGGACTCCTCCCGAGGGGCGCTGGGCAACTCGAGGCTTCCTCGGACACCGAAGCAGCCGAACCCCCCACGCTTGTGAGATCGCGCTCGACGACATAGCGCCGGCCGATTCTCTGGCTGCTGCCCCCCAGTCTCCCTTTCCGGGCACCGGTCTCCATTCAGGGTGCCCAGTCTCATCTTCAGGGAGCACCGACAGGCGTCGCGGCGGACGTTGCATTTCCGTGTAAAGACAACCGAAATGCAGGATAGCCGCCGAGCGGCTGTTTGCTACAACATTGCCGTTGATGGGCAACGGCACGCACTTGGTAACCTGGGTGGATCACGAGACGAAGGAGCGCTTCGCGGCGACGGCTCGACATCTCGGGCTATCCGATTCCGCACTCCTCAGGCGCGTGATCGAGCTGACCCTGCGATCGACCGATCCGGCGTCTCTCGAGAAGGCTGTCGTCTCGGATGAAGGGGCAGCTCGAGCGTCTCGGCTGACGGTGCGCCTCCGTCCTGAGGATCAGATGCTCCTCGCCGAGCGGGCGGCGGCGAGAGGCATGGCACCGGCCACGTACGTTTCGGTGCTGGTTCGGTCACACCTGCGATCGCTGACGCCGATTCCGAAGGAGGAGCTGCTCGCGCTCAAGCGAGCGGTGGCGGAGTTGAGCGCCATCGGCCGCAACCTCAACCAGATCGCCCGCGTGGCGAGTCAAGGGGGTCGGACGGTTGCGATCGGTCGGAACGAAGTCATGGCGATGCTGAAAGTCGCCGAGGCGCTGCGTGACCACATGAAAGCGTTGCTGAGAGCCAACGAACGAAGCTGGAGTGCGGGGCATGCCGGGACGACCCATTAGATTCGAATTCGAATCCCGGCCACTGCTCGACATTGGCTCCTACGCACGCAGGGGACCAGGCCGGCGTGATCATCTGTCGCCGGGCGAGATCGAGCTGATCGCCCGCACGGTACACAGGGCGCCCTTATGTGTAGCTCCCCATAAGGGCGTTTATGTGGAGTAAGCACTTATGTGGAGCGACCGGCGCCATGCCGGGCCGAGAACCGGAATTGGACCTCGGGTGCTCCACATAATTCATAATCGCCGCAGCCACCGGGTCAGTTCGGCGCCGTGCCAGCGCACGCGGCCGGCCACCGGTACTCCGAGCGTCTCGGGGAAGACTTGGGCGAGTGCTTGTCGCTTGAGATCAAGATCGGCGCGCGCGTAGCGCATGGTGGTCGTAACGCTGGCATGGCCGAGCCACTGGCTGATGGTGGCGAACTCGACACCGGACTTCAGGAGGTGGACGGCCGTTGCGTGCCGCAGGGCGTGCGGATGGATCTGTCGGCCCTGAGTGGCGGATCGGTAGTCTGGTAGATGTTTCCGCAACAAGTAGCGGACTCCGTATCTGGTGAGCGCTCCTCCATTGCGGTTTCGGAACACCAGGGCATTGGCCGGGTCCGGAGCAGCGGGCAACTGCACGGCGATCAGATCGCGCAGCAGCCGGGCGGTTCTGGGCCACAAGGGGCACAGCCTGACTTTATCTCCCTTGCCATGCAGCCGTACCTGCTCGGGCGGATCCAGGCGCAGATCGCGCACCCGAAGGTTGAGGATTTCCTGAACTCGCCCGCCGGTATTGAACATGAGAGCGAACAGCGCGTAATCGCGCTGGCCGCTGCGCGTGCGACGATCAATATGGTTCATCAGCTTTTCGATGTCAGCGCTCTCGGGATACTCGATCGGCACTTCCGCGGCGCCTCGCTTGAACGGAATGCGCAGAATGCTCTGCACCAAGCCGAGTTGCTCAGGATGCTTGGCGCCGAGGTATCGGGCAAAGGTATGAAGCGCGGCGAGTCTTGCGTTGCGAGTGGAAATACTGTTGCCGCGATCGGTCTCGAGGTATGCCAGAAATCGTTCGACACTCGCGCCGGTGAGATCCGAGATCCGGAAAGACTCGAGCCGGCGGCCGGTATCACGGGCGGCGAATTGCAGCCACAGGATGAGGGCGTCACGGTAACTATGCAGCGTATGGGGGCTCATGCCCCGCTGAGCGGGTAGGTGGATCTCAAAGAACCCCACGATAAGCTGACCGAGGTCTGGAGGGGTGAGGCGCTTCATGGTTGCTCTCCCAGGACTCGTCCGAAAGCAAGATCGAATCGTGTGCTCGCAAGGACGGCCAAATCCGGGACCAGCTTCAGGTAATGCATCGTCGAGCCGATGGAGACATGTCCCATGTACAGGGAGAGTTTTGGCAGCAACGCTTGCGGATCGCCGTGATTGCGGTAGGACTGGATCAGGGCTTGAACGGCGAAGGAATGCCGCCTATGTCGCGGGCGACATAGGCGTCACTATCGGCGCTCCCTGACTATGTCGGGTGGCGCGCGAGCGGAACTCTGCGCAACCGGGGAACTGCCGATCGCCTGG
>Ga0335078_10001912_pt1 | contig 31548 bp, 25 predicted proteins | sample Lox_Sample_32_FD_206711 | JGI IMG/M metagenome (GOLD analysis project Ga0335078, IMG submission 206711) | Soil microbial communities from Loxahatchee National Wildlife Refuge, Florida, United States - Lox_Sample_3.2 | ecosystem: Environmental > Terrestrial > Soil > Wetlands | place: USA... | reverse complement strand
TACGATCCGTGGGGCCGAGTTGGCACGAACGCTTAAGTGCCGCAGCAAGCTGCGGCAAGACAAAGCGGCAGCGAGCTGCCGCACTCCAAGGCGGGCTCCGCCCGCAAGCAACGTTCCGAGATCGAGTCTGAGACTTTGGGGTTTGGGATTCTTCGTGAGGCGATGCATGGCAGAAACACACTCAAAGTTGGAAGTTGTGGTGCAGTTGGTAAGCAACTTAGTCCCATCGACAAGGTCCGGCTGCTCGGACGGGTCATCCCCGACCTCGAGGCCGCGATTGGTGGGGCGGAGCGAGAGCCGTTGCGCTTCCCGTACGGCGCGCTAGCCGATTTAGGTTCCGCGCCCTCGGCTGAAGAGATTGACGAGGTGCGGTGCGAGATGTGGCGGGACTTTCCGCGGGAGGAACGTTAATGGACGCAGCAGCAGTGAAGCAAAGCCTGAGACCCGGACAGCTCTTCATAGGCGGCAAGTCGGAAGACGCCGTCTCCGGCAAGACCATTCCCGTGATGAATCCCGCCACCGGCGAGCAGGTGACCACCGTGCCCGAAGCAGGACCGGAAGACGTGGACCGTGCCGTCAAGGCTGCGCGCCGCACGTTCGAAAGCGGTGCCTGGCGCAAGATGGACGTCTCCCAGCGCGAGCGCATCATCTGGCGCATCGGCGACCTCATTGACAAGAACAAAGAAGAGTTGGGAATGCTGGAGTCGCTCAACAACGGCAAGACCTATCGCGAGGCGTTGCGCGGCGATATTCCGCCCACCGCCGACATCTTCTATTACTACGCCGGATGGACGCGCAAGATCTACGGCGAAACGATTCCGGTGGACGGCAATTATCTCAACTACACGCTGCGCGAGCCCATGGGCGTGGTGGGCATGATCACGCCGTGGAATTATCCCATGCTGCTGGCGGGGTGGAAGGTGGCGCCGGCGCTGGCCACGGGATGCTCGATGGTGATCAAGCCCTCGGAGATGACGCCCCTGACCACGCTGAAGCTGGCGGAGTACTGCCTGGAGGCCGGCGTACCCGAGGGCGTGGTGAACGTGGTCACCGGGTACGGCGCCACCGGCGAGGCGCTGGCCCGCCACATGGACGTGGATAAGATCGCCTTCACGGGAAGCGTCCGCACAGCACGGGCTCTGTTGAAGGCCTCGGGCGAGAGCAACCTGAAGCGGCTTTCATTGGAGTTGGGCGGCAAGTCGCCCAACATTATTTTCCCCGACGCCGACCTCGATCGCGCGATGAAGGCGGCCTTCTGGGGCATCTACGCCAATAAGGGCGAAGTGTGCAGTGCCGGATCGCGGCTGCTGGTACACGAGAAGGTCTACGACGAGTTTGTGGGCAAGTTGGCCGAGCGAGCCGGCAAGATGAAGCTGGGCGACCCACTCGATCCGGCGACGGAAATGGGATCGCAAATCTCCCGGCTTCAGTTGGAGAAGATTCTCGGCTACATCGAAAGCGGCAAGCAGGAAGGCGCGCAAGTGATGGCCGGCGGCGAGCGCGACACCGAGGGCGTCAAGGCCAAAGGGTTCTTCGTGAAGCCCACGGTCTTCGCCGCGGTGAAGCCGGAAATGAAGATCGCGCAAGAGGAAATCTTCGGCCCCGTGCTTTCGGCCATCAAGTTCAAGGATGCCGACGAGGCGGCGGAAATCGCCAACTGCACCATTTACGGTCTGGTTTCGGCCGTCTGGACGCGCGATATCGGCGTGGCGCATCGCCTGGCGCAGCGGATCAAGGCCGGGTCGGTGTGGATCAACGCCTACAACTGCTTCGACTCCAGCTCGCCCTTCGGCGGCTACAAGCAGTCGGGCTTCGGGCGCGAGATGGGTCCGCACGCGCTCGACTCGTATACGCAGATCAAGTCGGTGTGGGTGTCTTTGGACTGAGCAAGAAGCCGGGAGCAAGGAGCAGGAAGCAAGAATGAAGAGACTCGCATTGTCGAGGTCATCCATCGGGGCAGAGCTGTCTTCATTCTTGCTTCTTGCTCCTGGCTCCTTGCTTCTGACTGCAGAGCGACTATGACTCTTCAACAGATCAAGCAAGCCTTCCAGAAACACAAGATCGACAAAGTGAAGCTGGGCGGCGTCGACATCGACGGCATCCTGCGCGGCAAGTACATCTCGCTCGACAAGTTTTACTCCGCCGCCGAGGACGGCTTCGGCTTCTGCGACGTGATCTTTGGATGGGACAGCGCCGACGTTCTCTACGATCGCGTCGATCTCACCGGCTGGCACACGGGCTATCCCGATGCGCTGGCCAGGATCGATCTCTCCACTTACCGTCTCCTGCCCTGGGAGCCGGGCACCGGCTTCTTTCTCGTCGACTTTTTCCAGGCGGACGGCACGCCACTCGCAATCTCGCCGCGCCAGATGCTGAATCGCGTGGTCGATCGCGCGACGCAAATGGGCCACATTCCCAAGGCTTCCTTCGAGTACGAGTACTTCTTCTTCCGCGAAGACGCCCACTCGGCGCGCGCCAAGCACTATCGCGACCTCACCCCGTTCACACCCGGCATGTTCGGCTATAGCGTGCTGCGCTCGTCGGTGAACTCGGAGTTGGCCCACGAGATCCTGGATACGTGCCGGGCGATGGACGTGGAGTTGGAAGGCTTCCACACCGAGACCGGACCCGGTGTGTATGAGACCGCCATCCGTTACGACGAAGCGGTTCGCGCTGCCGACAAGGCGGCGCTGTTCAAGCTGATTGTCAAGGTCCTGGCCCAGCGTCGCGGCTTGCTGGCCACGTTCATGGCCAAGTGGAACTCCGGCCTGCCCGGCTGCAGCGGTCACATTCATCAAAGCCTTTCGGCCCGGCAAGGCAATAAGAATGGCCACAAAAACCTGTTCTACGCGGTGAACGGCAGCGGCGACGTGCCGGGGATGTCGCGTCTGATGCGGCACTACCTGGCCGGCCAGATGGCGCTGATGCGCGAGTTCACGGTGCTGTTCTGCCCCACCGTCAACTCTTACAAGCGGACCGTGCCCGGCACGCTTGCCTGGGCGCCCGCCAATGTCACCTGGGGCATCGACAATCGCACCACGGCGCTGCGCGCCATCCTCACCGGCGCCAAGAGTACGCGGGTGGAGCATCGACTGCCGGGCGCGGATTCGCACCCTTACCTCGCGCTCGCGGCCAGCCTTGCATCGGGTCTTGACGGCATTGAGCACGGGTTGGAACTGCCCGCAGCCACCGTGAACGCTTACGATTCCGATGCGCCTCCGCTGCCCCGCAGCCTGGAGGAAGCCACCGCCCTGTTCCGCGCCAGCGCGGCGGCCAAGGAATGGTTCGGCGAAGAGTTCGTGGAGCATTACGCCACCACCCGTGAGTGGGAAGTGCGCCAGTTCCGGCGAGCGGTCACCGACTGGGAGCTGGAGCGATATTTTGAAATCATTTGAAGCTAGCTGTCAGCCTTCAGCTTTCAGCCGTCAGCGCCTCCCACCAAGGTTTGCTTGCTGAAAGCTGATGCCTGACGGCTGAGAGCTAAAATTATGTCCAACGCAATCTCAATATTCTCGTTCCCCACCCGCATCGTCTTCGGCGCCGGAGCGCTCGGCGAACTCGGCACCGAGTTGGCGCGGCTGGGCATGAAGCGCCCGCTGCTGGTGACCGATCGCGGCGTGGTGCAGTCGGGCCTCGCCGAACGGGTGGCAGCGGCATCCGAGCCCCTGCGGCTCGCGGTTTTCGATGGCGTCAGCCCCAATCCGACGGAAGAGAACATCGTCTCGGGACTCGACGCTTATCGGCTCGACGCCTGCGACGGCATCATCTCGCTGGGCGGCGGCAGCCCGCTCGACGCCGGGAAGGCTATCCGCCTTGTCGCCACTCATCCTTTGCCGCTCGAGCCCTACGACGACCAGTTGAACGGCGGCGACCGCATCGGGCCCAACCTGCCCCCCATGATCGGCATCGCGACCACGGCGGGCACGGGCAGCGAGGTGGGCCGCAGCGCGGTGATCATTCTGAAGTCCACCGACCGCAAGACGGTGATCTTCAGTCCGCACCTGATTCCCAACGTCGCCATTGCCGACCCGGAGTTGACGCTGGGCTTGCCGCCGCAGCTCACGGCCGGCACGGGCCTCGATGCGCTGACGCACAACGTGGAAGCGTATCTGGCCAAGGGCTACCATCCCATGTGCGACTCCATCGCCCTCGGCGGCACACGATTGGCCGCCCGGAACCTGGTGCAGGCGGTGCGCAACGGCCGCGACATCCAGGCCCGCGCCAGCATGATGATGGCCTCCATCATGGGTGCGGTGGCTTTCCAGAAGGGACTCGGTGCCGTCCATTCGCTCGCTCATCCGCTTTCCAGCGTGGCCGGCCTCCATCACGGTACCACCAACGGCATCCTGCTGCCGCACGTCCTCGAATTCAATCGCGCGACTTCCGAGGACCGGCTTCGCGACCTGGCGCTAGCCATGGGTCTCGACGTGGCCCACGCATCCGCCGCCGATGCTGCCAGCGCCGCCATCGAGGAGGTTCGCCGTCTCTTGCGAGAGGTCGGGATACCAGACCGCCTCAGCGCTCTCGGCATCACGCGCGAGATGATCCCTACGCTCTCCCGCAAAGCCATCGAGGACGCCTGCCACCAGCTCAATCCGCGGCCGTGCACCGAGTCCGACATGGCCATGCTTTACGAGCAGGCGCTGTAATCCTCAGTGCCGGCCTGAAGGGCGGCGCTACTTCTTCTCGCGTACCAGCGCATCGAGTTCACCTTTTGCCAGGCGTACCGAAATCTGCGCACCGACGGCCACCTGTGACGCGTCGCGAATGATCTTTCCCGCCGCATCGCGCGTGATGGAATAGCCCCGGCCCAGGATCACCAGCGGGCTGCGTTCGTGCAGGATCGACTGCACGCGGCCCAGCCTGTCACGCCGCGCCGCCAAGCACTGTTGGAACTGGCCATCGACTTTCTTTTCGCGTTCATCCAGGGCCGCCCGATTCATCCCCAGCAGGCGCGGAAAGTCGAAACGCAGCACGCCCGCCGAAGCACGCAGCAGTTCGTTGCGGGCCGTGGCCGCGCGCTGGCGCAGCGAGCGATCGAGACTCGTCATCAAATCGTCCACTTGCTGCGTCCTCTCCGCCAGCCGGGCCGCGAGCGTTGGGAAGACGCGGTGCATGCGCAGTTCCGTCAGCCGCTGCCGCGCTTCGGAGAGCTTCAACCGCAGCATGTGCCCCATGCGCCGCTCGCGCTCTTCCAACTCAGCGTCAAAATCCTCTTTGCGATGCACTACCAACTCGGCGGCCGCTGAAGGCGTGGGGGCGCGCAGGTCGGCGACGAAGTCGGCAATGGTGAAGTCGGTTTCATGGCCCACTGCCGAGATGATGGGAATCTTCGAGGCGGCAATCGCCCGCGCCACCGGTTCCTCGTTGAAGGCCCACAAATCTTCGAGTGAGCCGCCACCGCGTGCCACGATGATGACATCCACCGCAGCCACTTGAAAGGCCGGCCCTGCCGGTGCCGCTGCACTGGTGGTATCTGCTGCTGCCCGCCGGTTGAAAAACCGGATCGCCTCAACGATCTCCGCCGCTGCGCCTTCGCCCTGTACTTTCACCGGATACAGCAGCAGGTTCATGTTGCGAAAGCGCCGGCGCAGCACGCGCACGACGTCGCGAATTACGGCGCCCGAAGGCGAAGTGACCACTCCCACCGTCCGCGGCAACACGGGCAGCGGCTTCTTGCGCGCCGTGTCAAACAGGCCTTCAGCGGCGAGCTTGGCCTTGAGCTGCTCGAAGGCGAGTTGCAAGGCGCCCAAGCCAGCGGGCTCGATCAACTCCACCAGGATCTGATACTCGCCGCGCGTCTCGTAGACGGTGAGCCGGCCGCGCACGATCACCGACACGCCATCCTGCGGCTTGAACTTCAGGTAACGCGCCTGGTTGCGGAAGCAGACGGCGCGGATCTGGGCTCGCGCGTCCTTGAGCGTGAAGTAGTAATGGCCGGAAGCGGCCACGCGCAGGTTGGAAATCTCGCCTTCCACCCACACGTCGAGAAACTTCGACTCCAGCAGACCTTGAATCGCGCGCGTCAGCTCAGAGACGCTGTAGGTCTTGCGGGCGGGTTGAAAGTCAAACAAGCTTTGGTCCACAGAAAAAGCCATCAGCTCTCAGCGATCAGCTATCAGCCACCAGCTTTACGCGCAACGCCCGTCGGCTGACGGCTGAGAGCTGAAGGCTGATGGCTACCCATCATCTTCGCCCCAGAAACGAGATTAGCCAGACGATCAGCGTCAGCACGGCGCTCAGCAGCAGGCAAGTAACGATGGGGAAATAGAACGTCCCATGCTTGCCCTTGTAGGCGACATCGCCTGGCAGGCGCCCGAGTCCAAAGAATGAAACGCGAGATCCCGCCATTAGCAGCAAGCCGATCACCACCAGCGCGATGCCGGCGATCATCACCATCTTCCCCAAGTGAAACGAAAGTGGAGCTCCCATCTCTCTCCAATGGAGCAATGTCGCCCACGATGAGGTGCGAGCATCTCGCCCGTGGTGGCTAAGGGCGTCCCGCTCTCGCATTCACCCTTAACGTTCCCACACCCAGATGGGCCGCAGATAAGCCTGCTGGAAACCCTGTTTCAGCAGACCGCGATATGAACCGCTGGGGCGGCCGCGCTGCGGTTCCAGGGTCTCGCACGCCACCCATTTGGCGCCCAACTTGGCGGCGCGCTCGAGGCGTGCGGCAATCAGCGCCGCGTGAGCGCCACGGCGGCGGAAGGGAGTCAGCGTACCTGCCCAGCCCAACCAGCCGCAGTCTCGTTCGACGTAGAGTAGACCGGTCGCGACCGCGCGATCGCCATCGCAGGCAAGATAATGGTTGAACCCAGGGGTGCCGACGGTGGCCGCGATCCAGGGGATGGTGTCAGCCGGCCAGGCAAAGATGTCGCCGGCAACAGTGGCGAAGGTTTCGGCCTCGGCCTTGCCGATGCGCCTGACTCTCAGCCCGGTGGCTACAGGCTGAGGCGGGCTCGTATCGCGAAACAGCTTCGAGTACCGGTGATGGAACGTCAAGCCACGTTCTTTGAGCCACGTGGCAATCGTATCCGATTGAGCGCCGGGGCTGATGTGAACGCTGAACCGCTTCACCCGGAAGGCGCGAAACAGATCGAGAATCTCTTCGACTTTCTCCTCCGTTTCACGTTCTTCCAGGCCCAATCCCAGAGCGCGATTTCGCCGCAGCGAGATGCTGCCCGGCTGCACGGTGACCAACGCGCCGCCGACTCGAAAGAGCGTCATCTTGCGCTTCGCGGCCAGGTCAGCAGGCAGCACCGACCACAGGGCCTCGTTCATGCGCAACTCGATCGACTCGGCCAGGCGAGCAATCTCAACGGGGCTATCGCGTCTTTGCACAAAGCCTTCAAAGTAGCGCGGCGTCTTGCCGACTCTTCCCTGCCTGTTCCAGATTGAAGAAGTGAAAATCAGCACACATCTTCAAATCGGCAATCGACAATCGTCAATCGTCAATGACGCGCCGCTACGCCAGGTCGACGCCGGCGAAGAAATAGCCGATCTCGAACCTGGCCGTCTCCGGCGCGTCGGAACCGTGGACGCAGTTGCGCTCGATGCTTTCCGCGTAGAGCTTGCGAATGGTGCCGTCGGCGGCCTTCGCCGGATCGGTAGCCCCCATCAATTCGCGCAGGCGGGCGATCGCGTTCTCGGCCTCCAATACCATGAGCAGTGCCGGTCCGGCGCTCATGAACGTGGTGAGGCTGTCGAAAAAGGGCCGTGCTCGATGCACGGCGTAAAAGCCCTCCGCCTCTTTCTTCGTCAGGTTGACGAGGCGCGCGGCCACAATCCTGAATTGGTTGGCCTCGAACATTTTGATGATGTCGCCCATGTGTCCGGCGGCGACGGCGTCCGGTTTAATAATGGTGAGCGTTCGTTCAGCGGGCATGTTTTCCCTTCTTTAGTTGTCGGTTTTCGGTTCTCATCCTCAACGTCATGATGGGTAGCGCATCAGATTTAGGCGCTCTTTGCCTTACTCTGCCGCTCTTAACATGTAGCCTCCACATATTTGTTAACGTTCAAAGACAAAAGCCGGAGAGTAAGGCAAACTGCGCCTAACTCTGCGCTACCCGACTCAGGCGTTACCCTTGACCATTGATCCTTTGTTGTAGCGTTTCCCCTAGTAGGGCTGGACTCTCGGCCACGCTGATCCCGGCGGCGCGCAGGGCGGCGATCTTATCCGCTGCGGTGCCTTTGCCGCCGGAGATGATTGCTCCTGCGTGACCCATACGGCGCCCAGGCGGCGCGGTGCGTCCGGCGATGAACCCCACCACCGGCTTTTTCACGTTGGCCTTGATAAATGCTGCCGCCTCTTCCTCGGCGGCGCCGCCGATCTCGCCGATCATGATGATGGCGTGCGTATCTGGGTCGTCGTTCATCAACGCCAGCGCGTCGACGAAGTTGGTGCCGATGATGGGATCGCCGCCGATGCCGAGGCAGGTGGATTGTCCGATGCCCAGCGCGGTGAGTTGGCCCACCGCCTCGTAGGTGAGGGTTCCGCTGCGCGAGATGACCCCCACGTGCCCCGGCAGGTGGATCCGACCGGGCATAATGCCAATCTTACATTTACCCGGCGAGATGATACCCGGGCAGTTGGGACCGATCAAACGCGTTTTGCGCCCGGCCAGGAACTGCTTCACGCGCACCATATCGAGCGTCGGAATGCCCTCGGTAATCGCGACCACCAGCGGCACGCCGGCGTCAGCGGACTCCATGATGGCGTCGGCGGCAAAGGGCGGCGGCACGAAGATCACCGAAGCGTTGGCGCCGGTGGCGGCTACGGCTTCTGCCACGGTGTTAAAGATCGGAACCCGGTGTCCGCCGTTCTTGGCGGTCCAAGAGGTGCCGCCCTTGCCGGGCGTCACGCCAGCGACCACCATGGTGCCATACTCGATAGCTTGTTCCGCGTGGAAACCGCCTTCCCGGCCAGTAATGCCCTGCACGAGGAGACGGGTGTTTTCGTCAACCAGAATCGACATGAGATTAGACCTTCCGCATTCAAGAAAAACGAAAGAAAATCAAAAGGCAAAGGGCAAAAGGCAAAGGGCAAATGTAAAGACCGTCCTTTTCTGCGCCCTCGAATGTTTCCACAGCCCCATGTACGCCCTCAAGCAGATTTCGCCAGGGCTACGACCTTCTCCGCCGCGTCCTTCATTCCGCTGGCCACGGTAAAGTTCAGACCCGATTCCCGTATAATCTGCTGGCCCAGATCGACGTTCGTTCCTTCCAGTCGCACCACGACGGGCACCTTGATCCCCAGGTCGCGCACGGCCGCCACCACGCCGCCGGCCACGATGTCGCAGCGCATGATGCCGCCGAAGATGTTGATCAGCACCGCGCGCACGTGGGGATCGCTGAGGATGATCTCGAAGCCGCGCTTCACCTGCTCTTCGCTGGCGCCGCCGCCCACGTCGAGGAAGTTGGCGGGGCTGCCGCCCGCGTACTGGATGATGTCCATGGTGGACATGGCGAGGCCGGCGCCGTTCACCATGCAGCCAACGTTGCCGTCGAGCCGGATGTAATTCAGGCTGTACTGGCTGGCCTTCACTTCCAGCGGGTCCTCTTCGTTCAGGTCGCGCAACTCGCGCAAGTCGGGGTGGCGGAAGAGGGCGTTATCGTCGAAGTTCATTTTGGCGTCGAGCGCCAGCACGCGCCCGTCCCTGGTCACCACCAGCGGGTTGATCTCCGCCAGCGAGGCGTCGGTGGCCTCGAAGGCGCGGGTAAGCCCGGCCAGGAACTTCACCGCCTCGCTCACCTGGCCGCCTTCCAGCCCCAGCCCGAAGGCTAGCTTTCTTGCCTGAAAGGACTGGAAGCCCACCGCCGGGTCCACCGCCTCTTTGAGGATCTTCTCCGGATGCTCGGCGGCGACCACTTCAATTTCCACGCCGCCCTCGGTGGAGGCCATCAGCACCGGACGACCGCTGGCGCGGTCGATCACCATCCCCAGGTAAAGCTCGCGGGCGATCGGCAGTCCCTCCTCGATCAGCACTCGCCGCACCACCCGCCCCTCGGGGCCCGTCTGGTGCGTCACCAGTGTCCGGCCCAGCATCGCGGCGGCAAGTTTCTCCGCTTCGTCCGGGCTGTGGGCCAACTTGACGCCCCCCGCCTTGCCGCGACCTCCGGCGTGGATCTGCGCCTTCACCACCACCACCCCGCCGCCAAGCTGGGTGGCTGCCGGGCGCGCGTCCTCGGGCTGGGTGATCACCTCCCCGCGGGGCACGGTGACACCGTAGCGGGCTAGAATCTGTTTAGCTTGATATTCGTGTATTTTCATTGCCATTCCATCATAAACGATTTTGGATTTGGGATTTGGGATTTTGGATTGAAAATCCCCGTGATTCTTTGCTGCCCTCCGGGTTAAGTTTTTCGTTCCTTCTTTGCCGGTAAGGGCAAGCCACAAGCGCGTTGTTTGTTTTCAATAACATCGTGGGTTCCGTTGCTCAAAAACAGTTAAAGAGTTGAACGTCGAAGGTTAAGGTCGGAAGACACCCCGCGACCGACGTTTCGACCTGCGACCTACAACTTTCGACCGTCTTTCCGGCCTCCGGCCTCGACTTTCGCTTTTCTTTCGCCAACCATCAGTCACCCCAGCCTCTAATCCGGCGTGGTTGACCGCCGCCGTGACGAAAACAGACAGAGTAATCCCTTCTCGCGGCACACGGGTGCCGTCGAGCGCCTGCCTGGCCCGTAACTCGGCGGCCTCGACATCGCCGCTACCACATTTGCCCAGGCCCCAGGGGTCGCCGTTTACGCGGTTGTCCGCGGGGGCCGAACGCCGTTCGGCCCTACCGACCCTCGCCGTCCGTCCCGGTGCCGTCCGTCCCGGTACCGTCGGTCCCGACGCCGGCGGGCTTGGTCGCGTTAGCAGATCGAGTCACCTTCGAAGTTCGTGCGCGCCTCTCCGTCGGCCCGGTCGCCGGATTTTCGTCCGATCCCGTGCCGGAGCCCTCTGGCGCTTCCTGGCCCCTGACACCCGACGTCTGACCACTGCCTTCCGCTTCCGCCTTCTGACTTCCGGCTTCTGCCTCCTGGCTTCCGCCTTCTGCTTCTGCTTCCTGGCACCCGACACCTGGCACCTGGTCCCTCATCTCCGCTTCCCACTGGAGCTGCTGCCGCAAGTCCTTCCGTAACCCCATCAGCAGCTTGATCTTGCGGTCGATCGCCCGGTCCAGCGACGCCGCTTCCCGGATGATCCACTTCGACTCTTTGTCCGCCGCCAGCATCGCTCCCCGCACCCACGGCGTCAACTCGATGTGGTCCCGCCGGAACAGCGCGTATTCCGCTTCCACCTCCTGCTGTTCTTGCTGGATCGCCGCCAGCAGGACTTCACGCTGCTTCTTCGCGCTCCACCCCATCTTTTCCTCCTCCGGGTGGGCCAACTCGCGGAACATGTTCCTGATCGCCAAACCCCGCTCGGTGGGCTCCTCCCCGTAGAGATAGAGCATGTGATCGACGTGGTCGTGGGCGAAGTCGCGCCGCTGGACATCTTCCTTGAGCAACTGCAGCATCACCAGCGTCTGCTCGAAGGCGGCGGGGGAGTCCTTGAGGCGGCGCAGGCCGATGCGGCGCGCCTCCTGGTCGTCCACGGTGTCGCGAAGGTACTCGCGCTCGCGGCGGCACCCCTTGGTGTCGGCCTGCTCCTTGCGGGCCACCAGCATGGCGTCGCGAAACCGCTCCACGCGCTGCTTACGCCAGAGTTGCCACGCCAATTCGTCGATTTCCACGTCCATGAGGGGATCCAGGCCGAAGCCCCAGGTCCTCTGGAGGCTGGCGCGTTGGCGCTCGAACTCGAGGGGGTTCTCGCCCAGCGCGATCATGGCTTCATAGGTGCGAGTTTGGGAGTAAAGCCCGTGGACTAAGCCATTTAGACTTGAGTTCTGCTTGCCGGCCTCGGTGCGAGGCCCGGTCGAATGCTGGGCGTTCTGCTGGTTGGCAGTCGCCTTTCTTTCGGTAACGATTGGTGGTTTGGTTAAACCCATATTCTTTATCCTCGTAAGTGGTTGAATTGGTGGAAGATGGGGCCATTGAGCCATTGAGTGATTGCGTGATTGAGTGATTGAAGAGGATCAAGTCCTTTGTTTTCAATCGCTCAATCGCTCAATCAGGCAATGACTCAATGGCTCAATTCTCCCACAACTACCAGCGTACGCGGGTAAAATGAGACAATGGAGACAAATGAGACAAATGAGACACATTTATTTCTGCCGTGGAATCAATGACTTAGAGGGGCAAAAACCGTCCCGCAGTTCAAAAAGTCGAAAAAGTGTGGCATTTCGCCACACTGAAGGGGGTGGGGAATTACCGCTTGACGATTGACGATTCACGATTGGACGAGAAGAGGCGCCGCCACTCGGCTCTACGCCGCCAATTGGCGAGGTAAGCTCGCCGCTACCGCATGAAAACTGACCCTCCACCAAGACGTCAGCGAGAAGAACGTGTGTGCGGGCGGCGTTCCCGCTGATTGCCGATGGTTGAAAGCTGAGGGGGCCCGCAAAGGCGACTGACAAGCGGTCCAAGTTTGTGTAATCTGGAGAATCTGTAGATTGGACTTTTCATGCCGCCGATTATTGAAGTCAACGACCTCACCAAGGAGTTCCGGAGCTTTCGCCGCCGGGAGGGCGTGCTGGGGGCGCTGCAAAACCTCTTCGTGCGCGAGCATGTGACGATTCGCGCCGTCGACCATATCAGCTTCGCCATTGAGCCGGGCGAGATGGTGGGCTATATCGGCGCCAACGGGGCCGGCAAGTCGACCACCATCAAGATGCTCACCGGCATCCTGGTGCCGACCTCCGGGCGGGTGGTGGCCAACGGCTTCGTGCCCTCCCGCGACCGGCGCCATTACACGCGCCACCTGGGCGTGGTTTTCGGCCAACGCACCCAGCTATGGTGGGACATCGCTGTGATTGAATCCTTCAAGCTGCTGAAGGAGATTTACCAGATTCCCGACGCCGACTACCGGCGGCGCCTGGACGTGTTCGGCGAGATCCTCAACATCAAGGAGTACCTGCACACGCCGGTGCGCAAGCTGAGCCTGGGGGAGTGCATGCGTTGCGACTTGGCCGCTTCGCTGCTGCACAACCCGCCGTTGTTGTTTCTGGACGAGCCCACCATCGGCCTCGACGTGGTGGCCAAGGACCACATCCGCGAGTTCCTGAAGGAAGTCAATCGCACCGAGCGCACCACCGTGCTGCTCACCACGCACGACCTGGCGGACATCGAAGAGCTTTCCAGGCGCATCATTATCATCGACAAGGGCAAGGTGCTGTTCGACGGGCAACTGGGGGAGATGAAAAAGCGCCTGTCGCGGTACAACCAGGTGAAGTTCTTCCTCAAGGACCGGTCGCAGGTCCCGCACCTGGCGGAGATCGCCTCCAACGGCATCGCCTACCAGCGTGTCGACGAGTTGACTTACCTGATGCGCTTCGATCGCGAAGAACACTCCACCGCGGACGTCATCCGCCGCCTGGTCACCAGCCTCGAGGTGCGCGATATCTTCGTGGAAGAAGAGCCGATTGAGGAGATTGTGAAGAGGATTTATTTGAGCGGCGAGGTGCGGTAGGGACGGCGGAAAGAATAGTGAATGGTGAATGGTGAATAGTGAATTGTGAAAGGCGGACTCTTGCTTCACAATTCACAACTCATAATTCACCATTCACCATTCACCATTCTTCCCGCCGTCCCCAACTCACTATGGACGAACAACTCGGAAGCCACTATTTGCAGGACGCCGTGCTTCAATTCCGCGGGCTGAAGGCGCTGGCGGAGCGCGCCTTGGCGCAGGTATCGGACGCGGAGTTGTTCGCGGCTCTCGACGAGGAGTCGAACAGCCTGGCGGCGATCATGAAGCACATCAGCGGCAACCAGCGCTCCCGCTGGACGGATTTCCTGACCTCCGATGGCGAGAAACCGGATCGGAACCGGGATACGGAGTTTGAGGTGGAGAGCGCTGAGACCAGAGACTCGGTGATGCGGCGCTGGGAGCAAGGCTGGGACTGCCTGTTTCGAGCGCTCGAGCCGCTGGGTGCGGATGACTTGATGCGGACTGTCACCATCCGCGGCCAGGCGCACACCGTGGTCCAAGCTATCAACCGGCAGCTTTTGCACTACAGCCAGCACGTGGGTCAGATCGTGTTCCTGGCCAAACACTTCAGGTCACGCGAGTGGAAGTCGCTCAGCATTCCGCGCGGGAAGTCCGCGAGGTGAATGCGGCGATGCGGTCGCGGGGAAAGAACTGAATCCACCGCGCCCTGCCCCCCTTTGAAGGATTGCCGATTGCCGATTGCCGATTGAAAGAGCCCACCAGGCAAGGCAGGCGGGTTTTTCAATGGGCGATCTACAATCGTCAATGAGCTTTTCTTCTAGTCGGCAATCGTCAATCGGCAATTCTTCGGAGGAGGCAAGGGTGGTCACCCCTGGCCATGTCAAAAGAGTTAGGTGTTACAGGACGCTAGTGGGGGTGCGATTGCCCCAGAAAAACGCCCAGCAGGACCAGGGCTGCCAGCGCCCCCATCACCAGCCACGTGCCGGGATGTCCGAAGTTGAGCGTGTAGCCGATCCCGAAGCGCTTTTCGACAATTAGGGCCGGGTCGTCGCGGTTGACGTAGAAGAGGCCCAGCTTCCAGTATCGATCGGCGGTGCGGTCGCCTACGGGGACCGCCGTTCCGGAAGCGGCGGCGCTGGCAAGACGCGAGCCGCCCTGGCCGGTACGAATCAGCAGCAGCGCGACCACTACCGTGAAGCCGAGGGTCAGGACGAGGATGGGGGCAACTCCAGGCGGCCCGGTCCGGACGGTAGAGAGCGCCAGGACGCCCGTCCAAGCGAACACCAGGGCCAAAAGATACTCCGTGGCGACGAGGATCGAGGCCACAATGTGGCGGAAGCGTTGCTCGCTTTCGCCCGCGGCTCCGCCCATCCGGATCACGCGCGACCAGCGGAGGATGGCGTAGGCGAGGAAACCGAGCAGGGCAATTACGAACACTCCGGTGAGCAAGGGTAAGAAGACTCCGGTGAAGCTGCGCGTGGCCCAATTGTCGGGCTGACCGTTGATTCCCCAATGGACGGGGAAGCGGTCGGGGATCTCGCTCCAGTGAAGACGGAGCCAGATGGCGACGGCCGCCAGCAGGGCAAACGGTCCGATTTGGACGGCCCAGCCGCCCGGGAGTCGCGCCTCGTGGGGCGCGAGCGCCGCTTCACGGACCGTGGCCGGCGCCACCGCGTGCGGCTGCACCCTTTGACGGGCCCGATAGTAGGCGATGAAGCCGCCCACCGGTTGAAGCACCAGTCCGACCACGATCAGCGTGTCGCTGGGCGGCTGAGGAACCCAGAGACCGATGAGGGCCACCGCAATGGCGATGATTCCGTAAACCACCACCTCCACCCGGTAACGGCCGAGGATCGCGCGACCCTCGGCCGAATCGCGGAAATCCGGCATGACGGTGACAGCGAAATAGATGTCGGGCCGCGTCAATCGCGGCATCACGTAGTAGAGCACTACGAGCAGTCCGATCATCAGAATCATGATCAGGCTCGGAAGCAGAAAGGATGGCGTGTTCATTTTGAGCCTCCGCGCTGGGATGCGATCCAGCTTGCGATGTCTGCGATCACCGGTTCCACCACGTGGCCCGGCTTCTGGTAGTCGGCCGGTGTGCCGAGTCCGGTGCCGGGAGAACTGCTGGGCATGAAGAGGTGGAAGAGGCCCGGGTAGACTTTCATCGTAACTCCCGGTTTGCCCGCCAGGGCGTGCTTCCAGCCGTCGAAATCTTCCGAGGTCACCTGGTAGTCGCGTTCTCCGCGCACGATCAGCATGGGGATCTGGAGTTGTGCCGCCACTTCGGCCGGATGGTAACCGCGCAGGTCGAGAAAATAGGACCCGGGAATCGTCGTACCCAGGAAATTCACCTTGGCGTCGGCGGCGAGTGCCGGGCTCTCGATTTCCTTGGCCGACTGCTCGACGGCGTCAATCTGCTTCTGGGCTTGGGGAGTGATCTTTCCGTTGAGCCCGGCAATGTACTTGATCTGTTCGACGGCCACTTGTTCGAACGGGCGAGTGGTGCCGGCAAGGATGACGAGGCCCGCGACCTGGGCGTCGCCCTGGGCGATGCGAGGCGCGAGCATCCCTCCCAGACTATGGCCCAGGACGAAGATGCGCCGGGGATCGATCTCCGGCTGCTTCGCGAGAAGCGCCACGGCAGACCGTGCATCGTCCACGGTCTCTTCATTCACCGTGAGGCCTGCCCCCGACGCCATCATTTCCTTGCCGTGTTGCAACGTCCGTTTGTTGTAACGTACCACGGCGATGTTCCGGCTTGCCAAGCCCCAAGCGATATCCTTGAACGGTTTATTGGGGCCGATGGTTTCGTCCTGATCGTGGGGGCCGGACCCCTGGACCAGCACGACGGCCGGGAATGGTCCGGCCCCTTTGGACTCATTGGGAAGGGTCAGCGTGCCTGAGAGTTGCCAGGGTGCGGTGCCGATCGTGACCGGCTGCTCGTGAAAGCTGGCGGACTTGGCGTAATCAGGGGGCGTCCACGGCGCTTCCGGCTCTGCGGGCACGATGTTGAATCCGGCGACGCGGCCCTTTGCATCGAAGACCCACCGGAGGTTGAGTGTCGCCTTTTCGAACTTCGAAGTTACCAGCACGACCTGGTAGCCCTGGACCGGTTGAAGACGGGTCCCGGCAATGGACTGAAAGGCGCCCACCTGTCCGATGAGACCGTCCCAGATTTCGGCCAGCTTGGCGGAAGGCGCCGCCGAGGTCATGGTTTCGTCGAAGTGACTAACGACAGAGTCGAATTGCCGCGCCGCCAGGTGTTGCGTCAAGTCCTTGGCGAGGGGCTCGAGATCCGGTGTTGTTTGTGGTGCGGCGAGGCTGGCGGCGCCAAGCGCCGCCGACCAGAGCAAAGCGAGAATACTTTTCATCATCATCTTATCCCTCCTAGACGCCTTGGAGTGCGGCGGCTTGACGCCGCCTTGGCACCCCATCAACTCGGCAGGCGCCTCGGCGTCCCATCAAAATGGCAAGGCGGCGTCAAGCCGCCGCACTCCAAGGCGCTTCGCGCAGCCATTCCTCATCTCGTTCCTCCGGCGCGGAGTTTCCGGCTGAGATCGTCCAGTTCACGAGCGATGGCTGGACCGGGCACGCCATCCGCGACCGCTCGCGCCACCAGTTCCTGGAGGCGGCGAGAGAACCTCGCGTGCGATTCGGGCGTGGCGTCTGGTCGAGGGCGCTCGATGACGATGGCGCCTCGGCCCCGCTTCAAATCCAGCCAGCCCTCTTCTGCGAGAATACGGTACGCCTCGGCCACCGTGTTGTGGTGGACCCCGAGGTCCACAGCGAGTTGGCGGACGGTGGGGAGTTGGTCGCCGATGCGGAACTTTCGCGCCACCAGAAGGGTGCGAAGCCCGCTGGTGATCTGCTCGTACGCGGCCTCCGGGGAGGCCAGATCGATCTTCAGTACCGGTGCGCTTTGGTTCATTGTCTTATGTCCATGTACACTGTACAATGGAGAGCTGAGCCTGTCAAGATCTTTTCTTTGCCGTCCGAACCTGCCTTGGGTAGGCAGAAGGCAGCAGGCAGCAGCCGATCGTCTGCAAGCCGCGGAGCGGCGACAGAGCATAGCCCAGGGCGAAAGCCCTGGGGACAGGACGGTCGCTATTTTCTTTTTGTTTCCAAAGTCGAAAGTTGAAAGTCGAAAAAGAAACGGTTGGGGTCTGGGCTTTCGACTTTCAACCCTCGACTTTCAACGGTTTTGGTAAACTACAGGCAACGACGAAAGGCGGAGGACGTTATGCGAATTCTGCTTCTGAGCCTTGCGATGGTGGTGATGTTTTGTTCCCCGCTGCACGCGCAGGACAATTCGAACCCGCCGCCACGGCCCGACCAGCAGCAACAGCCCGAGCAGCAGCAGAGGCCGACTCTAGGGAAACGGGCGCCCGCTAACGGAGAGGCGTCGCCAGAGGGCCCGCACACGGCCTCGGTGACCGACGAACGAAAGCTGATGCGCATCCGCACCATTTACGTCGATCAAATCGACAATCGACTGAGCGACAGGCTGACCGAGGGACTGGCGAAAATGGGCCGGTTTCGCATCGTGACGCAGCGCAAGGAGGCGGATGCCGTTTTGAGCGGAACGTGCTTTGACTCGCGACGCCTCAAGCAGTTGCACTCGGAGGTCTTCTTGAACGACCGCGCCTCGGGCTCGTCGATCTGGCAGGACATCGTGCGCCGCCCTTACAATCCTCCGTCGCTGGCGGAGAGCGTCCAGGACTCGGCCGACGTGATTGTGGCCCACCTGGGTCAGACGATCCAAGCGGCGGAGCGAAAGTAGCGGAAGAAAGTCGAGGTCGGTTATCGGTAGCCGGCCACCGACAACCGATAACCGACAACCGACTTAGACCTTCAACTCTTCTATGAATCAATTCTCAACCGATTTCGCCGACTTCTCACCCACCGTGTACCTGGACTGCGCCTATCAAGGGCCTTTCCCTAAAGTCACAGCCGCGAGGCTTCGCGAGGCTATCGAGCTCAAGTGCCACCCGGTCCGGCTCACGGAGCCGGATTATTTCGATGGCCCGGAACGTGTGCGGGCACGCTTGTCACGGTTGTTAGGCGCGGACCGGGATGAGATCGCGCTCACGGCGAGCGCCACCCAGGGCATCGGCATCGTTGCGGGCGGCTTGGAGTGGAAGGCCGGCGACGAGGTGGTAATCGCCAGCACCAACTTTCCCTCCAACCTTTTCACCTGGCTGCATCTGCGACGCCGGGACGTGCGCGTTATCGTAATCGAACCGCGCGGAGGATGGGTGCGCCCGGAGGATTTGGCGGCGGTGCTCAACTCGCGCACGCGGGTGGTGGCGCTCGACTGGGTGAGTTATTCCACCGGCGTTCGAATTGACCTGGCGGCGACGGGAGAACTCGCGCACCGGCACGGAGCCCTCTTCGTGGTGGACGGCACCCAGGGCGTCGGGACCGTCGAGTTGGACCTGCACGCGCTGCCCGTGGATGCCATGGCCGTGGCGGCCTACAAGTGGCTGCTCGGACCCTACGGAACGGGTTTCGCGTACCTTCACCGCGACTTGCTGGATCGGCTCGACCTCGGGGTGGTGAACTGGAGCGCGGTGGAAGGAAGCGACCAGTTCGACTCGCTTCCGGTGGACCGGTTCACGCTGCCGAACGCAGCCCGCATCTTCGATACCGGCGGAGTCGCAAGCTTCATCAACCTGCGCGGTCTGGAGAGTTCGCTCGAGTATGTCCAAGCGGCGGGCGTCAGGACGGTGAACCAGCACTGCCGGCGCCTGCTCGACCGGCTGGCGGATGGGCTGCGCGGCGGTGGATATACGCTCTCCGCCGCGGCGGAAGCTGAACGCAGCTCGGCCATTCTCGGGTTCCAGGCGCAGTCGCTGGCGGCCACGGAAGCGTTGCACGCCCATCTGCGCTCCCAGCACGTGGCGGTGAGCCTGCGCCACGGCATGATCCGCGTCTCGCCGTACCTGTACAACGACGATGGCGACATCGATCGATTGCTGACGGAAATCAGAAACTAAATTCGAAATTAGAAGTCAGAAAGCAGAAGAAAAAAGAAGAATGCTCGCGTGTCTTCCTTCTGATTTCTACTTCTGATTTCTGACTTGTCCCATGCGGCTTCGCCCGTTTCACCAATCCGATCTCGAAACGCTTTACCAAATCGATCAGGCCTGTTTCCCGCCGGGTGTGTCTTACTCGCGAGCTGAACTGGCAGCATTCATCCGCCATTCGCCGGGCGCCACCTGGATTGCCGAGGAGGGTAAGGTGATCGTGGGATTCTTGATCGCCGACCGCGAAGGAAAAGGTGCGGCGCATATCGTCACCATTGACGTGGTCGAAGGCCGCCGGCGGAGCGGGGTGGGCAAGGCACTGATGGATGCGGTGGAAGCCTGGGCGACACGACACGGCCTGGGGCTGATTCATCTCGAAACCGCCGCAAGCAACAGCGGGGCGCAGGCGTTCTACCAGGCGCGCGGCTACCGCAAGCTGGAGATGATCGAGGACTACTATGCCGATGGCGAAGCCGCGTGGGTCATGGTAAAGTCACTGGCGAAGAATTGCCGATTGCCGATTGCCGATTGGAAGATGGAAAATCGAAACTCGAAATTCGAAACTCGTAAAAAGCAGCCCGAAAATCCATAGATCGATATTTGCAAAGCCGCCGACTCGCTTGACGGAGGGCGAGTTTCGATTTTCGAATTTTGATTTTCGATCTTCCAATCGGCAATCGGCAATTCCGAGGTTTCCATGCCCGTTAAACTGACCTCTACTCACTACCGGATCATCGTTATCACGGTGCTGGTGGCGGCCGTGTCGCTCGGTGTCGCCATCAAGTATTTCTCCCGCGCTTTTCCCGAATCCAGCATCGACTTCAAAGTAAGCCGCGCCGATTCGGAATCGATTGCCGCCCGTTTCCTCGCCGCGCGCCATCTCGAGCCGCGAGGCTATCAGCACGCCGCGGCGTTTGACTACGACGACGACTCCAAGCTCTATCTGGAACGGACGCTGGGGCTCGAGCGCATGAACCAACTGACCAGCGGTCCCATTCATTTATGGCGCTGGTCGCATCGGTGGTTCAAGCCGCAACAGATCGAGGAGTTTCGGGTGGACGTAACGCCGCAGGGCACGGTGGCGGCTTTCGCCCGCGAGATCGCCGAGACCGCGCCGGGCGCCAGCCTCGACCAGGCGCAGGCGCGCGTGGTGGCGGAGACGTTCCTGCGCGACGCGATGCAGCGCAATTTGGACGACTTCGAGTTTGTGGAGGCGGCGAGCCAAAAGCGGCCCGCCCGCGTGGATCACACCTTCACCTGGAAGCAGAAGAGCGTGAACCTGGGGGACGGCAGCCTGCGCGTCGAGGTGGAGGTGAGCGGCGACCAGGTGGGCGGCTACCGTGAGTACGTGAAGGTCCCGGAGCAGTGGCAGCGGGATTACGAGAAGCTACGTTCCCGCAACGTCTCGGCCGACCTGGTCGATGAGACCCTTTGGATCCTGCTCAGCGTGGCCATGCTGGGATTCCTGATTCTGCGTCTGCGCGATCGCGACGTCCCCTTGCGTACCGCAACCGGCTTTGGCGCGGTCGCCGTCGTCCTTTATTTTCTCAGCCAGGTGAACACGTTTTCGTTGGCCCAGTTTGACTACCAGACCAAAGATTCGTACACCAGCTTCGTCGCCAGCTACTTCATGGGCAGCCTTCTGAAAGCGCTGGGACTGGGCGCCTTGATTTTCCTGGTGGTGGCGGCCGCCGAGCCGATGTACCGGGAGGGATTCCCGTGTCAGATGTCCCTGCGGCGTTATCTCAGTTGGACCGGTATTCGGACGCGCTCCTTCCTCATCGCCAACATCGTCGGCATCGGTCTCACCTTCTTCTTTTTCGCCTATCAAGCGGTGTTCTACGTGGTTGCCAACAAGTTGGGAGCGTGGGCACCCTCCGATATCAACTTCTCCAACGACTTGAACACGCGGATTCCCTGGGTGGGGGTGCTCTTCACCGGTTTCATCCCGGCGGTTACGGAAGAGATGCAGTTCCGCGCCTTTGCTATTCCGTTTCTCAAGAAGATCCTGGGGTCGTGGCCTCTGGCCATTGTTCTGGCCGCTTTTAACTGGGGGTTCCTGCACTCCCTTTACCCGAACCAACCGTTTTTCATTCGCGGTCTTGAAGTAGGTGTGGGCGGCATCATCATGGGCCTCGTCATGATGCGCTTTGGCATCGTGGCCACCATGATCTGGCACTATTCGGTGGATGCTCTTTACACCGCTTTTCTTCTCTTACGTTCTTCGAACCACTATCTGATGGTCTCCGGCGGCGCCACTGCCGGGATCATGCTGGTCCCGCTGCTGGTGGCCTTGGTGGCCTATTGGCGTACGGGCACGTTCACCGAGGAAGAATCGCTCACCAACGCCCACGAAGGGGTGGCGAGGGAGTCGCGCCCCGCGCCACCTCGGGAAGAAGAGACCCCGCTCGGTTACCGGCCTCTCAGCCGCAAGCGGTTCATCGTGGCAGCCGCCATTACCGCTGCCTGCGTGCTGGTGGCGCTGATCCCGGCGTACGAGTTCGGCGACGGGATCAAGGTCAAAACCACGCGTGCGGACGCCCTGCGCACGGCCGAGGCGTTCCTCGCCCAGCGTGGGTTTGCGTCCGGGAGTTTCCAGCGAGTGGCGTGGATCGAGGAGAACGTCGATCCTATGCCGCTGCGGTACCTGCTGGAGCACCGTTCGCTGAGAGAATCGGATCAGATTTATCGCCAGGCGACCGCGCCGCTGCTGTGGGAAGTCCGTTACTTCCGCCCCCTCCAAAAGGAAGAGTATCTGGTGTTTGTCGACGCGCAGACCGGGAAGGTGTTCGACCATCAACACGAGGTGGACGAGGACGCGCCTGGCGCTTCTCTCTCACAGGAAGACGCCCGCAAGCTGGCAGAGCAGGCAATGCAGGAGCGCGGCTACTCGCCCACCGACTTCAAGCTGGTGGATTCGACGTCCAACAAGCGCAAGGCCCGCGAGGACTACGACTTTATCTGGAAGGCGAACCCCGGCGATCCGCGCAACGTGGGCGGCGCCGAGTACCGGCTGGAAGTGGAAATCGCCGGCGACCAGGTGGTCGGCTTTCGGCGATTCTTCAAGCTTCCCGAGGACTGGGAAAGAACCCACGGCGCTAAGCGGCTGCCGAACGTGATGCTGTCCGTTCTCGGTTACCTCTTGGTGGCGGCCTTGGCGTGCGGTGGGCTGATCGTGTTCGTTCAGCAGGTCCGGAGCCATCAGATTCCGTGGCGTCCGGCCGCGTGGGTTGGCGTCGCAGCATTCGTGGTAATGGGCTTGTCGCAACTCAACACCCTGCTGCCGGCGGTCGACCGCGTGTACTCCACTTCGATTCCGCTCTCCGCGTACCACCTGGCGATAGTGATCGAGTCGATCATCGTGCCCCTGGTGCTGGGGCTTTTGGTGTGGCTGTTGGTGGGACTTGCCGCCAGCCTCTACCCCGACGCGTGGCGCATTCTTCGCGCCTCGGCGCGGCGCATCTGGAGCCTGGATGCAGCCATGGCGGTCGCCATGACCATTGCGGTGGCGGCGGCGATCCATCAACTGAATGCTCTCGTGTCGGTCTACCTTCACGCCTACGCCCCGGTTTCCATCGAATTGGTGCCGGGCGGACTCGATTCGTTGGTACCCGGTGCTGGAGCCTGGTTGGGCGCCGTGTTGTCCTGCATTTTTGCGTCCGCCGCTGCCGCGGTGCTCATCTGGATTGTACGGCGAGGATGGAGCACGCGATCGTGGTGGCTGTGGGTAGGCGCGCTGCTGGTGATCGTGCGCCTGGGACCGGCGGACGCGCATTCCTTGCCTCAGTTCGCGACCGGCTGGGCGATGAGCGCACTGCCGGCCCTGGCCGTCCTCGCGCTGGTTGCTTTCATATACCGCGACAACATCGCGGCCTATGTCGCGGTAGTGTTCTCGGTACACGTCACGGACCCGCTGGTGGGCCTGATCTCGCAGCCGGTGGCTTTCTATCGCTGGCAGGGCATCCTCCTGGCGGTTCTCTCGGCCGCATTCCTATGGTGGCTTCTCGCTCCGGGTGGGAGAGCCCGAGCGGAATTGCCGATTGACGAGTTGAGAAGAGTTGAAGGTTGAAGGTCGAAGGTCAAAAGTTCGAAGGTTGAAGACCCTTCGACTCTTCCTCAATCGTCCGTTTTCCTCGGCGTTCGATGTTTCGTAGCAGACTCGGTGACTACGTCTTGCCTTCTTGCCTTTTGCCCTTTGCCTTTTGCCTTTCTTCTCTCCCCCATCCTCCTCCTCCCGGTGTCTCCACCCGCAAGACGCTTCCGGCGGGCGCGCTGAAAGCAGTTTTGGAAGGAAGGCTCACCACGCGAGGCCGTCCTCCGAGTTTGCCCGAGGCCGACCGCAACAGGTTTTTGCCCGCCGCCCCGGGACTACCGCCCGCGAGTCCGTAGGGGCGGAAGCGACGGCGATCCGAGAGGATGCTGCCGCGAACGTCCGTCAGGAACTCCAACTCGCGGACGATCCCGTCACCGCCGCGAAAGCGTCCCGCGCCGCCGGACCCGCGTCGCAGCGAGTAGCGAAGCACGCGGACCGGGTAGGCGGACTCGAGCGCTTCGACCGGAGTATTGAGCGAGTTCGTCATGTGGGTGTGGACTCCGCTCAGGCCGTCGGCTGCGGGCCGCGCTCCCATTCCGCCAGCGATGGTTTCATAGTAGGTGAAGGGCTCGCCCTGGGTTAAACCCTTCTGGCCTTGCCGGCTTTGCCGGGGGTGAACTCCGCCGAAGGAAAGATTGTTCATGGTGCCGGAACTCGCTGCCGGAATGCGATCCGGCAGGGCGCGCGCCAGCGCCCGCAGAAGCACATCGACAATGCGCTGCGACGTTTCCACGTTTCCCGCGGCCACCGCCGCCGGCGGCCCGGCATTTACCACACTCCCTTCCGGGACACGAACCGTAATGGGCGCCATCAGTCCGGCCGACGCGGGTACGTCCTCGCCCAGCAGGCAGCGGAAGACGTAGAACACGGCCGAGACGGTGATGGCCTCGACTGCGTTCACGCTGCCGCGGCAAGCGGGCGACGTGCCGTCGAAGTCCACCACGGCTTCGCCCTCGCGGATGCGGATGGAAACGCGCAGGCGCACGGGAAGGGAAGAGAAGCCATCATCGTCGAGGCAATCCTCCGCCCGGTAGACGCCCACCGGAATGCGTCGCAACGCCTCGCGCATCAGGCGCTCTGCGTAGCGGTAAAGCGCGTCAAGATAGAGGTCTGTCTTCGGTGCGCCGTACTTGGCCTGCAACTCCAGGAGGCGGCGCTCACCCAGCCGGCAGGACGCGATTTGAGCCATCAGGTCGCCTTCACGTTCGCGCGGGGTCCGAACGTTGGCGAGTACCATAGCCAGGACGTCGCGCTCGATCCGGCCGCCGCGGGCCAGCGCCACGGGTGGAATCCGCAGCCCTTCCTGATGGATTTCCTCACTCAATCCCATGGAGGCCGGCTGCGCCCCGCCGATGTCCGAGTGGTGAGCGCGGTTGGCGACGTAGAAAGCCGGCGCGTAGCTTTTCCCCTTCGACGCGCCAACAACCCTTCGCGCCGCGCGCGCCGACGAAGGGCCAACCGGCATCACCAGGGTGATATCCGGCAAGTGCGTTCCGCCCGCGTAGGGATCGTTCAGCATGGCGATGTCGCCCGGCCCAAGTTCCAGACTCTCGATCGCGGCGGCCACCGACATCGGCATCGACCCGAGGTGGACGGGCATGTGATCGCCCATCGCCACCACCCGGCCCTGGCCGTCGAACACGGCGCAAGAGTAGTCGCGTCGCTCTTTGATGTTGGGTGAAAAGGAGGAGCGGCGCAGGGCCGCGCCCATTTCCTCCGCCACCGAGTGGAAGAGGTTCTTGAAGATCTCGAGTTCGGCAGAGTCAACCATAAGCGTAGCGGCTATCGGCCCGCGACCCGTTTGGAGTTAAGCCGGTTGCGAGTCAGGGTCAAGTTGAGAGATGCGTCGACGCGAGCGACCCAGCGCGGCGGCACCGCCGTGGTCGCGCTGTACTCCGCCACCACGGCCGGGCCCGCAAACCTTGTGAACGGCTCCAGCGCGTCCCGATCGTAGATCGGTGTTTCCCACCATCGTCCGTCGAACCACACCGGCTTTCGTTTCAAAATCGCCTCGCGCCGCGGGCTTACAGCCCGGCTCCTGGCGGGCCGTCGATTGGGCCTGAGCGAAACTCGCGGTGGTTTGGGCGTGGGTACCACCAGGCGCACGCGCAGATTCACCACCTCCGTGGGCCGGCCTGCGTGCGCGTACCCGTACGCCCTTTCGTGCTCCTTGTGGAACCGGGCGACGAAGTCCGGCACGAACGGCACCGACAGCTCGTAAGCCTGGCCCACGTAGCGCACATCCACCCGTTGCTCGGCCTGCGCGGATGCGGCGGTAAAGCCCTCGCGGCGCAATTCCTCGCGCGCGGTCTGCTCCAGCCGGGCGAAGCGACGTTGCAGGTCCTGCCAAAATGCGACCGGGAGCTGGGAGCCAGCGGTCTGCGGTAGCGGTGGCACCGGCAGAAGGACCGAGAGCGACGTGTCCTTCACAATGTCCGAGAGCAGAATCCCGAGCGCCGAGAAAGCTCCGGGGTTCGACGGCACAATCACCCGGGCCAAGCCCAGGGACGAGGCCAGCGCCGCGGCGTGCAGTCCTCCGGCGCCGCCAAACGAGACCAGCGAGAAGTCGCGAGGATCGTGCCCGCGCTCCACCGAGATCACTCGCAGTGCGCGCTCCATGGTGGCGTTGGAAACGGCAATGATACCCTGCGCCAGTTCGAGTGAGCTTTGCCGTTCGGAACATCGTCGGCGGCGAGCAGGGTGCTCAAAAGGGCCGAGGAAGGGCGAAGCTTCAGCCCCGCCGCCAAGCACGTCATTTTCAATAATTCTTTTTGAGGGCCGCAGTCCGGCGGGGCTGAAGCCCCGCCCTTCCCCGGCAGATTGGAAGTTGAAAAAAGCTTGCTTCGCGGCTTCCAGGTCCAGCCGGAAGGTGCCGCCGAGAAAGCACTCGGCGTCGAGCCGCCCCAGGATAAGGTTGGCATCAGTGACCGTGGGACGACTCCCGCCTTTGCCGTAACACGCGGGTCCGGGCTCGGCGCCGGCGCTTTCAGGTCCGACGCGGAGCGCGCCGCCGGCATCGAGGCGCGCCAGCGATCCTCCGCCCGCGCCCACAGAGTGAACGTCGAGCACGGGAACGGCCACCGGCAGTCCGCCCAGCGTGGTCTCCGCGGTCGAGCGCGGCGGACCGGCGAGCAGGCAGACGTCCGTGGATGTGCCGCCCATATCGAAGCTGATGGTGCGACGAATGCCCAGTTGCGCGGCAAGATATGCGGTGGCCACCACACCGCCCGCCGGCCCGGACAGAATGGTGCGGACCGGCTCGCGGGCCGCGCGCGCGGCCGTGGTGATGCCGCCGCTGGATTGCATCACGAAGACCCGGGCGGGCGGGAAAGACGGGATTCGGGATTCGGGGTTCGGGGTTCGCAGAAGAAAACGGCGTACGGGCGTCGGGTTTCCGCGAATCCGGAAGCCCGAGTCCCGAGCCCCGGCCTGCGCTCCCAGGGCTTGCTCCAGCCTTGACAAGTAGACGCCTAGTCTGGGAGCCAGGTAGGCGTTGATCACCACGGTCGAGAGCCGCTCGTATTCGCGGAATTCCGGCAGAATCTCGTGCGACACCGAGACAGGAAGGCCCAGCGATTCCAGTTCGCGCCGGGCAGCGCACTCGTGGGCGGGGTTGACGAAGGAGAAAAGGAAGCACACGGCGATTGACTCCGCGCCCGACTTGCGAATACGTTGGCACAGGCGGCGCAGTGCGGCGGCGCTGGGCCGGATCAGGACCTCGCCGCGCGGGCCCACCCTTTCCTTGACGCCCCAACGCCGGGCGCGGGGGACCAGCGGTGGTTCGCGCTGAACGTTGAAGTCGTAGAGTTGGGGCCGCGCCTGGCGTCCGATTTCTATGAGGTCTTCGAAGCCGGCGGTGGTCACCAGTGCCACGCGGGCTCCGCGGCGCTCGAGCAGTGTGTTGGTGCCCACCGTGGTGCCGTGGACGATCTCGAGCGGCTCGCGGGAGGAGACGTTTGCCGTTCGATCCAAGAGTTCCGGGGCGCCGTCCTCGACGGAGATCAGCCGTCGCGCGCCTTCCAGAATCGCGCGCGCCGCATCGTCACGAGTAGAGAACACTTTGAGCACCCTCACTCGCGAGCCGTCGAAAGTGACGCAGTCCGTGAACGTACCGCCCGTATCCACTCCAATTCTCATGGAGCACCAAGTGCATCAGTGTACGGCAGACCTCGCTGGTTGTCAGTCCCAAGAGGTTCTCAGCCATCAGTTATCAGCTCTCAGTGGCTGCTCCTCCGGTCCGGCTACCGCGACTGACAACCGACGGCTCTACAAAGGGCCGACGATCAGTCTTTCGTTTCTCTCAGGACCAATCCTCTCGTCAATTCTTTCCCTCCCACCACCGGCGGCCAAAAAGCTTCTCAAACAGACCCTTTAACGCACCCTTTAAGTCGGGGTTCGGAGGCGCGGGGTCGCGGAAGCCGTCCCGGTCCAGCCCATACCGGATCTGCTCCATGAAATCCGGCTGTCCCAGCCGGTACACCCGCTTGCGCAGCTTACTTTCCAGGGCTTGGGCCACCGTGGGCACCGGCGAGGGTACGCCGTTGAGGATGTCGTGGATCAGCCGCTTCGCCGTCCAGTACCGCTTGCGTTGCACCCAGTAGACCATCCCGATTCGGAGCTTGGGATCCTTGATCCGAAACAGCAATCGGGCGCGTGGCAGTCGCCTGGAATCCTTTCGAAATAATGGAGATTGCGGTTTAAGTCGTAAAACCCCCGTCCGCCACGCCAGGCACCATACCTGCGCCGCCACCCGCTCCACCTGCTTCCCTCCCACCGGGTCGTCTTCCAGGTTGAAGGCCACCGCCATTTCCGAGCGAACCTGGCCATAGAGGGCGGCAGCGGAATGGTACCCGGCGGCCTCCAGTTTCTCCAGGAGGCGATGGGCGTAGCGCCCGTTTTTCAGTCCGTTGAGGGAGACACGGGCCTTGCCTTCCGGGGTACGTGGCCCGGTACACTTCTGGGCGTTGCGGCGGTTGGCGGCCAGGAACGCCTCGGTCCGAGTCGGTGATTTGCGCAGCACGAAAGCCTCCTTCATCCCCAGCCCATTTGCAAAAGACCACCCCACAGGCAAGGCGATACTGAATAGCTTAATCAATTCTGAATTAAGTGTCAAGGAAAAAAGAGGGGACCGTTAGCGAAAAACTTCCGGCCTCTTGCTGATGGCCGATAACTGATTACTGACGGCTTTCTCCCAGCGGCAGGGACGCGTGGGCCGTGAGGCTGGCGCCGGCGCGCTCACCGGCGGCGAGTTTGTAGAAGCCGGCGGCGGCGATCATGGCGGCGTTGTCGGTGGAGAGGGCGAGAGAAGGGAAGAAGACCTGCTGCCGGGCGCGGGCGGCGGCTTCCGCGAAGCGCTCGCGCAAAAGGGAATTGCAAGCCACTCCGCCGGAGACGAAGATGGATTCCACCCCCTCGCGATCGGCGGCGGCGAGCGTTCGCTCCACGAGGTCGGTGACCACGGCGTGTTGGAAGCCGGCGATGAGGTCGATCGTGGCCTGTGAACAATGGCCGCGCAAGTCATCAACCGTAGGGCGCTCCACCGTCTTGCTCCAGATGCGCCGCTCTTCCGCCTCGCGCGCCAGTTCAGTGCCTCGCACGCGGTAGAGCACGGCAGTCTTAAGCCCGGAAAAACTGAAATCCAGCGGGTTCCCTTTCATCTTGATGTGACCAAAATCCACCGCGCGGGAATCGCCCCAGCGGGAGAGTTTGTCGATCACCGGCCCGCCGGGATATCCGAGGGCCAACAGCTTGGCGACCTTGTCAAAGGCCTCGCCGGCGGCGTCATCGCGAGTCTGGCCGAGGCGAGTATACGAGAACTTGGGCACGTGCGGAGGAGTAGGCAGAAGGCAGAAGGCAGAAGGCAGAGAAAAATTGACGATTGATGATTGACGATTGACGATTGGGAGACCGCCGCCTTCTGCCTTCTGCCTTCCGCCTTCTTCTTCGCCAATCGGCAATCGGCAATCGGCAATCGGCAATTCTCTTCCGCCTTCTGCCTTCCGCCTACTGCCTTCTTCTTGCCCCGGCACAACCTCAACCCTAAACAAGCTGGTGTGCCCGCCTGAGACCACCAGCGTCACGTTGGGGAAACTCGGCTCCTCGACTTGCTTTCCTGGCTTTCCCGTTCGGCGCGCCATCTTGTTTTCCAGCAGCACTGCATGCACGTGGCCTTCGAGGTGATTCACGCCTACCAGGGGCTTCTCCAGGGAAAGAGCCAGCGCCTTAGCGTAGACAAGGCCCACCAGCAGCGACCCGATCAGGCCGGGGCCCTCCGTCACCGCCACGGCGTCGACGTCGTTCACTCGCACGCCGGCTTCGCGGCAGGCGGCGTCCACCACGGGTCCGATCTTGCGCAGGTGCTCGCGCGAGGCTAGCTCCGGCACCACGCCGCCGTATCTGGCGTGCGTCAGCACCTGCGAGGCAACCACGTTGGAGAGAATGCGCTCGCCGTTTTCCACCACGGCCGCCGCCGTCTCGTCGCAACTGGACTCGATTCCTAAGACCAGCATCCGCAATCCTTCGATAAGGCTATGGTAACATGAGGCGTTTGCGGGCGAAGACGAAGAAAGGCACGGGGCAAAGAAGAAAGGCAAATGGCAAAGGGCAAAGGGCAAAAGTGAAGAGGGCAACGGCCAACTGGCAGCGGCAACTGTCAAATGCAACTGCCAACTGCCCATCGACTTGTGTTCTTTGTCTTCATGTTTGCCATTTGCCCTTTGCCATTTGTCATTTGCCTTTCTTTCTGTTCCCTCTCCAGGAGGTAGTTGATTATGAGCATTAGAAAGGCCGTCCTGCCCGTGGCCGGATTAGGGACCAGGTTCCTTCCCGCCACCAAGGCTCAGCCCAAGGAAATGTTGCCCATCGTTGACAAGCCGCTGGTGCAGTATGCGGTGGAAGAAGTTTCGGCCTCGGGGGTGCCGCTCGTCATTTTCATTACCGGCCGCGGCAAGCATGCCATCGAGGACCACTTTGACGTCTCGTTTGAGCTCGAACACCAACTGGCGGGCCGAGGCAAAGAGGAGATGCGGGAGCAGTTGCGCTCCATCTCCGGGTTGTTGCAAATGACCTACGTTCGCCAGAAGGAAGCACTCGGTCTTGGCCACGCGATCCTGACGGCACGAGACTTGGTGGGAGACGAAGCCTTCGCGGTGCTGCTCTCCGACGACGTGATCGACGGCGAGGTGCCCTGCCTGAAGCAAATGATGGAAGTGTTCGCGCGCTACGGCCGCAGTGTCGTGGCCATCCAGCGCGTGGGGCGAAAGGCGGTGTCGAGCTACGGAATCATCAAGGGACGCGCGGTGCCGGACGACGAATGGCGCGGCCGGCTCTTTCGTATCGACGACATGGTGGAAAAGCCGCAGGCCGGCAAGGCACCGTCGAATCTGGCCATCATCGGCCGTTACATTCTGACGCCGGCCATCTTTGCCGAGTTGGAGGCGACGCATGCCGGCGCGGGAGGAGAGATTCAGTTGACCGACGCCTTGCGGCGGCTGCTGCTGAAAGAGCCGATTTACGGATATGTTTTTGAGGGCAAGCGCTACGACGCGGGCGATAAGCTCGGCTTCCTCGAGGCTACGGTGGAGATGGCGTTGAAGCGTCCCGACCTGGGCGGCGAGTTTCGAAGGTACTTGAAGACGCTGAAGCTGTGAGCCTGGGAGCGCGGGCATCCTGCCCGCTCTTCGCCTCTGCGTCAGAGCTTTACGATCAAGAGCGGGCAAGATGCCCGCGCTCCCAGGCTTTCCCACGATCTATCCTTAGTCCTTTCAGCCAATCCCGGAACGAAAGCAACCGAGGGAGCGATTCCTTGTCCCTCTTGCGATTGGCCGCTTGCTTGCTACGCACGATGTCGTCGATATCGCAGACAGGAAAGCCTTCCACCTCGA